>ERZ779621.430-NODE-430-length-18519-cov-7.099112_pt1 | contig 18519 bp, 18 predicted proteins | sample MGYA00514215_ERZ779621 | MGnify/ENA primary metagenome ERZ779621 (study PRJEB29562, sample SAMEA4376715) | mouse gut metagenome | isolation source: Cecum | study: EMG produced TPA metagenomics assembly of the A DSS colitis mouse model was used to assess the...
ATTTGACAAGGTGTACGAGGTGGGCCGCATATTCCGCAACGAGGGTATGGACGCTCCTCAAATCTCTCACGTATCTCGCTGTTCTTTATCGTAACGTCATAGTTTGTGATGACATAGGGGTCTTTCCCCGCAGCCTTTAATCCCGCGAGCTTTTCCAGCCTTACGCGGTGCTGCTCGTCAAGCTCTTCCGCGGTAAGCTCCTGTATCTCGTCATTTTCGTTAGCCATTTATTTTGCTCCTTTCGGCTTTTTATACAGCCTTATTCCTCGTCGTCCTTCCTGATATCAAGAATTTCAAACTTAAGTGTTCCCGATGGTGTCTCAACGTCCACTACCTCGCTTACCTTATGTCCGAGTATGGCGGCTCCTATTGGGGATTCGTCAGACAGCCTGCCGCTGTTGATATCCGCCTCCTTGGTGCCCACCATCTTGAACTCCATCTCTTCCTCCATCTCTATATCAAGTATCTTGACAATAGTTCCGATTCCAACCTTTTCCGTGGAGATATCATCGTCGTCAATGATCTGAGCATGGGCAAGGGTAGCCTCTATTTCCGCAATGCGGGATTCAATTATACCCTGTTCGTTCTTCGCCTCGTCATATTCGCTGTTTTCCGAAAGGTCGCCGAAGGAAAGCGCGACCTTTATTTTCTCGGCTATCTCGCGTCGGCGCACAGATTTAAGCTCGTCAAGCTCCGCCTTTAGCTTTGCTTCGCCGTTTCTTGTCAATACTGTAATAGGCTTGTTCATTATTAATCCTCCAAAATATTTAATGCGCAGCCTGACCGCAGCCCGACCCGCGTTTTTACTTATATTCCCAAAAAGCTCTTTTAATTACCAAAGTCCTGAGTATCCCGACATATGATACCACACAGGCGAGATGTATGGGGAAAGATACGGGACAGGTTCATGATAGCTTAACTGCCTTTGCTGGGAGCGATTACCTCCAGAGCTTTTTGCAGCTGTGAATCCATATCGTCGGAAAGGTTGCCGAGAACCGCTCCCGCGGGCAGCTCCGACAGATAATCCGGCTTAAGCCCGACTCCGTCATAGCTTTCCGATTTTGACGGGTAAATCTTTGCAACGGATACAGTTAGTGCACTTCCGTCAGAAAACTCAAAGGTGTTCTGCATCACCGCCTTGCCGTAGGTCTGCGTTCCCACCAATACCGCACCGCATTCATCCCTCAGCGCCACCGCGAACAGCTCTGAAGCGGAAGCTGTTCCGCCGTCTACAAGCACAGCTATCGGCAAGTCTGAATGTACCTCGGAGTCTGTTTCGAGAAGCGTTCTTCTGCTGCCATCGGAATACTCCGCTGTGGCAATGATTGCCGCAGGTATAAATCTGTTTAAAATTGGCTTAAGAGCGGCTACCACACCGCCTCCGTTCTGCCTTACGTCGATTATCAGCGCCTTTACGCCAGCCTCAGTGAGCTTATTAAGATGCTCGGCAAACTGCTCCGCAGTCTTTCCGTTAAAAGATGTAATCTTAATATAGCCGACATTCTCATTCATAACCTTGCTTGATACGGATTCAATTTCAAGCTGCTGACGGATAAGGTTAACAGAAACCTCCTCTCCGTTGCGAAGCAGCTTAAGCGCTATTCTGGTTCCTATTTCGCCCGACAGCTTTTCAACTGCTGCACCCGCTTCCATCGAGAGCAGATTTTTACCATCGATTTCCGTTATAACATCTCCGACCTCTACCCCGTTAAGCTCTGCGGAGCTGCCCTTGTATACAGTGGTGACAAGCAGATAACCACTGCCGTCCTCCTTTGCGTCAAAGCCCGCGTTCATGATAATTCCGCTGTTTGTCTGCTGAAGCTCATAGTAGGAATCTACCGCCATATAACTTGCGTATTTATCACCAATGCCTGCCACATAGCCGTTTATAACACCATTAGCTATCTGCTCGTCGCTTACGGTGTTGATATAGTTGTTTCTGACCGTTGCGTCTATCTCACGCAGCTTGGCGTATACGCCCTCATAAGTATCGGAGCTTACCAGCTTGCCGTTGTATATTTTAAGTGAAACCGTCCATGTAAGAACGAATGTGATGGCGCAGCCTATTGCTACAAGGCTTATTGCGACGCCCAAAGATATTTTTTTATTCAAATTGCGCTTCCTTTCGTTTATCTGCCATACCGGCCTGTTTACATATCCTGTTCGATTATGTTATCGTTTTGGCTTACGGCTGTGAAAACAGGCTTTAAAACTCTATCTTGACCGAGTCGCCATCTACTGCTTCGCCCGGGCTTACCGTTATCGGCAGCTTCTGTTTCTCGGAAAAGCCTATGGTTTCACCGTCCCCGAGAACCACGTCCCCGTCTATAACATATGCCGCGACACTCGCTATAAATTCGTGAAGCTCCATTGGCTCGGCGCTGCTGCCCAGCACTTCTATCTCATCATAACCCAGATTTATCATGCCGCCGGTGTAACCGCATATCCCCGATTCATTACGGTAAAGACCTATCCACACCAGATTATGGAGAGGAAACAGCCCGTCGTCCAACATTTCCGCGAAGTCCATATAATAATCACGCGACAGCACCACGTCGCCCGTGTAGACACCGATACCGCCGAACAGCTTAAGACAGGACACAACCGTCTTTACCATAAGCTCGCCCGTTTCGCGCGGGTCGACCTCATCGCCCATCACTGCTATAATCAGATGCTTCTTGTGCTTTTTGACCTGCTTCACGCCGTCTTTCCACATAAAATTGCGCTCAGCACTCGCCTCGACCTCACCATAGGGCACGGGGGCTTCTAACAGCGTTATCGCTATAAACGCACCACCGTAAGAGAGCACGAACGTGCCGTCATCATTGATATCCTCGCCGTCATCATCGTCTTCGCAGCCCTCGTCAACGTCATCAAGCTCGTCCTCTATCCCCCAAGCGTTTTTCAGCTCTTCGCGCAGGGCTTCCGCGTCCCATTTTATATCATTTAATAAAATATAGTTGACAAAAGTCCCGGGATTTTCCTTGCGGTTTTCCGCGTCCTCCGCTGATTTTATAATATAATCCCGCACACGATCCACAAGGGCGCGCGCCTGAGCCTCCGCGTCGTCCTCGTCAAATCCCTCCATCTCGCTAAAGGTATGACCGCAGTTCTCAAGTTCGCCGTCCCCATATCCGCCGCTTACGCCGATAAGCCACTCTCCGCCGCTCTCTTTCTTATATTTAAAAATATAATAGGTCATCTCATAAGCCTCAAAGCTGCCCGCGCACTCTATCTCCGCGGGCGCTTTTCCAAGCTCCATTGGGTGAGAGAGCCAGTCTGTCATATTCTCCAGGGCTGCTTTCATCTGTCTTTCATCCATGTTGTCCTCCAATCTGTTCCGCTATCTTTATACCTTGAGATATTTTCCCGTGCTTATGGTTGTTCCCACCGCGCCCAGAAGTGCTCCAGCAGCACAGTTTACCGCAAGCACTATCCAGCTTATTCCGTCAAACGGGATAAGCCCGTACAGCCCAAACATTCTCCAAACGGTAAGTTCACTGTCGAAAAGCGCGAAAACGGAGTTGTAAATGCACCAGGTAAGCCCCCATGCTGCCGTCCCCGCCAGAACGCCTATAAACATACCCTCAACGAAAAACGGTGTTTTAATAAAGCCATTGGTGGCTCCAACATATTTCATAATGGTTATTTCGTTTCTGCGCGCGAAAACGCTGGTGCGAATTGTGTTGGAAACTATTATAACGCTTATCACAACAAGTGTGGTAAGCACCGCCGCAAGTATCACCGACAGCGTGTTGCGGATATCCACCAGTGCCTCGGCAAAATCATATGGTGCCTGAACCAGTTCAACGCCCTCTATACTTGATATTATATCAACAATGTAACGGATTTTTGTCAGATCTGTGACACGTACAAGAAAAGTTTCGGGCGCGGGATTGTCGGGAAGATAATCCAGCAGCTCGGCATACTGTCCCATATCCTCGCGGAACTGTTCAAGACCCTCTTCCTTGGATATATATTTTATATCCGTAAGGTCATCGTTTTTCTCCAGCACCGCCCGCACATGGTCGATATCTGCCTGCGCCACGTCCTTTTCAAGAAAAATAACTATCTGATTTGTCGCGCCGATATTGCTCATCACAATATTGACATTCATCATTATAAGCACCGTGCAGCTCACCTGAAGCAGACTTACCAGCAGTATACAAAAGCTGGCAAAGGACATTACGAAGTTTTTCCACACGGAGGTTATACCCTTTTTAACAAGATAAGTTGCGTTACTCGTCCTCATCGTGACCTCCGATATTCTCGTCGAACGTTACCGACCCTTTTTCAATATTTATGATTCTACCTCCGAAATAGCGCACGAGGTCGTGTTCGTGGGTTATCATCACCACAGTGGTACCGCAGCGATTTATATCCTTAAGAAGCTCCACCAACTCATACGACCGCTTGGGGTCGAGATTTCCCGTAGGCTCGTCCACTATAAGCAGCCCCGGGTCGTTGGCAAGCGCACGGGCTATCGCCACACGCTGCTGCTCGCCGCCCGAAAGCTCCCTTGTCCTGTTGCGCGCCTTGTTGGCAAGCTCAACAAGATTCAGCACATACGGCACGCGCTGACGAATATATTTCATCGACTGATCAGCTATACGCAGCACAAACGCCACGTTTTCATATACTGTATAGTCCTGAATAAGCCTGAATTCCTGAAACACCACCCCAATGGAACGGCGGAATTTCGCAATCTTATTCCCTTTAAGCTTAGCGAGATTATAGCCGTTCACGAAAACTCTTCCCGAAGACGGCACTATTTCCCGCATCATCAGCTTCATCAGCGTGGATTTTCCAGCGCCGCTCTCACCGACGATAAACACGAACTCGCCGTCGTTTATCCTCAGATTTACATCTACAAGCGCGTCGACGCCGCTGGAGTAATGCACATTGACGTTCTTAAGCTCTACCATTATTTTCTCCTGATCTCAAAAAATTTTCCCGCACCGCGCGGGCTGCCGCCCGCACTGCCGCGCTGTGAAAGCTCCGCTCCACTTCGTTACGCTGCGTTTTCACAGCTTGTTGCGGAAAAATTTCCTGCGCGGACGGTCACCTGACTTCGGCTTTCAGCTATTCCGACTGCTCAATCATTGCGTTTACTAATGAGACAGCGCTCCTCGACAGAAAGACCATTTCTTCATATATTCTCTGCCCGTTTCACGGTATAAATACATTCAAAAGCTGTCCCGAAGCAAATCGGAACAGCTTTATTTTCAATTTTTATCACAAACCGAAACTCCGACGAATCAGAACTTTGTCGGGTTTGCGGCAAGGTATTTTTTGACCATAAGCGCTATTTTAAATATTATGGCATGGTCAAATTCCCGCAGATCCAACCCTGTCAGCTTCTTTATCTTGTCAAGGCGATAAACAAGCGTGTTGCGGTGCACAAACAGCTTTCTCGACGTTTCCGAAACATTCAGGCTGTTCTCGAAAAATTTCTGTATCGTAAACAGCGTTTCATGGTCGAGAGATTCTATGGAATTCTTCTTAAAAACCTCTTTCAGAAACGTTTCGCAAAGCGTCGTGGGAAGATGATAAATCAGACGCGCGATGCCAAGATTATCGTAGCTTACAATATTCTTGTCGGTATCAAACACCTTTCCAACCTCAAGAGCCGTCTGCGCCTCCTTGAACGAACGCGCGAGGTCCTTTACGCCCATAACGGGTGTACCTATTCCAACGTTCACCTTGGTGAAAAACTCGCTGGAAAGCGTGTCGGAAATGGAACGCGCCAGTTTTTCAAGGTCATTCACGTCCATGTTGCTCTTGACTTCCTTGACCAGAACAATATCATTCTCGGTGATATTGAAAACAAAATCCTTGTTTTTGTCAGGGAAAAGATTCTGCACAACGTCATATGCCGAAACGTCGTTGGCGGCAATAACGCTGATAAGGAACACAACGCGGCTTATGTCGGCATTGAAATGCAGCTCGCGCGCCTTAAGGGTAATATCACCGGGCAGAACATTGTCAAGAATTATATTTTTAACAAAATTGTTGCGGTCATATTTCTCATCGTAGTACTGCTTTATACCGGAGAGCGATATGGCGATTATACCCGCGTATTTTGCGGCAGGCTCGTCCGTCCCCTCCACAAAAACCGCATAATCCGGCTTTACATGAACTCCGAAGGGCTTATATGTGTATCCGTCGCGTATAAAAACCTCATGCGAATCCCCAAGCTCTATCGAGAAGAAGTCGTTGCCGCCCCCTACCCGTGTAAGATCGCTGCAAGCTATGATAGTTCCGTTTTCGTCAATCACTCCGATAACTCTGTTCACAGCGTCCTTCATCTGATGAACGATCCCTTGAAAAAGCCTGTTTGACATTATTTTTACCTCTTTTCCCAATTTTAAAGCAGCACCGCATAACCGCCAATGCCGCAGCGGCTTTGCGATAACGCCTCACCCTGCGTTTTTTAAGTCATATGACGCAGAAACAGAGCTTTTCATTTATGTAAGGATACAGCTCCGGCTCGCGCAAAAAATGATACCATCTATATTGTACTAAAAAACGTAAAAAAAATCAAGTCTTTTTTATGTAATATGTAAAACTTTCTTGATTTTTTTCTCTCTACTTGAAAAATTGTTGGAAAAGATATATAATAACAATGAGTAAGTATATTTTATTTGGCAGTTTCAGCCTCAAAAATATATTAAATTGTAGAAAAAGAGGTAAAAATAACTATGAGTAACGAAAATTGCGTCAAGGGGAAATATTATATAACCACCCCCATCTACTATCCCTCCGGAAATCCGCACGTCGGACATTGCTACACCACCGTGGCGTGCGACACCATCGCCCGCTTCAAGAGAATGCAGGGCTGCGATGTAATGTTCCTTACGGGCACGGACGAGCATGGCGCCAAAATACAGCAGAATGCCGAAAAAGCGGGTATGTCCCCGCAGGATTTTGTAGACGGGCTTGTTGAAAAATTCAAAAAGCTGTGGAGCTTTATGAATATAAGCTACGACCGATATGTGCGCACCACCGACCAGTATCATATCGAGACCGTGCAGAATATACTGACAAAGCTGCACGACAAGGGCTTTATTTACAAGGGCAATTATGTGGGAAAATACTGTGTGCCCTGCGAAAGCTTCTGGACGGAAAAGCAGCTTGTGGACGGAAAGTGCCCTGACTGCGGCAGAGAAGTTATTGACAGCAAGGAAGATGCTTACTTTCTTAAGCTGTCAGACTTTACCGACAGAATAATCGACCTTCTTAAAAACACCGATTATCTGCGCCCTGAGACCCGCGTAAATGAGATGATAAACAACTTTGTAAAGGACGGATTGGAGGATCTTTGTATCTCACGGACAAGCGTGAAGTGGGGCATACCGTTTCCGTTCGACCCCGACCACACCGTTTACGTGTGGCTGGACGCGCTGCTGAACTATATAAGCGCGCTGGGTTACGGCAATAATACCTACAACGATTTTGACAAATTCTGGCCCGCCAATCTCCATATGACCGCCAAGGAGATAGTGCGCTTCCATTCGATAGTCTGGCCCGCCGTACTGATGATGCTGGATATTCCCGTGCCCAAGAGGCTTTACGGGCACGGCTGGATAAATTTCAACGGCGCGAAGATGGCTAAATCTCTTGGCAATGTCGTTGACCCGTTCATTCTTGGTGAGCGATATGGGGTAGACGCAGTGCGCTATCAGATACTGCGCGATATGCCCTACGGAAGCGACAGCAATTTTTCCAACGAGATAATGATAGGCAGGATAAACACCGACCTTGCGAACGACTTGGGAAATCTTGTTTCAAGAACCGTTTCCATGGCAGAGCAGTTCTTCGGCGGCACACTGCCCTCGGAAAAAACTTCCGACCCGCTTGACAGCGAGCTTAAAAGCATGGCAACCGCGCTGCTTGAAAAGGTTGCGGGGTATATAGATGAGGCGCAGCTCTCGCTTGCGCTGGCGGAAATCTTCAAGGTAATTTCCCGCGCTAACAAATATATCGACGAGACCACTCCGTGGATACTCGCCAAGGACGAGAGCAAAAAGCCGCGGCTTGCGGCAGTGCTGTATAATTTGCTGGAGACTATCCGCATTTGTTCTGCTCTGCTCTGCCCATTTATGCCGCAGACCATGCCCAAGGTGTGGGAGCAGATAGGAGCGGAAGAGAACGACGTAAAATACGAAACACTCGGAACGTTTGGAGTACTTTCCGAAAATGTTACGGTCAAGAAAGGTCCGGTGCTTTTCCCAAGGATAGACCTTGATAAAGAAATTGAAGAGATAAACACACTGGTTGACAAGAAGCCGGATATCCGTGAGGACGAGGATCTTGACAAGGCAAATACCATTACAATAGACCAGTTCGCTGAAGTAAAACTGCGCAGCGGCGAGATAACCGCCTGTGAGAAGATAAAAAAGGCAAAAAAGCTGCTTAAACTCACTGTGGACGACGGACGCGGCGGCAGACAGATAGTATCGGGAATAGCGCCTTGGTACACACCAGAGGAGCTTGTAGGAAAGAAAATTGTATTTGTGGCAAATCTCGCGCCGGCAAAGCTTTGCGGTGAAACCAGCGAGGGTATGATACTCGCCTGTGACGCGGGAGAAAATGACGTAAGGGTGCTGTTTCTGGATAAGGACACGCCGAACGGAAGCACTATTCGATAGTAACGGGCGGTGCGAATGTGTGAAAGGCTGAATGAAAACAGAATGCTTAAGTAAAACCGATTTTGTAACCGCAGCCTTACACTTTCAACGGACATGGGGGGTATAATATGGATATAGGACGGATAGCGGATCTGCCCGCGGTTAATCAGACAAATCTGACGCGCTCGTCGGAACAGCGTACGGAAACCAAAAGCTCCACAATGGCTTCGGAGCATACTGACAGCTTTATAAAATCGCAGGCGGCTTTTACGCCCGCTTACACCAAGCGTTCCGCGCAGAAGCAGGCGTCGGACAATAATCTGCTTCAGCGGGAGGACAGCGAGAACACCCTTGACAAAATTAACGAGAACGGCGGGAAAAACCGCTCGGAGCTTATGACGGAGGGAGTGCAGCATATTATCCGCGCGATGTTCGTAAAGCAAGGGGAGGTTCTTTCGGGGAATGTGCCCAGTATTGGTGCGCAGCTTTACGCTGAGCAGCTTCTCACGCAGATACGCAGTCTGTATGGAAACACTGCTGCGGACGAAAACAGCGCGGAATACTGGCAGCCTGTGCCCACCGCCGAGCGGCTGAAAACTTTTTTCGAGCAAGTTGTGGTCGAGGGTGAAAACAAGGACGAGGTTATCTCCCGCGCTTTCAACGCGGCATTTAAATCCACCGAAGAGCTTTTCGGCGGACGCGGTCGTTTGCCGCTTGAAGCGTATGAAACAAGGGAAATTATTCTTAACAGCTATATGAAGCAGCCGCAGTAAAATTATGCGGTGCGCAGCGGTGAAGCAAATAGCAACACCAAAACCGAGAAGTAAGGCAAGGTTTTGCGTAAAAACAATATAAATGCTCAAGTCGTGCTTGCAAACCCACTAAAAGAGCCGCACAAAAACCGAGAGATAAAAGGCTCTGAAAGAAAAACATTAACTGACCGCCCACGCAGGAATTTTCCGCAAGCCGTAAGTTTTGCACAACAATCGTGTAATAACGCAGTTTTGGATAGGATCGAAACTGAGTTGTTAGGAAGATTCTTTTAATCCGGCAAATTCAAATTTATATCAGGAGAGCAAAATGGGGATATTTGATACTCACGCCCACTATTTGAAAGACGATTTCGGCGAAGAGCTTGACGGGCTGCTCGCCGAGCTGCCGCAAATGGGTGTGGAGCGAGTTTTGGCGGTTGGCTGCAATCTGGAGAGCAGCCGAGAGGAGATAGCTCTTGCCGAAAGATACGGGTATATAAAGGCGGCGGCGGGTATCCACCCCGAGCATGCTGCTAAGCTTCCCGCGGACTGGGAGAAGCAGCTGGAGGAAATGCTGAGAAACGAGCAGGTATGCGCGTTGGGCGAGATAGGTCTCGATTACCACTACCCCGAGCCGCCGCGCGAGCTTCAGCGTGAAATATTCGAGCGGCAGCTTATAATGGCGAAAAGGCTGGATATGGCGGTGATAATCCATTCGCGTGACGCATGCGATGATACCATGCGGCTTCTGCGGGAGTACAAGCCGCGAGGGGTGCTGCACTGCTTTTCCGGCAGCGCCGAGACCGCCCGCGAGGCTGTGGCGCTCGGGCTGTATATCGGCTTTACAGGAGTGCTGACCTTTAAAAACGCGAAAAAAACGGTCGCCGCCTGCGAAGCCGTACCGTTGGACAGGCTGCTGCTTGAAACCGACTGCCCCTATATGGCACCTGAGCCGTTTCGTGGTCAAAAGAGTCATAGCGGCATGATAGCGCGCACCGCGGCGAAAATGGCGGAGATAAAGGGCGTGAGCGCGGAGGAAATGACGGAAACGGCGCGGCTTAACGGAGAACGGCTGTTCGGGCTATTGGCGGAGTGGCGAGATGACAGTCAACAAGTGTGACAACACCAACCGCAATTACGAAAATTCCCAAAGCAGCTCTGAATATACGGGTAAAAAAAGATTTCTTTTATTAAACATTATAAGGATACTTGATATGGGCTGCGGCTTCGGTTCGTTTACTAAATATTACACCAAAACAGGCGCGGAGTCACTTATGTCGGTCTTGACGCAGCGGATATGGGCAAGCCGCTTTATGAAACCTTTGACTTTACTTCATCAGAGGAATATATGAGGCTCATTCTGCTTCGGGACACAAAAAAATACGGGAATATGGCATTTTGCCGATCCACTGCAAAACCACACAGCTGATAAGCAGTTTAAAGTCGGTAAAAGCTATTGTCAACTGCCCGCCCACACAGGAGAATTGTTTGCGGGAAACTGTTTAAGATCCGCTTCGCTGCGCTTAAACGGTCGGGTCGCAAAAAATTCTTTTAAATAAGGAGAATATATGGACACCGATAATTCACGAAGTACAAACGAACAGAAAAATGAGGCGCCCGAACGGCGCCCCGTTCTGCGGGTGCTGCTGGCGCCGCTTTCCGTGCTTAACCGCGGGCTTACAGCGCTGCTGAGAAAGGCGCTTGGAAACAGCTATATGCTTATCACCGAGGATCAGCTTCTCGGCATGGTGGACGCGCTTGCGAAAGCTCCCGACGATGACACAATAGAGGAAGATTCCGCGCAGATGATAAACAACATCTTCGCGTTCGGAAGCCTTAACGCGGGCGACGTAATGACCCACAGAACCTCTATCGTCGGAGTGGAGCTGAACTCAACGGCGCTGGATGACCTGATATATCTGGCGCTTGATATGGGCTTTTCAAGGATACCCGTATACGAAGAAAGTATTGATAAAATTGTCGGGTTAATTATTGTAAAGGACCTGCTTTGCCTTATAGGCAAAAAGGATTTGTCCGACTTCAGGCTGAAGAATTTCCTGCGGGACGTTACGTTTGTACCCGAGGCATGCCCCTGCTCTGACACGTTCCGCTCACTTACCGCAATGAAAAGCGGCATGGCGGTGGTAGTCGACGAGTACGGCGGAACGGCGGGCATTGTAACGCTGGAGGATATCATCGAGGCGGTAATGGGCAATATTCAGGACGAATACGATTCGGAGCAGAGCGAGATAACCGATATCGGCGGGGGTGAGTATGAGGTAACGGGCGAAGCCGACCCCGAGGATGTGCTGGAGCTTTTCGGAGTAGACCTCCCCGAAGAACACGAATATGAAACCATAGCGGGACTTGTTACTGATAAGCTTGGATATATACCCGAGGGAGATGAAATGATACCGCCAATGGTGGATTATGAGGGCGTGCGGCTGGTTGTGCTGCATGTGGAGGACAGAATGATAACAAAGCTTCGGGTAATGAAAGCCCCTGAAAAATCCGAAACGGAAACGGAAGGCAGGAACAGTGAGGAATGAGAATAAATAAGAAAAAGCTCGCGGCGGAAATCATCACGCTGCTTAAAGAGGAGTACCCCGCAGTAAAGTGCGCGCTCACCTACGAAAAGCCCCACGAGCTTCTTATAGCCACACGGCTTTCCGCGCAGTGCACGGACAAGCGTGTAAATATGGTAACGCCCGCGCTGTTTGAAAAATTCCCGACGATAGAGGCGTTTGCCGATGCCGAGATGTCCGAAGTTGAAAAATACATACAATCCTGCGGGCTTTTCAAGACCAAAGCGCGGGATATCGTCGCTATGTGCGTTATGCTTCGCGACGATTACGGCAGTACCGTGCCCGACAGTATAGAGGAGCTTACCAAGCTCCCCGGGGTGGGCAGAAAAACCGCCAATCTTATCGTGGGCGATCTTTACGGAAAGCCCGCCATGGTGTGCGATACCCATGTTATAAGAATAACCAATCTTCTTGGACTGTCCGACACAAAGGACGCGGCAAAGGTGGAGAAGCAACTGCGCGCCTGCATTCCCGCCGACGAGGGGCTTATGCTTTGCCACAGACTGGTGTGGCACGGGCGCGGGGTTTGCGTGGCAAGAAGCCCGAAATGCGGCGCGTGCATTCTGCGGAACGTCTGCAAATCGCGGATTGACGGTTAATGCAAAACACGGAAAGGGAAAACGGGGCAGTATGGATAAAGAGCTTCTTGTTATTTTAAACGATTTTGTTGATATCATGAGAAGAACCGATTGGGTTCTTGGCGCTTGGAATTTCGGCTCTGCCGCGCATGAACTGACCGATAAATATTCCGATGCTGACGTTGTTTTTCTTGTCGGCGGCAAAGACCTCGCAGATGCGGAAGAAAGCCTTAAACGGCTTATTTCGGGCGTGTGCGACGAGGTGATTCTCTGCTGGGAGGAGGATTTCAACAGCGATTCCATCATAAATAACGGTTATCTGCTCGAAAAAGACAGGCGAATTTTTCAGTTTGACGTTTTCTTGCTAAGCAAAGACCGTATTGACGATTATATATGCAAGATACATTATACGGACCTGTCTGAAAGGGATATAATTTTTGACAAGGACGGCAGCGTCCTCACGCTGGCGGAGAACTGCCCGCACGGAGAGTTTTGGGGCGATGATACCGACAGGCTTATAAGAACGTATCTGTACCATTTCGGCATGTCCGCGAAATATCTGCTGCGCGGGGATTATTTCAAGCTCAACAGGGTTATGAGAGTTTTGTACGATACCCACTCCTCGCTTCTGCTCACCGAGTACGATCGTATAAAATGGGGCGGAGCGGAAAGCAAGCTGCGGTTTATTCCCGAAGAAAAAAAACGGCACCTAACGCAATATTACTGCACCGAGAATTTCGCGGAGGACAGAAAGCGGCTCGCGTGCTGCTTTGAGTGGTTTGGGGAGGATTCGGGCGGCTTCGGCAGGATAAATTGGAACGCTATTAAAAAATATTGGAGCGCAAGCACACAGAACATATAACTCTTGCGGAGCAGTCGTTTATCAGACGGGAGAGCTATGCGGCTATGCTGAAAACCGAAAATCTTACGTTTTACTATCCAAAAGAAGAAACTCCCGCTATTGCGGGGGTAAATTTCTTGCTGCCCGCAGGCGGTTTTGTCACGCTGTGCGGGGTATCGGGCTGCGGAAAAAGCACGCTGCTGAAAACACTTAAGCCCTGCGTCACGCCCCACGGCAGGCTGTCGGGGGAGATTTTTTTTGAGGGAGAGCCTTTAAGCGCTCTATCGCCGAGAAAGGCGGCGGAGCTTATCGGCTACGTTTCTCAGAACCCCGAAGCGCAGACGGTCACGGATAAAGTGTGGCATGAAGCCGCTTTCGGACTTGAAAGTATAGGGCTTGAGGGCGGAGAGATACGCCGCCGCGCCGCCGAATGCGCGGAGTATTTCGGCATAAGCGCGATTTTTGAGCGCGACACCGCCTCGCTTTCGGGCGGGGAAAAGCAGCTTCTGGCTCTCGCGTCCGCCGCGGCGCTGCACCCGAGGCTTCTGCTGCTTGACGAGCCTACTTCTCAGCTCGACCCCATATCCGCACAGAATTTTATCGACGCGATAAGGCGGCTCAACCGTGATTTCGGCATTGCCGTGCTTGCGGCGGAGCATAGGCTGGAAGAGCTTTTGCCCATCTCCGACAGAGTTATAGTCATGGATAACGGAAAAATCACCGCTGACTGCGAACCAAGGGCGCTGGCGGAGCTGCTTCCCGCAGAACACCCCATTCGGGGCGCTCTTCCGATTTCCGCGAGAATTTACGCGCTTTCGGGTGCTTCCGATGAAATCCCCCCCCTTACCGTGCGCGAGGGCAAAAACAGCCTCGCCGTCCGCCGTTATCTGAAAGAAAATCCACCCGCTGAAATGGAGCATTCCGCCGTGGACGGCAAGCCCATTCTTACCGTAAAGGAACTTTGGGTAAGCTATGGCAGAAATATACCCGACGCGCTCAAATCCGCCTCTCTTACGCTGCGCGAGGGGGAGATATACGCGCTGCTTGGCGGCAACGGCAGCGGCAAGACCACGCTGCTCAAAGCCGTGACAGGTATGATAAAGCCGCTTGGCGGAAAAATACGGCTTTACGCGAAAAAGCCCGCCTATCTGCCGCAGAACCCTTTCGCGATACTCGGAAAGGACAGCGCGCTTGAGGAGCTGACCTCGCGGAATATCCCCGAAGCCGATGCGGTCAAGATACTGTCAATATTCGAGTTATCGGGGGAGCTTCTCTCGCACGACCCGCTCGATCTTTCGGGAGGAGAGCGTCAGCGGCTGGCGCTGGCGGCGCTGATATCCGGCAAGCCCGACCTGCTTCTGCTGGACGAGCCGACAAAGGGTATGGACGCGGCGGCTAAGCGGGATTTCTCAGAACTGCTGAAAAAAGTCAGAAACGGCGCTGCGGTACTGCTGGTCACCCATGACACGGAATTTGCCGAGCTTTGCGCTGACAGGTGCGGACTGCTGTTCAACGGTGAGATATCGGGGGAGAGTGCGCCCGACGTCTTTTTCGGGGACAATTTTTTTTACACCACACCGCTGCGCCGACTGACAAGGGGGATACTGTAAATGATAAGGGAGATAGCGGCACGCCGAAGCGTACGCAAATTCAAGGCGGACGTTATCCCAAGAGCCGCCGTTGAGAAGATAATTCTTGCAGGGAGTCTCGCTCCTTCCGCCAAAAACCGCCAGCCTTGGAAATTCACCGTGACCGAAGGGAAAGCCAAAGCGGAAGCGTGCGCGGCTGCCGAAGCGGGGTTAAGGCGCGAAAAGACCGCTCCCCTGCTGCCGCAAAGCGCATCCGGCATGGCGGACGCGGAGCATACCTTAAGCGTTATGAGGCAGGCTCCGCTGCTGATATTTATAACGGATATCTACGGGACGGACATAGCCGCTCCGCTTACGGCGGACGAGCACGAATTTGAGATATGCAACACGCTGTCCATAGGCGCGGCTATACAGAACATGACACTTGCCGCGCAAGAGCTGGGAATAGGCAGCCTGTGGGTATGCAACACTTGCTTTGCCCAAAGGGAACTGAACAGGCTGTTCGGCGGGGAAGTGCGCGCCGCTCTGGTGCTGGGTTACCCCGCGGAAAGCCCGCCCGCGCGCCCGCGCAAGGATATTCGCGATATTACCGAATGGAGAAAATGATATGAATGATTATTTACCGCTGCTCAAACGGCAGCTCGCGCTGGATTTCAACTGCTCTCCAGAGGATTTTGACAAAGGCGAAAGCGTTATTACGGAATCAGCGCTTAACGAGGGAAGACGGGCATACGACGCGGACATTCCGTTTTTTCAAATGGCGACACTCGGGAAAAGCGCGGTCATTTCCGCGGACAAACGGCTTCACCCGTTTTTGCGGGAATACATAAGGGCTGAGCAGGGACATTGGCTTTTCGAGCAGCCAAGATTATTCGCGCTTGAAGCCGAGCTGAACAAATACTCATATACCTTAAATCACTCCCATCATTTGTTTTTATATGACAAGACCTCCGATACGCATGGCGTCATAAGAAAATACCCCGTAAAATGGTTTTACGGCAAAGAAGAAATAGAAGATTTTTACGGCGACAGCCGCTTTTCCAACGCGCTCTGCGCCGAATACACTCCCGAACGCCCCGACACGATAGCTGTCTGCGCGTACGACGGCGATAAAATAATGGGAATGGCGGGCTGCTCCGAGGACGCTCCGCACTGGCAGCAGATAGGCATAGACGTACTTCCCGAGTACCGCTCCATGGGCGTGGGCAGCTATCTTGTGAACATTTTAAAAGATGAGATAATCCGCCGCGGGGATATCCCATTTTACGGAACGGGGCTTGCCAACTATCATTCATGGAATATCGCGCTCAAGTGCGGTTTCAGACCTGTTTGGGTAGAGATGAACGCGATGAAGAAACAGGAATAATAACTTCTAAGGAAATCGCTGAATAATGTGAAGCGTAACACGGTCAATTTATGAGTTTTCCCGTTTGAGTGGGTCGATTTTGATCTAACCGACGTTTTCTTAAACATCTGTGCAAAAAATCACGGAATTTTCGCAAAACCAACCTTTAAAATACATATATTACGGATATAATACAATTGTTGAATGAAACAAAACATTCAGCTGAACCTGCTAACCGACCTTTTTCATATAATTACCAACCAAACCCCAAATCCCCCCGCGATTTCTCGCGGGGGGATTTGGGGTTTCGGGCTATATTTAAGAACAGAACCATAGGATACAATTAGACAGTTGTAATTATATTTTTTCAATCACCATGGTCACATATCCCTCATAAGGTCTTCGATAATTAAAGTACATATCGTACCATTTATCGCACCATTCGCGCAGCAGCTGATTTTCGGGAGATTTCCTCAAATCATTAAGATGACGTTTTGCGCTCCACATAATATACCGTTCCCATTCTGCCCGCGTATCTGCCGCCATTGACGTAATGTAGTAATCCTTTGAGCGGACAATGCGATTGATCTCAATCAGCGAAAGGGTTTCACCCTCAAATTCAATCAGCTCTTGGGGCGGATTATCAACCTTTGAATAACGCGTGCCGATAATAAGCTTGCCGTTCGGCTTAACATATTTTTCAAGCAATTCTATCGTACCTTGAAAGCCGCCGAAGTCCTCACCGGATAAGCATACATAATCAAATGTTTCGACCGTCTGCCATTTGAAAACGTCCGCTTCAATAAGGGTAATATCCGAAGCAGCACTCTCCGCGATACGCCTTTTTCCTGCCTCGATAAACTCATGGCAAACGTCTACGCCAATCCCTCTGATGCCAAACGCCTCATTCCATATCTTAAGCATTTCGCCGTAACCGCAGCACAGATCCAGAACAGCAGAGCTGTTGTTCATTCCCGCCGAATAACCGATTTCCACCAAACGCTCAACAGGCGTCATGCTTATAAGATATTCACTTTCTTTCAGTTTTTTTAATAGATTTTTATAATCCATTACCATAATCCTTTCTGTCACAGCCGAGCAAAAAGGACCGCGTTGCTCGGCTTATAAAATTACACCTCGTACATCATTATTTACCGAAAAAAATTTGACAGAAATCATAAAGCCTCACTCCTTACAATTTTTTGGTATCATTTCGATACAATAGAATTATATCATATAACAGTATATAAGTCAACCGGCATATTTCCGACAAACGAATTCTTCAGGAGCGAACATTTGAAAAAAAGCGAAATACCCCTTGACAAATACCCCAAGGGGGTATATAATATTAATAGAATGAATATGGGAGCTTTAAAATGGAGAATAACGCGAAATATGACGGAAACAATTATAACATCGAATACTCTACGGAATCGGAACACGGTCAATCATGCTGCGGTAACCAGTGCGACGGCTGTGGCAAAACCAAGCTCCGCTCACCCGAGGAATACAAACGGCTTATCAACCGTCTTAACAGAATTTCGGGGCAGATAAACGGCATAAAGGGTATGGTGGAAAAAAACGCCTACTGCACGGATATACTTGTGCAGGTAGCAGCGGTAAATGCGGCGCTCAACTCCTTCAACAAAGAGCTGCTTGCGGAGCATATACGAAGCTGTGTGGCGGAAAATATACGAAACGGTAACGACGAGATAATAGACGAGTTTGTGCAGATTTTGCAAAAGCTTATGAAATAAGGCGGGGGAAATCATGGAGCAGTATAACGTTACGGGAATGAGCTGTGCGGCGTGCAGCGCGAGAGTGGAAAAAGCAGTCGGAGCAATAAAAGGCGTAAGCTCCTGCTCTGTAAGTCTGCTGACAAATTCTATGAGCGTTGAGGGCACAGCGGACAGCGCGGAGATAATAGAAGCTGTTTCGGCGGCAGGCTATGGCGCTTCGGTAAAGAGCAGCGCTGCGGAAGCGAAGAGAGCCGCTGTCAGCGCGGACGAACTAAAGGACACGGAAACTCCAAAAATGAAAAAGCGTCTGTTCTGGTCGCTGGGCTTTCTGCTAGTTCTAATGTATATTTCCATGGGACATATGATGTGGGGGTGGTATCTGCCGCCGTTTCTCGCGGAAAATCATGTGTGGGTCGGACCTGCCCAAATGCTGCTGACCGGCGTTATAATGGTGATAAAC
>ERZ779621.431-NODE-431-length-18507-cov-4.358606_pt1 | contig 18507 bp, 17 predicted proteins | sample MGYA00514215_ERZ779621 | MGnify/ENA primary metagenome ERZ779621 (study PRJEB29562, sample SAMEA4376715) | mouse gut metagenome | isolation source: Cecum | study: EMG produced TPA metagenomics assembly of the A DSS colitis mouse model was used to assess the...
GCGTTATCGTTGCGGATACAGGCTGCGGTATTGCTCCGTCAGATCTGCCGAAAGTAAAGTCGAAGTTTTACAAGGCGAACAGCACTCGCCGCGGCTCGGGAATTGGGCTGGCGGTTGCGGACGAGATAATAGCCATGCATGGCGGGGTACTGGATATTGAAAGCGAATTGAATGTGGGCACTACGGTTATAATTACGCTTTTGCTCGATAAAACTATGGCGGATAATGGGTAATAAGCGCAAAGAGTAGATTGTATATTTTTACCACGGCAGTGTGGGCGCAGCTCGTACGGTGTGTCGGTTTAGAGCAACAAACCGCTCACGCAGGAATTTTCCTGCAACAGGCTGTGAGGATTTTACGCAAAACTCCGCGCAGCGAAACAAAGTGCGGCGGAACTTTCACAGCACGGGAAAATTCAAATTAGAATAAGGAGAACAAAGGTGAGCAAAAAAGCGGATACGGGAAAAAAGACCCGAATAGGCGGTCAGGCGCTTATTGAGGGGATAATGATGAAAGGTGTTTCCACTGGTGCTATGGCTGTGCGCATGAAAGACGGCAGCATTGACGTGGAGGAGTGGGAGATTCCTGACAGAAAATGGTATGAGAAAGTGCCAATAATACGCGGCAGCTTTAATTTTGTAAAGACCCTTACTGAGGGATATACCTATATGACGAGATCCGCGGAAAAAAGCGGAATGATGGAGGACGACTCCGAAGAGGAGCAGTCTAAATTTGAGAAGTGGCTGGACGATAAACTCGGTGACAAGCTCACGGGGGTAATAATGGGTATCGCTATGGTGATAGCAGTGGCGCTGGCTGTGGTGATGTTCCTGTTTGTGCCGTCCTATATTTTTACCGGTATCGAATACCTTGCGGGCGATATTGATATTTCAGGTTGGCGGACGGTTTTTGAGGGCGTGCTGAAAATTGCCATGTTTGTGGGGTATATGGCGTTGGTGGCGCAGATGAAAGATATCAAGCGCACATATGAGTATCACGGCGCGGAACATAAGACCATTACCTGCTATGAACAGGGAAAGGAGCTTACGGTGGAGAACGTTCGGAATATGTGCCGCTTTCACCCCCGCTGTGGTACCAGCTTTATTAAAATCACGCTGCTGGTAAGCATTCTGGTATATATGGTCGTGCCAATAACCCCCGAAATGTTCAAGGAATGGCTTGGTATTGAGAAAGACGGGCTGGCGATACTTCTGCGCGTGGTGTGCAAGCTGATCCTGCTTCCGCTGGTTGTGGGCATATCTTACGAGCTGATAAAGCTTGCGGGAAGATACACGAACATCTGCACAAGAATAATTTCCGCGCCCGGGCTGTGGATGCAGCGGCTTACCACAAGAGAGCCGGACGATTCGCAGATAGAGATAGCCATAGCCGCGATAACGCCCTGCCTGCCCAAGGAGGGGGAAGACGACTCGTGGTAATGCGCGGGTTTGTGCGGGAGCTGACAGCAGCGCTTTCCGAAGCAGGTGTTGATAACGCGCGGCTCGAGGCGGAATGCATAATGGAGAGCGCGGGTATATCGCGGCTCACGCTTCTTACCGAGCCGAATATGCCCGTTGAGAGCGAGATATCGGACGCGGCGCGCGAAATGGTTCTGCGCCGAACACGCGGAGAGCCGCTCCAGTATATTCTGGGCGAGTGGGAGTTTTACGGGTATCCGTTTAAGGTGGGAGAGGGTGTGCTGATACCGCGTCAGGATACCGAGCTTCTCACGGAGATTGCGGAGGGATATCTCAAAAAGAACGGCGGCGGGCTGATAGCTGACCTGTGCGCGGGCAGCGGCTGTGTGGGCATCTCGCTTGCAAGACGCTGCGACTGCAAGGTAAAGTGCTATGAGCTTTCCGAAGCGGCATTCGGGTATCTCGAAAGAAATATCGAGCTGAACGAAGTAAGCGGAACAGTCGAGGCGGTACGCGCCGACGTGCTCACGTTTACAACGTTGGAGAGCTTTGACGCTGTCGTTGCAAATCCGCCTTATCTTACGAAAGATGACATGAAGCAGCTTCAACGCGAGGTCGCATATGAGCCGCAAAGCGCGCTGTACGGTGGCAGCGATGGTCTTAATTTTTATAGAGAGATACTTCCCCGATGGACAGGCTGCCTGAAAAGCGGCGGGCTGTTCGCGGTGGAAATAGGCATAGGTCAGGAAAAAGACGTTGTGCAGATATTCGCCGAGAGCGGCATGAAAGCGGAATGCGCAAAAGACGCGTGCGGGATATACCGTGTAGTCTACGGAATAAAGCGGTGAAACGCCGGACGGAGTGCTAAAGCCGGCGGAAAATCGAATCTACATGCGGGATATACCGCGTGGTTATAAAGTGAACAAAATAATGGAGGAACAATAATATGGCAATGGACAAGAAAAAGGATAAGAAGCTCCCGCCTCCCGTCGTCAAGATTGTCGACCCCGAGGAGAAGAAAAAGGCGCTCAAGACAGCTATGGCGCAGATCGAAAAGACATACGGAGCAGGCTCCATAATGTTTATGGGCGAAAACAAGCATCTTGATATAGAGTGTATTTCCACCGGTTCGCTGATGCTGGATATGGCGCTGGGAATAGGTGGACTTCCGCGCGGAAGAATAATCGAAATATACGGTACGGAGTCGTCGGGAAAAACCACACTTACTCTGCACGCGATTGCGGAAGCGCAGAAGGCGGGCGGCACAGCGGCGTTTATCGACGTTGAGCACGCACTCGATCCCGTATACGCGAAAAAGCTCGGAGTCGACGTAGACAATCTTCTGGTTTCTCAGCCCGACACAGGCGAACAGGCGCTGGAGATAATCGAAACGCTTATCCGTTCGGGCGCTATCGATATCATAGTTCTGGACTCTGTAGCGGCAATGACTACCCGCGCGGAGATAGACGGCGATATGGGCGACGCTCATGTGGGCATACAGGCAAGACTGATGTCGCAGGCGCTGAGAAAGCTGACCTCGGTCATTAACAAATCCAACGCGGTAGCTATTTTCATCAACCAGATAAGAGAAAAGATCGGCGTTATGTACGGTAACCCCGAAACAACCCCGGGCGGCAGGGCGCTGAAATTCTATTCGTCGGTGCGCATTGAGGTAAGGCGCGGCGAGCCTATCAAAGACGGCGGACAGGTGATAGGCTACGGCACAAAGGCAAAGGTTGTGAAGAACAAGGTAGCTCCTCCCTTTAAAACTGCGAAGTTCGACATGGTTTTCGGCGAGGGAATATCCAAGATAGGCGAAATAGTGGACACCTCGGTGGAGCTGGGCATTGTCAAAAAAAGCGGCTCGTGGTTCAGCTACGACGATATGAAGATAGGGCAGGGACGCGAAAAGGTAAAGCAATACCTTATAGACAACCCCAACATATGCGATGAGGTAGAGAAAAAGGTGCGCGAGGAGTTTGCGAAAAACACCAGTTTGTTGGATTCCGAAGCTGACGATGAGATGCCCGAGGAAGGAAAGGCGGCAGCGCCCGCGGCTTCCGATGATGACGATTTTGCGGAGTTTGCGCCCGAGGAGCTTGAATAATGGAGATAACCGAGCTGTCGCCATATAAGGGAGAAACGTGGCTGTTGGAGCTGGACGGTGAAATGTCGGTGTACATAAACGCTTCTGTGGTTGAGGACTACGGGCTGAGCGAGGGCGGTGAGCTTGACGAGAGTGCTTTAGAGGAAATTCGCTGCGCCGATACGCTGCGAAAGGCGAAAAAACGCGCTTTATATCTTCTGGGAGTACGTCAGTATTGCTACAACGAGCTTTACAACAAGCTGCGTTCGAGCTATACCGAGGAGATATCCCACGCCGCTGCGAGCTATATGAAGGAAAGCGGCTATATAAACGATGAGGAATATGCCTCAAAGCTTGCGGAGCACCTCATACACACGAAGCACTGGGGCTTGCGCAAGGCACGGTATGAGATGCTTCACAAAGGTCTGGACGAAAATCTTGTCGAGGACGCTCTCGCCGAATATGACGATATCGACGGAGAGATAACCGAGCTTATAGAGCGAAAATACTACGCAAAAATACAGGATTACGACGACAGGCGGCGTACCATAGCGGCGCTTGCGCGGCGGGGATACGACTACGCGGCGGTAAAGCGCTGTATCGAAACGATTTTAGAGGATTACGAAGAGGACGAAAGCGAATGAGCAAAAACGGCGAAAAAAGAACAAAAATAGCGATGGTTTCTCTGGGCTGTGCCAAAAATCAGGTGGACGCGGAGCAGATGATGGCGAAGATCGCGGAAAATGGCTACGCTTTCGTGGAGGAAGCGGGGCTTGCGGATATAGCGTTGGTGAACACCTGCGGGTTCATACAGTCCGCCAAGGAAGAGGCTATCGGCTGGATAATGGAGCTGATAGACCTTAAAAACGAGGGCAGGATAAAGCATATAGTTGTCACGGGCTGTCTTTCGGAGCGTTACCGTGAGCAGTTTGTCAATGAATTTCCAGAGGTTGACGCGGTGGTGGGCATTTCGGAATACGGCAGGATATGCGAAATACTGGACATGGTAACGGCGGGCGAGAGGGTGTGCTGCTTCGGTGTCAAGGAATCCCACAGCATGGAGGGCAAGCGGATATTGTCCACTTTGCCGCATTACGCGTATATGCGCATTGCGGACGGCTGCGACAACTGCTGTACATACTGCGCCATACCTCAGATACGCGGACGCTTCAGAAGCCGCCCGATTGAAAATATCGTTGATGAGGCGAGGCTGCTTGCGGCGGACGGCGTAAAGGAGCTTGTTATAGTTGCGCAGGACACCACACGTTACGGTCTTGACTTGTATGGAAAACTCGCTCTGCCCAAGCTGTTGGACAAGCTTTGCGAGATAGACGGCTTCAAATGGATACGCCTGCTTTACTGCTACCCCGAGCGTATCACTGACGAGCTGATAAACTGCATAAAGCGGCAGGACAAGATAGTGAAATATCTGGATATACCCATGCAGCATTGCGACGGGGGTATTCTCAAAAGAATGAACCGCAGGGGCGATGAAAAGTTCCTCAGAGAGCTTGTCGCGAAGCTGCGCGCGGAGATACCGGGCATTACGCTCAGAACAACGTTCATAACGGGATTTCCCGGGGAAACGGAAGAGCAGTTTAATGCGCTGGGCGATTTTGCGCAGGATATGAGATTTGAGAGAATGGGCTGCTTTGCCTACTCCGAGGAGGAAGACACTCCCGCGGCGGGATTTCCGGATATGGTTGAAGAGGAAGTTCGTGAGCACCGCAAGGAGATACTTGAGGAGCAGCAGGACGCGCGCGTTGCGGAGCTGTACGGAAGCATGACAGGAAGCGAGACCGAGGTGGTCGTGGAGGGATACGACAGATATCTGGAGCATTATTTTGGCAGGAGCGCCATGTTCGCTCCCGAGATAGACGGTATGATTTATTTCCGCGCGCCAAAGTCAAGGGGTCTTAAAATCGGAGATTTTGTCAGAATAAAGATACTTGACGTGGTGGATAATAATCTTATCGGAGAAGTGATATGAATTTAGCAAATAAACTTACTCTTTTAAGAGTTGTCATTGTGCCGTTTTTCGTACTGTTTATGTGTATGGAAGCCGTACCGCTGAATTATTTCTGGGCGCTGGTGCTTTTCGGAGCGGCAAGCTTTACGGACATGTTCGACGGCAAAATAGCGCGCAAGTACGATATGGTTACGGATTTCGGGAAGTTTCTCGACCCGCTTGCGGATAAAATTCTTGTGGCGGCGGCTTTGGTCTGCTTTACAGAGCGCGGTTGGACGGCGTCATGGGTGACTGTTGTCATTCTTGTCAGAGAGTTCGCGGTTTCCGGTGTAAGACTTGTCGCCGCGGGCAGCGACAGGAAAGCGGTCATTCCCGCGAACATATGGGGAAAGGTCAAGACCGCCGCTACAATGGGCGGTATCGCCGCGATACTGGCTATGCGTATTTTCTCGGACAATATCGGGCTTATTCCCGAACTGCCCGTTCAGATAATCGGTGATGTGCTTATGTATATCGCGGCGCTGCTTACGCTGATATCGGGGGTAAAGTATCTGTATGATTACCGAGAATTTATCGATCCGAGCAAGTAGATCGTGTTATATATGCAGGATAATAAAAAATCCGCCGCCGCGGACAAAAAATTGTGGCGGCGCTTGCATTTTTCGTCAAGATATGGTATAATGAATAAATAGGGAGATTTTGGGCGGAAAAGAAGCGCTCCGTGTTCCAGTCCATAACCATAACAGCTAATTGGCAACGCGTTATTATTGCGCATTGCCTCCGCTTTATAGTCATGTAAAATTACTTAAGTGAAAATCGTCCGCATATCGCTCATGCTATAATTAAAAAAATCGCGCATTTGTCTTGACTGTAAATGCTGCGCGGTTTCCGCAATATTTGCGGAGCGGAACGAAGTGCAGTGGGGTATGTATTTCAGAGATTTTGTAATTTTTTAATAAGGAGATTAAAATGAGTAAGAAAATTTTGGATCAGGACGTAAGTCAGAAAGCTCCGGAACAGGAGATGCTTATCGCAAATCTTCTGTTCAGGGAAAAGCCCGCTCAGGCGGATTTCAACGCGGTAAGGGCAGCTATGGAAAAGCTGTTCGGAGAGGTTGAGAGTGTGGGTGACAAAGCGTCGTATTATACATTCGCCGTGCCGAAGTATAATGCGGTTTTCAAGGACGCTCCGCAGGGAATGCCTGTGCTTGCGAATATTGGTGAGCCGAGGGCGTTTTCTTCTGGGAATATAGACGAGCTTAAGCGCAGTCAGTTCTGGGATTTCAAGAACGGCAGCGAGGCTATCGATGAGTTTGAGTATTGCGTGGATGTTTTCGGTATGCTGTCGGGCGGACTTGATTATAAGGAGCAGGCGGAATTCTTTGTGAATTTGGTGGACGCGGCTTTGCACAGCTACCCGTCCTGCGAAGCGATTTATGTGTTCGCGAGCGGCAAGCTCACCACTCCCGAGGATTTTGAAAACAGCAAGCAGTACGACTCCGCAGCGAGGTTTATCCGTCTGGCGGTGAACGCGAGATTTTTCACGATAAACAACAGCGACGATATGATAGTGGATACGATAGGCTTTTACACGTTCGGCTGCGCGGACGTTCAGCTGCATTTTCACGGCATTGACCCGAACCACGCGGTGGAGTACGTTTACAATATCGCAAGCTATCAGTTCAATAACGATTTTCCCGTTAAAAGCGGGGATACCATTGACGGAATAAACGAGAACGGTAGGATAGTACAGGATATACAGTGGCGCGTTCAATATGAAAATTCCCTTATACAGCCGATAAGAACGGTGCTGGACATAAACTGCGGCAAATATGCCGCGGGACAGAGGAAAAGCTGATTTATGCCATGGAGTAAAATTCGTGCTAAGCTGGAGAACGAATACTTAGCGGAAAGCCTTCGCGGACATATTCAATATTTTGCTACCTCTTACAGCAAGTATCCCGACCACGAGGGAAGAGCCGCGGTGCGTCTTGACGGAGAGGAAATACTTAAGGGAAACTATTTGGACATGGTCATGGCGCAGTATTATGCCGAAAAGAGGATACGCACCGAAAATCCCGAATTGTCTTACAAAGAGGTATGTGCAAAAAGCAGATATGCCGTGCTGGACGAGGGAGAATTTGACCAGCGGTGTTTTTACGCCGCATTTGCGGAGTTTGACAATCAGTCTATTGAGGACAGCCTCAATAGTGATAACGCACTTGTAAGAATGTTCGCGGTGCTTGACAGGCGTGTGGGCAAGCGCAGGCTTGTAAAACTTGCGGACAGGATAGAGAGCGAGCTGGAGTGGCTTAGAGCTTTTTATTTGATACGGCTGCGTGCCGAGGGCATTAAATTCAACGCGGACGGCGCGGAGGATAATTCTCCCGATGATATTTCCGCGGAAATATAAAAGGTGTGGAAATGGCAAATAAAGAATCGACCTATAATGACTTAAAATCGCTTAAAGGACCTGACCAAGTGCGGTTGCGCCCTGCGGTAATTTTTGGCTCGGACAGCGTTGAGGGCTGCCGCCATTCAGTTTTCGAGATAATCTCGAACTCAATCGACGAGGCGCGCGAGGGCTATGGAAAGAAAATTGTGACAACGCTTTTCGCGGATCATTCCGTTACCGTTGAGGACATGGGGCGCGGTATCCCGATAGACTTTAACAAGAGCGAGGATAAATATAACTGGGAACTGGCGTTTTGTACGCTGTACGCGGGCGGAAAGTACGACAACAACTCGGGTGAGAATTATTCCTACGCGCTCGGTCTTAACGGTCTGGGGCTTTGCGCCACGCAGTTTTCCTCGGAATATATGGAGGTAGTCAGTTGTAACGGAACATGGAAATATTCGCTCCGCTTTGAAAAGGGATTTAACGTTACCGACGACGAGAGGGGCTTCAAGAAGTCCAAATTCAGCGAGTATACGGGAACAACCATTCACTGGAAGCCCGATCTTGAGGTGTTCACCGATATAGATATCGGCACGGAATATCTGGAGGACATGCTGCGCAGGCAGGCTATCGTAAACGACGGGGTGGAGTTCCTGCTGCGCGTCGAGGGCGAGGAGGGCTTTGAGGAAAAGACTTTCGTCTACGCTGAGGGAATAAACGATTATCTGCGTGAGGTAGTTGGGGAGCAGTCGCTCACCACGCCACAGTTCTGGAATACCCAGAAAATGGGGCGCGACAGGGAGGACAAGGAGGAATACAAACTGAAAATGAACGTCGCGTTCACTTTCAGCAAGGAAGTTCAGTTTATTGAGCACTACCATAACTCCAGCTGGCTGGAGCACGGCGGAAGTCCCGAGGACGCGATGAAAAAGGCGTTTTTGTCGCAGATAGATTCCTACCTCAAAAGCAATAACAAGTATAATAAGGGCGAGAAGTCAATCAAGTGGGACGATATCGCGGATTGCCTTGTATTTATATCGTCGAATTTTTCCACGCAGGCAAGCTACGCCAATCAGACCAAAAAGGCTGTCACCAACGCTTTCATTAAGGAGGCTATGACCGATTGGCTCAAGCACCAGCTTGAGGTGTATTTTCTGGAAAACCCCGACGAGGCGGTTAAAATTTCGGAGCGTGTGATAATAAACAAGCGCTCCCGCGAAAACGCGGAAAAGGTGCGCTCAACCTCTATCGCAAATCTCACCGCGAAAATTGACCTCACAAACCGCATAGACAAGTTTGTGGACTGCCGCAGCAAGGACGTTTCCCGCCGCGAGGTGTATATAGTGGAGGGAGATTCGGCGCTCGGGTCGGTCAAGCTGGCGCGGGACGCAGAATTTCAGGCGGTGATACCCGTAAGGGGAAAGATACTGAACTGCCTTAAGGCGAGCCACGAGAAGATTTTCAAAAGCGAGATAATCACTAATCTTATAAAGGTTCTGGGCTGCGGAGTTGAAGTGAAGTCCAAGGCTAACAAAAATCTTAATTCGTTCAGCCTTGAAAATCTGCGATGGAACAAGGTGGTCATCTGCACCGATGCCGACTACGACGGCTTTCAGATAAGAACGCTGATACTCACCATGATACAGGAGCTTTGCCCCACCCTTATAGAGAAGGGCTACGTTTATATTGCGGAATCTCCGCTATACGAGATAAATACCAAGGATAAGACCTATTTCGCTTATACCGAGCCGGAGAAAACGAAAATTCTCGGCATGATAGGGGAGAAGAAGTACGATATCCAGCGCTCAAAAGGACTTGGCGAGAACGACCCCGACATGATGTCGCTCACCACGATGAACCCCGATACCCGCCGCCTTATCAAGGTGACGCCCACCGACGCAGAGCGGACAAGAACAATGTTTGACGTTCTTCTCGGAAACGATCTGGAGGGTCGCAAGGATTTTATAAGGGAGAACGGCAGCAGGTATCTTGACGCTGCGGATATAATGTGAATTTTTGCGGCGCGGAAAATCTCGCGCGGCAAGGCGGCGTGAATACAGGCTCAGTGCTTAGCCCACTCAGGAAATTTTTAGCGGGATCATTAGTAATCATATTTTCCGCAAAACGGGAAATAGGTTTACTAAGGCGGGGCGCATAAAATTTCTTTAAAATAAGGAGTAAACCGAATTGAAGAAAAAACCGATAAAAAAGTCCGACAAAAAGCAGAGCGGCGCTTATATAGAGGGTTCGGGAACGGTCGTTGAAACGGATATAGTCACCACTCTTGAAGAAAACTATATGCCGTACGCAATGAGCGTTATCGTTTCGAGGGCGCTGCCCGAAATAGACGGCTTCAAGCCCTCGCACAGAAAGCTGCTTTACACAATGTACAAAATGGGTTTGCTGAATGGCGCGAGGACGAAATCCGCGAATATCGTCGGGCAGACCATGCGGCTCAATCCCCATGGTGACGCGGCAATTTACGAAACCATGGTGAGGCTGGCGAGGGGAAACGAGGCTCTGCTTCACCCCTATGTGGACAGCAAGGGTAATTTCGGCAAAGCATATTCCCGCGACATGGTGTCGGCGGCTTCGCGATATACCGAAGCAAAGCTTGAATCTATAAGCGCGGAGCTATTCGCGGATATCGACAAGGACGCCGTGGATATGGTGCCGAATTACGACAACTCCATGACCGAGCCTGCGCTGTTTCCCGTGAGATTTCCCGCGGTGCTGGTGAACAATAATTTCGGGCTTGCGGTATCCATGGCGAGCAATATATGCTCCTTTAATCTTTCGGAGGTCTGTGAGACTGCCATAGCGCTCATGAAAAATCCCGAACACAACGCTCTTTCCACGCTGAAAGGTCCCGATTTCCCGGGCGGCGGGTATATCGTCTACAATGAGAAAGAGATGGAAAAGATATACCGCACGGGGCTGGGCGCGGTAAAGGTAAGGTCGGCATACAACTACGACCGCGAGGCGCGCTGCATAGAGGTCACGCAGATACCGCCGAGCACTACCGTCGAGGCGATAATCGACAAGATTGTCGATCTTGTCAAGGAGGGCAGGGTTAAGGAGATATCCGACGTCCGCGATGAGACCGATCTGTCGGGGCTGCGTCTGGCGCTTGACCTTAAAAAGGGCTACGATCCCGACGCTCTTATGCAGAAGCTGTTCCGGCTCACGCCTTTGCAGGATAATTTCAACTGCAATTTCAACGTGCTTATTGCGGGTACGCCGCGGGTAATGGGCATTTATGAGATACTTAACGAATGGACGGATTTCCGCCGCGAGTGCGTAAAGCGACGCGTCTACTTTGATTTACAGAAGAAAAAGGAAAAGCTGCACTTGCTGCTTGGTCTGAAAAAGATACTGCTGGATATCGATTACGCCATTCAGCTTATCCGCGAGACCGAGGAGGAAAGCGAGGTCGTTCCCAATCTAATGGTGGGCTTCGGAATTGACGAGGCGCAGGCTGAGTATGTGGCGGAGATAAAACTGCGGCATATCAACCGTGAATACATTTTAAAGCGAACCGAGGAAACCGACGCTCTTACACAGGAAATAGAGGAAATGGAGGGCATTCTTGGCGACCCCCAGAAGATAGACAGGATAATTATCGGGGGGGTTCAGGAGATCATAAGGAAATACGCCCAGCCGCGACGCACGATGTTCCTGTACGACGTGCAGGAAACGGCGGAGGTCGAGGAGGAAGCGCCCGAGAGCTATCCCGTAAACATATTCTTTACACGGGAGGGATATTTCAAGAAGATAACCCCGAAATCCCTCAGAATGAGCAGCGAGCAGAAGCTTAAGGAGAACGATGAGGTGGTTTATTCGGGCGAGGTCTCCAGCAACTCTGAGCTGCTGTTCTTTACAAACAAGCATCAGGTCTACAAATCCCGCTGCGCGGATTTCGGTGAAACAAAGGCGAGTGTTATGGGTGAGTATCTGCCCGCGAAGCTGGGAATGGACGAGGGCGAGATGCCGGTTTTCATGGCGGTCACCGAAAGCTATAAGGAAACGCTGGTAGCGTTCTTTAAAAACGGAAAATGCGCAAAGGTGCCGCTCAGCTCATATGAAACCAAGACCAAGCGCAAGAAGCTGTCGGGAGCTTATTCCGATCTTTCGGAGCTTGTGAGAATGTTCGTGATAAGCGATGATACCGACTTTATTCTGAAATCCTCTGCGGGAAAGGTGATAATGTTCAACACCGCGCTGGTGCTGCCCAAGGCGGCGCGCGACACGCAGGGCGTTCAGGTAATGCGCCTGACAAAGGCAGAACTTGCGGGGGCATATCTCGCGGAATCCGCGGAGCTTAAGGACGCGGAAAGCTACCGCGTAAAGACCATACCCTCGGCGGGCGTTGTGTCCGACGCGGATATCGACCAGATAAAGCTGATATAGGACGGAGGGATTTGTTGAGTTGTTGAGCAATAACGAAAGACCCGTTCCTAAATGGGCGGAGCTTCTTCCCGAGGGAGAATTTATAAGCTATCTGCCGTCGTATGAGGGCGGAAAATACTTCGATCTGTTCGGCGAGCGGGTTTACCCGTGCGTGAAAACTGGGGATATCACATATTACGTTTACGACCCGGTAGAGCACGGCGCAGACCCCGACGGAGCGTATCCGCTGCTTTTGTGGATACACGGCGCGACAAATTCCTTTAACGGCAGGTTCTGTATCTCAAACTGCGGAGGGGAGCTGTTTGCTTCCCCCGAATATCAGAGAGATATGGGCGGGGCTTATGTGGTTGTGCCGCTTGCAAACGAAAAGAAGGACGACAAGGGAGAGCTTGTGGAATCATGGTCGAAGGACTATCTCGAGCCGCTGAAAGGAATATGCGATGAGATATGCGGGAACGGCAGAGTAAGCAAACGCTTCGCCATGGGAGGTTCCTTTGGAGGCTGGGTAACATGGAAGCTTGCTGAAAAATACCCCGACTTCTTTGACGGCATCATTCCAATTTCGACGGAGTACATTCCGAACGATGGCAGGCTGGAAAATATGGCGCGTCAGGGCGTTTCGGCGCTTGTCGCCTGCGGAAAGCACGATGAAACGGTGGACTTCGCCAATATTGAAAAGCGCCTTGAAAAGTTGGAAAGTCTCGGATTTCTGTGCTATTTCCCCGAATGGGTAAAGAACGGGGACGGCGGGGTCGCTTCGCTGTTCTATGGCTGGGAGATGGGTCAGCACTGTGTGATAAATCAGGTGCAGGCAAATCTTATCTTTGACGACGGAACGCCCTACGATACGCGGCTGCCGCGTGGAGCAACGGGTTGGATAAAGGACATTTGCGATAAATAAAGGGAGGAAAAAATATGCTGACGGATATTGAAATAGCGCAGCAGGCTGAAATGCTGGAAATCAAGGAGATCGCCGCGAAGCTTAACATCGCGGAGGAGGAAATCGAGCCGTACGGGCACTACAAGGCTAAGCTGTCGCAGAAACTGATTGACAGAACGGCTTGCGACCCCGACGGCAAGCTGGTTCTGGTAACCGCCATCAACCCAACCCCCGCGGGCGAGGGCAAGACCACCACATCGGTGGGTCTTGCGGAGGGCATGAACAAGCTCGGCAAGCGCACCTGCCTTGCGCTGAGAGAGCCGTCGCTCGGTCCCGTTTTCGGGATAAAGGGCGGCGCGGCGGGCGGCGGCTACGCGCAGGTCGTTCCGATGGAGGATATCAATCTGCACTTTACGGGAGATATGCACGCGATAACCGCCGCGAACAATCTGCTGTGCGCAATGCTGGACAACCATATCCAGCAGGGAAACGAGCTTGGCATAGACACGCGCAGAATACTTTTCAAGCGCTGCCTTGACATGAACGACCGCGCGCTCAGAAACTGCGTTGTGGGAATGGGCGGCAAGATTGACGGCGTTCCGCGCGAGGATCATTTCCAGATAACGGTTGCTTCGGAGATAATGGCGATACTCTGCCTTGCTGCCGATCTTCCCGATTTAAAAAAGCGGCTCGGGAACGTTCTTGTTGCTTATACGCTTGACAATAAGCCCGTGTTCGCGCGTGATTTGAAAGCGGTAGGAGCTATGACAGCGCTGCTTAAGGACGCGATTAACCCCAACCTTGTGCAGACGCTTGAAAATAATCCCGCAATAATACACGGCGGTCCGTTCGCGAATATCGCACACGGCTGCAACAGCGTTAGAGCCACCAAGCTCGCCATGAAGCTGGCGGATTATACCATTACGGAAGCCGGCTTCGGTTCCGATCTCGGCGCGGAGAAGTTTTTTGACATCAAATGCCGCTTCGCTGGTCTTAAACCCGACTGCGTAGTCGTTGTGGCGACGATACGCGCGCTTAAATACAACGGCGGTATCCCCAAAGCGGAGCTTTCAGCGGAGAACGTTGACGCGCTGAAAAAGGGAATAGTAAATCTCGGCGTGCATATCGAGAACATGAAGAAATTCGGTGTGCCTGTCGTGGTGGCTATAAATCATTTTGCCGCCGACACCGAAGCGGAGATAGCGGTGGTTAAGGAATACTGCGAAAGCAAGGGAGTAAAGGCGGCTTTCTCCGATGTGTTCATGAAGGGCGGCGAGGGCGCTCTCGATCTGGCTAAGGCGGTAATAGAAACCGCCGAAAACGAAAAAAGCGATTTTAAGCCGCTTTACGATACAGAGCTTTCCGTAAAGGAAAAGCTGAACATAATCGCAAAGGAAATTTACCGTGCCGACTGCGTGGTGTTCACCGCAAAGGCGGAAAAGGCTTTAAAGGAAATAGAAAGTCTGGGACTGGATAAAGTGCCCGTCTGCGTGGCTAAGACGCAGTATTCGCTGTCGGACGACCCGTCAAAGCTCGGAAAACCCGAGGGCTTCAGTATCACGGTAAGCGATATCAGAGCCAGCAGCGGGGCGGGTTTCGTGGTGGCATACACTGGCGATATCATGACCATGCCGGGTTTGCCAAAGATACCCGCCGCAAACAATATCGACGTGGACGATAAGGGCGTTATAACGGGACTTTTCTGACGGGAAGGCTATGAAAGAATTTGTTACGAAAAGCGAGGAGGAAACCCTCGCAGCCGCCGCGGAGCTTGCGGAAAGCCTTAAGGCGGGTGACGTGATACTCTACCGCGGTGAAATGGGCGCGGGCAAGACAGCGTTTACCAAAGGAATAGCGCGATGTCTTGGGTCGGACGACGAGGTAACAAGCCCCACCTTCGCGTTGGTGCACGAATACGGCGGGCGTATACCGCTGTTCCATTTCGACTTGTACCGCATAAGCGGTTATGACGACCTTTACTCGGTGGGATTTTTCGATTATCTTGACCGCGGCGGCGTTATCGCGGCGGAATGGAGCGAAAACATCGAGGGACTGGAAAACGAGCTTGGCACGGGCGGCGCGGTGATAAAAATAAATATCGAAAAATTATCCGAAAACGAAAGGAAGATAACCGTTTCGGGCGGAGTTTTCGGGGATTAGGAGAGCGGCATGATACTGGGAATAGATTCCTCTGCGGTAACCGCGGGCTGTGCGCTGTACGAAAACGGAAAGATAATCGCGGAGCAGTTTCTGAACAACGGTCACACTCACTCCGAAACCATGCTGCCAATGGTGGAGAGCATGCTGAATAACGCGGGAGTAACTCTTGCCGACTTGGACTGCATTGCGGTCACAGCGGGTCCCGGGTCTTTCACTGGGCTGCGGATAGGCATTGCCGCGGTAAAGGGCATGGCTGTGGGCGCGAAAAAGCCTTGCATAGCCGTGTCAACTCTTGAGGCTGTCGCTTATAATTTTATGGGATTCGACTGCGTGGTCTGTGCCTGCATGGACGCGCGCTGCGGGCAGGTATACAACGCGCTGTTCAAAGCCGAGGGCGGCATTGTTTCACGCCTTTGCGAGGACAGGGCAATACGCGCGGAGGAGCTTTCAAGGGAGCTTTCGGGTATCGACGGGAAAATTATACTCGCAGGTGACGGCGCGGAGCTTATGGATAATTTTACGGAGCATAAATATGAGCTTGCGCCATATCCGCTCCGTTATCAGCGGGGAAGCGGCGTATGCTTTGCCGCTGCGGGCAGGAATACGATAAGCGCCGCTGCGCTTATGCCGACTTACCTCAGGCTTCCTCAAGCGGAGCGAGAGCGGCTGTCGAGAGAAAAAAACGGCGGGGTTTAAAAACGTGCTTTTCTGTCGGTGATGATATTTCTATTGACAGGAGCAGATTAAAGTTGTATAATCTATTTAAGGTCGCATATGTTTTTGTTCAGCGCAGATTTTAATAATATTTTTACGGGGAGAGTGATGTATTGAGTAAGGTGTGGGAGCTTTTTGAAAATCTGAGCGAGATCGTATATGTTTCGGATATAGATACCCATGAACTGATTTACATGAACAAGCGCACAATGGAGGAATATGGGTTTAACTCATATGAGGAGTATGCGGGGAAAAAGTGCTATGAGGTGCTTCAAAGAAGCTCGTTACCATGCGCCATGTGTACCAACACAGAGTTGGCAGAGGGTCAGTTCAAGGAGTGGCAGTACTTTAACCCTAATATTGGCAAAACCTTTGCTCTTAAGGATACGCTGATAATTGACGGCGGACGGCGCTGCCGCATGGAGATTGCAATAGATATGAGTGCGCAGGTGCGCCAGAGCCGCTTTATCAGTGAATATGCCAATCTTGAATCGGTCATAAACGAGGGTATGCGGCTTGCGCTTCAGGAGCCCACCCCCGAAAGGACAATACAGGTCATACTGGAGTATTTTGGAAAATCGCTCAACAGTGAGCGGGTTTATATCTTTGAGGAAAATGAAAAAGGTACGTTTGACAATACTTACGAATGGGTGGCAAACGGTGTTACTCCTGAAAAGGACAATTTACAGAATATCTCATATGATGTGGTAAAGATGTGGTACCAGAAGTTCAGGGAAAACAAGGATATTATTATTGAGGATCTGGAGGATATCAGAGAGGAAGATCCATTGATGTATGATGTCCTTAAGCCGCAGAATATTCATTCGTTGGTGGTGAATCCGCTTATAGATGATAAGAGGACGATAGGATTTTACGGTGTTGATAATCCGCCGAGCGAGTTTCTTACAATGATTTCGGATATGTTTCAGATAATGGGACATTTTTTCGTATCGGTTTTACGCCGCCGTAATCTTGTAAAGCGGCTGGAGGCGATGAGCTACCGTGACCAGCTTACGGATATCGGCAACCGTCACGCCATGAACGACTATATAGTAAGGATAGATTCCGAGAAAAGTCTGGGAATAGTATATTGCGATGTTACGGGGCTTAAGAGGGTAAACGACCGTGACGGTCATGAGGCGGGAGATAAGCTGCTGCTTCGGGCGAGCGGCTGTCTTAAAAGATTTTTTTCAGACTGCGCGCTGTTCAGGATAGGCGGCGACGAGTTTCTGGCTATCTGTCCGGAAATAAGCGAGGAAGAGCTTCGCGGCAGAGTGGAGCGGCTTCGTACGGATATGCGCGAAAACGAAGCCATCATGGCGATAGGAGTTGTTTGGCGGCAGAATGTCAGGGAAAATATCAACGCTCTGCTTTCCGAAGCGGACAGTCTGATGTACGAAGATAAGAGGGCATATTACGCCGCGGCGGGAATTGAGCGCAGGCGGCGCTGAGCGCGAGAAGCTCCGCGCGGGGCTTTTTTAATAACTTGAAAGGATTAAAGCTTCCTTGCGGGAGCGGTGGCACACTATGATAGCGATAGGCTCTGACAGAGCGGGATTTGATTTGAAACGCGAGTTAATCAAGCATTTGGAGGAAAAGGGACTGGAATGTATAGACTGCGGCTGTAACGGCGAAACGGTGGATTATCCCGATATCGCCGAGGCAGTATGTCTTAAGGTGACAAGCCGCGAGTGCGACAAGGCAATACTTATCTGCGGCACCGGGGTGGGCATTTCCATGTCTGCAAACAAAATAAAGGGAATACGCGCGGCACTATGCGGCGACTGGTATTCCGCAAAGTACACAAGGCTACATAACGACGCGAACGTGCTCTGCATGGGCGGCAGGGTGATAGGAGCGGGGCTTGCCTGCGAAATTGCCGACGTTTTCCTTGAAACAGAGTTTGAGGGCGGCAGACACGCGCGGCGCGTTGAGAAAATAAAGGCATTGGAGGAAAAATATCTATGAGCAATCTGCACATCTGTGACCATCCGCTGGTTCAGCACAAAATCTCGCTGCTGCGCGACAAAAACACAGGCTCAAAGGAATTTAGGGAGCTTGTTTCTGAAATTTCAATGTTTATCTGCTATGAAGCTACCCGCGATCTGCCGCTTAAAGAGGTGCAGATCGAAACGCCGCTTGCTTTGGCTTCTGCCAAGGTCATCAGCGGGAGAAAAGTTGCGTTTGTTCCGATAATGAGAGCGGGGCTTGGCATGGTAGACGGCGCGCTGGCCCTTGTTCCCGCTGCAAAGGTGGGTCATGTGGGTATTTACCGCGACAAGTCCAACAGCAATTCCGCAGCAGAGTATTACTGTAAGCTTCCGTTTGATATCGCCAACCGCGAGGTAATAATTCTTGATTTGATGCTTGCTACGGGAGTTTCAGCGGTCAAGGCGGTTGATATTGTTAAGGAGTCGGGTGCAAGTCAGTTTTAGCAGCTTCTTTTCACGGACTGCCTGCCAATTATTCAGAA
>ERZ779621.432-NODE-432-length-18458-cov-5.295115_pt1 | contig 18458 bp, 17 predicted proteins | sample MGYA00514215_ERZ779621 | MGnify/ENA primary metagenome ERZ779621 (study PRJEB29562, sample SAMEA4376715) | mouse gut metagenome | isolation source: Cecum | study: EMG produced TPA metagenomics assembly of the A DSS colitis mouse model was used to assess the...
GGCTGACTATGCGTACCGGCGACGGGATAAGTGTGTGCGTGGTCATGGGGGAAGTCGCTAAATTGTTCACCGACGTTGGGGGAAAGCTTGTTGTGGGAGAGCATTTCTGCACGCTGCCGCCCAGAAGATATCTCAGACGCTCGCTTTACAGCGGGGCGATACCTGTGCTGTTTCCCGAGCCGCAGCGGGTAACGGAGCTGCATATCTTGTCGGGATATCATCGCAGCGGGGAAAAGGCGGCACAGTATAAGGCTATCTATGATGTATGAGATAGGCGGCACAGCTGTCACAGCCCGTATAAAAAGTTTTTTGCATCGCAATGTTGGCACAGGAATTTTTTGCAAGAACCTTAATGCACAACACGCAGCGCAGCGAAGTGTTGCGCATTAAGGCGGGTCGCGGAAAATTTTAAATTTAAATAATTCAGCTTAGATAAACACTTTATATGCAGTTTGCTTCGGCTGCATAACCGCCGGAAATTACCATATTCGAAAAAGAATTTTTGCAATAAGTATCTGAAACAATATACACAACAGATTTATCTGAAATCCAAATAAAAAGGAGAATGAACCTTGAATATATCAAATCAGGAATACGGCGAGCTTGCCAAAAGAATGTCTCCGCCGTCGGCAATGTACAAAACTCTGCCGCTGTCGTTTGTAATTGGCGGAGGTATATGCGTGCTGGGTGAAGCGCTGCTTAATCTTTACGGAATGCTGGGATTAAGTCAGGATGACGCGGGAGCGCTGACCTCAATGACGCTGATTTTTTTAAGCGCACTTTTCACTGGGCTTAAGCTGTACGACAGGATAGCCCAGCATGCTGGTGCGGGTACTCTTGTGCCGATAACGGGATTTGCAAACTCTGTGGTTTCCCCCGCGCTGGACTTCAAATCCGAGGGCTACGTGCTGGGTCTGGGAGCGAAGATGTTTGTTATCGCGGGTCCGGTAATAGTATACGGAATTTCCGCATCAATAATATACGGAATAATTTACTATATAACGACGCTGTTTTAAGGAGGGATTTGAATGCCGGTTTGCAGAGGAAAAACCTTTAAATACGAAAAAGCCTCAATATTGTCCTATGCCGCGGTTGTCGGCAAGGCTGAAAGCGACGGACCTTACGGCGGGGAGTTTGACGAGGTGTTAGAGGACAACAAGGACAGCGCTGAAACATGGGAGCAGGCGGAGGCATTGCTTCAGTCCAAAGCGCTCAAGCACGCCATGGGCAAGGCGGAGCTAAAGCCAGAAGATATGGACCTTTTGGTAGCGGGAGATCTGCTCAATCAGTGTACGGGTTCAAGCTATGGTCTGAAAGACTATTATATACCTTTTCTGGGGATTTACGGAGCCTGCTCCACATTTGCCGAGGGTCTGCTTCTGGCGGGAGCAATGGTAAACGGCGGCTATGTGGGGAACGCCGCAGCGGTTACCTCGTCGCACTTTTCCTCGGCGGAGCGCCAGTTCCGCTTTCCGCTGAACTACGGCGGTGTGCGCACGCCTACCGCTCAATGGACGGCTACCGCAGCGGGAGCGGCGATAGTTGTGCCCGAATCCAAGCCGCCCTATATACGAGCGGCGACAGTGGGAAAAATACAGGATATGGGAATAACCGACCTTAACAATATGGGCGCGGCAATGGCTGGAGCGGCATACGATACGATAAGCCGCCACTTTACCCATATGGGAACTCACCCCGAAAGCTATGACCTGATAATCACAGGCGACCTCGGGCAGGTGGGAAGCGATATTCTGAGCGACCTTTTCAGGCGCGACGGGGTGTCAATTGATAAGTATCACAAGGACTGCGGCCTTATGCTTTACGACAGAGAAAAGCAGGACGTTCATGCAGGAGGCTCTGGCTGCGGGTGCAGCGCGTCGATGATGTGCGGTCACTTTCTCAAGCGCATAGAATGCGGAGATCTCAAGCGGGTATTGTTTTGTGCCACTGGTGCACTTATGTCTCCTACAATGGTGCAGCAGGGCGGGTCTATACCAGGTATTTGTCACGCGGTGGAAATAACCGCGAAGTAAGGGGGAGAAGAAAATGGAAATGTTTACGGAATACTTGTGGGCGTTCCTGATTGGCGGAGCGCTGTGCCTTATAGGACAGCTGCTTATAGACCTTACAAAGCTCACTCCTGCACGTATCCTTACCGCATATGTTGTGGCGGGAGTTGTTCTGGGCGCTCTGGGGCTTTACAAGCCGCTGGTTGATCTTGCGGGCGGCGGAGCAACCGTACCGCTGACGGGATTTGGCTATCTGCTTTCAAAGGGAGTGCGCGAGGCGGTAGATCAGAACGGACTTCTGGGAGTGTTCATGGGCGGTTTTACTTCCGCAGCAGTGGGGATATCGGCGGCAATATTTTTCGGTCTGCTGGCGGCGCTGGCGTTTAAGAGCGGAAGCAAAATAAACGAAACCTGATAAATAATTATTTGTGCTATTTAAGATGAGTTGACAAAAAGCAAAAATGCTTTTAAGAAATGATGACCTAAGGCAAATTATTTAAAAGAATTTCCCGCACCGCTGCAAACGGCGCAAGGTTTTGTGCAAAACCTTGCGCCGTTTGCGCTATCCCACTGTAAAAGCGTAGCCCGCAAAGCGGGCGGAGCTTTTACAGTGGATTGCGGGAAATTCATGCGTGGGCGTTCACTTCACGCCTGCCTTCAGCGCCTATGATTCTCCATTTTTAAGTGATTCACAGCAGTTTAGCTCTTCTAACATAAATTGTTATTTTACCTAAATAAGAAGTATAGAATACTTTAGATATAAAAATCCTTTCAAAAATATTTTCCGCTTGAATTTAAGCAAAAAGTATGTTATAATAAATACAGCTTTTTGGAAAAATATTCTTTAAGGAGGGTATTTAAATGATGGATAAGGATTTACTTAAAAAGGATTTTCAGGATAATCTCGCGGAGTTCTCCCAGGAGGGCGCAAAGCCCGCCGCTCCGCAGCTGCACAACGCTCTCGCGGCGGCGGTAATGAAGCAAGCAATTCCGATAATGAAAAAAAGCGCCCCCAAGGGACGTTCGGCAAGCTATCTTTCAGCCGAGTTTCTGGTGGGACGCGCCGTGTTCAATAATCTGCTCTGTCTCGGGCTTTACGATGAAGCAGAAGCGCTTCTTAACAGCGCGGGCGCGAGCTTGAGCGATTTGGAGGAGATAGAGGACGCAGCTCTCGGAAACGGCGGACTGGGGCGTCTCGCCGCATGTTTCCTCGACAGCGCGGCAACGCTGAAAATGCCGCTCACGGGCTATGGCATACGCTATAAATACGGGCTGTTCCGCCAGACTATTGAAAGTGGATTTCAGTGCGAATATGCTGACGACTGGACAAAATTCGGCGATCCTTGGAGCAAAAGAGCCGCTTCCGACGCGGTGATCGTTCACTTCGCGTCCGGCGACGTCAGAGCCGTACCCTATGATATGCCGATTTTCGGCTATAAGAACGATTTTGCGGGAACACTGCGTTTATGGGAAGCCGAGCCGATAAATCAGTTTGATTTTGGTGCTTTCAACCGTCAGGATTACATGGCGGCTTGCCGTGAGCAGATAGAGGCGGAGAACATTTCACGTACGCTCTATCCCAATGACGACGCACGCCCCGGCAAGCTGCTCCGCTTAAGGCAGCAGTACTTTTTCAGCGCCGCTTCCATTGCCGACCTCATCAGAAAGCACCTGCGCGCGGGCAGAAAAATTGAGGATTTTGCGGAATACAATTCCGTGCAGCTCAACGACACTCACCCCACAATAGCGATACCCGAGCTTATCCGAGTGCTTACCTCTCAGCACAGTCTGTCATTTGACAAGGCGTTTGAGATAGCGCAGAAGACCTTTAACTACACCAACCACACCATCATGGCGGAAGCTCTGGAAAAGTGGGGTATAGATATCATAGAGGAGCTGATCCCCGAGGTTTACGGCATAATCATGCGTATCAATGAGTATTTTATTTCGGATATGTATCGCCGCGGCATGCCGAGAGAGCGCATAGACGGTATGAAGCCCATAAGCGGCGGTGTTGTGCATATGGCTAAAATGGCTATCTACTGCACAAGCGCGACTAACGGTGTGGCGCGTATCCATACCGAGATACTCAAAAACGACGCTCTGCCCGAATGGTACGATTTGTACCCTGAGCGCTTTCAAAATAAGACCAACGGCATTACCCCCCGCCGCTGGATAGCGCTCTGCAACCCGAAGCAGTCCGCGCAGATAACCGAACTGCTCGGCGGCGAAAGCTGGATAACGAACCTTACAGAGCTTAAAAATCTGCTGAAATATGCGGACGACAAGCGGCAGATGTCTCGTTTCGCGGATATCAAGAGCAGCAATAAAAAGGCTCTCGCCGATTATATAGCGGTTCATGAGGGTGTTTCCGTCGATCCAGACAGCATTTTCGACATACAAATAAAGCGTCTGCACGAATACAAGCGCCAGCTTCTTAACGCGTTCAGTATCCTGTATATTTATTATGGGATAAAGGACGGCGGCATTAAGGATTTCTATCCCACTACCTATATTTTCGGCGCGAAATCCGCCCCGGGTTATGCCCGCGCAAAGGCAATTATCAAGTTTATAAATGAGATAGCAGACCTTGTGAACAATGACACCGAAATAAACGGTGCGATAAAGGTGGTTTTCGTACAGAATTACAACGTTTCCTATGCCGAGAAGCTGGTGGTAGCCGCGGATATTTCCGAGCAGATATCCACAGCGGGCACCGAGGCGAGCGGAACGGGCAACATGAAATTCATGCTTAACGGCACGGTAACCCTTGGAACGTATGACGGAGCGAACGTTGAGATAGCCGAGGAAGCGGGCATTGAAAACAACTATATTTTCGGCGCGAGGGTAGAGGAACTTGCGGAAATAATGCCGAAATATGACCCCCGTGAGATATATGCAAACAACAAAAATATATCCTCCGTAGTGGAGAAGCTGATAGACGGCACGTTCTCCGACGGCGGCAGCGGCGCGTTCAAGGAGCTTTACTATTCGCTGCTGGACGGCGCAAGCTGGCATAAGCCTGATAATTATTATATCCTCGGTGACCTTGAAAGCTATGTTGAGGCAAAGCTGAAAGCCAACGCAGATTACCGCGACCGCAGAGATGAGTTTATGCGCAAATGCTGGATAAACCTCTGCTGTTCGGGCAAGTTCAGCTCCGACAGAACAATAGAGGAATACGCAAAGGATATCTGGAAGATACAGCCGGATAAATAAAATCAAACCCGCGGGATTTTTCCCGCGGGTCAGTTTGTGAATAAAATGTTGATTGAGCGGATTTATGTTGATTTAGACTGATTTTTTTAACGATGAAATTTTTCCTTACCTTGCGGTCCTCCCGCCACGGTTCATTTCGCTTCGGTTTGTTACTCCAAGTCAGACTCCCGCGAAAAATCTTTGAGCGGGTGTGCACTTTATATCTGCTTTAAGTGCCTTTAATCTCTCATTTTTAATGTCCTGCTGTTTTATCTCGTTTTGGGTGTGTTTAATTTAATAACCCTTGTCAGTCCAAAACGGTTTTGGTACATTAGTAATTTAATCACATGAAATTTGCACATAACGCTCACAGCAAAACCCACAAAAAACAACTCTGAAATCTAAAATAATAAAATTAACTAAGAAGAGGCTGTCTAAAGCCATAAACTAAGACTGCGCGGCAAAGCATTAAGAAATATTAAACGGTTCAGAGCAGTCGTATGGAATTTTTATACGATTCTTCCTCTTTTGGCTTGAAAATCTTAGCATAATGTGTTATACTATAATAGTATAAGTATGTAAATGTGTAAGCGTGTAAGAGTGTAAGTTTGTAATATTTGAAAGGCGGTATATAATGCAGGTAGTTGCTGTTGTGGGCAGACCCAATGTAGGAAAGTCTACTCTTTTCAATAAGCTGGTGGGAAAAAGGCTGTCCATTGTGGACGATACCCCCGGCGTAACGCGTGACAGGATATACAGCCGCTGCGAGTGGCTGGGTCACGAATTTATGCTAATCGACACTGGCGGTATAGAGCCAAAGACGGACGACGTTATCCTCGCGCAGATGAGGGAGCAGGCTATGCTTGCCATAGAGCGGGCAGACGCGATAATTTTCGTAACGGACATAACAACGGGAGTTACCGCCAATGATACCGATGTCGCGGCATTGCTGATGAAAAGCGGAAAGCCTGTGGTGCTGGCGGTAAACAAGGCGGACGGCATAGGCGAACCGCCGCCTGAGCTGTATGAGTTCTACAATCTCGGTCTGGGCGACCCGATAGCGGTTTCCGCAGTGCACGGTCATGGTACAGGCGACCTGTTGGAGGCGGTTTTTGATAATTTGCCGCCCGACGAACCTGACGAATACGACGAGGATGCGATAAAGGTAGCAGTCATAGGAAAGCCCAACGTTGGTAAATCCTCTTTGATAAACCTTATTGCGGGCGAGGAGCGCTCTATCGTATCGGATATCGCGGGTACGACACGCGACGCGATAGACAGCGAGGTAACGCGCGGAGAGGATAAGTACGTCTTTATTGATACCGCAGGTATGCGCCGGAAAGCGAAGGTAAAGGAAAATATCGAGCATTTCAGCGTTCTGCGCGCGCTTATGGCGGTAGACAGGGCGGATGTGTGCGTTATAATGATAGATGCCACGGTGGGTTTCACCGAGCAGGACAGCAAGGTTGCGGGCTACGCCCACGATAAGGGCAAGCCGAGCGTTATTGCGGTTAATAAGTGGGACGCGGTTGAGGACAAAACGGACAAGACCATGCGGGAGTTTACAAAAAATCTGGAAACGGATTTCTCCTTTATGAGCTACGCGCCGTTTGTGTTTATCTCCGCTAAAACCGGGCAGCGTTTGGACAAGCTTTTCGAGCTTATCAAATTGGTAAAGGAGCAGCATTCCCGCCGTATTTCCACTGGCGTGCTGAATGATATGCTGAGCTATGCCACATCACGCGTTCAGCCTCCCTCGGATAAGGGAAAGCGGCTGAAGCTGTATTACATGACACAGGCTTCGACAAATCCCCCAAATTTTGTTATATTCTGCAACAACAGGGAGCTTTTTCACTACTCCTATCAGCGCTACATTGAAAATCAGATACGGGAGACATTCGGGCTGGATCAAACGCCCATCAAGCTCACCGTGCGCGAAAGAGGCGAGTAAATGCAGCAGATTTTAAAGGATTTTTATAAGGCGCATGTTTCGGTCCTTATAAGATATACAGTGATAGTTGCTATATGCATAACGGCTTTTTTTTTGACTGGAGTTTTCGCAAGGGACAACACCCGTATCCCGGGAATAGTTATTGCTGTTTTTCTCGGGTGCTGCCTGATATGGGCGGCGGTGGATATCTTCATTATCGCTCCGAAAAAATTCGGGGACAGGCTGGGTCAGCTTTCCGCTGAGAACGCCGCCGAGGTTGTTGAAAACTACACGCAGACATACAGAATAGGCAATCATAAATTCTATAAGGAAAAATGGATAATATTCTATTCTTACCGCCGTATAAAGCTAATAGGATACGACGAGATAATCTCTGCCGATTTAAAAAGAGGCGGAATATTTCTCAAGCTGAGCAGCGGCAGGGAGACCATTATCACCGTCAGTCCCGGTGAAAGCGGTGAGATGCTGATGGCGGCGATAAAGGGCAGGAACGAGAACATAAAGATTATGCTGAACGGCGAGCCGGCGCATATAGCGCCCAAGCCCGACAGCATAGGGACGAACGGAAAGGAAAGCTGAATTATGGCGTGGACACAATGGATATGTTTCGCAATAATGCTTGTCGTGCCCTATCTGCTGGGCGGTATAAATACCTCGATAATAGTTACGAAAATTAAAACGGGGAACGATATTCGCTCCATGGGAAGCGGCAACGCTGGGCTGACGAACACCCTGCGCACGCAGGGCAAGGCAAGCTCGGCGATAGTGCTGCTGGGCGACGTGGCAAAGGCGGTGCTGGCGGTGCTGGCGGTAAGGCTGGCGTTTCGGTTTATTGGAAGCGTGGACACGGCGGAATACTCCTCAGAGATGAAATGGGTGGAATATATGGCGGGCTTTATGGCGGTCGTCGGTCATGTTTTCCCGATTTATTACGGATTTAAAGGCGGAAAGGGAGTTCTTGCCGCTATCTCAGCAATTTTTACGCTGGACTGGCGCTCGGGGGTGGTGCTGCTGGGAGTTTTCGTTATTCTGGTGGCGATAACCCGATATGTTTCGCTGGGCAGCTGCGTTTCCTCAGGGCTGTTCTTTATAAGCGCGTTTGTTTTTGGCAGAGTTGTGGACAACGACCCCGCCGCGCTGATAAACACTCTTATAGCCCTGTTTATGGGCGGGCTAATAATTTATATGCACCGCGGAAATCTATCGCGGCTCGCGCATCATACAGAGAAAAAACTCGGAGAGAAAACAGTCGGGAAGCAGTGAAGAAGTGAATAAGCGTAAAAGCGCAGAAGTGACGAAGTGTAAAAGTTTAAAAATACAGTCCCGACCGAAAGGAGCATATCATGGCTAAGATAACTATACTGGGCTGCGGCTACGGCACTGCTTTGGGAGTGCTGTTCAGCAGTTATGGGCATGAAGTGGTGACCTGGACAAAATTTGAGGAAGAGGCGGAACAGCTCCGCCGCGACAGGGAACACAAGCGGCTGCTCGCGGGAGTTAAGCTGCCCGATGCTCTCGGCGTTACAACAGATCCCAAAGCAGTCGCGGGCGCGGATATAGTGATAATTTGTATTCCTTCTCCGTTTTATCGCGAGGCGGTGTGTGCCGTAAAGCCGTATATTGACAAAAAAACCGTTGTGGTGAATGCCAGCAAGGGTCTTGAGGAAGCAACGGGCTGCCGGCTCTCGGAAATAATCAGGCAGGAACTTCCCGAAAATCCCGCGGCGGTGCTGACGGGACCATGTCACGCTGAGGAGATTGCGCGGTTCGTTCCAACTACGGAGGTTTGCGCTGCATACACTCCGGAAACCGCCAAATATATTCAGAACACGCTTGCCTGCGAGGTTTACAGGATATATATAAATGACGACGTTACTGGCTGTGAGCTGGGCGGCGTGCTGAAAAATCCGATAGCGCTGGGCTGCGGTATAGCCCGTGGAATGGGTCTGGGCGACAACACAGTGGCGGCACTGATGACACGCGGAATGACAGAGATAACACGGCTTGCCGTTGCACTTGGGGCGAACTGGAAGACATTTACCGGCATGGCGGGTCTCGGGGATCTGATAGTCACCTGCACCTCGCAGCACTCACGGAATTACCGTGCGGGGTATCTAATCGGGCAGGGTGTTCCAGCTGCCGAGGCGGTGGCGCAGATAGGAACGGTTGAGGGCTATCTTAACAGTAAAACGGCTTTTCGGCTTGCGCAGGAGCATGATATCGAAACCCCCATTATTGAGCAGATAGTAAACGTCTGCTACAACAGCGGCGATCCGCAAAAGAGCATAAGCGCGCTAATGACAAGGGAGAGCAAGCACGAACGGGAGCTTTTCTGGCTCGATGAGTAATTTTTAAATGAAAAATGGCTGCGCCCTTCTGAAAGGAATGATTTAAATATGAAATTTCGTACGGAACGTGAAATGTTTGATTTAATAATCCAAACGGCAAAAGACGACGAGCGTATTCGCGGTGTTATCATGTTGGGTTCGCGGGCGGACGTCCACGCGCCGCGGGATATTTATCAGGATTATGATATCGTATATTTTGTGAATGACGTCGCGCCGTTCTGGAACAACACCGCGTGGCTGGAGGAGAAATTCGGCAGGATATCACTGCTTCAGACCCCCAAAATCATGAAGCTTATCCCGCCCGATAACGACGGGAGCTTTGTTTTCCTGACGATTTTTGAGGACGGCAACCGCATTGATTTGGAAATAACGAGCGATCCGTATGTCGACGACGGAGAGCCAGCGGTCGTGCTGCTGGACAAGACGGGAGAGCTTGCCGATATAAAACCGCGTGATGATTTCTGGTTTATAAAGCCGCCGACCAAAGAGCTTTTCCGCAACTGCTGCAACGAGTTTCACTGGTGTCTCAACAATGTCGCTAAGGGAATAGCCCGCGACGAGCTGCCGTATGCTATGGAAATGTTCAATCATTATGTCCGTGATATGCTAAATCTCATGACCGACTGGTATATCGGAGCGGCAAATGATTTTAATGTGTCAGCGGGGAAAAAGGGAAAATACTTTCAAAAGTATCTTCCCGAAAAGCTTTATAAAATGTACTCCGCAACTTATTCCGATTCCAATTATGAGAATTTCTGGAGCGCGGTTTTTACAGCCTGCGGTTTGTTCCGTATACTGGCGGAGCGTGTTGCGGACAAATTCGGCTATGCATATGATATGACGGAAGACAGGAATATCACGGATTATATGACAAAAGTGAAAAATAATGTTTTGGGAGAATAAAAATGAAGCAGAAACTGCCATCGACCATAAACGAGCAGATAGCGAAGCTCCGTGAACGCGGCTGCGTCATAGAGGACGAAAAGCTGGCGCGGGAAACTTTGAAATACATAAACTACTTCAGGCTTTCAAACTATTTTGCGCCGTTTTCGGTAAGCAAGCAGCGCTATGAGGAAGGTACCACATTCGGGAAAATACTGCGCATTTACGAATTGGATCGAAAGTTGAGGAGCATACTTATCGCGGCGCTGGAGGAGATCGAGATAGCTCTTCGTGCCGCGATATCGAATTTCCACGCGCTGAAATACGGGGCGCTTGGATATCTGAACCCCGCTTCGTTTGATTTTAAGCATAATCACAACAGCTTTATGTCAAAGATAAATTATCTTATAGAAGCTAACGAGGAAAGAGCGTTTGTAAAGCACTACAACTCGAAATACAGCGGCGCGTTTCCGCTGTGGGTGGTAATGGAGCTTTTCAGCTTTGGCACACTGGCATTTTTTTACAAGGATATGCACAATGCGGACAAAAAGACTCTTGCGTGGGATTATTATCATTGTTCGCCGTCGGAGATGGACAACTGGATATTCTGCCTGAACGAGCTGCGTAATTATTGCGCGCATTACAACAGGATTTATGGCAACACGTTTCCCGTAGAGCCGAAAACTCCGCGTGATTTCGAGCCGGAGCTTAAGGCGGACGCTTTCGGATATATAATGATAATGAAGCAGCTGTATCACGACAGGACGAATTGGAATGAGCGCATTGTAAAGCCGCTTTCAAGGCTGCTTAAGAAGAACGGTGATATTATAAGGCTGAACGATCTCGGATTTCCCGAGAACTGGGCGGAGCTTATCGCGTTTGTTGAGGAATAATTTTCGGGGGACAATTTTTCGGGGTAGCCTGCGAAATATTGTCCCCTTGTGCTAAAGTGTGTGCGAAAAAATCGCATTTAATCAGGAGGATTTATGGAGGACAAATTCAAGAAATTCATCGCGACAGGCGGAAAGAGCCGCGAGGAAATCAGGAGCGATATAGAAAAGCTGCTGCGCAAAGAGGTGGACGATGTCGTAAAGTCCGCGCAGGAGGAGATTCGCCGAAAAATCGCGGAGGTTATCAAGGACGCGAAAAAGGCTTCGGAAAGCGTTCCCCATCCTGAAAAGACACCTCCACGCGAGCAAAAGGAAATTATATATTATAATTCTCCCGACCGCGGGATAACTGCGGACGAGATAGCCTTTGCCCCCGAAACTCCCGATTATGAGACTGATGCTGACAGAGCTATAAATGATAAAATAACTGAAATGCGCGGGCTTAACGAGATATTTTATAACGGATATATGCTTAATCAGTGCGCCGAAATAAGCATTGTGAAGCAGGGAGAATTTATGGCGGAGGTGACCGACGATTTTGGGCGGCAGGCTTTCTGTGGGATATCACGCCCCGTATACGGAGCACTATCCAATCCGCAGCTCCGCACTTATTTCACTTGGAGAACAGACGTAAGACGCGGCGTTTATCATGAGATTGACAGAGCCTATATCACGCTGTACTGCTATGAGTTGATGAACAAAATAGGTGTGATTTCCGCGGCGGATGCGCTCGGGCGGCTTCTTGCGGTGTGGGAGGGCTGCCGCGGGTTTGCGGGCTGGCTTGATGACATCATGCCGCGCTGGCTTAAGGATTTTTACGCCTATAACGACCTGAGCGGGCAGTATCCCGATATCTGTTCCTGCTTTCCGATTAAAACGGAGGGATTCAGTGAAAGCGTTTCGGAGCTTTATGTCAAAGATTATTCGGGCAAGCTGGGCTATCTTATGGAAAACTCGTCCTATAAGCTGGGCGAAAGCGTTTTTTTCAATGACAGTGTAAAGCCTCTTGCGGACGGAGCGGCGGGAGCGGTGCTTGCAGCGCTGGACGCTTATTTTCTGGATAGGGATATTTCACTGTTTAAACTGATATGCGGCAGAATGAAGCGTGACTATACATGGGCACCCTTTGCGGGAGCGTATGTAAATCTTGACAGAATGGACGGCTTCAGGCAGGTGCGCATAAACTCCGTGGAACGCTACTGTGTAAAGAGGGGCGAGGCGGCTCTGGAGCTTTTCGAGCCGTCCCCTTACCGCGGTTTTATAGGATATGTGTTAAAAAGCATCGAAGCTGTGCTGCGCAGAAGGACCGGCTTTCAGCATAAGATAACGCCGAATATAAAGATGGTAATAAATGATTTTCGCAACCGCGGAAAGCTGGTGGACGCGGTAAGCGCTTCTGAATTTGAGCAGACGATAATCGACGCGGTAAATATTTGGTGCGATAAAAACAATATATATCCCGCCAAAAAGAAGAAAAAAAGCTTTGTCGATAACGAGCCGCATATCCCCGTCAAGGTGAATATTGATGTGGAGAGGCTGTCGGCTATACGCGCGGAATCGGAGGAAATAGCAAAGAAGCTGATAGTGGAGGAAGATATTCTTGGCGATAAAGCGTATTCGGAAATAGCGGTGAAAATAAGCGGCGATGACTTTTCGGAAAAGGCAGAGAAGGATTCCGCCGCGTTCAATGGTGTATCGGAGGGCGGCTGGACGGGCTTGGCGCGGGCGCTCTCACCGCGTCATATCAGCGTATTGTCGGAGCTGCTCAGGGGCGGGGCGGAACGCTTTTGCCGCGAAAACAATATTCTTCCTGAAACGGTATATGAGGAAATAAACACATTGGCGTTGGATAACATTGGTGACATAGTGATAGAAAACGGGGACATAGTGTCGGATTATGAGGACGAGATAAGACGGATAACGGATAGCGAGGAGGTGTGAATAAATGATATGCGAGGCGCTGTTATTGATTGGCAGCGATTCGGACAGGGAACTGGTGGAATCGCTGTACAGACAATATGAGCAGATGATGTACAATGTTGCGTTCAGCGTTCTGCGTGACCGCGAGGAAGCGGAGGACGCAGTACAGATATCTTTTTTGCGTATTATTGATAATCTTCAGAACATTATTGAAAAAGGGTGTCATAATCATGCAGGTTATTTTGTAATTATAGCAAAGCACGTTGCGATAAATATGCTGAACAGGCAGAAAAAGCATCTTATTGAATCCATCGATGAGCATTATGAGCTTTCGGCGGACAGCTCTGTTGAAACGGAGCTGATATCGCGTATCAGCGCGAAAGAAATAGAGGAAGCCATAAAAACGCTTTCCGAGGTTGACCGAGATATAATGTATCTCAATCTTTATGAGGGAATGCAGGCAAAGGATATCGCAAAGCTGATGGATATGCAGCCCAACACAGTAAGCGTACATATTTATCGTGCCAGAAAAAAGCTCGCGGAAATTCTGCGGGAAAGGGGTATGGATTATGAATGAATTTGAGAAAACTATTGGAAATGCGCTTGCGGATAATGTGAACGAGCAGTACGGCGAGTTTTTCGGAATTGAAAAGAAGCACAGATTTTCGTGGTCTTACAGAAGAGCGCGCAGAAAAAATATACTGTCCGCCGAAAAAACGCGCAGGGGCAGACCGATACCCGCTATGTCCCCTTTGTCCTCTTCGTTTTCCATTCCCATTATGAAAGGTGTCCCGCTGAAAAAGCGGGTCGCCGTTCTTTCAATAGCAATTATGATGGCGGTAGGGCTTGGCACGGGAGTGGGCGCTTCCATTGCCGCGGGCTTGAAAAGGGACAGTGTAACGCAGGAGGATTTCAGACTTAAGTCGGTAAGCATGGAGGGCGCAAAGAGATTTATAGAGTATGAATACTATATTCCCGAGATACCCGAGGGATTTTATCTTGAGCAATATCAAGGTGATAAATTTGAGATATTGTTTTTGCATACCTCTTTTGATGGAAATGACCAAATAGATTTTAGCCAACATACGAAATATGGTGCGATGTATTATGACAATGAAAACTGGGATAGCATAGAAGATGTTATGATTGGCGATAAACACGGTAAGCTTATTATTTCTGGAGATGTGGTTCAACTAATCTGGGATAATGGGGATTATATTCTTGAGATATTCTGCACTGTTTCCGCAGAAGAGGCAATTCGGCTGGCTGAATCAGTTCAGCGCCGTGACACCTTCTCGGAGGGTTTTGAGTATATTAACCCAAGGAACGCAACGACCTCGGCGTAATCTCCAAATTATGCATATATTTTTGTTGAAGATAAACAAATTTTGCCGAAACTTAGTAAAGATTTTCAAAAAGATGTCACAATAGCGCGGATAATTGTGTTATCATTATAGCAGATACTATATCTGCAAAAAAATATGAAAGGAGATGGCAGCTATGTTTAAAAGATTTTTGTGCACACTTGTTGCGGCGGTGCTTTGCCTTGTGCTTCCCGTAACGGCAAATGCCGAAGCAGCATTGGGCGGAGTTGTTGCCGTGGAAATTACACCAAGATATTCCGAAGTAATAACTCCCTATGTCGAATTGACTGTATCAGGCGGTAGCGCCGATTGTTATTGCAGAGCAAACGGCACAACAGATATCAAGAGCATTTCCGTTGTAATGACGCTGGAAAAGAGCGGGCTTTTTGGTATTTATTCCGCGGTAAGCGGCGCAAAATGGACTAAAACGGCGAGCGGCAGAAGCATTTCGCTTAGCGGTTCCGTGGACAATCTTTCAAGCGGAACGTACCGTGTAAAGGCGGTTTTCACTGTAACAATGAAAGACGGCAGTACCGAAACCATCACGGCGTACAGCGACTAAGCGCGGGCGGGATATGTGAATTACCCCCAAACCGCAGTTTGTGAGCGTTTTCTTCATTAAACAAGTTTGAAAGTCAAATCAAGCTGCAAAAATCTGACAGTTTAATTTTTAGCTTGCTCACAAATGCGGAAAATCAAATTTGTGTAGAACAGAAAACATAACGGAAACTCCGTTGAGCGGATTCCACGACGGAACAGGCGGGGCAAACGTCCCTAACAACACAGGGCTTTGTGCCCCGGTGATTTTCCGTAAGGAGGAAAATATTATGAAAAAAACTTTTAAAAGAACAATGGGAATGGCAATGGCGGCAATTATTTCCGTTACAATGGCGGGAGTTTTGCCTGCGGCGGCGGAAGAAGAGATTTATTCGTATAATGATTATGTTGAATTAACTCAAGGTGAAACAAAAGAAAATTCCTTGGAAACCTTAGAGGATTTCTTGGTCGAAACTGTGGAACAATCAGGAAATTCAGACGAAGGTATAGAACCTCATTACAGCCCCGTTGAAGTGCTATACAGGACCTATCCGGACGGTTCTCACTACACGGAAAACAGAAAGAAATGCAGCTGTCACACATGGTGTAATGAATACAGCAATTGCAATTGTATTAAATTTGCTACATCAACTCAATGTATGGCTTTTGCAAAATACTGCCACAGCGTTTTTAATGATTTTGAAGAATATGTGTATGAAAGCATATCTGGATACTCCAGCCAAGAAACTCATACCACCGATAACCTGTATTCATATCTGAAGGCTATAGGCGGTCAATCATATGTTAGGGGATTGACAAGCAATCGTACCGGACATAGCGTTTTTATAGTTGGTTATACAAAAGATAATGTCACCATATATGACGCCAATTATACTTCAAGTAACGAAGGCGACTATTGCGTCGTACATAATAAAGACCTGACCTACTCGCAATTTTTGAGCCGTATTAAATACTTTCAATATGCGATGACTTCGGAGGGAGATATTATAAATGCCGATGAAATTTGAAACAAAACTCAAGTATCTTATTTCCTGCGCAGCTTGTAGTATATTGCCATTTGTTTCGATAGGCTGTGTGCAATCTTCCCAAAGCACCGACATATCCCACACTCCGCCGCAAACAGCAGAGATTATCGGTCAAACACTCGAAGACATGGGCGGTCGCTCGGATGTTTCTTCCGATGACACACATATTATCACCGATTTGTGCGGAGAAAGTATCTCGCTCAAATATGATGAGAATATGAATGGAATTATGGACAAAACGGGCGCTCTCAGCAGATTTTATGTCTATGAAGATCTGGGATATTATATTCCCTCGGACGGCAGGGTATCATATAAGACCATGCTTCCGGCGGAGGAGTATAAGGGAAACGACGAACTTGATCGAGCGCTTGACAGTTCTGATTTTCAACGTATAAATAAGGGCGAGGACCTGCGCGGACAGACACAGGAAAGCGCCAAAGGAGTGCTGGAGGTCGACGAAAACGGCGAAACGCATCTTACCCGTCAATGGCTTGATTTTTCGGGGAGCATAACCTTGAACGGTTTTGTTTATATTTTCGCTGTTGACGAGGACGGTGGTTATCTTGGTCATGGCGACATAGTGTTTCTTGTTGATGAGGGCGAATGGGCAGGACTTCCGTTCAATGAACGTTATATGAGCCTAACGCAATGGGGTACAGACAGCTCGTTTTTTTGGGCGGCGACTGCTCCAGTAATAAATCTGGGTAATTTATCTGATTATGATATATCGTCGATTTCTGACAATCAAGGGAAAATCAGCGAGGTAACGGTTACAATTGGCAATCTTTCATTAAGGAACGACCTGAACGATGTTGGCTATTCTCACAACTGGAGCGTTAGCGTCGGTGTTATTGAGGATATTGAGTTCAAATAAGAAGCTGCCAATTAACCCGAATGAGACTATACTTGTGCTAAACAAACGAACGGTCTGCGCCGCATTTCGCGGCGCAGACCAAAAGGGTCGGCGGCTCTAAAAAGCAGGGTTTCCACGTCACCGGTAAATTTTCTTAAAGAGGAAAATGTTGTAAAAAACTTTTAAAAGAAGGTTAAGTATGGCTTTGGCAGCGGAATTGTCTGCCACAATGATGGTAACTCTGTCCACAGCGGCTGAGGTCGGAACGTCATCAGTTGAATTTGTTGATACTGACGGAAATACATATGTGTTAGCAAAAGCTGAATTTGAGCAAAGGCTTCGAGAAATGGCAGATTTGCTTTGCCAATATTATCCCAATTATATTGAAATTGTTGAACGAAAATATAATGTTTTTGTTTCCGATGAAATGATTATGAATGAGTTTGCGTATTCGCCCGAAAATGCTATGATGAATTTTAAACTGGCTGTCGAAGCAGCTGTCGGCATTTCAGAACGCAAATTTATAGACCCAACAGCATATACACCTATTCCTGGCGGAATGCTATACTATTGCAATGTAGATGCTACAATCGAACAGGAAGATAATGATTGGTGCGGTATGGCAAGCACATTGATGGCGCTAACAGGGAATTGAAAGCTGTAATAGATCTGCCTTGGTTAGCGGATATAAAAGACCAACCCAATCTCAAATTGATGGAGAAAATATGAAACAAACAAATTTTTTCAGTATACTTTTAGCCATACTTATGTTCACAAGCTGTGCCAACCGTAGCGAAGCCAGTAGCGCTCTGTCGGACAATATTTCGGAAAGTTCTTTGAGAATGTGGACAGACAGTCAAAGCGCGCGTAAAACAGAAGTTGTTCCCTATTCCAAGGAGTTTTCCGAGGAGATATCGGAAGAAGCGACAGAATTTTATATGCCTTTAATGAAGGAATGCGAGGAGAATGGGCAGAACCCAGATGGTTCGCCTCAAATGGATATCAAAATAGGCAGAAGAGATAATCACCTTTATACGGGGAATCTTGAAACATATCTCCGTGCCGATGGGGATTTTTTTGTTGTAAAGCCCTATGGTCATGTGCAGGGTGATATAGGCTATTTTGAGATATATTTTTTTGACGATAATTGCGGCACAATGATAGCTGCATGTCCTTATGTTGCCTACACCTCTCTATGCTGTGACGGAGAGTATTTTTACTATATTTTCAAAGATAAGCTGTGCCGTGTATCAAAGGACGGAATAGTTGACGAGATTGTCGACTTTGAGGTATACAATCCCGAGGACTCCGAAGACGAGATATTTCCATCGCCTATGGATACAGTTACAGAGATGGAGGGGGATATGCTGAGGATTACAGCTGGATTTTACCGCGGTTCGGATACGGCTTCATATTATAAAGAGGACACCTATATTATAAACGTTTCCGGTCTGAGCGTT
>ERZ779621.434-NODE-434-length-18357-cov-4.971479_pt1 | contig 18357 bp, 17 predicted proteins | sample MGYA00514215_ERZ779621 | MGnify/ENA primary metagenome ERZ779621 (study PRJEB29562, sample SAMEA4376715) | mouse gut metagenome | isolation source: Cecum | study: EMG produced TPA metagenomics assembly of the A DSS colitis mouse model was used to assess the...
GCAACCTTTGCACCGCCGAGCACCGCCACGAAAGGACGAACAGGAGACTCAACTGCGTTTCCGAGGAACTCAATTTCCTTGTTCATAAGGTAGCCAACCGCGGTTTCCTTAACAAACTTGGTTACTCCCACAGTGGAAGCATGCGCTCTGTGGGACGAACCAAAAGCGTCCATAACGAAAACCTCGCCATCTACCAGTTCGGCAAGCTCTTTGGAGAAGCCTTCTCCGTTCTTAGTCTCGTCCGCGCCGCGGAAACGAGTGTTTTCAAGAACTACAATTTCTCCCTCATTCATAGCCGCTACCGCCGCCTTTGCGCTGTCACCGACAACGTTGTCATCGGGAGCAAAGGTTACCTTAGCGGAAACCAGCTCGGCGAGTCTGTCCGCTGCGGGCTTAAGCGAAAACTTGGCCTCAGGACCATTCTTGGGCTTGCCGAGGTGAGAGCAAAGTACTACCTTTGCGCCGTTCTCTGTCAGCTTATTGATGGTGGGCAGAGCCGCGGTAATTCTGTTGTCGTTAGTAATTTTTCCGTCCTTAAGAGGAACGTTGAAATCAACGCGCACCAGCACCTTTTTGCCCTTTACGGACAGGTCTTCCACATTTTTCTTGTTAAGCTTGCTCATAGTTTTTATTTCCTTTCGTAAATAAAATTATTACAGTTTAGTATGGGTATTTTGCCCCTACTGTCTACACAATATATTGTACAATATTTTTGTAAATTTTGCAAGTGGTTTTTCATAATTTCTGTTAAAAAACTTGGAATAAGCTAATAACATTTTGGTAAGTATATACCCTTCAATAACAAAAAAAGAAAAACCGAAAAACTTTCGTTTGTTGCAGTCTGTATAAAATGTGTTGATTAAGAATAATTAATTTAAATTTGATTTTTTACACTTCTCAACCCGCACGCCATTGTTTACTCCGCTTCACGGAGCAAACTGCGTTAAGTTCTCGAAAGAATTTTCTTGAGTCAACATTGTGTTATATTAATTTTATATACAAAATGAACGGACAACCGAAAAGCCTCCGGTTGTCCGTAGATGGTTAAAAACTGTCACTTCGCCGCCGACTAACTGATAAGAGGCATCAGCAGCGATTCTATGTCCTTTGCGGGACGTGGTTTGCTGTAAAAATATCCCTGCGCAAGATCACATCCGATCTCTGTCAGGAAGTCAATCTGACCGCGTGTTTCAACGCCCTCCGCCAGCACTACCAGCTCCATTGCCTTTCCAAGCTCCACAATGGCATTTGTTATCTGCTTTGACACCTTATTCTCGTCAAGGTCGCACACCAAGCTGCGGTCAATTTTGAGAATATCAAGCGGAATTGTTTTCAGAGAGGACAGCGAAGAATACCCGCTGCCAAAGTCATCCATAGAAACACTGACCCCCAGCTCACGCAGCTTATTAAGAACGCTTATCGTACGGTCAATATCCTGCATCGCCATTGTTTCGGTTACCTCCACCTCAAGCCACTTCGGGTCAAGTCTGGTTTCGGCAAGAGCCGCGGAGATAGTCGAGTAAACGTCGGTGCGGTAAAACTGCGACTGGGACATATTCACGGATATCTTTACGGGACGCATTCCATTGTCCTGCCAGGTCTTGCTTTGGCGGCATGCAGTGAAAAGTCCCCACTCGTCGATTTTTGTGATAATACCCGATTTCTCAGCAAGTGGAATAAATTCACTCGGCGGAACAAATCCCTTTGTTGGGTGGTGCCAGCGTATAAGCGCCTCCAAACCGCGTATCTCACCTGTTTTAAAGGAGATTTTCGGCTGATAATACAGCTCAAACTGACCTGTTTCCAAAGCCGCAAGCATCTCGGAGCGAAGCAGCTCTTTCTCCACCATGCTGTCTTCCATTTCACGGGTGAAAAAGCTTACTCTCCTGTCACTTTCCTTGGCAAAAAGACAAAGCGAAGCCTTGTTGTACATAGTGTATATATCATCGTGTCCGTCAAATTCGCACACTCCCGCAAAAAAATTCACATTTTCCCGAAGCGTATCATTATCAAAGCAGCTCATAACCGCATCCATGAACACGTTGGTAACCTCATCCGCCTCCGCGTTTCCGGAGCATGGAACAAGAACCGCAAAATCGTCCGTATTTACGCGTCCCGAAATTCCGCCTTTTATGACAGCAGCTTTAGCAGCAAAGGCAAAAGCCTTTACCACCTCATCGCCCACATCAGTGCCGAAAAATGTATTAATGCGTCCAAGCTCCTCCACATCAAACACTATTAAAAACATGGGTTCGCCTCTGCTTTGAGCGGCTTTGAGGGCAAGCTCCCCTTGCTCCATAAAACCATCTCGATTCAGAAGTCCAGTCATTTTATCGGTATGGTCAGCTTTTTTGAATCCTATTTCCAACTCCCTTATACGCCTGATCGAAAAAAGCAAAGCGACCGCAACCAGAATTAGCGCTATAGCAAGAATCGTAATTATAATCTTCATTGACCGCACAACCTTTCTTCAAGCTGAAATACGAGCTAAATCAAGCGCTGTTATGCCGCAAATCCGTTCGTTAAAGCAAACACTCTATTAAAAACGCTTGCTTTAACGAACGTCTGTGATATTTGGCAAAGCTATGCCAAAATTTAACAGAGCCAAATCAAAACTTAATCCATTTTTATTATATCACATTTTTTGGTGATTTTCAACAGTTTTATTAAAATTTATAAAATTAAATTAACAAAATTCACATAATTGTTTTTGTCAAAAGTCACCAAAGACCTTATAAAGCATTCTTTAAAAAAGAACCGCAAAAGCGCCCGACCTGCGAAGCAAATCGGGCAGCTTTGATTTTATTGATTGTCCTCGATGTACTTGACGATATCGCCGACGGTCTTAATGTTCTCAACCTGATCCTCGGGGATTTCAATGCTGAATTCGTCCTCGATAGCCATTACCAAATCAACAACGTCAAGAGAATCCGCACCCAGATCGTCCGCAATTGAAGATGTTTCCTGAATGTTAGCCTCCTCAACATCGAGCTGCTCAGAAATCAGCTTCTTAACCTTCTCTAAAATATCCATACTAATAAACCTCCAATTTATTTGCCGCTTTCGCAACACTATCATGATATATTATAAACTATACTTTTAAAATAATCAATACCTCTTATGCAAAAAAATACAGTTATTTTGCACAAATTTATTCGGTAAACATACCAATTTTTCTGAACTTGCCGTATCTGCGCTCCAAAAGTACGTCGGTATTTGTCATATTCAGACGATGTACCGCATCGACGAGGTATTCATAAATATTGTCCGCGGTCTGCTCTTTATTCATGTGAGCACCGCCCTCCGGCTCGTTGATTATCCTGTCGCATACGCCGAAATCGGTAAGATCCTCCGCGGTTATTTTAAGTATCTCGCAGGCTTCCTTTTCCTTTGTCGCGTCCTTCCAGAGAATCGAAGCCGCGCCGCGGGGGGAAATCACGCTGTACAAAGCGTTCTCCAGCATGGCAAGCTCGTCGCACACCGCCAGCGCCAGCGCTCCCCCGCTGCCGCCCTCTCCCAGAACGACCGAAATAACGGGTGTTTTCAGTGTCATAAATTCCGCGATATTGCGGGCGATAGCTTCTCCCTGTCCGCGCTTCTCCGCTTCTATGCCGCAGAAAGCTCCGGGCGTGTCCACAAAGCAGATTACGGGACGGCGAAATTTCTCAGCCTGCCGCGCCAGCCGCAGAGCCTTACGATATCCCTCGGGGTGAGGCATGGAGAAATTTGTCTGCTTGTTTTCCTCAAGATTACGCCCCTTTACCTGCGCCAGCACCGTAACGGGAGTATCACTGAGATATCCTATGCCGCCGATTATAGCGGCGTCATCTCCGAAAAGCCTGTCCCCGTGGAACTCCATAAACCTTGTAAACAGCGCGGGAATATAGTCGTTGACGGTTGGGCGGTTCTTGTGACGGATTATTTCCAGCTTTTCGCAGGCTGTCAGCTTGCTCATTTCCCCGCCACCTCCTTCGGAAAGCCATGGAGCTTAAGTATGTTGGATACCCTCTTTCTCATCATTCCGCGCTCCACTATCATATCCGCGAAGCCGCATTCAAGCTGAAATTCCGCCGATTGAAAATCATCGGGCAGCCGCTGGCGTATGGTATCCTGAATAACGCGCCGTCCTGCGAAACCGATAAGTACCCTCGGCTCGGCGATTATAACGTCCCCTAAGCTTGCAAAGGAAGCGGTAACCCCGCCCGTAGTAGGGTCGGTAAGCACGGAGATATAAAGCCCGCCCGCGTCGCTGTGGCGCTTTACCGCTCCGCTTGTCTTAGCCATCTGCATAAGGGAGATTATACCCTCCTGCATACGTGCTCCGCCTGAGGCGCAGAACATAACCACGGGAAGCTTTCTCTCGATGGCGTACTCAAAGGCGCGGGTTATCTTTTCCCCCACGACGCTGCCCATGCTCGCCATAAAAAAGTGGCTGTCCATTATCCCGATAACACAGCGATATCCGCGGATAGTGCACTCACCCGTCTTGATGGCGTCGTTCATTCCGCACTGCTCCTGCATTAATTTTATTTTATCCTCATAGCGGGGAAAGCCTATCGGGTTGAGCGAACGCAGATTTTCGTCCAGCTCCCTGAAACTGCCTTTGTCCGCGGTAAGCTCCAGACGCTCTTTCCATGTCAGGCGCGCGTGATAGCCGCATTTTGTGCATACTTTCATTGCGCGGCAGAATTCCTCGTTATACATAACGTTTCCGCAGCGGGGGCACTTGAAAAGCAGGTCCTCGGGTATCTCCATATCTTTCTGCACCGCGGACTGCGCCGTTACGGACTGGGTAACGTCCGTAAACCTGTCCTTAACGACCTTAAATAAATCCTCTAACGCCATTTCAATCTCCCATCACATTTTTTCTGTTAAGAAAGCCTATGTCGAACTCGCCCTTTTCAAAGTCCTCGTCCTTGAGCAGCGCGAGCTGGAAATCAACGTTGGTCTCCACGCCCTCAATAATGAATTCCGCAAGCGCCACGCGCATTTTCATTATCGCTTCCGCTCTTGTGGGCGCTTTTACAAGCATTTTGGCTATCATGCTGTCGTAATAGGGAGTGACCTCGTATCCCGCGTATACCGCGCTGTCAATGCGCACGTTAAATCCGCCGGGAACGTGTATCGCCTTGATAACGCCCGGCGACGGACGGAAATTATGCCGCGGATCCTCCGCGTTTATACGGCACTCTATTGCGTGTCCCGTGATGTTCACGTCCTCTTGACCGAACCAGAGCTTCTCCCCCGCCGCTATCCTTATCTGCGCCTTTACAAGATCTATTCCCGTAACAAGCTCGGTCACGGGGTGTTCCACCTGAATACGGGTATTCATCTCCATGAAATAGAAATTATCGTTTTCCACAAGGAATTCTATCGTGCCCGCGTTGCGGTAGCCGCTAACCTTGGCGGCATTTACCGCAGCCTCGCCCATTCTCGCTCGAAGCTCCTCGGTCATGATTGGGCTGGGGCTTTCCTCCAGCAGCTTCTGATTGCGCCGCTGAAGAGAGCAGTCCCTCTCGCCAAGGTGAACCACATTCCCATAATTGTCCGCCAACAGCTGTATCTCAATATGACGGGGATTTTGGATAAACTTTTCGATGTAGACCTCGTCGTTACCGAAAAACTGAAGCGCCTCCTGCTGAGCGGCGATATAACCGTTTTCCAGCTCCTCCTCGGAATTGACAAGGCGTATGCCGCGCCCGCCGCCGCCCGCGCTGGCTTTTACCATTACGGGGTAACCTATTTCACCGCATATATTCCTCGCGTCGTCAAGCGTTTTTACCGCACCGTCCGATCCTGGCACAACGGGAACGCCTGCGGACATCATCGTGCGCTTGGCGTTGGCTTTATCCCCCATCGCGTCCATTACCTCGGGCGGAGGACCTATAAATGTAATCCCGCACTTTTCACAGAGCCGCGCGAAATCCGCGTTTTCGGACAGAAAGCCGAACCCGGGGTGAATAGCTTCGGCATGGGTTATCTCACAAGCGGCGATGATCGCCTTTGTGTTCAGATAACTGTCCTTGCTTGCCGCAGGCCCTATACAAACCGCCTCGTCCGCTATCTGAGCGTGAAGCGCGGACTTATCCGCCGTGGAATACACCGCAACGGTCTTTATACCAAGCTCACGGCAGGCGCGCATTATCCTTATGGCGATCTCGCCGCGGTTGGCTATAAGTATTTTATTAAACATTTTGTTAAAAAACTCCACACAGTTGATACGGAGTCGGTCTGCCGCAGCGCCGAGCCTCCGCGCCGCGAACTTTAATCGCTTATCGCGAATGATATTTCGGCGGTGACCACCTTTTTGCCGTTTACCGTCGCAGTCGCCTTGCCAAAGCCTATCGGACCTTTTTTGCCCGTCATCTCCACATGAAGTTCCAGAGTATCCCCAGGAAGTACCTGACCGCGGAAGCGAGCCTTGTCTATACCCGCGAAAAACGCAATCTTGCCCTTGTTTTCGGGCAGGCACAAAGCACACACCGCTCCCGCCTGCGCCAGCATTTCAATCATAAGCACACCCGGAGTTACGGGCTGTTCGGGAAAATGCCCCTTGAACCAGTACTCGTCGGGCTTAAGATACTTTTTCGCGGTCACGCTTACCCCCGGATCAAGCTCGGTTACCTCGTCGATAAGAAGAAACGGGTCGCGGTGGGGGATTATTTCTTTTATTTGTTCAAGATTTAAAGTCATGCTGTCTCCTTTTTATTCAATTCTCATAATCTTCTGCCCGAACTCTACCGCGTCGCCGTTGTTGACATATATCTCTGCAACTCTGCCGCCGAACTCGCTGTTTATCTCGTTCATCAGCTTCATGCTTTCGATAATGCACACCACGTCCCCCGCGCTTATTGTATCCCCTACTTTTACAAATGGGGGCTTATCAGGAGCGGGCGAGGTGTAAAACGTGCCGATTATCGGTGAGGTAACAATATTGCCTGTTTCCTCCACAACAGCCATTTCCGCTTTCTGAGGCGCTATTGCAACCGCTGCCGCCGCAGCGGGAGCAGTCGTCATAGCAGGAACGGCACTTCGTCCCTCTATAACTATATCCATATCCTCAAGGTTTATTTTCAGCTTTCCGAGGTCGTTTTTCTTCACTATCTCCGCCAGAGCCTCAATACATTCGATTGTATCTTCAATAGGTCTTTTGTCCTTAAAATTCATATCGCACTTCCTTTCAACCGTCTCAGCCTTTTTAATCGTCTATGGGGCGCATGCATATGCAGCCGTTATGTCCGCCGAAGCCGAGAGAATTGCTGAGCGCTCCGGTTATTTTAAGCTCCCGAGTACCCTCGGTAACATAATCGAGGTCACATTCGGGGTCGGGAACAGAATACCCGAGAGTACGGTGAATTTTTCCGTTCTTTACCGAAAGAGCCGTTACAACAGCCTCCACGCCGCCCGCGGCCCCCAGAAGATGCCCTGTCATTGACTTGGTGGAATTTATCGCGATATTTTTCGCGTGATCCCCAAACGCTTTCTTTACAGCAAGTGTTTCGGTGCTGTCGTTCATTTTTGTTCCCGTGCCGTGAGCGTTGATATAGTTTATCTCCTCGGGGGACATTCCCGCTTCTTTATACGCAAGCTCCATTGCCTTTGCGCCGCCTGCGCCCTCGGGATCGGGACTTGTTTCGTGATATGCGTCGCAGGTCGAGCCGTAGCCGCAAATTTCCGCATAAATCTTTGCTCCGCGCGCCTTCGCGTGCTCGTATTCCTCAAGAACAAGTATACCGCAGCCCTCTCCAAGAACAAAGCCGCCCCTTTCCGCATCGAACGGTATGGAAGCCCTGTTTACATCGGTTGAGCGCGTTATGGCGTGCATATTATTAAAGGAAGCAAAACAGAAGCCAATATCGCTGTGCTCTGTGCCGCCCGCAATCGCCGCATCAAGATATCCGTGCTTGATAGCGCGGAATGCCTCGCCTATTGACTGTGTTCCGCTTGCGCAGGCTGTCGTAACACACATATTGCTCCCCTTGAAGCCCATGCGTATTGCTACCGCGCCTGCTGCCATATTGCCTATCATCTTGGTGATGGTGAACACCGATACCTTTTTGTTGCCCTTATTGTGATATGTCAGCAGCTCCTCCTCGGTAGTATGAATACCGCCTATACCGCTGCCGATGATCGTTCCCACGCGGAAAGGGTCGAGATCCTTGAAATCCGTTCCCGCGTCCTCAAGCGCCTTCAGCGAGCAGTAAACCGCGTACTGCACGATAATGTCACTGCGGCGCTGTTCCTTTTTATCAAAATATTCCGACGGGTCAAAGTTTTTCACCCTCGCAACAACATTGAGATTCTCGGACTCCTGCTCCGCGAACCACGGCGCCAGCTCAAAGCCGTGCCGACCCGCCAGAAGATTTTCCCAAAGCTCCTCGGGGGAGTTTCCACAGGGAGTTACCGCTCCCAGTCCCGTTACCACAACTCGTCTATCCATTAATTTTATATCCTCCGAAAAATTTGTAAAATGCTTATATAAAGAATTTCCCGCACCGCAGGAACGCGGGCGTTATTTTCTGATTTTAAACGTCACTACAAGCAGGCGTTTGACCATGCAGCTCACATACTGAGTCCCCCGCTTATCTCAATCGTCTGACCCGTTACATACGAAGCGTCGTCGGAGCAAAGGAAAGCAACCACGCTCGCTATTTCTTCGGGCTGTCCGTAGCGCTTCATGGCTATTTGCGCCAGCATTGCCGCTTTTTGCTCATCCGTAAGCTTGTCCGTCATTGGCGTCTGTATAAATCCCGGGGCTACCGCATTGACCGTAATTCCCCTGCTGCCAAGCTCCTTGGCGGCAGTCTTTGTCATGGCGATTATCGCGCCCTTTGAAGCGGAATAGTTCATCTGACCGGGATTCCCGTAAAGTCCAGCCACGGAAGCGAGATTTACTATCCTGCCGCTTTTCTGCCTGAGCATTACCGCGCCGACCAGCTTTGTCATGTTGAATACCGACTTCTGGTTAATGCGGATAACGTCGTCGTAATTTTCCTCGCTCATCCGCAGAAGCAGACCGTCGCGCGTGATACCCGCATTGTTTACAAGAACATCTATTGTTCCGAAAGTATCCTTAGCCCACTTGACCATTGCCTCGCATTGTGCATGATCCGAAACGTCTGCTGCGTAACACTCCGCTCTTACGCCCGCTGCACGGCAATCGTCCACGGTCTGCGCACCGTAAGTGTCGAGCGCCTCCTGCGACACCTCGTTTATAACGATATCATATCCTTCCGCGGCGAGCCGCTTTGCGATAGCCGCGCCGATACCTCTTCCCGAGCCTGTGATGATAGCTGTCTTTGACATATTTTTCCCTTTCCGTATTTTTCATCAGATTTATTTTTGTCAGCTTTTGGAAATCCTATACAAGAATACTGCTTTACACCTCCAGAATGACAGCTCCGTAGGTAAGTCCCGCGCCAAAGCCGACAAAACAGAGCTTTGTGCCCGCGGAAATCCTCCCTGCACTTCTAAGCTCGTCCAAACCAATCGGAATGCAAGCGCTGGAAACGTTTCCCATATACTCAATATTGGTGTATACCTTGTCCGAGGGTATCCCAAGCAGCTCGGTAGCTTTGCCGATAATACGCAGGTTAGCCTGATGCGGGATAACAATATCCAGATCGTCTATGGAATATCCGCCCTGCTCAGCGACGTTTCTTACCGCGTCCGCCATTGCGTTTACCGCAAACTTATACACCGCCTTGCCATCCTGCCACAGATACTTCTGTTTTTCGGGAGTGTCAAACCGGTTGTTGTAGAACGACTCCTGATCGCCGTAAAAAGGACAGTTGGACTCATAGCGTATCTTGCAGTACAGGGCTTCAAACTCGTCGCCCGCCGCACCGAGGTGAGAATAAAACGGCTTGTCGCTGCTGCGCAGCACCGCCGCGCCCGCCGCATCGCCGAACAGTATACAGTTGGCGCGGTCGGTGTAGTCCTGCTGCGCCGACAGCTTCTCCGTCGCGACAACAAGTACATTTTTATACACACCCGCTGCCAGATACTTATGAGCGATATCCACCGCGGTTATAAAGCCCGTACACGCGCTGTTGATATCAAAGCAAGCCGCATTTTCCGCTCCTATGTTCTTTTGAATAAGACAGGACATTGCGGGATAAAAGAAATCGGGAGTGCAGGTAGATACTATTATCAGATCGATATCCAATGGGGAAAGTCCCGCGTTCTCCACCGCTTTTTTCGCCGCCTCAACGCCCATATAGTAATTGGGCTTGTCGGTAAGAATGTGCCGCTGCTTTATTCCCGTACGCGGGAATATCCACTCGTCCGAGGTTTCAAGGAATTTTGAAAATTTGTCATTATCCGCCACAAACTCCGGCACATAGCTACCTGTTCCTATAATCTCTATTCCACTCATTAAAAAATCTCCTTGATTTTATTTGTATTTTATTGTATAATGTTATTTGGGTAGAATATGCGCGTATCGGGCACCTGCCAACAGCACAACAACATACCTTTTTATATTTTACCCTAAACTTACATTTTTGTCAACCGTTTTTTTACAGTTGGTGCAAAAAAGTCTAAGAATCTGTCTTCACAGGAAGCGTATATAGATTTTCGCGAACAGTTTTGCCAAAAGCAAGAATAAAATACGCAGGCATTTGTATATGTCAGGCAGCTCTGACGCTGTATTAGGCAAAATGTGCCGAAAAGGCGCGCGTTTTTTGTGAAGACGGTTTCTAACTATCTTTATGGAGGATAAATTATGAAAACGGCATTTTTATTTTCTGGACAAGGCTCACAATACCCCGGTATGAGTGCGGAGCTGGCGGAAAAATTCGGAGCAAAGGATATTCTCGAATGCGGGTCGGACATTATGGGATTTGACCTGATGAAAAAGCTCACCGATTCAACCCCCGATGAGCTTTCGCAGACAAGGCTGTCTCAGCCTGCTATCTTCACCGCATCTTTGATATCGCTGCACGCTGCACGGGAGAGCGGTATTGAGAATGCCGCGGTTGCGGGACACTCTCTCGGAGAATACGCGGCGATGTATGCTTCGGGCGTGCTTTCGATGGAGGACGCGTTCAAGGCTATTAAGCTGCGCAGCGAAGCTATGGCAAAGGCGGCGGAAGCTACGGGCGGAGCCATGGCGGCGGTTATTGGCTGCGATAACGAAACTATTGAAAAAATATGCGCAGAGGTCGAGGGCTTCGTTGCCCCGGCAAATTACAATTCGCCTGTTCAGACAGTAATAGCGGGTGAAACAGCAGCGGTGGATTCCGCTGTGGCAAAGCTGACGGAGCTTGGCAAGCGCTCAGTAAAGCTGGCGGTATCTGCGGCGTTCCACACAAAGCTAATGCAGCCTGCGGCAGATGAATTTAAAGCGTCAATATCAGCGTTTAAATTTGGCAAACCTGATTGCGGTTATTACGCGAATCTTTACGGAAAGCTTCTTGAGGATTTCACGGACATGCCCTCATATCTGGCGGCGCATATCTGCTCTCCCGTCCGCTTTGCCGATGAACTGGAAAGCATGAGCGCGGCGGGGATAGAAGCGTTTGTGGAGCTTGGTCCGAACAAGGTTCTTACAGGGCTTGTAAAGAAAACGCTCCGCGGTGCTGTCGCGGTGAATATCGAGAATAACGAAACGCTTGAAAAGGCACTGGCGGCGCTTTGCGGCAAATAATGGAACTTTTGCATATTGGTCGGAAGATCTGTGTGAGGGTGCATTTTTGATTTACGGCTTCCTCAACCCGAAAATCAACAGTATAAGAGCCGCGCTGCATTTGGTCGGTCAAAGACGCTGAAAGCAAATATATACCGAATTCCCACGCAGGAATATTCCGCAAGCCGTAAAGTTTTGCGCAATAATTGCGTAAATGCTTTAAATAATATGCGGCGTATTGCGCAAAAGTTTAAAGCGAGCGAATGCGGAGCTTTGCCATCGAGGCTAACGCAGTTTGTAGCAAAACAAAAAACGGAGTGGAACGGAAAATTTTTTTAGATAATCAGCTCTTGGTCAACAAAACTCCGCGGGCAGGCAAAATGGTACGGAAAATGCTTTTAAATCAGGAGGAAAGATGAGAAAATTTGGATTGATTGGACACCCCTTAGGACACTCGCTCTCGCCGCAGATACATACGCGGCTTTTTGAGCTGTCTGGGGAAACGGTGGAATATAAGCTATATGATATCGCACCCGAGGATCTGAATGGAAAATTTGGATTTCTTGCGGAGCTGGATGGGTTCAATATAACCATTCCGCACAAGGTGGATATTATAGGGTACTGCGACAAGCTTTCGGAGGGCGCTGAGCGATATCGCTCGGTAAACTGTTTAAAAAATGGAGTCGAAAAAATTGGATACAACACTGACGTGCTGGGATTCACCAAGTCAATAGAGCTGCTGGGCGCCTCATTGCGCTCTAAGGTGCTGCTAATCGGCTGCGGCGGAGTCGGGCGCATGATGGCTATCGAGACTGCTCTGGAGGGCGGCGACCTGACAGTAGCGGCGCTAAAAAGCGACCTGCCGCTTGCGGAAAACGTTGAAAAAGAAATAAAAGCGCGCAAGCCGGACGCGAAATTCAAAATCGCGGTCATAGGTGAAAGCGGGCTGAGTTGTGACAATCTGAACGGCGAGAGCTTTGATCTGCTGATAAACGCCTGCCCCGTGGGTATGTTCCCGAAGGTGGACAGAATGCCATGCTTGCCAGAGGTTCTGAATAATGTAAAATATGTTTTCGACGCGGTGTACAATCCTAAAGACACACTTCTTGCGAAAACTGCGCGGGAAAAAGGTGCAAAGGCGATGACAGGCATGGCGATGCTTGTGCTTCAAGCGGTGGCGGCTCATGAGATATGGGATAATGCTCATTATAATAATGAAGATATAGATAAGCTTATCTCCGATATGGAGGCGCTGGTATGAGTTCAGTGTATCTATGCGGATTTATGGGCTGCGGGAAAAGCCATATAGGGCGACAACTCGCGGCGGCTTCGGGAAAGCGCTTTGTTGACCTGGACAGGGTCATCGTGGAACGCGAAAGCATGACTATCCCCGAAATATTTGACAAATTCGGAGAACCGCATTTCCGCATGCTGGAGGCAAAATATATTCGTGAGCTGAACAAAGAATACATAGTGGCGACCGGCGGCGGCGCTCTCATAAACGAAAACACCGCAAGGTTCGCTCGTGAAAACGGGCTCTCCGTATACATCAACGTTTCCTTTGAGACCTGCTACGCACGTATCAAAGGCGACAAAAACCGACCGCTTGTTGTGAAAAACACTCCCGAGCAGCTCAGGGAGCTGTACAATACCCGTGCTGAGATATACCGGCGAAACAGTGTGTGTATGGTAAACGGCAACGCGCGGGACACGGTGATAGTGGGCGAGATACTTAAACTGACAAAATATTTTGAGGAGTATGGACGGATATGACAGCAAACGCCGTCGTATAAAATGATATTATGGTAATAAAAAATATCGGGATAAAGACCATGGCGCAAAGGGACTACGAACGCGGATTTGTGCGCATTTCGGAGGGAATATTTACCGAAATAGGGGATATGAGCGAATATAATGAGCTTTCCGAGTCGGATAATGAAATAATTGACGGCGATGGGCTGACGATGTACCCGGGATTTGTGGACGCTCACTGCCACATAGGAATGTGGGAGGACAGCCTTTGCTTTGAGGGCGAGGACGGCAACGAGGACACCGACCCGTCCACCCCTCACCTGCGAGCCATTGACAGTATAAATCCGCTTGACCGCTGCTTTGAGGACGCGGCGGCGGCGGGGATCACGTCGGTCTGCACGGGCGTGGGCAGCGCCAATCCCATCGGCGGCAGCTTTATAATAATGAAGACCCGCGGCAGCAAACGGGTGGACAAGCTGGTGGTTCAATCCCCCTGTGCGATAAAATTTGCGTTGGGAGAAAACCCCAAAAACACCTACAACGACCGTGACGAAAGCCCCGTTACCCGCATGGCTACCGCAGCCGTGATACGTGAGCAGCTCACCAAGGCAAAGCGATATCTTGAGGATATGACAGAATACAAGCGGCTAAGGGGCACGGAGGACGAGGTGTCCCAGCCCGACTATGACGCGAAATGCGAGGCGCTTCTTCCTTTATTGGGGGACGGACCTCGGCTCAAGGCGCACTTTCACTGCCACAGAGCGGATGATATCTTTACCGCAATACGCATATCGAAGGAGTTCGAGCTGGACTATGTGCTGATACACTGCACCGACGGCGGCATAATCGCCGAAGAGCTTGCCGAGGACAATCCTTCGGTGGTTCTCGGACCGCTTTTCGGGGACAGGGGTAAGCCTGAGCTGCGCAATCATGATATCACCACCCCCGCTCTGTTGAAAAAAGAGGGTATACGTTTCGCGATATGTACTGACCACCCTGAAACACCGATACAATATCTGCCGTTGACAGCAGCGCTTGCGGTGCGCGGCGGTCTGGACAAGGAGACGGCTCTGCGGGCTATAACCATAAACGCAGCCGAGATAATCGGCGCGGCGGACAGGATAGGTTCGGTGGAGGTCGGCAAGGACGCGGATTTCGCACTGTTTGACGGTGATCCGCTGGATTTGACAGTCACGCCAAAGTCGGTTGCTATTGGCGGGGTATTTTATCTGCGTACTTGATGGGCGACTAATGTTGGGCTGCCCCGACACCCCGCTTCCTTTTTGTAAAAGGAAGCGAAAACCATTCCGCGCTTCGCGCGGTGGATTCAAGGTTTACATAACAACCCTAAACCAAAACCGCATAAAAATTATGGAGCTAAGGCACTGAAAGCAAAAGTAAACTGACCGCCCATGCATGAATTTTCTCGCAGCAAGCCGTAAAATCGGAGTGCAGCAAAACGAAACGGAGCTTTCACGGCGCGGTAGTGCGAACTGCGTTCGCACGATGCGGGAAAATTCTTTAAGATAAGGAGTTAATATGCGAGAGATAAATTCGGAAGAGATAACAAGGGTAATTGCGGAGCTTTGCGTTGAGGCAAATCTCCATTTGCCGAACGGTATGAAGGAATGCATAACACAATGTATTGAACGGGAGGAAAGCCCACTGTGCAAAAGCGTGCTCGGGGATATCGCGTGCAATATTGACTGTGCGGACGAGCTTGGCGTGCCGATTTGTCAGGACACGGGAATGGCGGTCGTTTTCGCAGAGGTGGGGCAGGAATGCCACATAAACGGCAGCTTTGAGGAAGCTGTCAATACGGGTGTGGCTAAAGGCTATGTTGACGGGCGGCTGCGGCTGAGCATTGTCGGTGACCCGCTGGAGCGCAAAAACACGAATGACAATACCCCCGCTGTGATACACACAAGGCTTGTAGAGGGTGATAAAATTCGTCTGACGGTCGCTCCCAAGGGCTTTGGCAGCGAAAACATGAGCAGGCTGAAAATGTTTACACCATCTGCGACAAAAAAGGATATCGTGGACTTTGTGACGGAAACGGTCTCGCTCGCGGGGAGCAATCCCTGCCCGCCGATAGTGGTGGGAGTGGGTATCGGCGGCGACTTCGAGTACTGCGCCTATCTCGCGAAAAAGGCGCTCTGCCGCGACTTGTCGCTCCGTCACCCCGCCCCCGTTTACGCGGAACTGGAGCGCGAAATGCTGAAACGCATAAACGCGCTCGGGATAGGCTCTCAGGGCTTCGGCGGCACGGTAACGGCGCTTTATGTCAATATTGAAAGGAGCGCCACTCATATCGCAGGGCTGCCCGTGGCGGTCAATATCGGCTGCCATGTAACGCGGCATGCCGAAAGAATTATTTAATAACTGTAAATTCATATTGCAATCTTAATGGAGTAACGACTATAAAAATATTACACCAATTATTTGTATAGAGGCGCTACTTTTCACATCCTGCATTGGAAGAACCGCTGTTGACAGTTCCGAGCATGAAGTGAGCGGCATTTTCATGGCAACGCAGAAAAGTCATGAAAAGCTTTGAAAAGAGTGCTTGAATTTTAGCGGTACTATTAAATTGCCTTATTGACAAAAAGAAAAAATAAAAAAAATTGAAATTTTTGCAGCCTTTTTTATTTCTATCGGGTATTATTAGTGAATTTTGCAAAATTTAGCCCGCCCGACGGCGTATATCGATTTGCCTTACATACGGAGAACTGTGAAAACTACCGCGTGATATTTTCATGCGCGGTATCCCGCAAGCTATGCCAGTATGTCGGTCAAAACCGATATAAAGCCGCGCGCGGACTTATTGAGGAGAGTCTATGGACACAATATCACTCAAAGCGGGAGAGGGTTTTGAGCAGGTAATGGAATACTATATGCCAACGGTGTATAGGATAGCTTTCGCGCGGGTCGGGAACCGCGAAGACGCGGAGGATATAACTCAAAATGTCTTTTTAAAATACTTCAAGGCAAACTGCGGCTTTGACAGCGAGGAGCACAGAAAGGCGTGGCTTATCCGCTGCGCGATAAATTGCGCGAACACCTTTGCGGGTTCGGATTGGCTTCGGCACAGGGCGAGTGCGGAGGGTATGGAAAATATGTGCGATGAAACGGAAGATTTCACGGCGGAATCGGAGCGGAGAAACACCGTTGCGCAGGCGGTAATGAGGCTCCCCGATAAATATCGGCTTGTTATACATCTGTTTTATTTTGAGGATATGTCCGTGGCGGACATAAGCAAGGTCACGAAAATACGCGAAAATACCGTAAGGAGCCAGCTGAGCCGCGCCCGTGAAATGCTTAAACCAATGCTGAAGGAGGTTGATTTCTGTTGAATTTCAGAGAAGAGTATATAAAAGCGGTCGAAGAAATTACCCCCGACAGGCAGGCTATCGACAGAATGAAAGAAAACGTGCTCAGAATGACGCGGGAAAAAAGGGCTTTTCCGTTTAAAACCGTTGCCGTGATAGGCGGTACGGCTGCCGCATGTGCCGTAATTACAGTTGCCGCGGTGCGTATCTCCCCGATTTTAAACGCAAGCGACAACGCTTTGATAGAGTTTTCAAATACGGCGGGCGCGCCCGAAAGCGGTGCAATCAGCTATGTCAGCGAAGCGGAGGACGCTGTGAACGCAGACTCACCCGCAAATAGCAAGGAATATTACGGATTTGTCGGATCTACCCTCGAAATGTGGGACAACGAAGAAGCATTCCCCGAAGATGAGCCTAATGATATGCTGCCTTCCACTACTGTGCTGCCATCGGTAAATGAAGATAACAAAAGCACCTCATTCAATGATGCTGACGGCAAAAGCGACGCACCTGCCGCACCAAGCATGGGTTCTGGCTTTTATGCAACCGAGGAATCGGAATCTTTTTTCGATCACGAAGCGCTGACATCCGAAAATTCCGTTTCGGACAGCGAGTGGTGGTGTCCCACTATGGAAGCTCCCACTGCGGGATTTTCCTCGTCTGGAACCATGGAAGCATTTCCAACCGAAGATTTCACCAAACCTAACGTTGTTCAAATCCCGGATACGGCAGGCGGAGAAGCAGTAAATTTTGATGGGTACACGCTTACCATTACCGAGGATTTTTCAAAGTGTACTTTAACCAATGGTGAGCAGGAGTATATATACATTTGTCGCATGACCCATGATTTACCTCTTGTTGTGAACAGCGATAACGTCCCATACAACATTCTCACCAACACGACCGACGGCAAAATATATTACGTCGCGCTGGCTTACGATATACTTATCGTAAGGGACGAAAATTATAAGCTTGTTAAGCTTTTTGAATGATCAAAGGCGGCTTGTCTTTTCAGCAAGCCGCCTCAGCCTGTATAAAAAGAATTGAATATGCGAACTTGTTTATATATAAAATTATCTTAAACACCGTGACCCACCCGATGCGATTTATTCCGCTTTGCGGAGTAAATCGCATCAGTCCCCTGAAAAAACTTCCTGCATCAGCATTGTATTGATATAACTTTTTCTACAAGCTGAGGCAGCTTGCATTTTCGGCGGGTCACATTTGAATTATGTACGCTTAAAATAAATATGAATAATTCCCCGAATATACACATAAAATTCATCTGCGGTCAATTTTCACAAATGTAAAACAACTAACGTTGATTACTTAAGTATTATTTGTGAAAAAATGGTGATAATTTTTGTTCTTTAAAAAAAATACAAAAAGGGGCTTGAAACGTTGAATGTTTTGTGTTAAAATATATAGTAAAGAGGAAATATGTGTCATGAATTTAGGTTAAGTTCGTTAAAAAAATAACCTATTAACGATACTCGGTTTGTCTTTTGATTTATTGTTATAAAAGACGCAAAATGAGATATTTGACCGAATTTAAGCGATATAAGTCATAAAGAGGTGATTTTTGTGTCAAGATTAGAAAGGGCTGTGGCAATAGCTGAATAAAGCCCCTTGATGCCTACAAAAGGA
>ERZ779621.437-NODE-437-length-18138-cov-13.515844_pt1 | contig 18138 bp, 24 predicted proteins | sample MGYA00514215_ERZ779621 | MGnify/ENA primary metagenome ERZ779621 (study PRJEB29562, sample SAMEA4376715) | mouse gut metagenome | isolation source: Cecum | study: EMG produced TPA metagenomics assembly of the A DSS colitis mouse model was used to assess the...
AAGCGTTACAGTATATCATGGGACATTCCAACATCACCATGACGCTGAACTATTATGCACACGCAACATTCGCTTCCGCAAGGGCTGAAATGGAAAGGCTGATCGCAGCATAGCCGCAGACGGATTTACTACTTCTTTTACTACTATTGAGAGGGAAAACCTAAGAGGTTTTGAGGGTATATAAGAACTTCTCCCCATATCTAAAATGCCGGGAAAGCCCGAAAATACGGGCTATACCGACATATAAGAACTTCTAAAGAGATAATCTAAATTCACCATAAATTTTATTTTAAAACCTTAAATGCTGTAGTCCTGGAAAAATTCCCCCCCTCCTCCTTGATTTCTCCGCCGCAATATATTATGATGAAATCAGTACATTCCCTGTACTGGGGAGAAGAGAGGAGACACACAATGATTATTACCCAGAAAAAGCCGGTGGAGGAGCTGCTGGCCATGCTGGAGGGCGTCACCAAGGTCGCCATCGTGGGCTGCGGCCAGTGCGCTGCCGCCTGCCAGACTGGCGGCGAGAAGGAGATCGCGGAGATGAAAACTTTCCTGGAGGAACAGGGAATGGAGGTGGTTGGCACCGTCCTGCCGGACGAGTGCTGCCATAAACTGCTGATGAAGCGGGAGCTGAAGGCTTTCAAGGACTCCGGCGCGGAGGCCATCGTGGGTATGAGCTGCGGCGACGGCGTACAGACTGTGGCGGACAACGTGCAGCTCCCCGTCTATCCCGCCAACAACACCATGTTCCTGGGCCAGGTAGAGCGCGTAGGCATGTTCAACGAATACTGCCACATGTGCGGCGACTGCGTACTGGGCTCCACCGGCGGCATCTGCCCCATCACCAAATGCGCCAAGAGCCTGGTCAACGGGCCCTGCGGCGGCCAGAAGAACGGGAAGTGCGAGGTCAATCCGGAAAATGACTGCGCCTGGATCCTGATCTACAGGCGGCTGGAGGCCCTGGGTCAGCTGGATAAGCTGGGTCAGACCAGGCCCGACAAGGGCTATGCCGGAGTTGCCTATCCGAGACATATCAATTTAAGGGAGAAAAAGTCATGAGTGTGTTGCAAAAAGCGATTGAAAGCGGAGAATTTGCCGTCACAGCGGAGATGGCTCCGCCCAAGGGTACCGATTTCAGCGAGCAGCTGGCCGCCGCCCGGCTGCTGGAGGGAAGGGTCCACGCCGTCAATGTAACGGATATGCAGTCCGCGTGCCTGAAAGCATCCTCCCTGGGACTGTGCGTCCACCTCAAGCAGGCGGGGCTGGAGCCCATCCTCCAGATCACCGGCCGGGACCGCAGCCGCATGGCGATTATGGGAGATGTACTCTCCGCCGCCTCCTTCGGCATCGATACCATACTTGCCCTCACCGGAGATCATCCCGTGGTGGGCGACTGCAAAGACTCCAAGCCGGTGTACGATCTGGACTCCGTGGGTATCCTGCGGATGCTGTCCAACATGGAGGCTGCGGGAACAGACTGCGGAGGCAACCCCCTGGCCGGCGGCGCACCCCAGCTTTTCAAGGGCGCGGCAGTAACCCCCGTCTACGAGCCCCGGGCTCTTCAGATCAACAAACTCCGTCAGAAGGTGGAGGCAGGCGCCCGGTATATCCAGACGCAGGGTGTCTTCGATCTGGTGCAGCTGGAGAGGTTCCTGGAGGATGTGGAAAAGGCAAACATTCGGATACCCGTCATGGCGGGCATCATTCCTTTGAAGAGCGCCGGCATGGCCCGGTTCATGAATGAGAACGTCCCCGGTATCGCTGTGCCGGAGGAGATGCTCACCCGCCTGGATGCCGCTGCCGCCGAGGGAAAGGCGAAGGGCGTCAAGGGCCTCCCTGCCAGACTGGGCATGGAGATGGCTGCCCGGATGATCGCGGAAATCCGTGAGAAGAAACTGTGCCCCGGCGTTCACATCATGGCTATCGGCGCAGAGAAAAACGTGCCCTCAATTCTGGACATGGCAGGGGTGCATATTCTTCCATAACGGCGGAGCATTCCGGCCCCAGGCAAAGCTGCCCGCCAAGGACGACAACGAAGTCCACGCCCTGTTTTGACCGCCGGACTTTACCGATTTTCATCTGCTTCGACTATAAGAGCCTGTATTCACAGGTATTCAATACCTGTGAATACAGGTTCAAAATACAGCGGGGCCCGGTTCCGTATGGAATCGGGCCCCGCTGTATTTTGAAATCAGTGTCCCGCTTTTTCCGCCTGCGGGATGGCCGAAGGGTGGGCGCCCCCCTGCTGGGGGCGGGGCGGCATGGTGCTGCGGCCATTGAGCCGTCCGCCGTCCTCTACTTCCAGGGAAGGCGTGGTCATGTCGCCCTCCAGACTGCCTGTTTTTTGCAGCAGCAGACGCTCCCGGGCACAGACCACACCCTCGATGCGGCCCGCCATGCGAATCACATCTGCCGTCACCGGCCCCTTCACCAAGCCGGTAGGGGCGATGATGACCGCACCTTTCAGGTCTATCTCACCCTCCACGGTTCCCTCCACCTGGATAATCCCCTCGCCCCGCAGCGTACCGGTTACCGTTGCACCGGCGGCAATCACCGTGCTGCTGGGCGGCTCGGGCAGGCTGGGAAGGTCTTCATATGGCTCCTGGACAAGGGACTCTTCGTCTTCGGCTCGTGCCGATCTCCCAAACAAACCCATTATGATTTCTCCTTTAATGAATGATGTACTTATCCGGCCGGCCGGCCGAAAGATGTCCTTATTTTAACACAGTTTTTCCGCCTTGGCAAGGGCTTGACCGGACTCATTTCCGGCCGCCGGCAAAAACCACTTGCGGGAACGGGGAAAATCGGCTATAATAGCAATCATCAAACGACCGGTATCCGCTATTTCGCCGGAACTGTACCATCATTGCAGCTCAGTCCCGCTGCAGCACATTCGTCAGCTTGAAAGGAGTACATCATGAGCTATTTTGAGGAAATGACCCAAAAGGCAAAGGCCGCAGTATCCACAGCCGCCGAAAAGGCCAGGGAGGTTGCCGATTCCGCCAAGATTTCCGCCGCCATCATCGCAGAAAAGCGGGAGCTGGACAAGAGCTACCGGGCGCTAGGACAGTGGTACGCCTGTGAATACGGCGCGGGAGAGGTCCCGGAGGCGGTTGCCGACATCATGGCCGCCGTACGCGCGTCCCAGGACAGGATTGCCGAACTGCAGGCCAGCCGGGAGGCGGCTGAGAGTGCGGAATCCACCGCTCCTGAGGAGGGGGCGGTCTGCCCTGTCTGCGGAAAGATCACCAACACCAAGTTCTGTCCCCACTGCGGTGCGCCTATGGAATAAGCAGATAAAAATGAGGAGCCGGAGGCTCCTCATTTTTGAACGGAGGAAAACGATGCTGGACAGAAGTGAGATCGGCAAGCGCGGATATCTGAACGAGCCCTACCGGCTGTTCCATCTGCGGGATGACCGGGCGCTTGCGCTGGACTACCACTACCATGAATTTGATAAACTGGTGCTGCTGCTGGGCGGGCGGGTGACTTACCATATCGAGGGGAAGCGCTACCCCCTTCAGCCCATGGATATTCTGCTGGTCAGCCGGAACCTGATCCATCTGCCGGCGGTGGAATCCGGGCCGGTCTATGAACGGATGGTTCTCTGGATCGACCGGGAATTCATGTCCCGGTTCAGCACGCCGGAGGCGGAGCTGTCAGGCTGTTTCAGCCTGACAGCCCGGCGGGGTATCCACCTGTACCGTCCCCGGGGCGAAGAACGCTCCCGCTGGCGGACCCTGTTCGAGGATGCGGAAGCGGCGGTCAGGGACGAGGGTTTCGCCTCCCGGCTTTTAGCGGATACCTGCGTGCTGCAGCTGCTGGTAGCTCTGAACCGGGCTGTCCGCGCTGCTCCGGAGGAAGCAGACCCGGCGTCCTACCGGTTTGACCCCAAAATGGAGGAGGTAACCCGCTATATTCTGGCGCATCTGGGCGAGGAACTGAGCATCGACCGGCTGGCAGGGGCTTTCTTTCTCAGCCGCTACTATCTGATGCACCGGTTCAAGGAGGTCTACGGCTGTTCCGTTCATCAGTACATCCGTCAAAAGCGTCTGCAAAAGGCCGCCGAGGCTATCCGGCGGGACATACCGGTACTCAAGGCCGCCGAGGACGCGGGGTTCGGGGATTACTCCGTCTTCCTCCGTGCTTTCCGCGCCGCATATGGGAAGAGTCCGAGAGAGTGGAAATGACAAAAGAATAGCGCTGAAACACCGCAAAGGCTGCCCATAAGGGTGGCCTTTGCGGTATTCTTGTCATCTAGCTGCACAACTGTGTGCAACAATGGCTCGCTTTAGCCTGCATTTTATAGGAAGCCATTTGAAGGAGGCGGCGCTATGAGAAAGACCTATGGGTATATCAGGGTCTCCAGCTCAGACCAGAACGAAAACCGGCAGCTTCTGGCCATGCTCGAGGCCCGGGTCCCAGAAAGCCGTATTTTTATGGACAAACAGTCTCTCCCCCTCAATCTCAAAATTTTTTGTGACGTAGCCGCAGGCTGTGTCGTGTATCAGGGTGAAAGACAGCCTTAATACAAGCGAAAGGAGGATAAGGATGGACGACCAACAGATTGTCGATTTGTACTGGGCACGCGCTGAAAACGCTATATCAAAAACCGTACACAAGTATGGCAGATATTCTGAATATGTGAGCGCGGTGAGTGGTATTGATGCGAAGTTTGCCGTTTACGAGACAGTTGGATATGCAAGCGCATACTTTATCGACAATGGTATGCTTTATAGCGTTTCTGTTGGAGGCTTTGCTGAGGAAGATAATATAGACCTTGCCGAATACCTTAAAGGGCTAATTGATACCTTTGAATGATGGACTTATATACCGCCCCTTTTTCATGCCCGGTGGCATCCTTGCTGATACCCTTAATGGAAGTTAATCATAGCAGAGGTACTCGATGGAATTATTTGAAAGGGGGTATGCCTCTGGCGACAACGCATATTATTCCCATACACATCAACAAGAGCAAGACACTGGCACAGTGTTTGTCTGACCGAATGGGTTATGGGGAAAATCCCGAAAAGACAAACGGCGGAGAGTATCATGCGGTGATAGATGGGCAGACCCACGGGCCCTTCAGTGAAACAACAATGATGACGATGGCGGCAGAAGGGAACCTTTCCCGGGAGAGTCTGGTCTGGAAGCCCGGAATGCCGGACTGGACGCAGGCTTGCAAAGTACGTGAGCTGCAAAAGATCTTTCCTCCGACCCCGCCGCCCATGCCTCCGGAAAACAGCAGACAGTAAAACAGCAACTCCCTGCGGGATATACCCACAGGGAGCTTCCACTCATTCAAAGAAAAATCCGGCCGTCATATCCAGATAGTTCTCGCCGCTGTAAGCCGGATATGCTTTCTTCACCTCCGCCTTGAAAGCTTCGCCATCCTGGCAGGCGGCGGCGATGGCTTTCAGCCGCTCCAGATAGTCGATCTTGGTCCGGGCATCCTTCAAGTCCTCCGGCGTGTAGTGGGAGGTAAGGATCAGATCATATCCCTTTCTGATGTACGCATTCAACTGGGCGATCATCCCGTCCGCATGGCCCGCGCCCGCCACGATGGAATGGCAGTCATGGCCCAGCATATGCGTATAGACCGCGTTGATCTCCGGGATCTCCACATCAAACGCCTCGGCGGTCCGGTGGATGATGAACTCGATGCCGCCGATGGTCACCGGGCCCTCCTCGATCACATGAGTGACGGCGTGGATGCCGCTGTCAAAGGCGCTTCCGAATGCCGCGGCGAACTGATCGATCAGCGCCCTGCCGCCGCCCTTCTCCGCATACTCCACCGCATTGGCCGTAGCATACCTGGGGATGTCCCTCAGGAAAGATGCCCCCGCCCCGTGGTAGGCCACCAGCATCCCGGCTACCGTCTTACCCTCCAGATAACCGCTCAGCGCGGCGATGCTGTCTACGAAGCAGGGGGATTCCAGGACCACGAACTGCCCGGCCTTCTCCAGCAGGAACACTTCATCCGCCAGCGGGTCGCCGGTCTGATAAGCATGGAGCTTCACACCGTTGAAATCATAGACGTGCATCTCACCCTGATTGAGTTTGATTGTTGTAAAATTGCGCTTGTTCATGATAAAGTACCTCCAGATGGTTTGCCGCCCGGGATGTTTTCCCTTCGACACATTCATCATAACAGAGCGGCGCAGATCTGAGAAGTACGCACAATATTGTGGTATAGGCACCTGTCAGTAACTGTCTTGACGGTACGGCCTCCGGTGGGCTACAATGGACGCAGAAGATCATTTGAACGGAGGGTGCAACATGATAGAACAATCCCTGCCCGCCTGTCCGGTAGAGACCACGCTGACGCTCATCAGCGACAAATGGAAGGTGCTGATCCTGCGGGATCTGCTCTCCGGTACGAAGCGCTTCAGCGAGCTGAAACGCTCCATCAACGGCGTGAGCCAGAAGGTCCTGACCGCTCAGCTCCGGCAGATGGAGGACAGCGGCCTGCTGACCCGAACCGTCTACCCGGAAGTGCCCCCCAGAGTGGAGTACACCTTAACCGATCTGGGGTACAGCCTCCAGCCGGTCCTGGAGGCCATGCGGGACTGGGGTCTCCGGTACAGGGAGCGGTCCGCCGCGCTTTGACGTCACTCCCCCCGATCCAGCAGCTCCCCGCATTCCTCCAGCGCGGCCAGAGCCTTCCCGTTGGGGCGGTACAGGTACCGGTGGCCGCCCTCCTCCATCTCCCGGTCGAACCAGCCCAGTACGTTACGGCCCAAGATGGTCCCGGCGTTGGGGGGGCCGCCCAGCCTTTTCACGTCCTCCGCCCGCAGGGGACCGTTCTCCTGTAAGAGCCTCGCTGTCAACAGAGCCTGCTCCTTATAGGCCGTGAGAATCTTTTTTCTGGACACGCCGCCGGTGTTGACACTGCCCGTCCGGGATTCGTGTTCCCGGATCACCGCCAGACGGCGCTTTTTGTCCCGGCGGGGGGCAGACGCCTCCTTTGGATGGACTGCCACATCGACCTGCGGGATGCCCTGGCTGGTAAAGCCCACAAAAATGAGACCCAGCTCCAGCCTCCGGCACAGGGACTGCATGTCCCGGACCTGAGGGGACATGTATCCTCTTTTCGGCAGGGGCACGGCCACGTAGACCCCATCTGCCACCCGCTGGCGGTCCAGCGCCTGATAGACCAGCTCAAGAGTGAATCCCTTTTTCAGCTCCACCACGATCAGTTCTCCGTCCCGCATGGCAGTGACGTCGCAGTCCTTTACCTCTCCCTTGACCTCGTAGCCCAGACCCGCCAGATAGTCTCGGACGGGACCGTACAGATCGCTCTCCCGCAGCTTTTCCACAGCTCAGTATCCCTTCGTCCGGTCCACCAGGTTCTCCGGCAGCTTCCCCGCACCGTAGAGAGCCAGGTCCCGGCAGAACATATCCACATCCAGACCGCAGGTCAGGCTCAGGGACATATTGCCGGAAATATGAGGGGTGATGATGGTATTGGGGCAGCTCCACAGGGGGTGATCCGCCGGGAGGGGTTCCGGGACCATGACGTCCAGCCCCGCTCCGGCCAGCCGCCGGGACTGCAGGGCCTCCACCAGCGCCTCCTGATCGATGGCAGCCCCCCGGCCCACGTTAATGACATATGCCGCAGGCGGCAGCAGGGCGATCCGCTCCCGGGTCAGGATGCCTGTCGTCTCCGGCGTGGCGGGCAGGGCCATGATAAGTAAGTCCGCCGTTGGGAGGACAGCGTCCAGCTCACTGACCGGCAAAACCCGGTCGAAGGCCGGTTCTCCGGACCTTCCGCTGCGGCACACACCGGTGACGGAGGCCCCCAGCGCCTTCATCCGGCGGGCGGTATTGGAGCCGATATCCCCGGTCCCCAGCATGACCACGCGGCTTCCGCTGATGGACCGGATAGGGGCATGGAAGGGCCACTCCCGCCGGGCCAGGGCAGGCAGGTACTCCGGCATCCGCCGCAGGAGCATCAGGGAAATCATGACGATATGCTCGGATATAGCGGGACCGTAAGCTCCGGAGGAGTTGGAGAGCAGGCAGTCCGGGTGGGGCCAGAGATTTTCGTCCAGATAGCCTTCGATCCCGGCGAAGTCGCTGCACAGCCACTTCAGGCTTTTTGCACCCTTCAGCAGGGCGGGGTCGATATGTCCATAGATGATCTCGTAGTCCTTCAGATTTTCTTCCAGAGCGGCGGCGTCCTGAGGGTTCTCATAGTAGTCGGCGGTGAAGCCTGCGGCTTCAGCCGTTTTGTCGATCTTTTCCCGGTAGGGGGCCGTCATGAAGCCGGTATAGACTGCGATCTTTTTCATGCGTGTTTCCTCTTTTCTGTTGGTTCCCCCAGCGGGGAGCGGGACACTGTACTGAGGGGCGCGGACTTTAAGATCTGTTCCGCTGTCTTCAGCCCATCGGCGGCGGCGGACATGATGCCGCCTGCATAGCCCGCGCCCTCTCCGCAGGGCCAGAGGCCCCCGATGGGGGATCGGGCGTTTTCATCACGGAGGATGCGCAGCGGACAGGAGGAACGGCTCTCCACCGCCGTCAGGACGGCGTCCGGGCCGGCGTAGCCTTTGACTTTTTTGTCCAGTATGGGCAGGGCCTCGGCCAGGGATTCACAGAGCCACCGGGGCAGGACTTCCCACAGGTTACACCACCGCACTCCGGGCCGGTAGGTCGGGCGGACTTTTCCGGGCCCTTGGGACGGACGGCGGAGCAGGAAGTCCTCTACCCGCTGGGCGGGGGCGATGTAGCCGCCGCCTCCGGCGGCATAGGCACGGGCCTCCAGTTCGCGCTGGAAAGCGATCCCCGCCAGAGGGCCGTTTCCCGGGAAATCTGCCGGAGTGACGCTGGCCAGCAGTCCGCCGTTGCAGTTTTCGCCGTCACGGGCGCAGCGGCTCATGCCGTTGGTGACGGCACGGGCTTCCTCGCTGGCGGCGGCTACCACTTCCCCGCCGGGGCAGACGCAGAAGCTGAACACGCCCCGCCCGTTCTCCAGATGACAGCTGAGCTTATAGCTGGACGCCGGGAGGCGGGGGTGGCCTGCCATGGACTTATACTGGGCCAGATCGATATCCGACTGCCGGTGTTCGATACGCACGCCCACCGCCAGAGGCTTGGGCTCCATGGGGACACCGGCGGCGTGAAGCATCTCGAAGGTATCCCGCGCCCCGTTGCCCAGAGCGAGGACCACGTTCTCCGCCGGGAGACGGTATGGGCCCTCCGGGCCCGTGACTTCCAGAGCAGCCACACTGCCGGTCTTTAATTCCAGTCCCGTCAGACGGTGGCCGAAGCGGATATCACAGCCTAGTTCCATCAGCTCCTGCCGCAGATTTACCAGAACCTTGCGGAGGTAGTCGGTGCCCACGTGGGGCTTGGCATCATAGAGGATGCTCTCCGGCGCGCCGTGGGCGGTCAGGGTCTCCAGTATGAAGCGGTGGCGCATGTCTCTGGTGCCGGTGTTCAGCTTACCGTCAGAAAAGGTGCCTGCGCCGCCCTCGCCGAACTGGACGTTGGACTCCGGATCCAGCATCCCGGTTTCCCAGAACCGTTCCACGTCCTCCGCCCGCCGCTCCACGTTCCAGCCGCGCTCCAGCAGGATGGGACGCGCGCCGCACCGGGCCAGAGCCAGAGCGCAGAACAGGCCTCCGGGTCCCGCGCCCACCACGACCGGTGGGACCTCCGGCGGATCGATGGGGTCCGGCAGATGATACGGTGTCTCGCTGACAGGCGAGACATTTTTATTTTTACAGCGTTTCAATACGGTTTTTTCGTTTCTGACTGCCGCCCGAAGGGTATAGACGAACCGAACGCCCTCCCGGGCGTCGACGGCCCTGCGAAGGATCTGGACCTCCAGCACATCCGCCTCTGGAATCCGCAGAGCCGCCGCGGCCCTGCGCCGCAGGAGGCTTTCGTCCTCCTCCAGCTCCAGCTTTACCCGTTCAATCTGAAGCATGTCCCATCTCCTTTCCATATACGCCCCGGTATCCCAGCTCGAAGGAGATCCGTTCCGCCGCCTCCAGCAGCAGCCGGACCGCCCGCTCCAGCTCCGGGGAGTTGACCCGCCGGAACATCCCCACCACGCACACCGCGTAGGCGGCCTGTCCGTTCACGTCGAACACCGGCGCGGACACGCTCCGCAGGCCGATCCGGTACTCCCCGTTCTCGATGGCGTAGCCCCGAACCCGAATTTCCGGCAGCTCTGCATCCAATGAGACGGCGTCCGGGTGACTGTGGGGTGTATAGGCGGCAAAACCGCAGCGGCGCAGCAGGCTCTTCCGCCGGGCCTCCGGCAGGTAAGCCAGGAGCAGCTTTCCCTGGGAGGTGCAGTGGAGGGGCAGGCGGGAGCCCTTCTCCGACACCACCCGCAGATCGCTGTGGGCATCGGCGCAGTCCAGCACCAGCACCTCCTCCCGGTCCAGCGCGGCGATGGACACCGTCTCCCCGGTCTCCTCCGCCACCCGGCGCATGGGGCCCGCCGCCGCCTCCAGCACGTTCCATCCCCGGCTGACCACGCAGCCGTACTCGAACAGCCGCACCCCCAGCCGGTACCGCCCGTCCTCGCCGGACTGCTCCACCACCGCGCTGGACCGCATGGCCGACAGCAGGCCGTGGACGGTGGCCTTGGGGATACCGGTGCGCCGGGACAGCTCCCCCAGGGTGAGGGGCCCCCGGGCCTGGGCCAGACAGGCCAGCAGGTCCATGGCCTTGCACACCGACCGGACCTGCCCCGGCTCCCGGCCCGTGGCCGGACGCCCGGTCACCGGAAGGCCTCCAGCCGTCCGGACCGGCAGGCGATCAGCTGTGCGGCCACGCTCACCGCCACCTCCGCCGGAGTCTCCCCGCCAATGGGCAGACCGATAGGGGCATGGACCCGCCCGATGTCCGCCTCCGTGAAGCCGTCCGCCAGCAGACGCTCCCGTGTGACGGCAATCTTCTTCCTGCTGCCGATGCAGCCGATGTATTTTGCCGGAGTCCGCAGCATCTGGGACAGCACCTCGTAGTCCCCCTGATGCCCCGGCGTCATGATGACGATATAATCATCCTCAGTGATGGTCCCCACCCGCTCCAGCGCCTCTGGGAAGGGCCCGCAGAGCCGCGCGGCCGCCTCCGGGAAAAACTCTCTGGAAACAAGCTGCTTCCTCTGGTCATAGACCGACACCCGGAAATCCGTTATGGCGAGGATATGGGCCAGCGCCTGCGCCACATGCCCGCCGCCGAAGAGATACACGGTCCCCGCCTGGACCAGCGGCTCGGCGAAGAGGGCCGTCTCATCCTCCGCCAGCATCCCCCGGCCGCCCAGCAGGGGCTCCAGCCGTTCCATGGGAATTTTCAGCCCCCGCAGGCCCCGGGACCGGTCACAGGTCCCCATCCGCCAGCCGCTCCCGTCCATGGCGGTGACCAGCCAGGAGGGGCCGGAGGCGTCCAGCAGGGCCAGCGCGTCCGCCAGCGCCGTCCGCGCCGCCCGGTCCGCCGGGTCGAAATACTGGAAGTACACCCGCACGTCCCCGCCGCAGATCATGCCCACGTCGGCCACATCCCCCGGAGCCAGCCGGTAGCTCTCGAAGCGGGATTCTTTCTTTCCCAGCAGTTCCACCGCCATCCGGGCGGCGCGGTACTCCACCGCGCCGCCGCCGATGGTCCCTATGGTATCGCCGTCATCCAGTACCAGCATCTTCGCCCCCGCCCCCCGGGGCGTGGAGCCCCGGCTGGCTACGATGCCGCAGAGAACGGCGGAGTGTCCGGAGTCCAGTTCCTGCAGCAGGGTGGTAAACAGTCTTTTCATGGCAGCCTCCTTTTTATTGCCTCTCCTGAATGGTCACATCAACAATATCCCCGGGACCCTTTCCGATCTTCGCCTGAATGTCCTTACGGACGCCGATGATATAGCAGACGGAGCCATCAGCGTTCCTGACCCCCATGTTCACCAGACTGCCCTCGTAGGGCTCCCCGTCAAAGGTGGCCCGGACCTTCACCCGTCCCTTCCCGAACTCCTTCCAAATGTCGCAGGGAAACCGGACGAAGGCGCCGTGCTTGTCCGGCACCGGCTCGATCTCGGCGGTAAACTGGTATATTTCAGCGTTCATGTCCATACCTCTCCAAAAATTCATCGATATCCCCGACCCGCTCCTCCAGGACCGCCCGGTATACGTCCATGGAGCGGAATTTGTCAAAGGCGTACAGGTCCCGATCCAAAAGTCCCCGTTTGATGGCGAGAATCTGTTCCCTCTGCTGGGCGGAGGCCGCCCCGGCGATCCGGCTGCAATAACGTTCCGCCTCCGCGATGGTCTCCCGGTCGAAAAACCACAGGTCCACGTTCCACAGCTGGCCGTCCACCATCGCCTCGAAGCCGTGGAACCAGACGGTCTTCCCCTCCTGCGTGCGCTCCTCCTTGGCCTCGTACCAGGAGGGATGGAAGGTCTCCAGTATCCGCCCTGTCAGCCAGTACAGCTTCCGCATATCCATCCCGTCGTTTTCGATGTCGATGTCCAGATCGTTCCATGCCATCATGTCCATCTGATAGCTACCGACCGCGTGGGGCGTACCGCACTCCCGCAGCATGTCCAGCAAGCCGCAGTCGTATAATATTTTGTCCGCGTTCCGGCGGATGGTATCGCTGTCCATCAAGCTGCCCTCCTGAAAAATCACATAAAAATATTGACAATTATTGCGGTCAATGATAAAATAATTTTCCTTTTTGCCCCGGAGTTCCCCCAACTCCGCCCCCAGAAAGAGGGCAGTCCCGTCACGCGCGGGGAAGGTTCGTGACCTCCCGCGCGGCTTGCGGGCCGGACTGTCTCCCGGCGGCTTTTAAGGCCATGATGGCGCGCCTGATCGTCATCCGCTGGTCTGAACGCGCCGGGACCCATCTTTCACCAAAGGAGCAAAAATCATGATCGAAATGAAAGGAATCTCGAAAACCTACCGGGTCCGGCGGCGGGAGGCCGGACTGGGGAACGCGCTGAAAAGCCTCGTCTCCCGCGACTATACCGACATCCCCGCCCTGCGGGACATGTCCTTCACCGTCCCCGACGGCCAGATTTTAGGCTACATCGGCCCCAACGGCGCGGGGAAAAGCACCACCATCAAGATCCTCAGCGGCATCCTCCGGCCCGACCGCGGGGAATGCACCGTGGACGGGCTGGTGCCCTGGGAGGACCGGAAGCGGCACGTGGCCCGGCTGGGCGTGGTCTTCGGCCAGCGCAGCCAGCTGTGGTGGGACGTGCCCGTCATGGAGTCCTTCGACCTTCTGCGGGACATCTACCGGGTCCCGGCGGCGGAGTTCCGGGAGAATCTGGACCGTCTGACGGCCCTGCTGGACCTGGGCGACCTGCTGAAGACCCCGGCCCGGATGCTGTCCCTGGGCCAGCGGATGCGGTGCGAGATCGCCGCCGCCCTGCTCCACGGACCCAAAGTCCTGTTTCTGGACGAGCCCACCATCGGCCTGGACGCGGTGTCGAAGCTCAAGGTCCGGGAGTTCATTCTGGAGCAGAACCGGCTGTGCGGCACCACGGTCCTCCTGACCACCCACGACATGCAGGACATCGACGCCCTGTGCTCCCGGGTGCTGCTCATCGGCAAGGGGCATCTTCTTCTGGACGGTGACACCGCCCAGATCCGGGCCATGGCTGGGGAGAACCTGTCCACCGAGGAGTCGGTGGCAGACCTGTACCGCCGGTTCGGTATCTGAGGGGGACGGAGCCATGAGAAAATACTGGTCCTTCTTCAAAATGCGCCTGATGGCGGGGCTCCAGTACCGGGCCGCCGCTCTGGCGGGCATGAGTACCCAGTTTGTCTGGGGAGCTATGGAGATCCTGCTCTACCGGGCTTTCTGGCTGGAGCATCCGGAGCGGTTCCCCATGGGCATGGAGGCCCTCTCCTCCTACATCTGGCTCCAGCAGGCGTTTTTGAGCCTCTTCGCCCTGTGGAACTGGGAATTTGATATTCTGGAATCGGTGAAGACCGGCGCGGTATCCTACGAGCTGCTGCGGCCTATGGACATCTACAGCATGTGGATGTCCCGCTCCGTCGCCAACCGGCTGGCCCGGGCGGCTCTGCGAATGGTCCCGGTGATTCTGCTGGCCTCCCTGCTTCCGGCCCCTTGGGGATTGCGGCTGCGCATCTCCCCGGCGGCCTTCGGCGTGTTCCTGCTGTCCATGGTCCTCATGGTGCTGGTGGTGTGCGCCTACAGCCTGTTCGTCTACTCTTTGACCTTTTACCTGACGGACCCCAACGGGATCATGGTGCTGTCGGTGGCGGCGGCGGACCTGCTGGGCGGGGCCATCGTGCCCCTGCCCTTCCTGCCGGAGGGCTTCCGGAAATTCGCGGAACTGACCCCCTTCGCCTCCATGCAGAATGTGCCCCTGCGGATCTTCAGCGGGGATATCCCCCTCCCGGAGGCCCCGGCGGTGATGGGACTGCAGGTGTTCTGGATCGCAGTCCTGCTCTCCGCCGGATACCTTCTCACAAGAAGCGGCCTGCGCCGCGCGGTGATACTGGGAGGCTGAAAAATGAGACTGTATTTCAAATTTTTCTCCATCCACTTCCGCTCCGCCATGACCTACCGGTCCAGCTTCTTCCTCAGCTGCCTGGGACACCTGCTTATTACCACCAATGTGTTCCTCAGTGTGGCGTTCCTGATGGACCGCTTCGAGTCCGTGGGCGGCTACACCCTGCCCCAGCTGTCGCTGTGCTATGCGGTAATTCTGGCGGGGACCTCTCTGGCGGAATGCTTCGCCAGGGGGATCGACGCATTTGGACGTATTCTCTCCCAGGCGCAGTTTGACCGGATCATGCTCCGGCCCCGTCCGCTGCTCTTCCAGGTGCTGTGCCAGGACATGAAGCCCACCATGCTGGCCCGGCTGCTCCAGGCGGTTATCATGCTGGCCTGGGCCATTCCCTCCGGCGCGGTACACTGGACGCCGTTCAAGGCGCTGGCGCTGACATTGATGATCCTATGCGGCGCGGGCATTTTCTTTGGGGTGTTCCTGATTAACGCCTGCGTCACGTTCTTCACCCTGGAGCATGTGGAGGCGCTGAACATCTTCATGGACGGCCCCCGGGAGTACGGCAAGTACCCCTTCGGCATCTACGGCAGGCCGGTGCTGCTGATCCTGACCTTCCTGGTGCCCCTGGCGCTGGTCCAGCACTGGCCACTGCAATACCTCTTCGACCGGGGTCCGGCGTGGTACGGGCTGCTGCCCATCATATCGCTGCTGTTTCTCATTCCCTGCGCCCTGCTGTGGCGGCTGGGGGTGCGGCACTACCGGTCCACCGGGTCGTGATAGCTTTTATTCTATCATGAATCGGTCCGGGATACAAGATAAGATATTTGGAGGTACTGTCATGGGAGAAATATCACTTGGCATCATGACCAGGGAACTTTGCCACGAACTGTTCCGGAACTGGGAAAACGATCCCGACATCTACGCGGATATGTCCCTGTTCAAAGTATATCAATATGACGAAGCTGCCGTAAACAGATACTTTGATACAAAGCAGGACTCGTCCCGCGTCCTCCTGGCCATCATGAAGGACGGCGCGCCGGTCGGAGAAATACAGCTGAAGCAGATAGACTTTGAACGCAAAGAGTGTACGCTGAGCATCCATATGCAAAACGACACATTCAAAGGCCGCGGCTATGGGACCTGCGCGGAACGATTAGCCGTGCAATATGCTTTTGAAACTTTGGGCATAGAGGCAGTAAACGCCGACGTGATTGCCAAGAATACGCGAAGCCAGCATGTTCTGGAAAAGGTCGGGTTTCGATTCCTAAAAGAAGAAAACGGTTTCAGGTATTATCGCTGCGAGCGGTAAACAGGCGGCGTTGCCTTCCGTTTTTCAGCTTCATATCCTGCACATCTTCCCACAAAATGTCGGGAAACGCTGCCGATCATCTGCTATCCTGTATGCAGGCAGACCGAATAAGGAGAGACAATATGGATTGGGTAATGGGGATGCAGCGGGCCATTGATTATGTAGAAGCGCATATCACGGAAGACCTGGACTATGACGAGATCGCCAGACAGGGCTATTCCACCGCCTATCATTTTCAGCGGGTGTTCGGGCTCCTCTGCGGGTATACGCTGGGGGAATACATCCGGAACCGCCGGCTGACACTGGCGGGCGGCGAGCTGGCTTCCGGCGATGTGAAGGTCATCGACACCGCCCTGAAATACGGCTACGACAATCCCGACAGCTTTGCCAGAGCGTTTACCCGCTTCCATGGCGTCACGCCCTCCCAGGCGCGCAGGGAGGGTGCAAAGCTGAACTCCTTCTCACGGCTGTCCCTGAAATTATCATTAGAAGGAGGCTCTATCATGGAGTACAGGATCGAAGAAAAGCAGGAGCTGTGGCTTACGGGATATAAACGGCGGTTCACCGGCGTACCCCACGTCACAGCGGAATACGATGAGCAGATGACGGATCTTTATGTCCACACCCGGGCAAACCAGTTTCTTCTGCGCGGTATGTCCGCGGACGATTCCTGGGCTACGAACTACAGTGTAATTACCAATGTATCGGATGACGGATATGATTTCTACATTGCGGAGCAGCTGCGGGACTGGTACCACGAGCATATGGCAGAGGACGTTGCGCTGGGCGCGGAAGCCGCCCGGTTTGAGGATATCGTGATCCCCGCCGGGACCTACGCCGTCTTCGAGACCGAGCGGTGCGAGTACCCCACTGCCAAGCATGTGGAGCTGCGCAAGCGGATCGCGTCGGAGTGGCTGCCTTCATCGGACTATATTCTGGCGGACAGGCCGGAGCTTGTGGTCTTCCACTGGTATCGCGGCGAGCAGCGGAATGAGCGGTATATCGAACTCTGGGTGCCTGTAGAAAAGAAATAGTGGAACCGCCCGGGAGTCTCACGGCTCCCGGGCGGCTTGCATCTTATTCAGACATTCAGCTCCACAGGCTGCACAACAGGTCCGTATACCCCGACGGATCGTCGATGGGCAGTCCGGCGATAAGCTTGGCCTGGTTCATCAGTACCTGGGCGTACTTCTTCGCCTTCTCCGGATCGCTGGCCCGTGCGGCCTCCATGGCGGCAAAGGCGGGATGGTCCACGTTGACCTCCAGAATCCGCTTGGCCTTCATGCCCATCTCCGGCTGGACGGCGCTGAAGTACCGCTCCATCTCGAAGCTCATGCCCTCGCCGGAGGTCATGCACACCGGATGGGTCTTCAGCTTCCGGGAGATACGGACCTCGTCCACGCCCTCCCCAAGGGCCTCCTTCATGAAGTCCAGAGCCTCCCTGTAGTCGTCCGCCTTTTTCTCCTCCGGCATGTCGTCCAGATCCAGATCACTCGGACACAGCGTCAGAGATTGGTGGATGCGATCCGCTCCAAGGATATGGAATGTGCTGCTCGAAGCCTGATGAAATTTATTGAACATTGGTAGCGCACATTTCGTGCATGCTATGACGAGGGACAGAACTACTGCGGAAAAAGGGCGCGGCGATTAATACGGATAATTGCTTTTGCCGTTCCACGTCCAATTCTTCAATCCGGCTATTCGCGTACTGCAACAGGAGAGGGGTTGCCCCGGTCAGCGTGTCAATCAGCTTTTCAATCTCGCTTTCGACTTTGGCGAGTTTGGCGCGGGCGGCGGTGAGCTTTGGATTATAGCCCTCCGCCTTGCCGCCCCTCAGTGTCTGAAATTCCCGCATCTTTTTTACCATTTCATCATATACCGATGTTTCCAACTCGTGCCAGGTCAGTGTTCCGAGCCTCGGACAGCTATTGACAATGGACCTATGGAGGGCTTCTGGGGTATCCTGAAGCGGGAGCGTTACTATGGCAGGCGGTTCACCAGCCGGGAACAGCTGTACGGTATGATCCGGGAGTATATTGCTTACTACAATTTCTCTCGCCTCCAGCGGCGGCTGGGGGTTCATACGCCCATGGAGGTCTACACCCAATGCAGGGCTGCCTGACAAAATTGCGCATTTTATTTCACTGTCTACTTGACGGGGGGCAGTTCACGATGTCCAGAACACATACAAAAACACCGCTCCGATTTTGTTGGAAGCGGTGCTTTGTGTAAGGTTGACAGCCTATTATGTTATTAGTTTTCTGCTTCCCTTTGTCAAGAGAAGATACCATGATCATATGGGGCAGCCCTAAAATATCCACTCCAATATGCAATTTTACT
>ERZ779621.438-NODE-438-length-17977-cov-11.497824_pt1 | contig 17977 bp, 23 predicted proteins | sample MGYA00514215_ERZ779621 | MGnify/ENA primary metagenome ERZ779621 (study PRJEB29562, sample SAMEA4376715) | mouse gut metagenome | isolation source: Cecum | study: EMG produced TPA metagenomics assembly of the A DSS colitis mouse model was used to assess the...
ATATTTCTACATACACTGTTCTTTGCATCGTCCTTATCTAAATGACATTGGGATTAATTTCCCCGCTTTTTGATTTCAATAAAATAATGAAAGGACTGGTATAAAATATGGCAGTGTCAACTTGGGAAGAAAAAATGGAAAAGGCAAAAGAGGCAGCCGTGAAGAAAGCTGAAAAAGATGGTCTTGATGAACAGGGAACACAGAGTTTGATCAATGAAGCTGTAGCAAAGGTCATGAAAGCAAAAGAAGAGGCAGAAAGTAAAGCGGCGAAGAGTAAGAGCTATACCGTAAAAGTCAATGATAATCCTGCTTACTGTGGGATTGGTGCAGGCGGTGTTCAATTCGCGAACGGTCAGGCAGTCATCAGATCGGAGAGGATGGCGGCCTGGTTCAGAGAGCATAAGGGCTATACAGTGCTCGAACAATAGGTGGGAAGGCGGTACACTAAATGGTTGTTAAGGTGGACGTTTTATCTTCGATGGACGAATTTAAAGGAATGGATAAAGAAGTCCTTTCTATGAAGCTTGAGGCCATTGAAGGACTGATCAGGAGTTATACCAACAATAACTTTCAAAACCGCAATATGAGGATTGAGGCGCCTGCTAAAGGTGGTATAGTGCGTGGATACACATCTTATTTCAGGGCGGGTGATACGGTACAAATTTCACAATCAAAAGTAAATGATGGTCTATATGTGATTGCAGAAATAACAGAAGAGGGGCTGTTCCTTGATAAGGAGGTATATGACACCCCTTCCAATATGGTAACAAAGGTAATCTATCCTGTAGACGTTCAAAAGGGCGTGATTGACCTCATGATTTGGGAGAAGAAAAACCGTAAAAAGGTTGGAATCAAATCCGAAACGCTGTCAAGACATTCAGTGACATACTATGACCAGGATGCAGGAAATCAAACTATGGGATATCCTGCATCTCTGCTCGGATTTTTGAAACCATATATGAAACCGAGGTTTTAGCAAAAAGAGGAAATATGGTAATGATAGAAGGAAATGTTAAGGCAGTCATTCAGGTCAAAAAAGTACTGCAGAATGATTGCCAAATGGACAATGTTCAATGGAGAGATATATTCACAAAAGAGGGTGTGCTGGACCTGCTTGATACGGAAACGAATCTTAAGATGATGAAACGGGTCGAGGATTCTGACCATATCTTCCTTTGTGATTACTTTATTCCGGAACATGAGGGTGAAAAACTTACGACCGAGAACAGCCGGCTTTTGATTGACGGTGAAGTATACGAGGTGAAGCTGTTTGATGATGTGATGCACATGCATGAACACCTGGAGATCTACCTGCAGTACATGGGAGGCCAGTGAGATGGGAATGGATATCCATATTGAAACACATCAGGAAGAGGTTAATGAAAAATTCCGTGATCTGGCAGTCGCATGGCTTCATGAATCTTCTGGGGAATTAGCATCAGCTGTACGGAACAACCAGCGGGTGCGGACAGGGAAAACAAGGCAGTCCTGGCGGTATGTTGTAGACGAACAAAAGCTGGAAGGTATCATAGGTTCTGATATGGAAAATGCAATATGGGAAGAGTTTGGCACTGGCGAATATGCTCTGAACGGCAACGGCCGTAAAGGAGGCTGGCGGTACATAGATGAGAAGGGGCAGGGCCATTTTACACGTGGTAAGAGGCCGATCAGACCGTTGTACAGAGCTTATATGTCACTTAAAAATGTGATCATCGCAAAGGCGCAGGAGAAGTTCAAGGGGATGTCATGAAAGAGGTCATTAAAAACGTTGGGAAGCTGTTGTCTGAACAGATTAATTACAGATATCTTCGTTTGCGTGGGAAAGCCAAGTATCCGTACTTTATAGGAGAACTGTATAAAGACGGGGCTGGTGATGAATCCGGGGAGAGTGGATACAGGTTCCTGCTCACAGGATTTTACAGGGGAGAAGATGACATTCAGTTGTTTGAAGCCGCGGATAAGGTACTTGAGCTGTTTCCGGAAGACACGGGACGTTTGGTCAGCAACCGTGATGGCAAGATGCTCATATCCGTCGGAGAAGTTCTGACAGATTTTCCAACAGATTCAGACACGGAACTATCTAAGATTCAAATAACGCTTGATATCAAGCGCTGGAAAGGAAAAGGATAAATGGGAAAAGGAAAATTGATAGAAAAGTTTAAAAAATCTGGAATCACAGAATCAACGCCTCAGAATCTGCTGATCAACGCGGCAGTACTCTATGCAAACCTTAGATATGAGGAGGGAAAGTGGTATGGTGACCTGCTGGGTGCCACATCAGGGGGTGCAAAGGTGCATATCTCATCTGATTTTCAGGATATTGAGGTTGACGGGGCTATCGTCAAGGTGAAGGGTATGACGCTTAAGCAGGGTGAGGAGGCATACATTGAGGCGAATCTTATTGAGATGACACCGGATATCATCAAGATGACCATGGTAGCAGAGCAGGCATCTTCCAATGTCCCTGGATATGATTTGTATCAGACAAAAGCATTGTTGGAGGACAGCGATTACATCGATAACATCGCAGCAATCGGTACACTTTCCGATGGGCGCGAGATTATCGTTATCATGGAAAACATGTTGTGTACTTCCGGTTTCGAGGCAGATACGAAGAACAAGGATAAGTCGGTGCTTAAATGTAAGTTTGAGTGCTCTGCTGGTTTTGAGGATGCCCATGATACCCTGCCGGTATCTATTTATTATCCGAAGGGAAAGGAAACTGTAGTTATCTATACAGAAGAGATGCTCACATCTATGACGGTTGCAGATCTGGAGAAAATTGCGGCGGCCCGGGGATACACGATCACAGGTACGAACAAAGAAGAAAAGATTGCTTCATTTTTAGCACAGCAGAATGAGAAGGGAGAAACAGAATAATTATGGATGGATATGTTGAACAGGAAAAGAACCTTTACCAGGTACCGGGGCGGCATGAAGGAACATCGAATGCGGAGGTATTAGCAGAGGCAAAGAATACAGGGAAATCAGAAGAGATGGAGACAATGCAGACGCTGTTGGATATTCCTTATAGGATGCGGAAACTGCGGGCGGCAGACATCCCATTATTTGCAAAAATCATAGGAAAGATAGGGATTGATGAGCTAATGGCGTGCTACGGAGACGATGATTTTACAGATTTGTTGGTCAAATTAAAGAACCGTAGGCAGATTCTCGGTGATGGTTCGGAAGATGAGAAAACAGGAAATGATCAGTTTATACTTGGGGCGGCTGTTGCGACACGGATTGCTAATAAGGTAATGCTGAATATTGACAGCTGCGTGGAGGAAGTATTCCGCCTTATCGGCAGTCTTGCAGGGATTACAGCTGAGGATGTTGCGAATCTGGATTTAGAGACTTTTATGAAGATGATCGTGAAAGTCATTATAGAGAATAATATTGGAAATTTTATCAGGGCTGCCAGAGGGCTGCTACAATAGGAATCATCAAGTTTTGGGACTTGTTGTCGAGAAGGTATGCAGACCCATTTCCTGTTGTTGACCTGATGATAGACAATGAGATGCTGCCAGAGTTTATCGATAACCTGATTGAGCAGGACAATGAAGATAGACTCTGGCAGCTCTATTTGTCTGTTGCGATCACTGTAGATAAGCCGTTTGACCAATGGAAAGCAGACATTTCACAAGAAACGGTTCCAGAGCAGACAGACAGTACCGGCGGCAGGGAATTGTCACCAGAACAGGCAGTAGCGCAGGCGGAGAGCATTCTTGCAGGATTTCATCCGTTTGAGGTAGAGGGGTAGCAGATGGATTTATTTACACTTGTTGGAAAGATCATATTAGATGCCAATGATTTCAGCAATAAGATTGATTCTATGATGACGAAAGTGGAATCTATGGGCTCCGCTATGCAGAAAGCAGGAGAGAAAATATCAAAGATAGGAAGCAGTCTTACAAAGGGGGTGACCCTGCCATTATCTATTCTTGGGACGAAAGCGGTATCTACAGCGGCATCTTTTGAAGACGGCATGTTAAAAGTACAGTCACTGTCCGGAGCAACGCAGGAAGAGTATAAGAAGCTCAGCGATGCAGCAAAGCAGTACGGTGCTTCAACAGCATGGACGGCAAAAGATGTTGCTGACGCCATGGGGTATATGGCGTTGGCAGGATTTGACACAAATGCAATTCTTGCAAGTACGGGCGGTATGCTGTCACTTGCTTCTGCGTCCGGTGAAGACTTGGCAACGGTAACGGATATTTTGACAGATTCCATGACAGCTTTCGGAGATGGCGCCGGTGATGCTTCCAGATATGCGGATGTACTTGCGACTACACAGGCCAAATCAAATACGACGGTGGGGCTGTTAGGAGAGGCGTTCAAGTATGTGGCACCTCTTGCCGGTTCCTATGGATACAAGCTGGAAGACGTGTCCACAGCGCTTGGTATGATGGCAAATGCCGGCGTAAAAGGTTCCATGGCTGGTACGGCGCTGTCAAGCATCATGACGAGGCTTGGGACAGATACAGACGGATGCCGCAGTGTTATAGAAGAGATGGGAGTAGCATTCTATAACCAGGACGGTACCGCCCGTAATCTAAGCGATGTCATGAAAGATCTCTGTGATAAGACGAAAGACCTCAGCGTAGAACAGCAGTCTGCTTTAGCAAAACATATAGCCGGTATGGAGGCGCAGAAGGGTCTTTTGGCCATCCTGAATCAAGGTTCCAAGGCTTATGAAGAACTGGAAGGGAAGATCAAGAGCTGCAATGGTGCGGCTTCCGATATGGCAAGCAATATGGAATCCGGGATGGGCGGGTCACTCCGCAGTCTTAAATCTGCATTAGAGGGAGTATGTATCGTTCTAGGAGAGAAGTTAGCTCCGTATGTCACTAAGGCTGCAGAAAAGATAAAAGAGTTTACTACATGGTTCCAGAACCTGGATGAAAAGACGCAGGATAATATCGTAAGATTTGGGCTATTAGCTGCGGCAGCAGGGCCTGTGCTCAATATATTTGGAAAAGGAATATCAACGATAGGAAAACTGGTTTCTGCGGGGAGTAAGCTGATAGGCGGTGCCAGCAAAGTAGTCTCTGTGGGAAAGGTACTGTTTTCTGGCGGCACGAAGCTTGTTGGCGGCATAGGCAGCCTGGTGTCGAAGCTTGGCAGTGCTTTGCTGCCGGCCCTGGCAGCAGTTCCGGCACCTGTATGGGTCATCATAGGTGTGATCGGGGCTTTGGTACTTGCAGGAGTGGCGCTGTACAAGAATTGGGACGAAATCAAAGCGTTTGGCGCAAAGATATGGAACGGAATCAAAGAAATAGTAGGGACGGCTATAGAGAATATCAAAGGCTTTTTCCAGAAGCTTATGGATTTTATTGGGAATAACTGGCAGGGACTATTGTTGCTTATCGTAAACCCGATAGCGGGAGCTTTCAAGCTTATCTATGATAACTGTGAGGGATTTCGAAATTTCATTAATAATTTTAATGAAAAGCTGAAAGAAGTATTTCAGAATTTAGGTCATACTTTCGTTGAAATAGGTTCCAATATTGTCAGTGTATTTCATGAGACAGCAGAAAAAGTTATTTCTAAAGTCAATGAGATAAGGGAGAATGTTGTAGCGAAGTTTTCAGAAATGAAAGAGGCCGTGGTCAGTAAAGTGATCGAGATAAAAGACAATGCGGTAGAAAAATTCCATGAGTTAAAGGAGAGTGCCGCGGAAAAATTTAATGATTTGAAGGAAAAGACTGTTGCCAAAGTTGTAGAGATGAAAGAAAAAGTAGTCACAGATTTTTATAACCTGAAAGAAGAGGCTTCCGAGAAGATATCCGATCTGAAAGAACGATGGGGACAGAGGTTTGAAGAAGCCAGGGAGAAGGTCGTTTCAGAAGTGACTGAGCTGAAAGAAAAAGCAACAGACAGGATTGAAGAGTTCAGGAAAGCGGCTGTAAATAAAGTGAATGATTTTAAGGAGAGTACGACAAAAAAGTTCCGCGAATTCAAGGAAGAATCAGTGGCTAGGCTGAGCGAAGTAGCGGCAAAAGGAGTAGAGGGATTTAATAGCATCAGAGAGAAAGGAAGCGCTGCTATTGACAGTTTGAAGAGTACCCTGGCCTCAAAATTCACCGAGATGGGAGATACCATATATGATAAGTTTTCTGGTATCAGCAGTAAAATCACGGATACCTTTTCAAAGTGCAGAGAGGCCGTACATGATATCGTGGAAAAAATAAAAGGTTTCTTTAACTTCGAATGGAAACTGCCTGATATCAAACTGCCGCATTTCAAGATAGATGGCAGTTTTTCGCTTTCGCCGCCTTCTATACCGCACCTGAGCGTGGACTGGTATGCAGAGGGCGGTGTGATGACAAAGCCCACGGCATTTGGTATTAATCCTGCTACGGGTAATATCATGGCGGGCGGCGAAGCCGGGGCTGAAGCCATTGCTCCGATCGCGGTGTTACAAGATTATATTCGCCGGGCAGTCACAGAGCGGGACGAGGGATTGATGAATGTTTTAAATACGATTTCTATGATGCTGAGCAGATATCTGCCGCAGCTTGCACAGATGCAGCTTGTACTTGATACAGGTGCCATAGTAGGAGCACTGGCATCAGGAATGAATATTAAACTCGGGGAGATATCCAGACAGGATGAGAGGATTAAGTGATGGATGGAGTATGGTTTGATGATATGCATGTAGGATATACAATGGAACTCATCATGAATTATGCACGTGTTGCCACCCCGACGGCCAAGATTAAGGAGATTGAGGTACCAGGTATGGACGGCGTACTTGATATTACGGAAAGCCTGGGGGAAGTAAAATATAATAACAGACTGATTAGTTTCAAATTTACTACCATGAGCCGGGATAAGATAGATACTCTGGTTAATTTACTGCATGGACAGAAAAAGAAGATAATTCTTGACAGAGATGATGCCTTTTATTATATCGGCCGCTGTAATGTGGGAGACCCGGTGCAGGATAAGAATCTTCTTACGATTGAGATGACAGCGGCATGTGAACCGTACAAGTATAAGAGCAGGGCCACTAGACACAAAGAGAAAGTCGATGGGTCGAGCAACATCGTCCTGCTCAATGAAAGGATGCGGACGATTCCCACAATCAGTGTCACAGAACCGATGAGGCTTACTTTTGAGGGAAAGACCTTCCAGCTTTCAAAAGGGGGACATCAATTGACAGATGTAATCTTAAAACAGGGATATAACCGTTTTAGAGTAGAGGGCACAGGGACTATCCTGTTCCAATATCAGGAAGGAGCGCTGTGATGTACACCATATATGCTGATGACATGCTGATCTATACGCCGGATGTAGAAGAATTGTGTCTTTACAATATTGTTCTGACTATGGAAGACAACAGTGCTGGTACGCTGGTCTTTAGCATGGCATCAGTACATCCGGCATTTGACCGTTTGCAAAAGCTGGCTACCAGAATCAGGGTAAGAAATAATAGCAAGACCATATGGAAGGGCCGCATTATATATGATGACAGGAACATTGATAATATAAAGACCGTACAATGCGAAGGAAAGATGGCTTTTTTAAATGACTCCATCTTTCCGGAGTTTTCATTTTCAGGCGCCCCGGAACTGTTATTCCGTCAGATTATCGATAACCATAACGGTCAGGTAAATGAGGACCAGCAGTTTCAAATCGGAAACGTAACTGTTAAGGATAAGAACGACTATATTGTGAGGAGCAGTGAGAGCGCACTAAAGACATGGAAAGCAGTCAAAGAGAAATGCTTTCAGAGCAGCCTTGGAGGTCATTTGCAGATACGGTATGAAGCCGATGGTGATTATATAGACTGGCTGGAAGATTATCAAGAGATATCCGGACAGACAATCTCTTTTGGAAAGAACATCATAGATCTTCTCATCAATACCTCTGCCACGGAGACCTACACTGCGATCAGGCCGCAGGGGGACCTGATTGACGGTAAAAGAATAGATATAACAGAGGTAAATGATGGCAGAGATTATATCATTGATGAAGAAAAAGCTGCAGAATATGGAGTCATCTATGCGGAGCCGGATGAGAGCATATGGGAGGATGTGACACTGCCGCAGAACCTTCTAAAAAAAGCCAGAGAAAGACTTGCGGCGGGTATCGTTTTAAAAAAGACAATCAATGTCAGAGCGATAGACCTAAATCTTACTAATGAGCAGATAGAGGCCTTGAGTGTGTGTTCTTATGTCAGGGTAGTGTCTGATATTCATGGGATAGCGTCCTGGTACCTGCTCAGCAAAGCTGAGCTTCATATCGATGCGCCAGAGAACACACAATATACGCTCGGTGCGGTAAAAATGGCGTTGACAGATTCAAACAAGGCTGAGCAGAACAATATCGTAAAAACCTTTGAAAGGGTGATACCGACCACGGTAAGCCAGTTGGATAATGATGCTGAATTCGTGAATCCACAAGAAGTTATTAAAATCATGAAAGAATCTGGCATGTCGGCGCCTGTGTTCCGGGTAAAAGAGGATACCCAGGACTCTTATAAATTAGAAATAGAGTCTGCAGGAGAAGTGACTACTACGCCAAATTTAAAAGGACATCCTGGACAGGATGGCAGCCCTGGGAAGGACGGTATGTCAGCTTATGAAACGGCCGTCAGCAATGGTTTTACAGGGAGTGAGACAGATTGGCTGGATTCATTGAAAGGTCCTGCCGGAGATAAAGGTGAGCCAGGCGAAGACGGGGCGGCAGGAGAACCAGGCCAACAGGGGCAGTCAGCCTATGAGCTGGCTGTTTCACAGGGATTTTCCGGAACTGAAAAAGAGTGGGTTGATTCCCTGCAAGGCAGGCAGGGAGAGCCTGGACAGGATGGTGCGGTAACAATAGAAGGCATCCAGGGAGCAGAAGGGGATATACTGCAGTATCAGAATGGGAAGTGGCAGGCAGCACAGATAAAAGTATCCGGAGGAAGCGGAGGCATGTATTGTTTTGATGTCAGAGAAGACGGACATTTGTGGATGCTCACAGACGAACAGGCAGGGCAGGACAGCTTTTATATCCGTGAGGATGGGCATCTTATTTATCAGATAGGAGTGTAGGCAAATGGCAGAGATAGATCTTGGCAGGGTGGTTGGCAGATCAGCATATGAGTGTGCTGTTGCGCAGGGATTTAAAGGGACTGAACAGGAGTGGATTGAATCATTAAAGGGACAGGATGCGGAGGAATACCAGATTCTCACATCTAGCAGCGAGGTACAGGAGAACGTTGAAGCCGGAAAGCTGGTGGACGCACTTGTGATGAAAGAGGTTTTTCAATCTGTCAGTGAAGGAAAAGCGGCAATAGCATCGGCGATCACTGACAAGGGCGTACAGACCGGTGCGGAGGATTCCTTTGCTGTTATGGCGCAGAACATAGGGAATATACAAACAGGAAGCGATGGAGGCGGGAGTAGCAATGCATCGCCGCGTACTTATACTCTGAGTTATGACGGAGCTTTTTTACACACTTCTAATTTCAAGTTACAGTTCTACTTTGTAGAAAACGGAATTAAAAAAATTATTATTAAAAAATTAAGAATATCTGGAAAAAAAGGATTGAACAATGCCCCTAATACGAGTCTATACTACAGAGTGTTTGCAAAAAAGGATAATGTTTCGACACAGGTATATTATTTTAGTGCAAATTCTTTTTCAAGTTATACGAGTTATACAACAACCACACAAGAGAATATCGAAATAGATTTATCGGAATATGATACTGCTGATTACATCATTTTTTCTACGGGAAGAGGGAGTGGAACGGTATATTATTACCCTACTACAATCTCAGCAGAGATTGAAGTGTATTTTTGAACATTAACGGTATCATAAATAAGTTCAGCGGAGGAAAGAACATGGCGCAGATTGAGATTATTTTAGAAAAACAGCTGCTCACGATACAGAACCGGGAAGTCATAGCATCAGGTGACTGCAATTATGACAGGTGCGCTTTTACTTTTGATGAAGCTTGGGAAGGTTATATCATGACTGCGGTATTTTACCAGGAGAAACAGAGAGTATATTATGCAGTGCTTGATAATGAGAATAAATGCACGATACCTTCTCCGGCGCTCACGAAGGCAACACCCTTATACATAGGGGTATTTGGCGTGATGGGGAACAAGATTATTACATCTACGATGGATTCCATATCAATAGTGGAGGGCGCGGTGTCTGGTATGGAGGTTGATGTAGAACCGTCGGATACTGTTTTTGCCGCAATCATAGCGAACTATCAGGCCATTTTAGATGCAATCACGGCGCAGAATCGGTCTTTTGAAGAGGCATATCAGCTGTTGCAGGCGCAAAATGCACTTTTAGAGAAACTCAATGCTTTTGAACTCGAACCACTTGAAAACCGTATGTCAGAGATGGAATTGACATTGGGTGGTTATGGACGGGTCATAGAAGCGGAGAAAGCGGCCTTGGATGCACAGCTTGACCTGATCAAGAGACAGTCCTTCCTGATAAAAAATGTTGAGGTCGTTTTTGATGAAAATAATGAGTGCCGGATAGATGATGACAGGGTGGATGCGGAATGTCTCTGTGAAGCTTATTTTGATGCCATATCTGTTGAAGAAGCACTTGGTCATGCTGTATTTGTTGAATCACACGACGGATATGTTCTTATCCTGACGACAACAAACTTTAAAGAACAGTTAAATTGTATGATAGCGGTGAGGAGGTGCGAGTAATATGCTCGGAAAGACAAACATTTTATTCGTTTCAAAAAATGATGCATCTGAGGCGCAGATAGTGCAGGAAAAGATATTGACTGCCAGTTCCGGAAAAATAGTAAAGATAGAGTTTTTAAATGACCTTGTTTTTGCATACACGGATGCCGGCGTGCTATATGGAACTGATGTAAAGACAATGGATTATATTAGAAAAGATGGCGAGAATTTGACAGCCACACATTTTATATATCATGGAGGAAAATATTATTGCTGTAACGCGAACCAGTCCATGCAGGAAAAAGGAATCATTTATGCGACGGAGGATTTTTCTGCTTATGAGGAGATTGTGATTGAAGAGAATATACTTTTAGATACAAGGAATGAGGCAAAATTTATTGTTTCGGGGATATTTAAGGACAGCCGCGGAAGGATTGTGGTTATGGTCCGCAGAATGCAGGAGAATGCTGTTACAATCCAGTTAGTCCTGCACATCTTTGATACATTTGAAGGATTGTCAGAAGCGGAGATAGTCACATGTGATAAGCCAAATATATCAGAAGACCAGTCACTGACATGTTATAACGTACTTTTAAAGGACAGAATATTCACTTCATATGGGTATGTTTGCAGTCTAGCCGGTAAGTCGTATGTAGGTCCGGAGACCCTATTGTATGCACACGATTATTTTTTTCGATTAAATACAGACACTACTAATAAAGATAATCCTTTGGCAAGTGTATACAGGTCGTTTGACGGGATTAACTGGGCAAAAGAGCTTAATGTTGATATCGAAGCATATCCTCAGTGTTATATTTTTCCGGTCAGTGGGAAAATATGCTTAACTTATCTCGATACACAAAAAAGATGTTTTGCTAATCTGGCAGGTGGAGTAGGTAAAGTGGGAAATTCTGCGAATGAAACGTTTGAACTTGATATACCGGAACGGATATATACAGCGGCCGAAGATTACGAAGGAAACGCATATCTGGGATGTTCGGGAGGGATTATCAATAAAATATCATTAGACACCGATGGGACAACAAAACTTCCGGAAGTACAGCTTATAAAAACACTTGCGGCGAAACAGGCATTGGTACAGGCAAAGCAGTATACGGATGAGAAAGTGGCAGAGTTAAAAGCATACTTAGATCATAGCGCAGGGCAGCAGTAATGCTGCTTCTTTTTATGCAGATTTATTTGGACGGAGGAGGCGTAAAAGAGAATGATAAGGTAGAAAGATTGTACGTAACAGGAGAGATTTTATAAAGAAAGGAATGAAGGACGATGAAAAATGCAAATGTGATGAGAGCAATTACAACGGGGATGACCGGCGTAATATCAGGGGCAGCAGCGTGGATGTTCGCCAAGATTGGAGTACTGATGTATGTAATTCTTGTCCTTGCCGGAGCAATGGCAATTGATTATATTACCGGTATGCTGGCCAGCAAAAGCGAAGCAATCGACCATCCTGATAATCCGGAGTATGGATGGAATTCGAGAAAAGGGGCGAAAGGTATCATTAAAAAGGTAGGTTATTTGTGCGTGATAGCAGTAGCTATGATGGTAGATTATATCATCCTCCACGTGGCGGCAGAGTTAGGGATGGTGATCGCATTAAAGGCTTTCTTTGGACTTTTGGTGACAGTGTGGTATCTGCTCAATGAGACATTATCCATCATCGAGAATGCAGGCCGTATGGGTGCCCCTGTGCCGGATTGGTTGAAGCAGTACATAGCGGTCCTAAAGAATAAGATTGAACAGCAAGGAGAATCATCATGACAATAGGGATTAATTGCGGACATACTGTAAACGGCGCCGGTTCGGGCGCCGTTGGCATCATAAACGAAAGTGAGCATACAAGGCTGGTAGGACATGCCATCATGGACATGTTCCGTGGGGCAGGAGTCACGGTGATCGACTGCACGATAGACAAGGCAGCAACACAAAATGAGTATCTTGCGGCGGCAGTAGCGTTTGCAAACAAACATGAGCTGGATTGGTTTATCAGTATACATTTTAATGCATCAAAAAGTCATGAAGGAAATGGAGTAGAAGTATATACATATGAGGGCAGGCAGTATCAGGATGCATTAGATGTGTGTGCAAACATATCCTCTTTAGGTTTCAAAAAACGCGGGGTAAAAGCCGGAACGGGATTGTATGTGATTAAAAAGACGAAAGCAAAATCCATGCTGATAGAAGTATGCTTCTGCGATAACAAGAAGGATGTGGGGCTGTACGAGGCGGCAGGTGTGCAGAAGATCGCAGGAGCAATATTTCAAGCCGTATGCGGGCAGGAAGGAATAGAAGCCCATTCAGATGAAATGGCCATCATGGGTGACAGTATTGCGACAGCAGAACAGCTGAACTATTTATTGAAAGCTGTCAATCCTGATGCCGGCGGATATCTGCATCTTGCAGAGATATTCTTGGAAGAGGGACAAAAGGAGGGCGTGAGGGGTGACGGGGCGTTCTGTCAGAGTCTCATCGAGACCGGATACTTTAAGTTCGGCGGGGATGTAAAGCCTGGCCAGCACAATTATGCCGGGCTTGGTGCCACAGGCGGTGTACCGGGCCTTTCCTTTCCGGATGACAGGACCGGCATCCGGGCACAGATACAGCATCTGAAAGCATATGCATCAGCAGAACCACTGTGCCAGGAATGTGTAGACCCGCGGTACAAGTACGTAAAGAAAGGGTGCGCGCCTACGTTTGAGCAGCTTTCTGGGAAATGGGCTGTACCGGGGTATTCTGGATATCCAAACCTGCAGTCTGCCAGAGCGGCAAAGGACAGTTATGGGGACCATATCGCACAGTTACTCGACCATGCGGTCAAGGCGGCTATTGCGACGTCGCAATCGGAGGCAGATGAGACGGCACCGGAAGGGATGCTGTATGTTGTCCAGGTTGGAGCATACAAGAGCCTCAGTAATGCAAAGCGGCTACAGAAGGACCTTGAGTCACGGGGCATCATTTCTCTAATTAATCAATATAAAGTGGAAAAATAATCAAAAATAGGCGGTAGGTGTTATCCTGCCGCCGTCATTCTTTTATAAAGATTTTTGTTGTATCGCTTGAGCAAATCTCTTTCATGCTCATAAATCATACCATCTTTGAACCATTGGTTTATATCCATATCGTTCTGCATTTCCGCCTGTTCTCCAAGAACCATATAGGCTCTATGAATTTTCTGTTCAAAATTTGAGTAAGCGAAATCGAGATTTCTTTTTGACATATCCATCTCACTTTCTCCCTGCATTACCCGGCAGGGTGGGTGGTGTGGTTAATTATAAAAGATTGATTGTTACCCATCTCTTGGCACTTGCTAAAGATTGGCAGTTTTTTAAAACAGTGTGCCCATCTTTATCGATAACATTAAATGTAAAATCAGCCATAGCGTCTATCCAATAAAATACATTTTCAGCTATTTTCAAAGCCCATTCTGTTGGTGTTCCATCGTCTAAATCGCAGTCATGCACGATATTCCATGTATTCTTCATTTCGTATATCCTCCGTTCCTTTGATAAATCTATATTAGCATAGTTTAAATATGCCGTCAATACATATTTATAAAAAAGTTTAAAAATGCTTGAAATATTTTTGGATAGATGGTAATATGAAATCAGGCAGGAGGTGATAGGGTGGCATTTGCGGATAAAAAAGCGGCGTTTGCTTATGTAAATGAATATCAGAAGGAAAAATATGATAGAATTACAGTTATGGCAGGAAAAGGGAAGAAAGCGGAATATCAAGCGGCGGCAAAGGCGGCAGGAATGTCCTTGTCTGCATTTATAGAAATGTGCGTTGATGAAAAAATATCAAAAGAATAGTTTAAAAATGCTTGATGGAATAGTTTAAATATGCTATAATAGTATTATCAGATGGGGCAAGTAAATCTGATGAACGGAAAGGAGAATACAGAATGTTGGAGGTAATGGACGAAATGACAGAGAAAGAGCAGAAAACAATGTTTATAAGCGCATATATGAATTTACAGCGCGTCAAGGTATCGCAGGATAAGGACAAGGAAATTAGAAACCAGGAAAGGGAATTAAAAGCAAAACTTGAAGCATTAGGCGTTGTAGTTGAGGATTTGACAATCGAGTAACAGCAAAGAGAGCGGAACTTGCCACCGCTCCCTTTTCTATTATTGAGATATTGTACTAATAGAATAGTAGAAAAAGCGTAAACGGCGGTATAAAGGGTCGGACAAGCTTTATATCCTGAGGATTTTATTACGACAAACATATGAGGCTGCTATTTTTTACGCAAAAAATTTGCAAATAGTATATTTCACGATACTGGGAAAAAGCTTCTTGAACGCTGCGAAATACAAATGAAAAGAGGAGATTAGAAAAATGAGATCTGAAAAACTAACAGAATGCGAAGCGCAGGTCATGAAAGTCATATGGGAATCCGAGAAGGAATTGAGTATGATGGAAATTTGGAAAAGAGCTAACGCAAAGTATAATTATGCCTGGGCACCGCAGACCGTATCATCATTTTTGGAAAGGTTACGCAGAAAAGAGTTTATAAAGTATTATCGGGTGGGACGGTTATTTTATTATGAGGTTCTTGTTTCCTACGAGGAATATAGAAGGCAGATGGTAAAGGATTTAATAGGATTTTGGTTCTGTGGGAGTGATGATGAAACTATCTTCGATGAAGTCAAGCTGGTGTTGCAGGATTTGAGGCATTGAGGATTTTTCACTGCGGTGGATTCACAATGTTGGGTGGAGTAGTAAAAAACATACACTACAGAAAAATCCCCCTGCCCACCAGAAAAAGCAGCAGCCGTGGAACCGAAATCTATACTTTGGTCTATGGAAAGGTCGTTAGTGGGATCGATTCCGTTCTTCTTAAGAATATATTCAAATACCATTTCGGGCATACCGCCGGCGCGGCCGCCCAGTACTTCCTTACCCTTTAACATATCCCAGCTGAACGTATCTATGGGTTCTCTGGAAACCAGAAAATTACCGGCCCGCTGGGTGAGCTGTGCGAAATTTACGGCATAGTCTGTGGCGCCCTCTTTGTAGGTGTAAATGGTGCTCTCGCTGCCCATGAAGCCGATGTCGGCCTCATCAGTAAGAAGAGCTGTCATGGTTTTGTCGGCACCGAAGCCGGTCACCAGTGTCAGATCAATCCCTTCTTCTTCGAAGTATCCCTCCTCGATGGCTACATACATGGGCGCATAGAAGATAGAATGTGCTACTTCGTTGAGTACCACGGGTGTCTTATCTGTGGCGGAAGATGTATCCTTGCCGCTTTTAACGGGTGCCCCACATCCAAAAAGTGTGGCGGTAACCAAAAGCGTTACAAGGAATAAGCTGCAAAATTTTTTCATGTTCCTCCTCGAATTGCCAGAAAAAAGTCTGTCAATTTTAGAATTGATATTTATTATAACCTATGCAGGATAGGCTGATAAGTGAAGTGAAATCGGCAGAAATCTGGAGTGATATAGAAAAATTTGTATGTATAAAAAATTTCTCTTTTCTTTTTGCCCAGATAATGGTATACTAAGAAAGTCAAAAAGCTTGCAGGCGTAGTTCATCGGTAGAATACAAGCTTCCCAAGCTTGGGAGGGGGGTTCGATTCCCCTCGCCTGCTCTAGTAAGAGTCTGAAACCCTTGTAAACAGAGAGTTTTGGGCTTTTTGTATTTTTGAGGTAATCAAAAGTAATCAAAAAGGTAATCTAACATATGTTCGATTCAAGATGAAATTACTAGGTAATTGCGAAACAAGTTTGTAATTTCAATCTCAATACGGTAAAAGTTGGATATCAATGGATTTTCAAAGGGGTTGATGTAAAAACAGGATTTCAAGACATGAAAATAAAGCAGATGGAAATATCTGCAGGAGAAACCGTATAGAAAAAACGGATTTATGTAATCAAAGGTTTTAAACTGCGGATATATTGATGCTTATGGATTTTATCTGCGATCATTACGGTAAGCAGCTGGGCAATCCCGGCAAGCAGCAAGTCTGCATGAAGTGTTTTCTCATTCTGTGTTTTCCGCCCGGCAACACAAAAACTGTCCTTAAAGTGGTTAATGGATTTTTCCACATTCACACGGATTTTATAGGTGGAATCCCACTCCTGTGTACCACGGACAGTTCCGGGATAAGCACGGAGGTTCTGCTCTGGATAGATATAAATCATTTTTCCACAGGAAGAAGAAGTGCATGGATGGCCACAATGGCATACACGTTTTGATTTCTTTGTGACGCTGTTCCATTCCCATTTCATTTTGGGGCAGACGAATTTCATGGTTGGAAGGCCGCAGCGTAAGTGTGATCTGCTTCCCTCGCGCTTTATTGGAAGTGAAGTATCATGGGGGCAGCAGGGAGTACCATCTTCGTTGACGGGGTAACCAGTCCCTGCGGTTTTGAGTTTGTTTTTCAGGGGAATATATGCTTTTTCAAAGGAAGTTTCCTGTAATAGATATTTATAAATCTCAATGGAATCGAAAGCGGCATCTCCCAGAAAAGTTTTGGGGCTGATAAGCGGGTGTTTTTGAAAAAAGTCTTTTAAGGCCGGGATCAGTGCTTTGGAATCAGCAAGGCTCTTGTCCTCATCCGGTGAACCGGATTTCTTTTTCATAATGATCTCAGGATGGGATTCGAGGAAAGCTCTGTCATAAAAGGAAATATGTCTGACGATACCCAGCCCATCTGTAACAATGCCGAATTTAAAGGCATAACAGAAATGCCCGTTAATGTACATCTGCTTAACAGCAGGATTAGCGGCAGCATGAGGGGGCATGGAACCATAGGCGGCTTTATAAGGGTCAAAGGAATCATCCATCCCGTTCGCTTTTTTTAAAGATTTAAGCTGTTTAATGATACGGCTGGCGTATTTGGGATTATTTTCTGTTACCCATGCTTCGATACCGGAGGTATCAAAGAGAAGCATAGATGCCTTTTCTTTATCAATCCGTTGGCATATCGGTTCGGTCAGGTCAACCAGCCTGTCAAACATTGCCTGTAAGTCCAATAAGAAGTCCTGTTTGAAACGGGTAAATTTAGACGCGTCCGGGACAGCATCAAATCCGCAGAAATCCCGTAATTCCTGGGAGTATTTAAGAAAAACGATCAGGAGGGACGTTGTTGGGATTGAGAAAATAAGCTGTAATAACAGAGCCTTGAGCATCGGATAAAGAAGGTATTTTCTGGGTCTGCCGGTGAGAGCATGAAAATGAGAAACAAAAGACGCCGGGACAGTTTCATCAAGGTTAATGGAATTTTGGAGAAGTTCAAGGAACTCATATTTATCGTTATCAAATTTATTTTGGCAATCGGTAAAAATATCTGCC
>ERZ779621.441-NODE-441-length-17926-cov-4.563707_pt1 | contig 17926 bp, 13 predicted proteins | sample MGYA00514215_ERZ779621 | MGnify/ENA primary metagenome ERZ779621 (study PRJEB29562, sample SAMEA4376715) | mouse gut metagenome | isolation source: Cecum | study: EMG produced TPA metagenomics assembly of the A DSS colitis mouse model was used to assess the...
GCCCGGTTTCTGGCGGCGGTTCGTTTAAAAAAATGGCATTATGGGCTGGGGGGGCTTTTTCTTCTGTCTTTGATATTCGGGCAGCAGCTGTATAGGGAGATTATTTTCTACTTCTACCCATATTATCGGGATTCCATGTTTGACGACGGACAACTGTCCTATGCCAATATACTGAAATGTGTGGGCGCTCTGGGGCTTTGCGTCCTATGCTGGCGCGGGAGTCTGGCCGGCAAACAGAGGGAGGACGGCGCCGGGAAGACTTTTGGGGGAAGGCTTCTGGCCAGAAGGTTCTATTTTTTTCTGAACCTGTTCGGACTGGTGGTGTACTGCTGCGGGTCCTTTATTCCCGAAGTGTCCAGAGTGGGGTATTATATGATTGTCTCCCAGATTTTTCTGCTGCCGGAGCTGCTGGGAGAGATGTCCTGCAGATGGCTGCGCAGGCTCTGCACCGCAGGGGTGGCCGCTGCTTTCGGCGCATATTTTGTCCTGATGCTTCGGGGAATGTACGCGGTGGACGTGAGGCTGCTGCCCTATCTGAACTGGATCTTTAATTAGCATGAGGGCTTTCAAAAGAAAGAAGGTCTGCGGAAGGCCGCAGCCGGGAGGAGAGCATGAAGGTATTGTGGCTGTGCAACATGATGCTGCCGGTGATAGCCGGACATATGGGGCAGGAGGGAACCAACAAGGAGGGCTGGGTCAGCGGCATGGCAGAGGCAGTGCTGGCGGACCAGAGCGGAAACGGCATCGTTCTTTCCGTGGCCTTTCCCATGCAGAGTATGCCGGAGGGAGCGGAGGGCGCCTGCTGTCAGGGAAGAATATCTCAGGAGGGGATGGCGGCCTTTGATTATTATGGCTTCTTGGAGGATGTTAGAAATCCCGAAAAATATGATGAAGGTCTGGAACAAATCCTGAAAAATATCGTCGATAGAGTGAAGCCGGATATCGTGCATTGTTTCGGCACGGAGTATCCTCATACGCTTGCCATGTGCAGAATTTTTCCGCGCAAGGACAGGCTGCTGTTGGGGCTTCAGGGGCTCTGCACTTTGTATGCGGAGGCATATTTTGCAGATCTGCCCAAAAAGGTCGTAGGTTCTGTGACCTTCAGGGACTGGCTGAAAAGAGACAGCATCCGGCAGCAGAAGGAAAAGTTCACCTGCCGGGGGCGCATGGAGAGGGAGGCCGTCGCATTGGCGGGGAATGTCACCGGGCGCACCCAATGGGACAAGGCCGGCGCATATGTCTGGAATCCCGAGGCCAAATATCATTTCATGAACGAAAGCCTTCGGAGGGAATTTTATGGGCCGGTGTGGCAGAAGGAAAAGACAGTTCCCCATTCTATATTTTTGAGTCAGGGGGATTATCCTCTGAAGGGTCTTCACTATATGCTGCTTGCGCTGCCAAAGATCCTGAAGGTATATCCTGACGTAAAGGTGTATGTAGCAGGCAACAGCATCGTGGAGTACGGCACCTGGAAGCAGAAGCTGAAGATATCCGCCTATGGGAAGTATCTGCGCAGGCTGATTTCCCAGAACTGTCTGGAGGGCAAGGTAGTCTTTCTGGGAAAGCTGGATGCGGGACAGATGCGGGACAGATATCTTCAGAGCAGCCTTTTCGTGTGCTGCTCCGCCATGGAGAATTCTCCTAACTCTTTGGGAGAGGCCATGCTTTTAGGTATGCCTTGTGTCAGCGGGGCGGTGGGAGGCATTGCAAGCATCTTCAGAGGCGGAGAGGACGGGATCCTTTATGAGGGGGCTCCGGCGGAGGAGAACGAGAGCCAAGCTGCAGCAGAAGGCTGCGGTCCGGACAGCCCGGAGGAAAGCAGGGGCGCAGGCAGGGGGAAGAATTCTGAGGGCGGCAAGAGGCCGGAGGGAAACGGAGGGCCAAACGGAGCAAAAGGCAGGCTGGAAGCGGTGGCCGGAAATCTTGCAGCGGCTGTCCTTGGGATGTGGCAGGATCCGCAGAAGGCGGGGGAATACTGCCGCAATGCCAGAAGCCATGCGCTGGAGACCCATGACAGAGAGAAAAATTACCGGAGACTGGTGGAGATATATGAAGAGATCCTTTAACGTAGTGTTTGTGTCCAATTACATCAATCATCATCAGATACCCTTCTGCAACGCCATGTTCCGCCTGCTGGAGGGACGCTTTCTTTTTATACAGACAGAGGTCATGGAAGAGGAACGGGTGCGCATGGGCTGGCATGAGAAGCAGAGGCCGGCCTATGTGAAGTGTTTCTACGAGGAGGAGGAATTCTGCCGGAAGGAGATCTGCGACTGCGATATTTTGCTGTTCGGAGGAACGGATGAGGAGTGTTACGTCAGAGAGAGGCTGGAAGCGGGCAGGCCCATTGTGCGGTATAGCGAGAGGCTATACAAGACTGGGCAGTGGAAGGCCGTGTCCCCCAGAGGACTGAGAAAAAAATATCAGGATCATACAAGATACCGCAGGGGGCCGGTTTACCTACTCTGCTCGGGAGCGTATGTCGCAGGCGACTTCCGCATTGTGGGGGCCTATCCGGACAAGATGTACTGCTGGGGATATTTCCCGGAGACCAGACGCTATGACTTGGACAAGCTGATGGAGGAGAAGGGACATAAAGGGGCGGAACCGTGCAAAGACAAGTGCGTCGCTTGGGAGCGGACGGGGGACGGTCGTACCGTGCCCGGACAGCAGGAAAGCGGCGGGGAAATAGGGAGCGGTAGAACTCCCGCTTTGCTGTGGGCGGCCAGAATGATTCATTGGAAGCACCCGGAGCTGGCGGTGGAGACAGCCAGACATTTAAAGGAGAAGGGGCTTTCCTTTCACATGAACATCATCGGGGATGGGGAGCTGCGTCCGAGGATGGAGGAGCTGGCAGAGAGCTACGGGCTGGGGGAACTGGTGAGCTTTTGCGGCTTTCAGTCTCCGGAGGCGGTGCGGCAGTATATGGAAAAGTCGGATATCTTTCTTTTTACCAGCGACAGGCAGGAGGGCTGGGGGGCGGTGGCCAATGAGGCCATGAACAGCGGCTGCGCTCTTGTGGCAGGACATATGATCGGTGCGGTTCCCTTTCTGGTGAAAAACGGCGAGAACGGTTTTGTCTATGAGGAGGGAAAGCCTGAGCAGCTCTTTGTCCTGACGGAGACATTGGTGAGGGACAAGGATCTGTGCAGGAGAATGGGCAGAAGCGCCTATGAGACCATAGTGGGGGCATGGAACGCGGAATATGCAGCGGAGAGCCTGATAAAGCTGATGGAGAGGATTCTGGAGAGATCCGGGGAGGACGTTAACCTTTGCAGGGCGGAGGACGATCTGGGGCTGTTGCCTTGTGCCCCTGCGCCGGTGCTCTGGGAACAGAGCGCCCGCAGACAGACAAGGCGGGAGTGGAAAGAGAGGAATCGGAAATGAGCAGGACTCCATTGATTACGGTCATTGTGCCGGTCTATAACATTCTTGACTATCTGCCCAGATGCGTGTATTCCATCACTGCCCAGACCTACGGCAATCTTGAGATCATCTTGGTAGACGACGGATCTACGGACGGCACGGGAGAGCTGTGCGACAGGCTGGCTCAGGAGGATGGGCGTATCAGCGTATACCATAAGGAAAACGGAGGCTCTTCCTCCGCGCGGAATCTGGCGCTGGAAAAGGCAGGGGGGGAGTATGTGGGGTTCGTGGACAGTGACGACTATGTAGATCCTCATATGTATCAGCGCCTGATGGAGGCCATAGGGACGTTTCAGGTGTCTGCGGCCCAGATCGGAAGGGACGAGACGGATGAAAAGGGGAATCTTCTGCCTGATATCTGTGTGCCGCCCAAGGAAGCGGCAGTCATAGACAGCAGCGATTTTTTGAAGGAGCTGCTGCTCCATAGGGGCGACTGCTCTTTCTGCACCAAGCTGATACGGCGTGAGCTGTTTCCCAAGGATGCATTTCCGGTGGGAAAGCTAAACGAAGACTTTAATCTCCTGATCCGGATGCTGCCCCAAATAGGCAGGCTGGCATCTCTGCCGGAGCAGGATTATCATGTATTTTATAGAATTGGGAGCAATTCCCGGAAGGCGGAAAAATCTAATTTCTCGCCGGTTTTTGGGGACTGTGTGGACAATGCGGACATGGTGGGGGAAATTGTAAAGAGAGACTATCCCCGGCTTGGGGACGTGGCGTTTCGGTTCGGCATTTTTCAGCGGCTGGAGTATTTGCTGCACATTCCCATAGCACAGATGCGGCGGGACAATGCCATGTATCGCAGAATAGTCGCATACATGCGGAAAAACTGGGCCAGATCCATGAGAAATCCGATTTTGACTAAAAAAAACAAAGTATATCATACCTTATTTGCCATAGCGCCCAAAGGCATCAGGCAGCTGCACAGTGTACTGCGCCGGTGATAGGCGGGGATGAAAAGCAGGCATACGGTGCAGGCCAAAGCAAGGCCTATAACACCAAAGCAGCAGGGCACAACGGCACAAGAACATGGCGCAGCTTTAGCGCCGGGCGGAAAAGCCGACAGATAAGGCCGGAACAAGGGCAGATATGCGGCCTGCCGATACAGCCAGAATCTACCGGTTTCTTGCGGAATAAATTCATGTTATACTGTGGCATGGCGATGAGGAAGAGTGAGGGCATTAAACAGAGCGGGCTGTATTTTCACAGTTCGTTTCCCCTGAGACGTACTGGGGGAAGCTTGTTGGAAACAAGAGGGTTTGTTAGTAGCAGGCGGAGGAGAGTGTTTATGAAGAAGCGTATGAAGCATATATTGGGAGTGGCGCTGGCGGGTATCCTGCTCTGCGCAGATATCCAGTGGCCTGCGCCCAAGACGGCTGCGGCACAAGAATGGTCTGAGGGAGCCGGTAGAGAGAGCGAGGCGCAGAAGTCGGATTATGGTTTGGACATGCTGCCGTCGGGAGCGGGCACGCAGGAAGGCGGGGCAGTGTCGGGGACGGGGCAGCCGGAGGCAGGAGCGGGGACGCAGGAGAGCGGCACAGCATCGGGTACGGGGCAGCCGGAGGCAGGAGCGGGGACGCAGGAAGGCGGTACAGCATCGGAGACAGGGCAGCCGGAGGCAGGAGCCGACTCTCAGGAGAGCGCTGGGGCAGCAGGAACGGGTCAGCAGGGCGATGCAGGCGCCGGGAATACATATGGCGCAGGCCGGCGGACTTCGGAGAATGCCGACGAGGAGACGGCCGAATGGATCCGGCTGGCGGGGGAGGCTCTGACAGAACTTGCCGCAGAGAGGGACATTCTGGCTACGGTATACCTCAGCGATGAGTATCCCATTCGCCGGGAGCCTTCTTATGACAGCGAGGCGGCGGTGACTGTTCTCAGCGGTCAGACGGTGAATATTCTGGATATTTATGTGGACGAGGAGCCTCAGGTCTGGGAATACGTGAGACTGGACTATGAGGGGCGGGAGATATACGGCTATGTTCCCAGAACTTATCTGGCTTGTGCGGATTCCCGGTTTCTGGCATGGGAGGAGCAGTATGGACTGAATCTGGACGCGGAGACCTATGTTGTAGATGAGAACGGGAATAAGGTCTATTCGGATATTCAACAGTTTCCCGAAAGCTACCGACCGGCGCTTCTGGAGCTGAAAAAGAAACATCCCAATTGGACATTTGCCAAGCTGAACACCACGCTTGACTGGGAGACGACGATTCGTAACGAGCTGAAGGACGGGAAAAGTCTGGTGTATTATACCTTTCCGGACTGGGCCAAGGAAGGGCCGTATGACGAAGGTACATGGTACTATGCCTCGGAAGCCGTTCTGAAGCAGCAGATGGATCCCCGGAACGGCCTCACGGAGAAGGGAATCTTTCAGTTTGAGCAGCTGACCTTCAATAAAGAGTACCATACGGAGGCGGCGGTGAAGGCGTTTCTGAACAACACCTTTATGCATGACGGGCAGGTGGCGCCGGGGACGGACATGACCTATGCCACGATCTTCTGGGCGATTGCCAAGGAGGAGGGCAGAGAGGTCAGTCCCTTCCATCTGGTGGCCAGAGTGATTCAGGAGCAGGGACATCAGGGGACTTCCCCCATGATCTCCGGCACCTGCAAGGGCTACGAGGGATACTATAATTATTTTAACGTGGGAGCCACGGGAAAAACGCAGGCGGAAGTGCTTAAGACCGGATTGGAGTATGCGAAGAAGCATGGATGGAAGGGGGCATACTATTCCATTCTGGGCGGCGCGGATTTCATTTCCGCCAATTATATCAAGAAGGGTCAGGACACTTTGTACCTGCAGAAGTTCAATGTAAACCCCAACGGCACCTATCCCGTTTACACCCACCAGTATATGCAGAATATATCGGCACCCTCTTCGGAAGGCGCAAATATCAAGAAGCTTTACGAGACCGCAGGCGCGCTGGAAAATTCCTTTGTGTTCAAGATTCCGGTGTATGAAAATATGCCCCCGGAGGCCTGCGGCGAACCCAAGGTGAGCACGAATGTGGTTGTGACCCCGCCCAAGGGCTATGGCGACACTACGCTGTGGCTGGACGGCGTGGCCTATACGGGGGAGCTGCGGAACGGCAACCTGATCGTGACAGCGCCTGACGGGAAGGCAAAGACGGCGGTTCTCTATAAATATGACGGAAGCGGGATTCCTACGGGCATGTATCTCTGGAGCCTGAGCTATAATGGGACGGCATACACCGCCACACCTGAGACGGGGCTGGAGGATTTGCTGACCTATCACGGCTTTTCTATCCGGATTACCGGAAAGAGCGGGCTGAGGTTCAAGACGGGCATTTCCGCATCTTTACGGGCAGCGCTTACTGCAGCCGGAGTAAACGGATATAGGCTGAAGGAATACGGCACTTTGATTATGAACGATGCCAATAGGGCGCAGTATCCAATGATAAAGGGAGGGCAGAAGATTGTGGAAAGTCTGGCCTATGGTCTGGACTCAAGCGGCAGACTGCAGGATGTGATCTTTGAGACCGTAGCCGGGAGGCATCGGTATACCTCCGTTTTGGTGGGGATACCTGCCAGCCAGTACAAGACCCAGTATGCCTTCAGAGGCTATGCGGTGCTGGAGAAGAACGGCACGCAGGTGATTGTATATGGCCCTGTTGTGGTTAGGAATATCTATGGTCTGGCGAAGCAGCTGATCGAAAAGGGAAGCTATGAGCCAGGAACAGACGCATATGCCTTTTTGCAGAAGCTGATCAGTGACGCGGATGCCTTCGATAAGCCTACCGTGAGCAGCGGGAATGCGGCCAGATAAGCATCGTAGGAAAGCTTTAGGCGAAAGATTCGACATAAAGGGAAACTGTGAGGGCTGAAGGAAACGAAACGGTTTTTCGTTTTTTGGACGAATGGGAGGAATTATGAAAAAGATCAAGTTATTGTATATAGTATTATGCATGGGGGCCGCTGTGGCTCTTGCAGGCTGCGGGGACGGGACCGATGAGCTGGGGAATTCCGGGGAGAGCGGATTCACCATGGTGGAGCCTACCGACTTGTCGGGGATGGTTTCCGGCACAATGGAGGAGTCTCAGGGAAAGGCCCCGGAGGCCGACGGGGCAGCTCAGGGCATGGGGATATCTTATATTACCGGCCAGCTCACGGAGGAAGAGGAGACTGCGGTGCTGGAGGCTATGAAAACGCTGCACCAGAATCTGGAGATAGAAGATTATATTGGAGAAGGCATCCATCTGGTCAGTAGCGAGGTATGGTTCGAGAGTATGGCCGCCCGGCTTTTTGAGAGATGCCGCAGCTATACGCTGGAGGAGGACGGCAAGGTATTGCTCTCCGTGCAGGTGGGCTATGACATCGCCGGAACTCCTTATGCCAATATATGTTATCAGGGAGAGGACGGAAAGCTCCTGCTTCTGAAGCAGGCTGCCGGGGTGACGTGGCTGATGGAAACCACGGTGGCGGACGGAAGGTATGAGGGGGCATTCAATATATGGCAGTTTGACACGGTGCAGGGAAAAATAGAAAGACAGCAGGGAACCTATGCGCAGGGCATACTGGTAGGGGAATATACCAAATCAGTGTATGACAAGGCGCAAGGGGGGGCTTTCGAGCTGTGGAACAATCGTGAAAACTTCGCCTATGAGACGAATACGATGGTGTATGATGAGCAGGGAGAGATCATCCCCACACCCTCGCCTGAGCCTACGCCGCAGCCTACCAAGAGGCCTGCAGTCACGTCCACGCCGACGCCCACACAAGCGCCTACGCCGGCCCCTACACCCGAGCCGCCTGCAAAGGAGCCGGATCCGCAACCGGAGCCGGAACCTGAACCTCAGCCTACGTCGGCACCTACACAAGCGCCTACGCAAGGGGACAATGATGCGGATTGGTCAGAGGATTTGATGTAAAGAGCTTTTTCGCTTGCGGATTCCCCAAGGATGTTATATACTGAGTGCAATGCTTGTTTGCAAGGGGAGGACGGCCTTGATGAAAAAGGAGAGAAGTTTCCTGAGGATACCTATGAACCGTATTATCGCGCTGGTGCTGATGGACATAATGGCGACACTGATGTCTTCGTTTGCTGCTTTATATCTGCGCTTTGAATTCAGCTTCAGGGAGATTCCCAAGGAGTATCTGAACCGGTATGAGAGGATCATTCCATATACGGTGGGCTTCACGCTGCTTTTCTTCTTGATCTGGAGGCTGTACAAAAGCGTGTGGCGGTATGCCAGCGCTACGGAATTGCTCAATATTTCTTTTGCTACCAGCAGCACGGCTCTGGCTCAGGTGATCCTATGTCATTTCACCGGATGGAATATGCCCAGAAGCTATTATGTGCTTTTTTGGATTTTTTTGTTCGGCATGACCTGCGTGATTAGGTTCAGTTACCGTATTCTGCGGATCCTGAATTCCAAGAGGCAGAACATTTTGGGTGGGAAGCCCGGAGTGCATGTGATGATCATCGGGGCGGGCGCGGCGGCCAACATGATCTTGAAGGAGATAGAGGTCAGCCAGTACATCAATCTGAAGGTTAGATGCATCATCGATGATCAGCCGGGCTGTCACGGCAAGCTTCTGCGGGGGATGCCTCTCGTAGGGGGCAGGGACAAGATCGTGGACGCGGCGGCGCAGTATAGAATTGATGAGATTATCTTCGCAATTCCTTCCGCCAGCAGGCAGACCCGGAAGGAAATACTGGATATCTGCAAGGAGACGGGATGTAAGCTTCGGACCATACCGGGAACCTACCAGCTGATCAATGGGGAGGTCTCGGTGTCTGCCTTGAAGGAAGTGGAGATAGAAGATCTGCTGGGCCGGGAGCCGATCAGGACGAATATAGACGAGATCATAGATTATGTAAGCAATTCCGTGGTTATGGTTACGGGAGGCGGAGGCTCTATCGGCAGTGAGCTTTGCCGGCAGATCGCCGGACATCATCCGAAGCGATTGGTTATCGTGGACATCTATGAGAATAATGCCTATGATATTCAGCAGGAGCTGCGCAGGAAATATCCGGGGCTGGATCTGGTGGTGCTGATCGCTTCGGTTCGCAATACCAACCGCATGGAGCAGATATTTGAGACCTACCGCCCGGAGATTGTCTACCATGCGGCGGCCCATAAGCATGTTCCGCTGATGGAGGACAGTCCCAATGAGGCGGTGAAAAACAATGTGCTTGGAACCTGGAAGGTAGTGCAGGCGGCGGACAAATGGAAGGTTCGGCGGTTCGTGCTGATCTCCACGGACAAGGCGGTGAACCCCACCAATATCATGGGGGCTACTAAGCGTATCTGTGAGATGATCATACAGACATACAACAACCACTCCGAGACGGAGTTTGTAGCGGTGCGCTTCGGCAATGTGCTGGGCAGCAACGGCAGCGTGATTCCGCTGTTCAAGCGTCAGATTGCTGAGGGAGGTCCCGTGACGGTAACGGACGCCAATATGGTGCGGTATTTTATGACCATCCCGGAGGCGGTCTCTCTGGTGCTGCAGGCGGGAGCCTATGCCAAGGGCGGCGAGATCTTCGTGCTGGACATGGGTGAGCCGGTGAAAATCATGGAGCTGGCCCAGAACCTGATCAAGCTGTCAGGCTTTAGGGTGGGCGAGGACATTGAAATCAAGATCACGGGACTGCGCCCAGGGGAGAAGCTGTACGAGGAGATGCTGATGGCGGAAGAGGGCATGAAGGACACCGCCAACAAGATGATCCATATCGGCCAGCCCATCCAGATCGACGAGGAGAAATTCATGAAGCAGCTGGAGGAGCTGAAGGAATATGTGGTGAGAGAGCCGGAGGACATCCGGGAATATGTGAGAAAGATCGCGCCTACATATGTGCCGAAGGAGTAGGCGGGGATGCGGATATGGCATGGGGGAAACCAAGAAAAATCGTAGCAAGAAATGAAATGAGTATATAAAGAATATGGAAGAGAAGACACCCTCTGGATTTATGGCTGCATAGGAACGCAGTCTTGAATTCAGAGGGTGTTTGTTGGCATCGCCGAAAAGTTCTTGGCAGGAATGCCCATTGTACTGCATTCAAAATGATAATATAATAGTAAAAAGATGCCTGAGGGGAATGTAAAGGATAATGGGGATTTATGGACGAAATTTGGATAGGAATAAGGGCAGTGATTGTCTCGATGTCCGTGGCCCAAATTCCAAGTATAAGAAATATAAGGATCCCGTTGGCAGAAGTAGAAGGGGGATGCTCGGAAGTAGTATAAGGTATGGGAGCATATTCTGTGTTTGGTGCATGTTGACCTTTTTTGCAGTTCAGGTGGATAATGAATATCTAAGCCAATCCAAAGCATGCTTTTCGGGACTTGTTCGTAGGTTTGTGGGATTAGGGCATGTATGGGGGATCAGCCATGATTTCTATATGATACGCTAGGGGGGATATTCAAGTGTTCTGCTGACGATGGTAGGAATGATCGTGACCGGGTGGCTGAGCCTTTCGTATCGTTTGGAGAAGAAGGCGTATGGAGTTCGCAGAAAGGAGCTGTTTGGGAGGGATTGGCTGGGGAGATGCTATAATCACGATACAGTTCTGAATGTTTTGAAAGGGTTTATGGGTAGAGTGGAGGTTTGTGAAAGGAGGGCTGATGAAAAAGAATGGTTTGTCACCCCTCTTGAGTGACACAGAAGGGTATGTAAGCATACCGCTGTGGGAGCAGGAAGATAATAAGTGTACTTATTTTGATCATTGGCTTGATGTGCAGGGGGTAATATCAGAGCGTTCTATGGAAGAAGCAGAAAAGGCTTTTTAGAAGAAATACTGCATCAAGCTGTGAACTGCTTGGGCTATTATGGCTGAAGAGCAGCAATTGCTGTAGCTGGGATTGTGTTATGCGAGAGGGATAGGGGCCCGTGCCATCATGGATAGGCGCAAATGGGGCGTATATTTATGGTGGCTTGTGTTATGCTATGGAAGAGCCAAGATGGGTGGAGCGGGAGACTCAGAAAGGGCTCTTTTACATGGAGAGTTTTTTACAAGAGACGTAGAAAAGAGGCGGACGCCGCCTGAATTATGACACCTGAATTTTAATACTGCCTGAATTATGGTATATAAATTCAAAAAATAACTTGCGCTCGTTAGAATGCTTGTGATATACTTTAAATTACAGAATCACGTTTAGGGCAGAGAGGGAGTATTCTCTTTCACAAATGATAAAGCTGCCTTGAATGTGATTCTTCGTGATTAAGAAAGATCTGCAGATTTGGTGGCTGTTCTATGGAAACGTTGGGCAAGTATGGAAAACGGCGGGCAGAACGTACAATATGCTATAAGCGCTGAACCTACATATGGGTAAAGGAACAAAGGCGCTGGCAAAGGGAGGACTAGTGAAGAGCGATAAGTCGATGGTGAGAAAAGAGAGGCTGGCGGGGGTGATTTGTTCAAGAAGGACTTTGTATGTACTGTGCTTCATGGCACTGAATCTTATTGAGTTTCTTCGTGCCAGTCAAACGGGCGACATTTGGCACGTGGCCGTAAACTGTACGGGATTTGTGGTCATGATAATGATCGCCAGCGCGTATCCGCTGAAGGAGTTTTGTACGATACCCAACGGTATTTACACGGTGGCGTGTGTGGCAGCTATGGCAGCCGTATATTTTCACTGGCAGCAGCATGTGGGAGAATATCTTCTATGGCAAGTCGAGACGGCCATTATCAACATCTGGTGGATCGGTATCATAGTGAAACATTTGTTCAAAAAGATAGTGGTGGATAAGACGCTGAGCTTTCGGCCGGGTGTGCTGGGATGGCTGTGGATTGCCATGAGTATGTTGATGATCGCATCGGTCAGCCAGCGGCTGTGGCCGCTGTGGTATCTGCTGATGTTCGGCGCTTTCTACCTTACGAAATATGGAACGGAGGATCGCAAGGCGCTGTGGGACGGAATGATCAATGGCACGGTGATTTCTTTTTTCTGTATCCAGATCTATGCGTATGGGTTTCGGCCTTATGATGAGGTGCGATATCGAGGGGCCTATGCGAACTGCAATACCATAGCGCTGTACTATTTGATTGTCTATATGATGTGTCTGTACAAGCTCCATATGCTGAAGCAGCGGAAGGCTCATTGGGGCCGAAAGCTCTTTTATCTGGTTGGAGCAGGCGGAATGCTGTCTTTCCAGATATTTACCATGGGAAGGACTGCGTGGGCAGGGGCAGTCGTTGTCACTATTTTGTATGGAATTCTGGTAATAAAGAATCTGTGGGGTAAGAAATGGCATCAAGTGCTATATAGGGGAGTGGGGCTGGTTGTGGCATTGGCAGTGACTTTTCTGCCTGTATTTTATTCGATACGATGGCTGCCTACTATATTGCATCATCCTATTTGGTATGATGGAGAGTATTACGAAGGAAAGGTTCATTCCTTTGATCCGGCAGATTCCGAGAAGTATATTGAGCTTGAGGAGTTTCTGGAAGTGTTGTTAGGAAGGATTGCCGGCACGTTGAAGATTTTCGGAAAGCTGGATCCGCTTATGCTCAAGGCTTACGCTGCCGATGATGAAATGCGGGTGATTGAGCCCATAGATGTCCCATGGACAGATGATCAGGGGATTGAGTCAAGGCTGGCAATTTACAAGGCGTATCTTGAAGATATGACGTGGTATGGAAATACACCAGATAAGGGATTTTATAAGTTGGGAGATACAGGATACCATTCTTGGCATGCTCAGAATGTCTGGATTCAGATTGGGTATTATTTTGGAATACCGGCGGGTATACTATTGGTGGCTTTGACAATCGTGATGCTGTGGCATCACGGGAAGAACTTGAAAAAGGGGAAAGAGAATCCCTATGCCATTATTCCGTTTTTTGTCTGTGTTCTGTTCACAGTGTATGGCGTGACGGAGGTGGTCTGGTATCCGGGGCAGCTGATCATGCTTTTGATCTTCTTTGTGCAGCATCCTCAGCTGGGAGATGGAGATGAGGCGGAAATGCTTGCGGATCAAGGAGGGGCGGCGGCAACCACAGAGTAGGAAGGTGTAGAAGCATATGTGGACATGAGGGAATGTGGAGTGATATGCATGAGAAAAATGTCGTATATGCTAGACAAAGGGAATAATGCGGAGCAGAAAAGGATTTCTGCAGAGGTTGGACAAAAAAGGGGTTGCATCTTCGGAAGATAAATGCTAGAATAAGTTGAATTACTTGGAAACTATTTGTTTGTTTTTGACTTTTTGCAACTTTCGGGCGGCGAAAGTGGGAAGCCGGAGGTATTTCAAATCAGATTACAAATCGACAATAAGTTCTCCGACTCACTTCCTTCGCCTTCTGGTCGCAGATAGACTTGACGGAAGGAATGAATTATGAGGAACATACCATTTGCCCCGCCGGACATCACCGAGGCGGAGATCTCGGCGGTGGCGGATGCCATGCGCAGCGGCTGGATCACCACGGGCGCAAGAACGAAGGAGCTGGAGGGGCGGGTGGCCTCCGCCTGCGGCTGCGCCGGGGCCGTGTGCCTGAACTCGGCCACCGCATGCCTGGAGATGGCCCTGCGGCTGCTGGGCGTCGGGCCCGGCGACGAGGTCATCACCAGCGCCTACACATACACGGCCTCCGCAAGCCCCGTGGTACACGTGGGCGCGAGGCTGGTGCTGGCGGACACCGCCCCGGGCTCCTACGAGATGGACTACGGGCAGCTGGAGGCCCTCATCACGGAGCGGACCAAGGCCGTCATCCCGGTGGATCTGGGCGGCGTCATGTGCGACTACGATAGGATATTTGAAATCGTCCGGCAGAAGAGCAGCCTGTTCAGGCCCGCCAACGCCCTCCAGGAGGCCATCGGCCGGGTGGCGGTCATCGCTGACGCCGCCCACGCCTTCGGGGCGTCGCAGGGGGGCCGGATGTGCGGCAGCGTGGCGGACTTCACCAGCTTCTCCTTCCATGCGGTGAAGAACCTGACCACGGCGGAGGGCGGGGCCCTGACCTGGAGGGCCATCCCGGGGGTGGACGACGGGGACATCTACCGGGAGCTGATGCTGCTGTCCCTCCACGGGCAGTCCAAGGACGCGTTCCACAAGAGCCGGGCTGGCGCATGGGAGTACGACGTCCTCTCCCCCGCCTACAAGTGCAACATGACGGACATCGCGGCGGCCATGGGGCTGGCGCAGCTGGGGAGGTACCCAGAGATGCTGGCACGCAGAAGGGAGGTCATCGCCAGATACGACGAGGCGTTTGCCCCCTACGGCCTGAACGTGCTGCCCCATTTCAGCGGGGGCAGCCGTTCCAGCGGGCACCTGTACATGGTGCGGGTCCCCGGCTGCGGCGAGGAGGGGCGCAACGGGATGATCCGGGCCCTGGCAGAGGCCGGGATAGCCGCCAACGTCCACTACAAGCCCCTGCCCATGATGACCGCATACAGGAACCTGGGGTTCCGGATCGGGGACTACCCCAATGCCTACAGGCAGTACGAGAACGAGGTCACGCTGCCCCTGAACACCTGCCTCGACGACAATGACGTAGAGTATGTGATAGACGAAATGAGGAAAACGTTAAGCAGCTTGTGATGCTTTCGCCCTTTGGCTACGCAATGGGATCGATTTTGAGGGAAAATAGGATGTACAAAAAAATATGGAAACGGCTCTTTGACATTATATTTGCAGTGCTGGGCTTCCCCTTTTTCCTTATACTGCTCATTATCGTGGCAGCCATGATCCTCCTTGATGACCAGGGACCGGTTTTTTACGCTGCCGACCGTCTGGGGAAGGACGGAAAGATTTTCCGAATGTATAAGTTTCGCAGTATGAAGACAAATGCGCCAGATTACCGCAATTCAGACGGCTCCACCTTTAACTCCATGGCCGACGATAGAGTCACGCCCGTCGGCAGGCTGCTGCGGAAGACATCCATAGATGAAATCCCCCAGATCATGAACGTGCTGGCAGGGAATATGAGCTTTATCGGGCCAAGGCCCGACCTTCCGGATGCCATGGACATCTACTCGGAAAGGGACAAGCAAAAGCTGTCAGTTCTGCCGGGCATAACGGGCCTTAGTCAGGCATATTATAGGAATTCGTCCACTTTGGAACAGCGTTTCAGCGCGGACGTATACTATGCGGAGCATGTTTCACTTACTCTGGATATGAAGATTTTATTTAAGTCGATTTGGACAATAATTGCGCAGAAAAACGTGTATAGGAATAACGGAGAATCCAATGACAATCGTAAAGGATCAGTTTAATACTGAAATATTTCAGATGGGAATGGGCAATTTGCTTCTGGAAGAAGGCTGTGCTTTAGATGCTCGGCTGATAGCGCAGATGGAGGAAAATGCTGCAGCACAAGGAATTGCGCATGTCACAGCCAAGGTTCCAGCCTCAGACAAAGACACTTTGAACACATTACTCCAGAATGGGTATTACCTCGCTGATACATTGACGGAATATTTCTTTGATACAGAGAAGGAACTGCCGCAGATGAAGCATGGCTGCATCCTCAGAGATGCAGTCAGTGGCGATGTGGAGGCCTTGAAGACAATCGCAGGGGAGTCCTTCCAAATCGACCGTTTTCATTCAGATAAGCATCTGAATGCTGAGCTCTGTGACAAATATTATGAGAGGTGGATCGAGAACTCATTCCACGGCTTCGCCGAAAAGGTGATAGTGGCAGAGCTGGCTGGACAAGCGGCGGGTTTTACGACTGGGAAGACATACCCTGACAGTGACATTGGACATCTTGTGCTGTCTGCCGTATCAGGCGACAGCAGGGGACACTGAGTGTACACCAGCATGATCCACGAGGGGATATCATGGATCCAGAGAGACCACCCCGTGATCAGAGGCGTTATAGCAGGGACACAGTTGAACAATCTAGCCGTCCAGAAGGCATGGATCCGACTCGGATTCACGATCCATGGAAGCATGTATGTGCTCCACAGATATATGGGAGGCGAGAATGGTGGGCAAATATAAGATCGGAATGGCCGGACAGTTTTCAAAGACGATTTCGGAAAGCGATGTATATCTGTTTGCCGGAATCACGGGGGATATGAACCCAATCCATATAGATTGCATAGAGGCGGAAAAGAGCATTTTTAAGGGAAGAATCGCACATGGTCTACTGGCAGTCGGCCTTATATCGAACGTCATCGCAATGAGGATGCCAGGGCCGGGAACGGTCTACATGGAGCAAATGAGCAGGTTCGTGAAGCCGGTCCGCATAGGCGACACTGTTACGGCAAGCGTGGAGATAACTGAGATCATCAACGAGGATAAGCACATTTTGAAATTGGATACTGTGGCCAGAAACCAGCATGGGGAAACGGTAGTCTCCGGATACGCCGTGGTAAAGGCGCCTTGAGCATATGTCTGATAGGAAAGGCTATGCCCAGATCAGACGACAGGTTCGGTTCAGCAGCCGCCAGAATATATAGGCAGGTGTCAAATTGAAAATACTAGCGTTCAATGCATACTATGAACCGGAGAAAGCCGCAAGTATCTATCTGCCCCGGAATATATACGAGGGCTTTGCAGAGCACGGATGGGATACGGCCCTATTTGTACCGGTTCCGACCCGGGGAGTAGATAGAGAGACAAGAAACTATTATAAGAGACATCAAAGGGAAGTTCGGGTCAACGGAAAACTTAAGATTATCAGGATGCGGCTTTATAGAGAAGGCAGGAACCCTATTCTGCGGGCAATAAGGTATGTTCTTATGAACGCTATGTTCCTACTGAAGGCAGTCCACATGAGCGCCGACATGATTTTTGTCCAGAGCACCCCTCCCACGCAGGGGGCGATGGCGGCAGTCATCAAAAAGCTGAAAAAAATTCCTTTTGTGTACAATCTTCAGGATGTATTTCCCGATTCTATGGTAAATGCCGGAATGACAAAGCAGGGATCCCTGATCTGGAAAATCGGCCGGCACGTGGAGAATTTCACATATAGAAACGCAGATAAAATAATCGTTATATCTGAGAATATGAGGCAGCTGCTTTTAGAAAAGGGAGTCGCCAAGGATAAAATAGAGGTCGTCTACAACTGGGTCGAGACAGAGAAGGTCGTCCCGATCAGCCGAAAGGACAACTATCTGTTTGATGAATATGGACTTGATAGGGATGGATTCTATGTCGTATATGCCGGAAATCTGGGACAAGTTCAGAATATAGATGTCATTCTGGATGCAGCCAGATTATTGGAAGAAAATAGTGCAATTAAGTTCATCATTTTTGGACAAGGGGTTCTGCAGGAGGAATATAGGATAAGGATCGAAAGAGAAAAGCGCCCCAACATATCAATTCATGACCTTCTTCCATACGAAAAAGCATCATATGTGTACAGCTTAGGAAATGTAGGTATAGTCTCGTGCAAGAAAGGTTATGGCGGCAGTGTGATGCCGAGCAAAACATGCAGTATTATGGCCGCTGGATCGGCCGTGGTTGCGAGCTTCGATGAGCATACCGATCTGCAGGAGATTATTGAAGATAATAAAATTGGCAAATTCTGCAGAGCTGGCGATGCAAAGCTGCTGGCCGAAGCAATTACTGAGTTATACGA
>ERZ779621.447-NODE-447-length-17834-cov-5.837730_pt1 | contig 17834 bp, 17 predicted proteins | sample MGYA00514215_ERZ779621 | MGnify/ENA primary metagenome ERZ779621 (study PRJEB29562, sample SAMEA4376715) | mouse gut metagenome | isolation source: Cecum | study: EMG produced TPA metagenomics assembly of the A DSS colitis mouse model was used to assess the...
CCAACACGGTGGTCACCACCGTCATGTCCAACTTCGGGCTGTACAAGGCCCTGGACAAGGCGGGGATCGGCTACGCCAAAACCGCCGTGGGGGACAAGTACGTGTATGAGGAGATGGTCCGGGGGGGACACCGGCTGGGCGGCGAGCAGTCGGGCCACATCATCTTCTCCAAGTACGCCCGGACAGGGGACGGCATCCTCACATCCCTGAAGATTATGGAGGTGATGATGGCCAAAAAGGAGGCCCTGAGCCGTCTGGCCGCCCCGGTGACCATCTATCCCCAGGTGCTCATCAACGTGCGGGTGAAGGACAAAAAGACCGCCCAGGACGACCCCGCCGTCCAGGCTGCGGTGCAGGCCGTGGCGGTTGAGCTGGGGGACACGGGCCGGATTCTGGTGCGGGAGTCGGGCACCGAGCCGCTGGTGCGGGTGATGGTGGAGGCCCCGGAAAAGGACCAGTGCCGGGCCCTGGCACAGAAAGTGGTGGATGTGATCATCGCCCAGGGCCATAAAGCGGAATAACATATAAATCCCCCTGGAAGAACAAGCTTCCAGGGGGATTTTTCAACGAATCAGAGAACGAAAACAGCGTTCAGGCACTGTTGGCCGCAACAGCTCCCATAAGCGGACTTTCGCGTCGCCGCATTGGGGCGGAGACGGGGATAATTCTTCCCATGCCTGAGCAGTCCCGTATTGAAAAGTGGACCAGCTTTCGTTCAAGACGGTGCCGTTTGCCATGGCGGTAATGTATAGATTTTGGAGCAGGAAATCGAAACCATTCCGGTATTCCCTGGGGGATAGGTCGCAGACCTGCTTTAAAAAGTCAGCTTCAGCAATCGAGCCGTTACCCAGCAGGGAGAAGATACGATCTGCCGGTGGAGTGAGGGGCTTTGGGGGCCTTACTGCTTTTAACAAATAGTAGGCTTCAGGAGACAGGTAAGTGGTCCGCTTGCGGAATACCTTGGAGTAAAACAGCTTGTGCTGGTCAATCAGCTCGGTTACATCCTGCCAGGTGCAGCCTGCGTCTTCCAAGGCGGGGATGTCTGGATTTTGGTTGCACAGTAAAATACCATTGGCCTCCAAATAGTTTTGCAGAGAACTCATGCACATCTATCGGTCCCACTTGGAGATAAGCGCCCGAATCTGATCGGCGAACTTGCCCAGATCCTTGTTGGTGCCGCCTTTGTTGTTGGCGATGACGGCCATGAGCTTCTGGCCGATGTCCTCCAGACGGCGGTAGGCGGGGGAGCCCGGGTCCACCGGGGCCTCCTTGGGCTCCAGCGCGATGCCCGGGGCGATCATGCGGTCCTCCAGCAGATCGTAGACCTCCTCATAGTTGGGGGCGTGGGCGGAGAAGCCCAGCTCGGTGAGGGTCTGGGCGTAGTTCTCCGCCGCCCGGGCTTCGCCGTGAACCACAAAGACCTGCTGGGGCTTGGGCGTATAGTTGTTGATCCACCGCACCAGCCCGTCCCGGTCGGCGTGGGAGCTCAGGCCGTGGAAACGGACGATCCTCGCCCGCACGGAGATCTCCTCCCCAAACAGCTTCACATGGCTGGCCCCGTCCAAAATGCGGCGGCCCAGGGAGCCCTCCGCCTGGTAGCCCACGAAGAGGATGGTGCTCTCCGGCCGCCACAGGTTGTGCTTCAGGTGGTGGCGGATGCGGCCCGCGTCGCACATGCCGGAGGCGGATATGATGACCTTGGGCCGGGCGTCCAGGTTCAGCTCCCGGGACTCCTCGGTGCTCTCGGTGATGTTCAGCCCCGGGAACCGGAACAGCGCCCCGCCCCGCAGGTGCTCCACCGTCTCCTCGTCCAGGTAGCCGGTGAGGTCGCCGGAAAAGATCTCCGTGGCCGCCCCCGCCAGCGGGGAGTCCACATACACCTGGAAATCCGGGTCCGCGTCCACCAGCCCCTGCTCCTTGATCTCCCGGATGAAGTACAAAAGCTCCTGGGTGCGGCCCACCGCGAAGGAGGGGATCACCAGGTTGCCCCCCCTGGACAGGGTCTCGTCAATGACCCGGGCCAGGTCGTCGGCATAGTTGGGCTTTTCCTTCACGTTGTGCAGCCGGTCGCCGTAGGTGCTCTCCGTCACCACGTAGTCCGCCTCGGCAATGGGCTGGGGGGAGCGGATGATGGGCTGCTTGCGGTTGCCGATGTCGCCGGAAAACACGATCTTCTTGGTGAAGCCCTGCTCGGTGAGCCACATCTCCACACAGGCGGACCCCAGAAGGTGGCCCGCGTCCACAAAGCGGACCTTGATTCCGTCGGATATTTCCAGCTCCTGGCCGTATTCGCAGGTGACGATGTGGCGCAGGGCCTTCTCCACATCCACCAGGGTGTACAGCGGCTCCACCGGGGGCTTGCCCGCACGCTTTCCCTTCTGGTTCTCGTAGGCCGCGTCGTTCTCCTGGATCTGGGCGGAGTCCCGGAGCATGATGGACAGCAGCTGGGCCGTCAGCCGGGTGCAGTAGATGTTGCCGGAAAAGCCCTCCTTCACCAGCAGGGGGATGCGGCCGGAGTGGTCGATGTGGGCGTGGGTGACCACCACGTCGTCAATGTAGCCGGGGGAAAAATCCAGCTCCCGGTTGTCCCGCTCGTCCCGCCCCTGCTGGAGCCCGCAGTCCACCAGAACCTTGTGCCCGTTGGCCTCCACACAGTGGCAGCTGCCTGTCACCGCTTTAGCCGCGCCGAAAAATGTAAGTTTCACTAAAAAGCACCTCCACGCGCCGATACACATTGTCTAATATCCCTAACCGCATTGTATACCACCTCTGAGGAAATGTAAAGGAAAACCTTATCAATTTTTGGAAAAATCCCCCGGACAATTTCAAAAAACCCGCTTGTCTTTCCCCATCTCCCTGTGCTATAATGCAAATATCATGACGGCTTGCGCCCTTCCGCCGGGAACCGCCCGGCGCGGACGGAACCGCTCCAGGGCGGACGGCCAACTGCCAGGCTTAAAAAGGGGATGGATGCCTTGACACAAACAGCCAACAGACAGACAATACTCATCGTAGATGATTCAGAGATGAACCGCGCCATCCTGGCGGATATGCTGGGAAACGAGTTCGACATCCTGGAGGCGGAAAACGGCCTGGAGGGCGTGGCCATGCTGCAAAAGCATGGTCCGGAGATCTCCCTTGTGCTGCTGGATATCGTCATGCCGGAGATGGACGGCTTCGGCGTGTTGAACATGATGAATAAATATCACTGGATCGAGGACATCCCTGTGATTATGATCTCGGCGGAGCGGGGGTCCGGCCACATCGAGCGGGCCTTCGAGCTGGGCATCACCGATTTCATCTCCCGGCCCTTCGACGCACTCATCGTCCGGCACCGGGTGGTGAACACCATCCTGCTCTACGCCAAGCAGAAGAAGCTGACCGCCATGGTGGCCGAGCAGATCTATGAGAAAGAGCACCGCAGCAGCCTGATGATCGACATACTCAGCCACATCGTGGAGTTCCGCAACGGCGAGAGCGGGCTTCATGTGCAGCACGTACATACCCTCACCGAGACCCTGCTGAAGGTGGTGGTGCAGAAAACGGACAAGTACCACCTGACCCAGACGGACATCACCGTCATCAGCACCGCCTCCGCCCTCCACGACGTGGGCAAGATCGCCATACCCGAGGAGGTACTCAACAAGCCGGGCCGCCTCACCGAGGAGGAGTTCGCCATCATGAAGACCCACTCCCTGGTGGGCGCCAACATGCTGGAGGCCCTTCCCTCCTACCAGAACGAGCCCCTGGTCCGCTTCGCCTACCAGATCTGCCGCTGGCACCACGAGCGGTGGGACGGGCGGGGCTATCCCGACGGGCTCAAGGGGGACGAGATCCCCATTTCCGCCCAGATCGTGGCCCTGGCCGACGTGTACGACGCCCTCACCTCCCAGCGGGTATATAAGCCCGCCTTCAGCCACGAAAAGGCGGTGGACATGATCCTCAACGGGGAGTGCGGCACCTTCAACCCCCTGCTGATGGACTGCCTGCGGGACTGTGCCGACGACATTCCCCGGGCCCTGAGCGGCGACAACTTCGAGGAGCGCAGCCGCCGGGAGCTGCAAAACGTGGCCCGGGAGCTGCACAGGCATAAGGAGCTCACCGCCTCCGAACGCACCCTGGAGCTGCTGGAGCACGAGCGGATGAAGTACAGCTTCTTCGCCTCCCTCACCCAGGAGATCCAGTTCGAGTACACCGTCACCCCCTCCTCCCTCATCCTCAGCACCTGGGGGGCGGAGCGGCTGGACCTGCCCGAGGTGCTCATGGACCCCTACCAGAGCATGGAGGCAAACGCCATCATCAGCACCGCCGACCGGGACAGCCTGGCCGACACCCTCCACTCCACCACGCCGGGCAACCCGGTGGTCACCTATGACTGCAAGCTTCACCTGGACGGGGAGGACCGTTGGCACCGCATCATCGCCCGGGCCTCCTGGTCCTCCGAGGAGCCCCCCCGGTACACCGGCTGCATCGGCAAGGCGCTGGACACCCACTCCTCCCGCCTCCAGATGGAGCATCTGGAGCAGGAGGCCTCCCACGACGCCCTCACCGGCCTCATCAACCGGGCCTACGCCAGAAAGCGGATCGCCGAGCGCCTAGCGGACCGGCCCGCAAGCCGTTACGCCCTGGCCATCCTGGACCTGGACTATTTCAAGTCCGCCAACGACACCTACGGCCACATGTTCGGCGACCAGGTGCTGAAATTCCTGGCGGAGCGGATGCGCCGCAGCATCCGCGGGGGCGACATCGCCGCCCGGGTGGGTGGGGACGAGTTCCTCATCTTCCTGGAGTACAAGGACGATCTGGAGTCCACCATCGAGGGCATCTACAACCGGGTGAGCGGCGGCGTCTACGAGGACTTCACCATTTCGGTGAGCATGGGCGTGGCCAGCACGGAGATCGCGGAGGGAGACTATGAGACCCTGTTCCGCTGCGCGGACGAGGCGCTCTATGTGGTGAAGAACAGCGGCAAGGGCCATTACAGCTACTATCAGAAGGAACACGCCCCGGTGGGCGCGGATATTTCGGCGGTCTCCCCCATCGACAGCGAGGAGTCCGCACACGACAGCGAGGAGGCGCCCAAATGACTTTACAGGAATGTTACGCCGCCATGGGCGGCAGTTATGACGAGGTGATCGGGCGGCTGCGCAGCGAGAAGCTGGTGCAGAAGTTTGTTCTGAAATTTCTGAACGACGGCAGCTATCAGCTGCTCCAGGACTCTCTGGCGGCCGGGGACCGGGAGGAGGCCTTCCGCTCCGCCCACACCATCAAGGGCGTGTGCGCCAATCTGGGGTTCGACGCGCTGCTGGCCTCCAGCGAGGCCCTCACCGAGGCCCTGCGGGACGGCAAGCCTCCCCAGCCCGGCGAGGCTGACCTCATCGCACGGGTAGAGGCAGACTACGCCCGCACCCGGCAGGCCATCCAGGCCTATCAAGAAGGTGCCGGAGGATGAAAAATAGAACGACCCGGTTTCTCATCACCAGCTTGGTCGTGGTCGCCCTGCTCTGTGTCTGCGTGTTCTCTTTCTTCGGCATCCACATGGGCAACCAGAGCGCCCACACCATCAACCAGGTGGGCACCCTGTACATGTCCAGCATGAGCCAGCAGATCTCCACTCACTTTGAGAGTATCATCGGCCTGCAGATGAACCAGCTGAAAACGCTGGCGGGCACTGTGTCCTCCGAGGACATCCACACCGACGCGGCGCTTCAGGAGGAGCTGGCCGTCCAGGCCAGGGCCCGGGACTTCGAGTACGCGGGCTTTTGCTCCAAGGACGGCACCCTGGAGATGCTCTACGGCTCCCAGCTGCAAATCTCCGATCCCCAGCCCTTTCTGGAATCCCTGAGCCAGGGGCAGGAAAAGGTGGCCATCGGCACCAACGTTCTGGGCGACAAGGTGATCCTGCTGGGCGTGCCCTCCCCCCACCCCCCTACGCCGGAGCACGACTGCGCCGCCCTGGTGGTGGGCTTCCCGGTGGAGTACATCAGCGACAACCTGGCCCTGGAGGAGAACAGCGAGCGGGCCTACTCCTACATCATCCGCAAGGACGGCTCCTTCGTCATCCGCACCGCCGACGCCTACCGCAACAACTACTTCGAGCGGGTCCGCGTGGTCTACGACGACGTGAACGGCATGACCCCGGACGAGTACATCCAGGCCCTCTCCGCCGCCATGGAGGAGAATTCGGACTACTCCAACGAGTTCACCATGGACGGAGAGCGCTACCACCTGTTCTGCACCCATCTGCCCTACTCCGAGTGGTATCTCATCACCTTTATGCCCTACGGCACCATGGATTCTGTGTCAGAAGCTTCAGCCAGGAGTGGGGCTCCCTGACCATCCTCAGCGGGGCCATCATCCTCACCGCCCTGCTCTTGGTGTTCTTCAAATATTTCGGCCTCACCCGCCAGCAGCTGCATGAGGTAGAGGAGGCCCGTCAGGCCGCCGAGGCCGCCCAGAAGGAGGCCGAACACGCCAACCGGGCCAAGAGCGAGTTCCTGTCCAACATGAGCCACGACATCCGCACCCCCATGAACGCCATCGTGGGCATGACCGCCATCGCCACCGCCAACATCAACAACACCGACCAAGTGAAAAACTGCCTGAAAAAGATCGCCCTGTCCAGCAAGCACCTGCTGGGGCTCATCAACGATGTGCTGGATATGTCCAAGATCGAGAGCGGCAAAATGACGCTGAACATGGACCAGGTGTCCCTGCGGGAGGTGATGGAGGGCATCGTGTCCATCTGCCAGCCCCAGGTGAGGGCCAAGCGCCAGCACTTCGACGTGTTCATCCACGACATCTCCACCGAAAACGTGATCTGCGACAGCGTCCGGCTCAACCAGGTGCTGCTCAACCTGCTGTCCAACGCCATTAAGTTCACCCCCGACGGCGGGGAGATCCACGTGGCCCTCTACGAAGAGGACTCCCCCAAGGGGGACGATTACGTCCGCATCCATATCCAGGTCCGAGACACCGGCATCGGCATGTCCGAGGAGTTCAAAAAGCACATATTCGACTCCTTCGCCCGGGAGGACAGCCAGCGGGTTCACCGCACCGAGGGCACCGGCCTGGGCATGGCCATCACCAAGTACATTGTGGTGGACGCCATGGGCGGCTCCATCGACATGGACAGCAGGCAGGGCCAGGGCACCACCTTCACCGTCACCCTGGACCTGGAAAAGGCCCTGGTCATGGAGGAGGACATGATCCTGCCTAACTGGAATATGCTGGTGGTGGACGACGACCGCCAGCTGTGCGAGTCCACCGTGGCCGCCCTGTCCTCCATCGGCATCACCGCCGAGTGGACCTTGGACGGCGAATCCGCCGTGAACATGGTGGTCAAGCGCCACCGCCGGGGGGACGAGTACCAGATCATCCTGCTGGACTGGAAGCTGCCCGACATGGACGGCATTGACACCGCCCGCCGCATCCGCCAGGAGCTGGGGGACAAGGTGCCCATCCTTCTCATCTCCGCCTATGACTGGGGTGAGATCGAGGACCAGGCCAAGGCGGCGGGCATCACCGGGTTCATCTCCAAGCCCCTGTTCAAGTCCACCCTGTTCAACTCCCTGCGGCAGTTTGCCGGCCTTCCCGAGAGCCAGACAGAGCGCCGGCCCCAGGAGCGCCGCCGGGACCTCACCGGCAAACACATCCTGCTGGCCGAGGACAACGAGCTCAACTGGGAGATCGCCAACGAACTGCTCAGCGAAGAGGGCCTGGTTCTGGACTGGGCGGAAAACGGCCAGATCTGCGTGGAGATGTTCCAGCAGTCCGCTGCGGGCTACTACGACGCGGTGCTCATGGACATACGCATGCCCATCATGGGCGGCTACGAGGCCACCCAGGTCATCCGCACGCTGGAGCGCCCCGACCGGGACCTGCCTATTATCGCCATGACGGCGGACGCCTTCGCCGAGGATGTGAAACGCGCCCTGGACTGCGGCATGAACGCCCACGTGGCCAAACCCGTCGATGTGGACGAGGTCATGCGCCTGCTGTCCAAATTCATCAAGTGACCTTCAGGAGCCTCCGGCGGCGGCCGGGGGCTCCCGTTTGTCCCCGGCCGCCGCCCCTTCATTTGTCGGGGCCGGAGACATTTGCCAGCCCCTGGAAGCCCTGAAATTCTTTACATTTTGTTTACTTCAACCGAAAAAAGCGATGGGAAAACCCTTGTGCTTCCAGGCCAGTTGTGCTATAATGCACTCTAAGGATAGTTGCAGTCAACACTTGGGCTGGAGGCCTTCCTGCCGCCCTCAATGACAAGTGCCCCCTCCCAAACCGCCCAAACGGCCTCTGAAAGGGGCTGTTGTTTTCTGAACCACAACATGTAGTGGGCACCCCCCAAACTTGCCATTTTTTGGCAGGGCTTTAGGGGTTGCATTTTTCGCGTTTTTCCTTCATAATGTCTTTACTAAGCTGGTAAATTTGGTTTCCACCGAAAAGGGAGGATTTTTATGGATTTTTTGTCCAGTAATTCCCAGCTCCTCATGGAGAAGTCCATGGGCTATCTCTGGGCCAAGCAGGCGGCGATTTTGGACAATATTGCCAACGCCGAGACCCCTAAGTACAAAGCCAAGGTGGTCACCTTCGAGGAAAGCATCCGCACCCAGCTGGAAGAGGCGGCCGCCCGCCCCGAGGGCGCCGGCAAGGCGGTGCGGGACATCCTGGAGGACTCCGGCTTCACCGTGTTCGAGGCCCAGGAGCAGACCCGCATGGACGACAACGGCATCAACGTCACCAGCGAGATGACGGAGATGATCCGCAACGCCTATCAGCAGCAGTACCTGTACCAGGCCATTAACAAACACTACGGCCTGCTCCGCATGGCCGTCAAGGGCCAGTAAGTTAAAAGCGCGGCGCAGACGGCTGCCAGGGGGCTTGGACCGAAGCAAAGCCGGGCGGAGGGGTGCGCACAGCGTCCCGCAGGCCAGGCCGAGCCGGAGGGAAAGCCGCCGGACGGTCAGGCGTCCGCGCATCGCAATCACAAAAATTGTCATGTGCTTGATAGGAGGTACATACTTATGTCTTTCCTGAATACCATCAACATCATCGGCTCCGGCCTCACCGCCCAGCAGCTGCGCCTGGACGTGGTGTCGGAAAACGTGACCAACTCCCAGACCACCCGGGTGGAGAACGGCGAGGGCGCCTACCGCCGCAAAATGGTGGTCTTTGAAGCTGTCAGCGGCCGGAACTCCTTCCGGGCCGCCATGGCCCGGGCGGCCGCGGGCGCGGTGCCCAACGCCGGAGCCGCCCCCAACGCGGGCGGCGTGCGGGTGACCCAGATCGTGGAGGACGAGGAGACCCCCATGAAGATGGTGTACGACCCCACCCACCCCGACGCCGACGAGCAGGGCTACCTGGAGCTGCCCAACGTGGACATGGTGATGGAGATGGCTGACGCCATGGCCGCCTCCCGGGCCTTCGCCTCCAACGTTACCGCGTTCAACACCTTGAAATCCGTTATCTCCAGCGGTCTGGAGATCGGCCGCTGAGGCCTACCCCACAATGTAAAGGAGAATTACGGCCATGAGCGCTTTCATCGAGGGCGTGGGCACCACCCCCGCCGCCGCCGGCATCACCGGCGTCACCAATACCATCCAGAAGATCGCCCCTCCCCTCCGCCCCACCCAGGAGGAGGAAGCCACCACCCTGGACCAGGTCAAGGACAGCGGCTTCGGCGGCCTGTTCAAGGAGCTGATTCAGGACGTGAAGGACACCGACGCGGAGTTCACCCAGAATCAATACCTGCTCTCCACCGGCCAGCTGGACAATCCTGTCCAGGTGGGCATTTCCGCCTATAAGGCCGAAATCGCGCTGGACCTGCTGATCCAGCTGCGCAACCGGGCGCTGGACGCGTACAACGAGCTGAAGAACATGAGCGTGTAACGCGCCAATAAAGGAACATACGCGGAGAGCGGGGTCGATGGCACTTGAACAAGGAAAAGCTGAAGGGTTACCTGGATAAAACAAAGGAAACCCTTGGTAAGGTTTCCAAAAAAATATGGATTTTAATTGGCGTGATTCTGGCCGTGCTGGTGATCGGCGTGGTGGTGTTTCTCAACACCCGCCCCTATTCCCCGCTGATCTCCGGGGCCAGCGACGACGAGACCAGCACCGTCATCTCCTGGCTGGGCGAGCAGGGGATCAAGGATTACAAGATGGACGGTCCGGGCACCATCCTGGTGCCCTCGGACCAGGCCACCGCGCTGAAAACCCGGCTGCTCCAGGAGCAGTATACCAACTCCAACTCCCCCTGGCAGGGCTACTTTGAACGGGTGGGCGCCCTGTCCACCATGAAGGACCGGGAAGTGGCCGCCCTGGACGCCCTGACCCAGCAGCTCGAGGACATGATCCGGGGCTTTGACAACGTGCGGGACGCGGAAGTGGTCATCAACACCGGCGAGGACCACCGCTATGTGCTGGACACCAACAATGTCGTCAACGCCTCCGCCACCGTGTCCCTCACCATGGAGCAGGGCAAGCTGCTCACCGCCGAGCAGGCCCAGGCCATCCGCTACCTGATCGCCAAGGGCGTGGCGGGGCTGAACGTGTCCGAGGTGTCCATCAGCGACAAGAAGGGCAACATTTATGACGGCCTGACCACCGGCGGCACCGCCGACTCGGTGGACTCTACCGCTCTGGCCCTCCAGACCGAGCAGTACTGGAACAACGCCATCAGGTCCACGATTGAGCAGCTGCTGCTCCCCATGTACGGCGAGGGCAACTTCAGCGTGGGCGTCCACTCCACCGTGGAACTGGGAGAGAAGACCACCAACGACTACCAGGTCCACCTGCCCGAGTTCGCCGAGGACGGCTCCACCAACGGCGCAGGCATCATCGGAAGCCGGTTCTACTCCTATCAGGTCCGGGTGGGCGACGACGTGGCCGCCGGCGGCCTGGTGGGCACCCCCTCCAACGCCGACCTGCCTCAATACGTGGAGGAGGGCGAGTCCGTGGCCGACGCCCTGGCCCGGCTGGTGGGCGAGGGCAACATTGAGTACGACAACTCTAAGACCCAGACCCAGATGATCATCACCGCCGCCACCCTGAAGGACGTGACGGTATCGGTATCCATCAACACCCTGCCCAACCCCGACGAGCCCCCCAAAACCCTGGACGAGGAGCGGCTGACCCAGCACATTGCCAAAACCGCCGGCATCCAGGCCCCCCTGGAGCTGCCCGATGAGATGACGGTGGAGGACTACCTGGCCCGGAAGATCTCCGTGCTGGGCACCGAGTTCTACCATGAGCCCGAGCCCGTGCCCGAGCTTACCTTCCTGGAGACCCTCAACGCCATGGGCATCCCCACTTGGGTGCTGTTCGCGGCCATCGGCGGGCTGCTGCTGTTCGTCATTATCCTGGTGACCGTCATCCTGCTGGTCCGCCGGGGCAAGAAGAAGAAGCAGGAGGAGGAGCAGAGGGCTGTGGAGGAGCTGCTGTCCACCGCCATGCCCGGCCAGACCGTGGTTATGGGCGCGGACGGACAGCCCGTCACCGTCACCATCGGTCCGGACGGACAGCCAGTGGAAACGCCGGTGCAGCTGGACGAGGACGGCAACCCGGTGACCGGCGCGGACGTGATGGACCTGCACACCGAGCGCAGCATGGAGCTGCGCCAGAACATTCGAGATTATGTGGACGAAAACATGGAAGTCGCGGCCCTGCTGCTCAAGAGCTGGCTAAAGGAGGATGTGGACAATGGCTGACGTTGCCGTGGCCGAACAGAAGGCGGCTGCCCCCGCCGCGCCGGCCGCTCCCCCGGCCCGCAAGAAGCTTGAAAACGAGATCCCGCTCACCGGCGCACAGCGGGCGGCCACCGTCATCATCGCCCTGGGCGTGGAGCGGGCCTCCGCCCTGTACAAGCACATGGAGCCCGACGACGTGGAGCAGCTCACCCTGGAGGTCGCCAAGATGGGCTTCCTGGGCTCGGAGCAGACCGAGGCGATCCTATACGAGTTCTACCAGCTGTGCCGCACCAACCGGGCGGTCACCGAGGGCGGCCTGGAGTATGCCCGGACGGTGCTGGAGAAGGCCTACGGCGCCGAGGCGGCCAACGAGCTGCTGGGCAAGGTGACCAAGTCCCTCCAGAACCGCAACTTCTCCTTCATGGAGAAGGCGGACGAGACCTCCATGTTCTCCGCGCTGCAAAACGAGCGCCCCCAGACCATCGCCCTGGTACTGTCCTACGTGGAGCCCAACAAGGCCGCCGGGGTCATCTCCCGGCTGGACGAAAAGCGGCAGGTCCAGGTGGTGGAGAGCATGGCCAAAATCGAGAGCGTGTCCCCCGTGGCCGTCAAGATCATCGAGGCGGAGATGCGCAAGAAGTTCTCCAGCATCGTCACCAACGCCAACGTGAAGGTGGGCGGCATTGACTACGTGGCCGACGTGATGAACAATTTGGACCGCACCAGCGAGAAAAACATCTTCGACGGCCTGTCCTCCTACGATCAGGAACTGGCCGACGAGATCCGCAAGCGGATGTTCGTCTTTGAGGACATCATCACCATGGACGACCGGTCCGTCCAGCGCTTCGTCCGGGACTGCGACCCCAGAGACCTGGTGCTTGCCCTCAAGACCGCCAACGAGGACGTGGCCAAGAAGCTGCTCAGCAACATGTCCACCCGTATGGCCCAGAACATCAGGGACGACCTGGAGATCACCACCAACGTCAAGCTCAAGGATGTGGAGGACGCCCAGCAGCGCATTGTGGATATCATCCGCGATCTGGAAGAGAAGAACGAAATCGTGATCGCCAAGGGTGGAAAGGACGATATCATTGCCTAACGTATTCAAAGCGTTCCTTTGGGGCGGAGGCAAGGAGGACGCAGAATCCAAGGTAAAGCCCTACCAGTTCCCCATTGCGGATGAGCTGGTGGTGGAGCCGGAGCCCGAGGAAGCGCCCGCCCTGGACCCGGACCTGTTCCCCTCCTTCGACGAGGAGGAGCCGGAGGCCGGCGGAGAGCCGCCGGAGGGCTTCGACGTGCTGGTGGCCGACGAGATCCAGGTGGAGGAGCCTGAGCCCGAACCGGAGCCGGAGGAAAACCCCATCAGCTTTGCCCAGCTTCAGGCGGAGGCCATTTTGGCCGAGGCCCGGCAGGACGCGGAGCGGATTTTGCGGCAGGCCCGGACCGACGCCGACAAGGAGGCTGAAAACGTCTTTGCCAAGGCCCGGGAGGAGGGCTATCAGGAGGGCTACGTGGCCGGAATGGCCCAGGCCTCCCTGGAGTCCAAGGCCGCCCGGGAGGAGCAGGCCAAGCGCCAGGAGGAGGAGGTCCACCGCTTTATGGAGCAGGCCGGAGTGGCCCTGGACCGTCAGATGGACCAGAGCGTGGACGACCTGCGGGACCTGGCCCTGGCCGTGGCGGAAAAGGTGGTGTGCGTCAGCCTGAAGAGCAGCGCCGACGTCATCAGCCGGATGATCCAGACCGCCATTGATAAGCGGAAAAAAAAGGAATGGGTGCACATATACATATCTGAGTGCGACGCCAAGCGGCTCACCCAGATTCCCGCCTCCCTGTCCGCCGCCCTCAGCGCCCTGTCCGACCGGGTGCGCATCATCCCCATGTCCGACGACGAGTCGGGCACCTGCATCATCGAAATGCCCGACGAAATCGTGGACGCCAGCACCTCCACCCAGCTGAACAACCTGCGGACCATCCTCATGGACACCGCTAACAGCGCGTCGGGCATCAACCTCTTTCACTGATTATCACCGCCGCCCGCACTCTCCCAGGCCGGGAGCGGGCCGCGCCGCACAGGCCGTTGGAGTGGATGAACATGCCTTCCGTATTTCAGCAGATGACCCGTCAGGTCTACAACGCGGAGCCCTACAGCCTGACGGGAAAAATTGAAAATATCGTGGGCATGTCCATCGAGGCCTCCGGCGGCCGGGCCGCCGTGGGCGACATCTGCCGCATCTACAACGGCGACTCCGGCGGGCAGGTCACCGCCGAGGTGGTGGGCTTCAAAAACGACCACATCCTGCTCATGCCCTACTCGGACATGAGCGGCATTTCGGCGGGCAACTTTGTGCGCAACACCGGACGCCAGCTCACCCTTCAGGTGGGCGAGTTCCTCCGGGGCCGCATTATCAACGCCCTGGGCCAGCCCATCGACGGCAAGGGCCCCTTTGACGGAGGCACCTCCTACTGCGTGGGCGGCGGTTACATAAACCCCCTTCAGCGCCCCCCCATCCGGGAGCGCATCCAGTTCGGGGTGAAGGCCATCGACGGCATGATTACCATCGGCAAGGGCCAGCGTATCGGCATATTCGCCGGGTCCGGCGTGGGCAAGTCCACTTTGATGGGCATGATCGCCAAGAACGTCACCGCCGACATCAACGTCATCGCCCTGGTGGGCGAGCGCGGCCGCGAGGTTCTGGAGTTCGTGGAAAAGGACCTGGGCCCGGAGGGCATGAAGCGGTCCATCCTGGTGGTGGCCACCTCCGACCAGCCCGCCATGCTGCGGATGCGGTGCCCCTCGGTGGCCACCGGCATCGCGGAGTATTTCCGGGATCAGGGCTACGACGTGCTTTTGATGATGGACTCCCTCACCCGTTTCGCCATGGCCCAGCGGGAGATTGGGCTGGCCATCGGCGAGCCCCCGGTGTCCCGGGGGTACACCCCCTCCATGTACGCGGAGATGCCCAAGCTGCTGGAGCGCAGCGGCAATTTCGCCCGGGGCTCCATCACCGGGGTGTACACCGTGCTGGTGGAGGGCGACGACACCAACGAGCCCATCGCCGACACCGTCCGCGGCATCCTGGACGGCCACATCGTGCTCTCCCGGCAGCTGGCCAACTCCAATCACTACCCCGCCATCGACGTGTCCGCCAGCATCTCCCGTCTGATGGTGGAAATCGTCCCCCCGGAGCACCGCCAGCTGGCCTCCCGCATACGAGATATTATGAGCGTCTATGAGAAGAACGCCGACCTGGTGGCCATCGGAGCCTATAAGCCGGGCACCAACCGGAAGCTGGACTTCGCCATGTCCAAGATCGACGCGGTGAACGACTTTCTCACCCAGGACGTGGACGAGGCCTTTTCCTACGAACGCTGCGTAGAAGAGATGGGCAGGATCTTAAAATAAACCAGCGAGGTGCACAGATAGATGAAGAAATTCAAGTTCTCTCTGGACTCGGTGCTGTCCTACAAGCAGCAGGTGCTGGACTCCCTCAAGGGTGAGCACGCCGCCATTCTGGCCCAGGTCCGGGAGCAGGAGGGCGTGCTGGAGGCGGTCTGGCAGGATTACCGGGACTGCAATGAGGAGTACCGCCAGCGTAAAATGGAGGGGCTCACCGTGACCGACGCCATGCTCTACCAGAACGGCCTGCGGGCGCTGGAGCGGGAGATCGAACGGGAGACCGCCAAGCTGGAGGAGCTGCGCAGGAAGGAAGAAAAGAAGCGCCAGCAGGTGGTGGACGCCAAGATCGACACCTCCTCCATCGAGAAGCTGAAGGAGCACAAGCTGGAGGACTATAACAAGGCCGTGCAGAAGGCGGAGGAGACCTTGATCGACGAGTTTGTCAGCTCCGCCCGGGCGCGGGCCGGCGTCGGCGCGTAAACTATACAGCGTCCAATTCGGCGCTTGCGCCGTTTGGAAATAAATATCCCAATATCAAGGAGGTGTAACGAACATGGAACAGGCAAATGGCATCGGCCTGGCGCTGCTTCAGACCATCGCGGGCCAGACCCAGCTGCCTAAGACCGGCGGCAGCGAGACGGACGAGTTCCAGAAGCTGCTGGAGGAGAAGGCCCAGGAGAAGGACCCCCTGCTGGAACAGCCTCCCAAGGCGGAGACCCCGGTCAAAAAACCGGCGGAGAAGGCCCCTGTCCAGAAGCAGGAGGACCCGGTGGAGACGTCCACGCGGATGCAGGGGTACCTCGCCCCGGTGGACCCCAGTGTGCTGGCCCAGTACCCCGCCGAGTGGCTGCCCCAGGTGCAGGAGGGCGAGCCTATCGTGTGCATCGGCGTGCGCGCCGGTGAGAACGGTGAGCAGATCCCCATTCTGGTGGGCGCCGACACGGCGGAGAAGATGTACGGCAAGCCGGTGGTTGACCCCGCGCTGTACGACGTGTCCGACCCGGAGGCCGACGCGATTTTGGAGGCCACCGACCCCACTGTGGAGCACGGACCCGCCCAGATGCTGGAGAAGCTGGCGGACGAAGTGGCCGGCGTGGAGGAGAACGCGCCCCAGCTGCTTGAGAACGGGGAAGAGGACGCCGAGGTGGAGATCGTGGACGTCCAGCAGGCCCCCCGGCAGCTCTTTGGCGACGTGGAGGCGGCCCCGGTGAAGGTGGGCGAGGCGTATGACGTCCAGCAGGCTCAGGAGCCCGACGTAGCCAAGCAGATCGACACACAGCTGGCCCAGGCCTTGCAGAAGGGCGAGTCTACCGTGCGCATCCAGCTCACCCCCGAGCATCTGGGCAGCGTCACCGTGGAGATCAGCCAGAGCGCCGACGGCATTCTGCGGGTGGCCCTCACCGCCCACAGCGCCGAGACCCGGGGACTGCTGGAGCGGCACGCCGGCGAGCTACAGGGCATGCTGAACAGCCGCGGGCAGGACGTCCAGGTGGAGGTCCAGCGCCAGCAGGAGACCCAGCAGAATCAGCAGCAGCAGAACTACGACGGCCACAACGGCCACGCCCAGGACGGCCAGGAGCGCCGCCAGCGCCGGGAGCACACCAATTCCCAGGACTTTATGCAGCAGCTCCGCCTGGGTCTGATCCCGGGAGACGAGTAACGCGGAAAGGAGTAAAACCATGAGCAGCAATTCTATGGCAGACATTGCGGGCTTGCTGGGCGCCGGCGCGGGACTGCGTCCGGAAAACAGCACCAGCCGCAAGGGGAACACCGAGCTGAATATGGAGGACTTCCTCCAGCTGATGATCGTGCAGCTTCAGAACCAGACCATCGACAACGCCATGGACACCAGCGAGATGATGAATCAGATGGTGCAGATGCAGATGATCACCGCCATCTCCAACATGACGGAAACCAGCGTGCAGAGCTATGCCAGCTCCCTGGTGGGCAAGGTGGTCACCATCGGCATCGTGACGGAGAAGGGCCTGGAGGAGCGGGAGGTTCTGGTCACGGGCACCGGCGTGATGAACGGCCAGCAGGTGATCTTCGGCAAGGACAGCAAGGGCAATATCGAGACCTATGGGCTGAATCAGATCATGGCTGTGGGCCAGCTTCCCCCCCTGGACAAGGAGGAGGACACCGAGAAGCCCGGCGAGGGCGAAGGCGACGGCGGCGTGGCCGGCACCGACAAGCCCGACGGCGGCGATGGCCTTGATAAGCCCGACGGCGGCGAACCCACTCCCCCCGCAGAGGGTTCCGGCGAGACCGAAACCAACCCCCAGTACCAGGGAGAGCAGGGCGCACCCACCGACTGAGAAAAATGAGGTGACATGAGATGATCCAGCGTGTATCAGGACTAGAGCGCAGGGACGCGCCGCAGGCCCGGGTACCGCAGCGTGGACCGGCAGGCGGCTTCGGCGCCATGCTCCAGCAGGAGCTGGCCCGGCAGGAACAGCAGCCGCAGGGCGTGGAGTTTTCCAAGCACGCCATCTCCCGGGCGCAGGAGCGGGGCATTGAGGTGACGCCCGATCTGATGGATCAGTTGGCGGGCAGCGTCATCCGGGCTCAGGCAAAAGGGGCTACCAATATCCTGGCCATGGACACCGAGAAGGCTTTTATCATCAATGTGCCCAATGCCAGGGTCATCACAGCCATTACACAAGAGGAAATGAAACAAAATATATTTACGAACATTGACGGCGCCGTGTTCCTGTAATATGATATACAGAAGGCAGGACCAATTTCGGATG
>ERZ779621.448-NODE-448-length-17782-cov-5.565183_pt1 | contig 17782 bp, 27 predicted proteins | sample MGYA00514215_ERZ779621 | MGnify/ENA primary metagenome ERZ779621 (study PRJEB29562, sample SAMEA4376715) | mouse gut metagenome | isolation source: Cecum | study: EMG produced TPA metagenomics assembly of the A DSS colitis mouse model was used to assess the...
TAGAGTTTAAGTGCTTCATATTACGGCAAATCATTTTCATGTCGTCAGGGTCCAGGCTTCGGAGCAAGCAGATTTGAAGCGCCTCGCCTGCTTCCAGAACGTCCTCCAGCTTGTGGAGACGTTCGATAGCGCGGTAGGAAACGACAAACTTGATTTGCGCCTTTTCGATAGCCTCGCGGAAGCTCCAAACAAATTGCAGCAGATTCTTGTTGCCGCCCGCAATCGCTTCTTCGACCGCCTTCGAGTAGTCAATCTGGATAACCGCAAAACGGTCCAGGCTGGCGGCGTCAAGCTGATAGCGGCCTGTGTACTCAATATCCGCGCCAGTGCCGAACGTGTTGCCGGCGGCGATAAGGCGAAAATCCTCGTGCGCTTCGGCGCGTCCGGTCGGGAAGTCAAAATAACCGTTTGCGATTGCCGCGTTCAGGATAACCAGGACTTCGGGAGTAGAGGCGTCAATCTCGTCCAACATAAAGAGCCCGCCTTCCGTAAACGCCTTAAAGAATTGCGTCTCGTGGAATCGGCCGTTTGCGTCGATAAAACCGGTGAGCTTGTATTCCTGCGTGACGGCGTTCGAGAAGTAAAACTCAATACCGAGCGCTTCGGACACCTGCTTGCAAAGAACGTTCTTGCCGCAGCCGGCGGGGCCGGTAAGGAAAACGGGTATATTGCAATTTACGAGTTGAAGAACGGTCTCAAACTTCTCATGCGTGATACCCTGCACGACGTTCGTCTTTTTCTCGGTCACGACTTCCAGGCGCTGCGGGAGCTTGCCGTAGGTCTCCATGATGAAGTCGTCAAGCAGAGGTTTCGCAACTTCAACCACGTCTTTCGCCGCGAGCTGGGCGACCGTATCGACGAGTAAGTTGTTAATCATGTCGGCCGGCGTACTGCCGCTTTTTTTTTTGGCGACCAGTGAGCTTGCGCCTTTTCGATAAGGTCCTCGGCCTCAGGTACGTACATGGGGTCAAGCTGACCTTTGCCTCGGTTCATCGCCCAGAAGGCGTTGCGCGGATTGTAGGAAACGCCGCCCATCATAACGACGGGCTTGTACTCCCTCGCGGTGTCCTCTATGGCGACCGTAACGTTTTCGCCTTGCAGCAGAATGTTATACATAATAAAAATCCTCCTTATTCCGGGCGGGCTCCTTGTCCGCCTCACGTTTATAATTTTACCGTGTTTAGTAAGATTCGGGAGCCCCGGAATAGCGCAAGAGTTTTACTGCCTTCGGTAAGCTCTTTCCTGTGCGGCGCGCTCAGGTATCGCCGGTTTTGTACCGTTCAAGAGCTTTCTGCCGGTAGGCGTCCTTTTTCGCCTGCTTGCATTGCTCGGCGTTCGCCGCATAATATTTTCGGCTGTATTCCGCCGCTTTTCCGGGGTGGGCCGCGAGCCAAGCGCGGTCCTTCTCGTACTTTACCCGAGCCCTGCACTCGGGAGAGCAATATTTCTTTGCGCGGGAAGTAAAATCGATAGGTTTCCCGCAAACTTGACATACTTTCATCAGCCTTCACCCCTCATTCGAGTTTTAGCAAGCCCCAGGTGTCCCGTATCGCGTTCTACCGCTCGGGCGCTTAGATTTACCCTCGGCCAGATTTACGCGCGATATGGACGACCTGGGGCTTGTTTTGGTCTGCTTATTCCTCAACGTCTTTCGGTTCCCAGTTCTCGCAAGAATCGTCCTCGTACCATAAGCCGTAGTCAAGGTCGCAGCAGAGGCCGAAGTCTCCGCAGCCGAGGAAATGCTTACAGTTTTTACACGTCTCCATTTGCGTCCTCCTCGTCGGGGGTAAGAAGGTCCTTTGTACAGCAGTCGAGAGCTTTCGCCAGTTTTACCGCCGTCTTGAGCGCGATATTCTCGGGCTTAATGACGCCGTGCTCAATCTGCCATATTTTCTGATAATTGACGCCGCTTACTTTCGCAAGCTGATGAAGGGTCAAACCGGAATCTTTCCGCAATTTCGCCAATCCCATTTGCGGTCACCCCCCCCTGATAAAAATCGGTATTTTCATAGTTTAGTATTCTCCTGTCTGCGGGGCCACGAGGGCCCCGGATTCTTTCAGATAATAGATTAAATACAGAAGCCGAAGCAAACGCCGTACGAGGAGCTGGCGTAGTTGGTGCCGGCGCTGCCGCCGCTGTTGACACGGCAGAAGCTGGCCGAGTAGCCAGTACTAGCTGAGCGCTCCCACCACCACGTTGTATCGCCGTCGGCGTCGCACTTGACCCTGTTCGCGGGAGTCTGATAATACGGAATAGGCTTGTCGCCGGGGTCCTTGTCGCACCAATCCTCGCCGAATACCTCATACTCGGAAAAGAGCCAGATATTGTCCTCGGCCTCGCCGTCGTCGGTCGTGAGCTTGCGCGGCGTGATAACCGCTTTCAGGTCGTCGGGCAGAACGGGGAAAACGTCCTCGGCCAAGCGACGGCGCATATCGCACGCGGGCCAGCCGCCTTTGTTCGTCCAGTCCTCGTTCATGCGGTATTCTTCGGCAAGACAATTTTTCAGACTGAAAATAACCTGATTCTCGGCGTAGACGCCGATACCCGCCACGACAAAAACGACCTGCTCGCCGGTGGTAAGCGTCTCGGCGATTTCGTCGCCCACGTGAAGAATCTCCGCAGCCTTACCGGCTTTGACCGCCTCTTTGATTTCGCCCCATGCGATAGGGCTTTCCGCCTTTCTTGTGATAGTTGCCATTTTACTGTTCCTCCTTAAAAAGTGTGAGTTGTTCCGGCTCGGCCGGCTGTTCCTGTTTTTCTTCTTGCGGCGTCTGCGCGCCGCGATTATCGATTGCGCTCGTGACTCCCGACCGCCACGCCCAGCCATGCGCGATATAGACGGGAGTGAACCAGCGCGACCATTCCTCAAGCGTTAAGGTGTTACCGTGAATCACGACGGCGGGAATACCGTAAAGAGATAATTGCAGGTAGCACATATAAACGCATTTCAGGTCAATATCGGTCGCAAGCACGACAAGCTGGGTGCAATAATTCATTTCCTTTTCGAGCATAGCCCTTGCGAACCCGAGCACCATAGCGCCGGACCCGCAGCAAGGCTCGTTCAGGGAAATAAAGCCGCGCTCGTTAAGTACGCTTTCTCCGTCGCCGAGCGTTATCTGGCCCATCATGTCGCATACGTTCTGCGGCGTGAAGAATTGCCCCTTATATTTGTTGTGAAGCTCCAGCTCGTGAAACAAGGTACCGAGTACATCGGTCGGAGCGTTGCGCCAAGTAAGCTCATAGTCCAGAGCTTGAACCAGGTCCGCGAACATTTCGGGGAATAGCTTTTGCTCGTCCGGCTTGTATTTGTCTATCGTGTCGAGGTATTGCTTTTCCCGCTTCTCCCAGGTCTCGGAGCCTTTCGCTTCAATGCTGTTCGCGATACATAAAGCGCCGAGCTCTACGAAGTCGGAAAACACGTCCCAAACGGAATGGACCTGGCCGAGCTTCTGAATCGCTTTGAGAATCTTTTGCCTATACGGATTGTCCATGCGCGCCCTCCTTTAGCTTGAGCGCTATAATCAGGTGCTCGGGAGTCTGCTCCTTGTCGCTGTCGTAAAGAGTGCAAACGCCGTTCTCGAATCTCCAAAACCTCGCCTTGCTCCAGCCGAGGAACGAGCCCTTGCCGTCGTTCGCAAGCGTCGTCTTGCTGTCTGGCTCGTCGGGGATAACGCTGTAAAAGCCGGCCGTATTCGCGATATTCACGCGGCGGCTTTGCCCTACGCACTCGGGGCGGCAGTGCCCGACGATTTCAAACTCTGCGCCGGCCGTAAGCGCCTTTTTCAACTGAGATAAATTGTTAGCCATAACTAACCTCCTTCGTCAATAATACGGCTGCGGCGTACTCTCGGCAGCTATGCGCCGAAAGTACCCTTGACAGCCGCAGAGCGCGCCTTAATCGGCGCGCTCCATCGGGACTTCACAGATTCCGCAAATCAGATTCAGGTCGCCGGTGCTGCGAACCGTCTGACCGCATACGGGGCAAATGTACTTGTGGGCCTTGCTGCGCTCGGCCTTTTTCTTTTCCTTCTCCAAAGTGTGACGGGCAAACGGGACTTTCAGAACATACCCGTTAGAACGGAGATTCTCGACGAACGCCTCGCTCGGGAGAGAGGTCGAATAGCCGTTCGTGCAGTCGTATTCGATAGTAAGGTCGCGAGCCTCGCACTCCTGCTTAAAGAGCTTGTTGTGGTAACGGCCGTTCTGGCAAGTTTCCTCCAGGTCGTTCTCGCGGCAATAAAGGTGGACCATTTCGTGAAACATGGTCGCCGCGGTGTACTCGCTGGGACGGTTCAGGAACTCGGCGCCGATATTGATTTCATACTGGCCCTCGTCCTCGCCGTCCGCGCCTTTCTTCCAAATCTTCTTAGTGGAACAATGGCCGTAAAACTTCGGCGTAGACTGGACTGTGATAATCGGCCGGGGCAGCTTGCCCTCAAAATAGAGGCCGTTCAGCATGTCGAAAAGGTTTTCGAGCTTGCTTACGATTTCAGACAGCGCAAGAGGCTTGTCCTCGTCGCCCTGGTCGTCCGCAGGGGCTTCCTGAGTCTCGGTAGGCATTTCCTCAGCCTGAGGAGCTTCGGGCTCGTTCTGGGTTTCCTGGGACTCCGTAGGAGCGTCCTGGGTTTCGGTCTGCTCGGTAGCGGTCGTTTCGGGCTCGGTTTCTTCCTTAACGGGTTTCCACCAGCGCTTGAACGTCGCAAGCCCGACCTCTTTAATCTCGCCGGTCTCTACGACCTTCATCTTGACGGTGTTCTCCAGCTTCTCGATGAGCTCTGCAACGGCTTCGGTGTTTAAGTGTCTGTACATCATAATATTTTCCTCCTTATTCTTTGTGGCGGTCTCTTGCCGCCTGACATTTATTATTTTATCGTGTTCGGTAAGAAAAGGGAGCCGACAAAACGCTCGGACTTTACTGCTTTTAGTAAGCAGCTTTCTGTGCGGTCCTGCCGGCTTACCGCGTCTGGTAAGGGATTCACGCCCCATACAACCGAGAGCAACCGAGTACAACCGAGGTCGGTTGTAGGCTCAAAGCCTTGCGGTTACTGGCTTTCTGGGCTTTTACAACCGATACGACCGAGTTTTCCTTATAAACTATACGGAATTAGAGAGGATTTGAGAGGTATAGAGAAATATGTATATTCTCAAAACTCTCTATTTTTATGAAGTCTCTTATAAAACTCGGTTGTACTCGGTTGTAAAGCTCCAAAGCCTTGATATGACTGGCTTTTTTCAACAACCGAGCTCGGTTGTAACCGGTTGTACTCGGTTGTAAGATGGGACGCCGGCGCCTTACCAAAGTTTGTTGCCTTGTTTTTCAATTTCAGCGCGTACCGCTTTTATCTGCTGGCCTGTAAGGTCATGGTGAACGACCGTCATTTTACCGTCGCGTTTGATAATGTCATAGCGGATTTTTACGCGGCCGGGTCCGCGTTTATAATCATTGAGCTTTGCAACGGTTTCTTCGGTATGAATAGCGGCGTAACCATTCTTAAAATCGTATGTCATGATTTTTCCTCCTTATTTGTTCGGGAAACGGATAAGCTCTTGTTTGCTGCTGCCATTACGGCCAGCCATTATAATTTTGTACCCAGCGGCGCACAGTGATATTATTGCGGGTTGCGTTAGTGAAGCCTTTACGGCTTTTGAGCGAGCGAATCAGCGCCGTAGTAACCGACAATTCCTTTTCGGCAGATACATGTCGAGAAGAATACCTATTCTTTCTGAGCTCATTCGCTGCCGCGCCTTCTTCAGAAGCATACCAATTTTCAGCTATCTTAGAGAAAACGAGATCCTCAATCGTTTCAAGGTCGTTGTTCCAAATAGTCTCGCTGCTTTCGCGGTCCAGATTTACGCGATTGGTATTACGACCGACCAAAATATGAATCTTGTCGCCATTGCGCCAATCATGCTTGCTGTCCATTACAATGCGAAGAATCTCGTCTCCTTTGCGGAGGTCGACATGCGCGATTTCGCCCTGACTGCCGCCCATAGTGTTTGTATTAAACACATACTCGCGGGCGAGGTACTCGTTAACCTTATTCGTAAAGATGACGTCCAGCTCTGTTCTTTTCATTTTCAAATCCTCCTGATTTTAATTAGTAGCTAAGAGGTTACCTTTCGCATTGCGCTTCCCGCTTTGAAACCTTGTAAGGCGAGCGGAGCTTGTCCACATTCTGTTTTATCCTCTTGACATTTATTATTTTACCGTGTTCAGTAAGATTTGTATGCCGACGAAACAGCCGGACTTTTACTGATTTCGGTAGGCCGTACTCGGCGGCATTGCACGAGTGTCTTGCCGCCGGACTTACCGAGCTTAAACGGTCGCGTTTTCAATTCGGGAGATAAAGCCCTCGAGCTCGGCGATTTTCATTTTGCTGTCTAAGTAGTCCTTGATACAGGCCGGGTCCTTCTTGACCTCTGCCTCAAGCGCTGCGGCGCATTCTTCCGCTTCGGCCAAAGCCGTACCCAGGGCGCACTTGATAGACGCCCATTCCGATAATGTAAACTTCATCGTCTTTTGTCCTCCTTCTCTTTATTTGTTATTTGCGCGTGTCCGTAATACGGGCGACGTGGATAATCTCAGCGCCGAACTGCTCGGCCGCCTGTCTGGCTTCTTCCAGTCTGGCAATAGGCTTGTCCCCGTCAATCTCGCGGAACTTATGCGCCCAGGCCAGCGCGCCGTCGTCGGCGAGGTAGTACCAAACGCCCTTGACGAAAAACATACGGCGCCAATCCATCTTGAGCCGGTCGATACCCAGCCGGCGCAGCTTGCCGGCGTGCTCGATTTGCTCGCGGGGCGGCATATTATAAAAGGTATCTACGCCGGTAATCATGCCCGCCGTTTTGCCGTCGTCGTTCAAGATGGAGATTGTACTGCGGCTTACCTTGACGCGCCGGCCGGCTATTTCCTGAATCTTCATATTGAAAAACCTCCTCAAAGCGGTTTACTTTTTCAAAAATCTGTGGTATACTATGTTATAAGTTGAAGGCTTGGCCGGGTGTAAGGTCCCGGCCGTCCTTCTGGGAGATAGCTCGCGGTCATTGTTCAGGTGGTCCGCGAGCTATTTACTTTTGGTCCTCAGCCTTGAGCTTCTGGACCAGCTCGTCAAGGTCCTTGCAGTCGAGAGCCATAAGTAAGATTCTCAGGCGCTCGGCCTTTTGAGCTTCTTCGCGAAGAACCTCGGCCATGTTCGGCGTTTTCAATCACCTCACTCCTTTCTTACCGAGCTTAGCAGCTCGTCCTTACATTATTTATTTTACCGTGTTTAGTAAGAAAAGGGAGCCGGCAAAGCGCTCGGACTTTCGGCGGGTTTCCTATGCACTTTTTACCGATAGCAGTAAGAGCTTGCTCCCGCCGCAGTGCTTGACTGCGACGGGAGCTTTTGATTTAGAAAATTGCGATATACAGGTAACCGTGACCGGTTTTTTCATCGTCATAATCAAACTCATAGATAAAGTTATATCCTGTAACACCAAGCGCGCGACCGGCAGTGCTGGGCTTGAAATAATCTTGAAAACGACCTTCATCGTCGTGGTAAATGCCCGTATAATCGTCTGCGTTAGAATCATCTTCCATAGTACGCTTGGTATGTACGGGCTCGCTCCCGTTAAGCAGGTGCCCCAGGTCTCGGTCAATCATTTCTGCAAAGCCCGTAAGCGCAGGAATCTTTTTTAGAGCAAAACGCATATCAGCCTTAAACTTAGCTTCTGTGAGTCCAAAGCGTTGTGCTTCAAAATACGTCTTTTTCATATCGTTATCCTCCTTGATTTTATTGGAAGGTTTTTCCTCTTGACATTTATAATTTTACCGCGTTTAGTAAGATTCGCGAGCCCCCTAAACCGCAAGAACTCGGCGGATTTTTCGCGAACATTTCCGTGCGCTTCTTACTGATAGCAGTAAAAAGCCTATTGTCGAGCCCATTTTGAGACAAAAAAAAGACGCTCCCAGAGGTTAATCCTCCGAGAGCGTCTTTTCTATGCTTGGCTATTTACTTCTTAGGAATCCAGCTCGGGAAGTCCTGCAATGCTCGTAAGCAGGGAGAGCACGCCGGCCAGCGCAGACGCTGAGGCGACCATCACCCAATTAACGTCGCCGATAACAACAGACGTGCCGATTGTGGCGACGGCCGTCTGCGCTACGGTCTTGACCGCGCGAATCCCCGCGGCCTTAATCCACTGCTTGAAATTAGTCTTATTCATTGACTTTTCCTCCTTATACAAGAATCAGATTTTTAACATTAACCGGCGAACAAATGGAATTACGGCCGGAAACATTCTTGTCAATAACGACGCGGTCGCCTTTGATTTCTTTGACAATCCAGGTATCGGCCATAACCCAGCCGGGAATGGACTGCCCGCCGTAGTAGGTCGCGCCGTTCTTGAGTTTTACCTTGCTGCCCTTTACGATTGCGGGGGTCGCGGTCGTCGGCGCACTTGCGCCGGCAATATCTGCGGTATTGACCCAGCCGTAAACATTAGAGCCGCCGCCCTTTTCCGCGATAAGGTGGTAAGGGTGCTTGCCGCTCGGGTAGATATTCGTCACTTTGGCCTTGCCCGGCTTGCAGGAAGGACCGCTCGCCGCGTTCGCGTTCGCATAATGAACGACGCCCTTAAAGTCGACAATATCGCCGACCTTAAGAGCGCCAGACGGAGCGGGGGTGGAAGGCTGCGGCGTAGCGCCGCCGAGTCTCTTTGTGACTTCTGCGGCGATTTCGCCGTGGCGGTTATAGAGATAATCGCCAGGGCAAGACTTGTTTGCAAACCAGCGGTGAACGGTCAAAACCATCTCGCCGGCCTTCGGCGTATAGGCAAGCGTCTTATCCTTATCACCGAACCACAGGAGCTTGCTCTTGCCGTTCCTCTTGCAAATATCGGTACAGAGGTCAAGCAAAGCGGCAAAAGCCTTGTCCTTTACGGCGTAGGGGTGGAACGTATCGCTCGCCACTTCGATAGTGACGGCGCGGTGGTCGTTCGCGCCGCTGGACGTACACCAGGAGCGGTCTTTCTCCTCGCAATACATACCGACGCGGCCGTCAGGACCTATGCCGTAGTTGCTGCTTGCCTGCCTGCTGGACGGCTTGAATACGCCGCCCAGAGTTTCAACGGAACACTGTCCCACGACGCAATGAATAGAGATTCTATCGATTGCGTGGTTGCGGGGACTCGTTCTGTTCGGGCTAATATTGGTATGGACTACCAGAGGGCTGTTACTCATCTTCGTCGTCCCCCTTTCCGTTGGAGAGCTCGTCTAAGGTCTCCGCCGTAATTTCCTCGCCTTCCGCGAGCTCCACGCCCGCGAGGTCTTTAGGGTCTACTGCCATAATGATTTCCTCCTTAATAAAGATTTTCAATGCCTTGTTCGCGTAGAAAGTCCTGTTGCTCATGTTTAACTTTCTGCGCATATTCCAAAGCCTCGTGCATATCCCCGTTGCAATGCGCGTCGGGAATACGCTGTACCGCTCTTGCCGTCGCCTCGCCGAGCGTGATAGTCGCGCCCACGCCTCGGATAAGCAAGAGCTCGTTTTTCTTCTGGGCCTCCTCCTGCTTGTTGCGGTCGGCGTCTCGCTTTGTGATGTTCTTCTGCAAGAGCCAAAAGCAAAAGCCGGTAATGGCGGACGGAATGCTCATAAGAGCGAGAAGTCCGGTCATATCAAGCTGAATCGTCATTTACTTACCTCCTCCCAGCCATAAACGCCCGGCTCCCAGACATTGTTGTCCGCCGTACTGGTCCAGCGTTTCTTATTGTGCGTTACCTTTGCGCCGAGTGAATAGGCGTCGACTGCGCCAATCGGCTGGGACCACGCCGGCCATTCGGCGGCGGGGTTGCCTACCGCCTTCCAAAGACTTGCCGCTGTGCCGGGCGCCCAATCTTCTTGCGAGGTATGCTCCTGCAAGCAGCGGTAGAGCTTGTTTCCATGCTGCACGATAGCGCCGGCGGCGTAAGCTACAGGATATACCCAAGCGGGGAATTGTCCGGCGTGCTCGGTAATAATCGTATCGTCGAACTCGCCCTTTTCCGCCAAACTGACGAATACAAGGCTTGCAACGGGTACGGCGTCGGCCATAGCCTTTGCTTGCGCGAGCTTTTCAAGCTCCTGCTCGGTGGAATAAAACTCGCCGTTGTGATAGAAGTAATAACCGGCCGTAACCTCGTCCGGCACTTTCTTCACGCTTTCCAGCGTATGCCCGTCCCCGATATAGCCGGTCGGCTCAAGGGGATAAAAGGCGTCGGTGTTTGCCGAATAGATTGCGTCCGCTTCCTCCTGCGCACACCCGACGATAACGCCGTTTTCCTGGCGTTTGACATACCGAGCTTCTTCGGAAATATCCACAATTCGCTCGGCGTGATTCAGAATTAAATACATAGTGATAGCCTCCTATATTTTATTTTGTCATTCGGGTGGAATCCGAATAATCTCTTAAAATACTCGTCGACGCGGGCAATCGCGTGATACGAGTCTCCGCGGCGCATGTGCCCGCGCCAGCTCTCGTAGGCCGTGCGCACGTCCTCCAGCGTAAACTTGCCGGAGTCTACCCACTTTCTGAAAATAAAGAGCTTGCGCTTCATGGCGCGTATGGACGGCCGGCTCATTTTCCTTACGACGTAGCCGGTCTCCGTAAGAATAAACTTTGTTTTGAGAAACGTTATCCCTTTTTGAATGGGGATAATGCGCGTCTTTTTCCGGTTCAGCGTTATGCCGAGCTCGGCGCATACCTCGTCAATGCGTTTTAAGCAATATTCGAGGTACTTAATATCTTCGTGAATCAAATAGCCGTCGTCCATATAGCGGCCGTAGCCCTTGATTCCAAGCTCCTCCTTGATAACGTGGTCGAGCCTGTTCGGGAGCATGATTGCCGAGATTTGAGAGATTTGACTTCCCAAGCCGTACCCGATTGGTCCGAAGTTATCAAGAAACATATTCGCCATTGCCCGGACGCGCGGGTCATGTACGCGCCTTTCCAGCTCGCGGCGTACCGGCTCATGATTCGCGGTGCCGAAGTAGTCCTTAAAATCGAACACCAAAATACCGCCCGTCATGCCGTGCTTGCGCCAATGGCGCTGCAGGTGGCAAGTCAGGCGGTTCATAGCGAAGTCAATGCCTTTCCCTTTCATACTGGCGCCGTTATCGTAAATCAGCGCCGGCGTAAAAGTAGGAATGATAACCTTGTCGCAAAGCGTTCTTTGGACGACGCGCTCGCCGATATGTACGGCGCGAATACGTCGCCACTTTCCTCGGTCGTAAAGCTGGAACTCGACAAAGCCCTTGCTTTTATAGGTCCCGTCGAGAATCTGCTTGCGCGCCGTAGCGGTGTTCGTGACAAGGTTAAGCCGGTATTGCTGCGTTGAGCATTTCCAGGCGACGCCCCGAGCGCAGATATGGCCCGAGGCGTAAAGATTATGATACGAGAATACTTCCTCCAGTCCGCCGCAGGCTTGACTTGTCGCGAGCCGCTTTTCTTCTCGTTTCCGTTTTCGCCTTTGGTATCGCTGTTCGCGTCGTTCCTCGCTTGTCATTAAAATTGTCCTCCTTATACAGTGCTATTGTAGGGCGCAAGTTATAACTGCGTAGCGGCGCCGTCCATGAAACGGGATATTTGCGCGTTCTCCCGCCATGCAAGCAGCGTCCGGACGGCCGCATTAAGGAGGCGTTTTAGCTCATAGAGCAGGGTTTCTAAAGCCCTCCTTCTGTAACGGTACGGATTTCGCCCGAGATTCGGGTTACTTTGTCTAACCTTGATTCTATAAGTTACAGAATCCGAAGCAAACGCCGTTCGAGTTGCTGGCGTTGTTGTTGGCGTTGCCGTTGCTGTTGACATTGCAGAAGTTGGTCGAGTTGCCAGTATTAGGAGAGCGCTCCCACCACCAATTCGCAGACACAAAGCAACAATGCAGGGCTTGACCCAAGGCTTTTGTTAGAGCGGTGGCAAATCCTTGAACCGCTGTTTATCCGACTTCTTTACGCCGGAAATTAGCTTTGCTTCCTCGGCAATCAGATTGCCCCAGGTTTCGAGGGCGTTATCGAGCCCCTTAAACTGGCTGGGATTCTTCCGCAGCACGTCCCCAAGCAGGCCCAGCTTGCCGATGAGGCATTGCAGAGCGTTGTTTGCTTCCGTCAGCTTGTCGCGCCGCATTTGCGCCTCATGCTGATTAGAGGGGAAAATGCTGTTTGCCGATTTCACATTGTTATAAACCTCGCTCGCTAAACGCATGATTTCCGTCGAGAGGAAAAAGGTATACCTCTTAGGGATTTTCAGGCATTGAGCCAGCGTGTGAACTTCGAGCTTGCGCGCGGTCTCGACGAATTGCGCCGAGCTCTCGCCGCGCTTTGATTTATATACCGACATGGCAAAACTCCTTTTACCGGGGCCACGAGGGCCCCGGATTCTTTCAGATAATAGATTAAATACAGAAGCCGAAGCAAACGCCGTTCGAGCTGCCGGCGTTGTAGTAGCTGGCGTTGCCGTGGCTGTAGACAATGCAGAAGGTGGTCGAGTTGCCAGTAAGAGGAGAGCGCTCCCACCACCAATTCGCAGAACCTGAGCCGTTCGCGAGGTTTTTAATACGGCTCGCGTTATCAGTGAAAATAGGGTAGGTCTCGCCCTCGTCCTTATAGACGTCGGCCGTCGTTCTCAGGCCGTTCTCAATCGGAGAGAACAGAAAGAGCTTCATGCTCTCCGTCTTGATAGTCGTCGACTGCTGGCCGGCAGAGGTCTTTTTGTCGACCGGCTTAATGAGAGAACGCAGGTCCTCGGGGAGAGCAGGGAAAATTGTGTTTTCCAGCCATGAATACAGGGCGCTTCCCGTAAAGCTGCCGGCGTTTGTATTCGTACTGTTCATCTGTCTCGTTTCGGCCATAAGGTGTTTCATGCCGAACGTAATACCGGCCTTGCCGCCGCCCGTCAGATTGTCGTGATTAAAGCCGTAAATCTGGAAGGTAAGCGTTTCGCCGTTGACGACAACATCAAGCTCGTCTCCGACCTTCCAATAATTTTCAGCGTTTCCGGCCGCCGCTACCGCCGCAATCTGCGCCCAGGAGTTTTCCGCGAGCGTGGTCGAGATAGTGTCGACATAGCCGTAATACACGCCGTAGTAGCTGCCGGTCGTGATTTTCTTACTCTTGCCGGCGCACTGGACCGTATAAGTGGTATTTGCGGAGGGAACGGCGACGGCCGCCGCGAGGCTGTCCGGTACGGTGCCGTTGTAGGTCGTCATGCCGGCGCCCTTTACGGTGAAGGGCATACCCTTCATGCTTGCGCTGAACGAGATAGCCAGCACGAACATTTTCAGCTCGTCGACCGACTTCTTGACCGCGTGCGTGTTCTCGATAAGCTGCTGGATAAGCGGGTTGAAAATAGTCGACGCGCTGGCGGGGTCCGAGTCCTCCAGCTTGCGAATTGCCGCATTATAAACGGGATTTGTGGGTATGGTATAATTTGCCATAGGTCAGTCCTCCTTAAAACTCGTCGTCAAACGTAAAAGTAAAGGTCACGCCGGCGTCTTTGCGTTTGACGTACATAGTTTTGATTGCGCAGAGCATTCCCGCGCTGTCCACAAGTCCGGCCTCACTGATAGACGCGCCGGGGAGGTCCGAGGCGGGAATCGTCACAGTATAGCGGGCAGTAGTAGATACGGGATAGGTAGGCGCGGCGTCGATAGGATAGGTGCCGATAGCGTGCGTAAGAGCCGTTTGCGTGTCGGTCGGGGGGATAGGATTGCCGCTGCTGTCCACGCCGCCGTCGCCGAACACAATATGCGTGATTTTGTTTATCGCGCTTGCGCTCGACCCCTTACTCGTCGCCTTACAGAGAGCTTCTCTACGGGCTTTTGTGATTACGCTGTTTTCGCTTGCCATGTTACAAGTCCTCCTTTATGAAGATTGGATTTAGGCTTCTTGAGCCATTTAATATAAAATCGCCGTTAAGAGTCCAGCGGCCGTCCATAGTAACGGAACCGGACAGGCCGAAGGTCTGCGAGGCTTTGAGGCCCGCAATCCTGGTCGACTCTTGACGGTAATTTTCTTTATTGCCGGCGCTCGCTTCAAATTGCATACGCGCCGTTGCCTTGAAAGAGTTTTGAATCGCAAGGCCGGTTATATCGAGCTTTTGCGGCGTAAGTCCGCCGAATATTTCGACTTCCGCAGCGTCGAGGTTCCACGAGCCGTCGAGCTTATGCGCGCCGGTCAGTCTGATACCCTGAACCTGCGTTCCGTGATTTCGGAATAAAATATTTGCACCGAAGTCAATCGGCCTAAAGGCAAATTGATTTCCGGTGCTGAGCGCTATTTGCGCGCCCGCAGATAGCTTGTTTTTGTTTTTCAGCCTGTAAGCCGATAGAGCGAGGGCCTGCGGCGCGTAGGTCATATTGTTTTTAGGCAAGGAGATACCGACGCGGAAGTCAATAAACGGAATGCCGGGGCGGATAGAATCGAGCTCCCACGTTCCGTCAAGTACCCTTTCGCCGTCGAGCTTTATGCCGTCGACAATCAAGCTGCGGTTTTTAACGGCAAGCGCGATTTTCAAGTCGCGGAAAATAAAGTCGTTTTCATTGAATACCGATACGGGCAAGAGCTTGTCGACCATATCCAGCGCAAGGTGCGCCGGGATTCTGTTATCAAGAATAAAATGACAGTCGTACAAATTGAAGTTGTCGCCGAAGTCCCGCGTTACGGTAATTCGTACCATTCCGCCGATAAGCTCGACGTCAATTTTCCCGTCGGTAAAAACCGCGATAAGCTCTTTGATTTCTTTCTGCCCTACGTGTCCTTGCCCGAGGATAATCGCCTTAATCATGTTACGGCGCTCGGTGAGCGTGCGGGGGCCGTCGTAGGTAATATGGAAAAACTCCTCCAGCTTGGCAAGCGTTTCCGCGTCGGCATAGTCGATAAAGTTATTATCTATCGCCCGAATAATGCCGGCCTGAATCTCGTCGAGCTGTCCGCCCCATACCCGCCAGAGGGCGTCCATTTCCAGAACGTCTCTATACCAAGCGGGGTACCATGTTTTTATTTCCTCGTAGGTGCTGGGGTAGGCGTTATCGTACAGTCGCATTGACGGCCACCTCCCCAAGAACGGCAATTTGCATGTTTGTGAGCTCTATGTTCGCGGTCTCGCCGTTCAGAGTAAGCCCCGTATAGTCGAGCAAGCCCGGCAAGCCGTAAAGTATGGAGCTTATTGCGGACACGCGGACGATAACCGTCTGGCGCTCCGGAGTATTCAGCGCGAGGTCTTTCAGGTATGCGGTTATAGCGTCCTCGGCTTCTGCTTTTATCTGTTCTGCGGTCGAGCCGCTTTTAAGCTCAGCCGTAAAGCTGATATTGATTGGAACGCCTGCGGGGGCGACCGCCGCAAAGTGCGCGCCGATATTCGCCTCGCCGTCTCCAAGTCCGTCGCCTACGGTGTAAGTCTTGCCGTCTACGGTTACCGTTTTATCGAGCGTGATGGGGTCGACGTATTCCTGAACCTGGTCAACAACTGCTTTTGCGGCCGGCGTTCCGTCCGTTCCGATAATGACGCCCATAACGGTGTTTTCTCCGGCAAAGAGCGGGAGTATTCTCGCCCGGCCGACGCCTGGAACCGACTCGCACCAGGTCTTATAGTGCTGGCGGTTTCCGTTTTCCGCTGGGCCCGCGATTTTCTCCTGAATACGCTCGCGATAATCGTCGTCGTTTTCAGCGTCCGAGCCTGGAACGATAAGAGCGCCGAACGTAGATGAAACGAGCCCGCTAATATTTTCAACCGGTACCGCTGCGGTGCCCATAAGGATATTGCTGCTTGCAATGCCCGGCGCCTCGGCTTCTAAATAAAGCGCGCCCTCGTCGTCTTGCTGTAAGGCGAAAAATAAGCCTTCCGCAAAGAAGCGGCTGCCGAGAGGGGGCTGCGAGTCTCCCGACCATTCGTATTTGTAAGTCGCGGGAATTGCCGGCAATCGGAAAACGCCGTACTCCGCGCCCTTGCGGTCGAGGTACTCGTCGACGGCCGTCGTGAGAAATACCAGGTCAAAGGCGGTACTGATGTCAGCGTAAAACTGAGCAATCTTAAACGTCGCGGACGCTACCGCGTCATAAAAAATGCCGCCTTGCCGAAGGTCAACCTCAGCAGGAGCGACCGCGAGACATTCTTCCATAATTTTTTCATAGGTTCTGTCTTCAAACAATCAAATCACCTCCTCTATGACGAGCTCCCCGAAAATCGTGTTTGCCTTAAAGCGGACATACGCCCGCTCTTTTTCAAACGAGCAGGAGAAGTCGTAAATATCCAGTATGCGGCTGTCGGCCAGGCACGCGTCTTTTACAAGGTGCGGGATTTCCGTCTCTATATACTCGTTCGTGGCGTCCGCCGCGATAATCGTTTCTTTTATCTCGCTGCCGTATTGATTATCATAAATCAGACAACGAAAACGAGGCGTGAGCAAAGTCTTTTTGATAAATTGATTCGCCGCCTCCAGTCCGTCGCAGCTACCGAGCGAAAAAATCCGCCCGCGCTCGAGGTCGAGTCGATAGGTCCTGGACGGCTGTTCTGCGGCGTCCTCTAACTCTGCAATCGGAATGGGAATAAAAACGCCCATCGTCACACCTCCCTGTCAAGAACATAATACTTTTTGCCCTCATTGAAGCTAAGCAAATACACCATATCGCCGAGCTTAAGCGCGTTATAGACTTTCAGCGTCGCGTTGTATATATTAAACGTCGCGAGAGCGTGCTGATTGGCGCCGGTACCGCTTACGTGCCCTCCATGCTCGCCATCGTTTTTCGTCTGGCTGTCGAGCGAGCCTTTTCCCAGCATGAGGTCGCAGGTCGTCGTATAGTCCGACAAATGCCGGGGTACGCAAATAAGGTTTTCAGACAAGATTAGCTTGTCGTCGTTCACGACCTGGATTTTCAGCGGAGCGGCCGAGACGACTTTTCCGCGCACGACGCCCATAGAGTCCGGTATCATGCCTTGAAACATTTCTTTGATACTGGTCGGCTCTTTGATTTCCATAAGCGTCTCCTTTCTCGCCCTGGGTCTCCTGTATCGCGTTTTTATGCCCTGGGCTTATACTTCTACTCCCAAGATATAAAAACGCGATACGGGAGATTCTGGGCTTGTTCTGGCTTGTCTTACGCCTTGCTTACCAGGTTGGCGTCGACCCAGCCGTATACGTTGCTGTTTCCGTCCACGCTTGTATAGGCGCCGCCGATAAGGTGGTAAGGGTGTTTCGCGCCTTTCGCTACGAGCGTACATTTCGCGGGGCCGACCTTCCTTGAGCCGCCCGTCGGACTTCCGGCCGTAGAGCTGACATAGTGGGGGCCGCCCGCAAAATTGACAATATCGCCGGCTTTGATTTCTCCGCCGGAGCTTTCTTTCTTCTCCTGCTTCGCGATTGACAAATCTCCCGCGACGCTGAGCTTTAGATTCATGCTGTGATAATGCCCTTCAAAGGTGTGCGTGTCTTCCTCCACGTAGTAGGTCTTTGAAATGCCCAGCGGCTTGACGATAATAAACACGCCCACGCCGGTTATCACTTCGGGAAGTCCGAGCGCCGTTACGGATAGGCTCGTCGTCGCCTTGTTATTCTCGGCGAGCGTCGTGTTCACAAGCTCGGTAAGCTGGCCGGTGTTCATCTCGTCTTTTACCTGCACGACCTCCTGGAATATGCCGAGCTTCTTTTCAAGCGCCGCGTCCGTCGCCTCCGCAAGTACCGCTCCCTCTTTCGATAAGAGCTTGACGCGGGTTTTGATTTTCTCAATGCTTTTGCTTTGAGAATAGTCCTGCAAATTGACGCCGGTCTCAATCACC
>ERZ779621.450-NODE-450-length-17652-cov-20.040689_pt1 | contig 17652 bp, 15 predicted proteins | sample MGYA00514215_ERZ779621 | MGnify/ENA primary metagenome ERZ779621 (study PRJEB29562, sample SAMEA4376715) | mouse gut metagenome | isolation source: Cecum | study: EMG produced TPA metagenomics assembly of the A DSS colitis mouse model was used to assess the...
CGCGCACCCCGCCGGCTCATAGACGACGCGCCCCCGCCACCACCCGCTCACCGCCCCGCACCCCGCCACCCTGCCGCCCACTTCGCCCCCCGCGCGCATTCTATGTAGATAAATCCTATGCGGCACAGTATATTGCAACTCCGGATTTTATTTTGCCTAAAGGAATCTATACCCTGGAGGCACAGTACGAATACGTGGGACAGGTCAGGCTGGAGGCTGTCTATGTTGACGGCGGTTTTGACAGTGATGCCGGTGGTAGAATACATATCAAAGAATCCGGGGAAGCGGCCTGTGATTTCAGGGTGAAATATCCGGACAGACCGTTGCATATACGGGGACGCCTTGCAGGAGACGCATCGGATCAGGATTACCTGCTGATCAGAAACATCAGAATTACCACAGCGGCGGTTGGGACACGTAATTTTGTGTTCAGGATAGTGGTTCTGTTTATGGCGCTGGATTTTATCATGGCGCTTTATACCTGGAAAGACAAGATTTTTGCGGGTACTGAAACAATAGAGCAGTGTAAATATTTGTTTCTGATTGTCTGCCTTTGCAGTTTGCCGCTCACAGTGAATTATCTGTTCAGGAATGCTCAAGATCTGGAGTTCCATCTGATGAGGATTGAGGGAATTAAGGATGGATTGCAGAATGGCATTTTTCCGGTAAAGATTCAGAACAACTGGCTGAATGACCATGGTTATGCAGTTTCCGTATTTTATGGGGATGCACTTTTGTATATTCCAGCAGTTCTTCGCATGTTTGGGGTATCGGTTCTGGAAGCATATAAGTGTTATGTTTTTATCCTTAATGTGCTGACGACTGGAATATCCTATCATTGCTTCTCTAAAATGAGTAACAGACGTAATGGGATGATATGTGCTGCGCTATATACGTTAAATGTATTCAGGCTGTATGATCTCTATGCGAGGGCGGCTGTGGGAGAAACTACAGCGATGGCATTTATGCCTCTTGTGCTGTATGGATTATGGAAGGTCTACAAACTTCCGGAAGAGTCACGGGAACACGGGAGAAGCTGGATTACGATTCTGTTTGGATGTACAGGTATTTTTCTCTCCCATATGATATCGACGGAGATGACGGCGTTTTTCATCATACTGGCGGCTATTATTTTATGGAAGAAGACGATACGCAAAAAGACATTTATCGTACTGTTAAAGGCATTGGTGTCAACTCTGTTGGTGAACCTGTGGTTTTTGCTTCCTTTTCTGGATTATATGATGAGCGGAACCTATGCGATTAATTGTCTTAATCGGTATGTTCCATACCGTCTGGAAGATAAGGGCGGATTTTTGGTACAGCTTTTTATGACAGAATATGAAGTGATGGGATCGGCAGGGGGCATTGACACCCGTGGTGCTGCAGGGGGGATGCCGCATACCGTTGGCAATGCGCTTATGCTGATATTAATCGGCTGGTTTCTTATGTGTCTGTGGCAGAAGGAAAAGCACATGGAGGACAGGAAAGAAGAGTATCTGGCAGTTTTTTTAAGTGTTTTATGCATTTTTATGACGCGCTGTACATTTCCATATACATGGTTGGTGAGTAAGATACCGATACTGAAGTTTCCTGTGCACGGACTCCAGTTTCAGTGGCGTTTTCTGGCAATTGCTATTGTTTTATTGTTGTGGCTTTTGTGTGTTATCATGCAAAAGGACTGGATTTCTCGGAAAAAGAAGATTGCTTTTGCAGGACTGCTGTTGCTCCTTTCAGTCAGTCAGGCAGTATCTTATATCAGCGGACTGATGAATGAGGCGGATGTGTGGCACGTTTATCAGGAAGGCGGACTGGATTCCTGCGCTGTGATATTTGGAGAATATCTCCCGGTAGGGAATCCGGACGGGTTTTCAATCAAAGAATACTTGACGGGGTATCAGGAAGCACTGGTCTATGATCCGGCAAGTGTAAATGTGGAGGAATGGTATAGAGAAAAAGCATCGGTTGTGGTTCGTGCGCATAACATGAGTGATGAAAGCAAGCCCATAGAAGTGCCGTTGATTTTATATAAAGGCTACAGGGCTGTGGCGGATAATGGAGAACAACTGCAGATTTCGCCCAGAAGTTTTTATCGTATTTCAGTGTCCGTGCCGGCCGGATATTCGGGAAATATCCGAATCGGGTTTCAGGAGCCGTGGTACTGGAGGGTATGTGAAATCATATCATTGGCGGTCTTCTTGAGCATTATCATCTATAGGAGATATGACCGGCGTGAAAGAAAAGCTGTGAAAGATAAAGTATTAATTTTTAAATAGTAGTTGACTGACACCCAAAATGTGGTATAATTTATGTTGTGTGTGAGAGCACAACGCGTTAGCGTATGAATAACCCGGTCAGTCGAGAAGCTTGTGGGGACTGAAGGGAGGTCAGGTGCGGGAATGTCAAACGTAATCGTAAAAGAAAACGAGACTTTGGATAGTGCATTACGTCGTTTTAAGAGAAGCTGTGCGAAAGCCGGTATTCAGCAGGAGATTCGTAAGAGAGAGCATTACGAGAAACCCAGCGTAAGACGCAAGAAAAAATCCGAAGCAGCAAGAAAGCGCAAATACAACTAAGACATGGAAAACAGACTCAAACAGGATTTGGGTCTGTTTTTTTGCGGGATAAGCAGAGTCAGAAGCCAGAGAGCGTATTGCCATGCTTGCATGAGCAAATACGCTCTCTGGTTTCTGACGAGCAACGCGAACTTGGAATGCGAAGCATTACAAGTCTGCTTATCGAAAAGAAAGTCTGCTTATCGCAGAGAAGAGAGCGTGAAAATCACTTCCCAGTCATATCCCAAGACAATACATAATAAATATAGTAAATAAGAAATCCTAGGGGTGACATAGTTTGCGCAGAAAAATTCAGCGGATTATTGTATGGCTTTTACTTGGGTGTATTGTCTCAAATACCATGTTCCACAGCATGACCATACCGGCTCATGCGGCGCCGGAAGTGTCCGCGCCTTCCTTCGTGGTAATGGAGGCGTCTACGGGGCAGGTGATCTGTGAACAGGATGCGGACAAGAAAAGAAGTCCGGCCAGCATCACGAAGATCATGACATTACTGATTATTTTTGAGCACTTAAAGAACGGCAGGATTCATCTGGAAGATCAGGTGACAACCAGCGCTTATGCAAAGTCTATGGGCGGCTCGCAAGTCTATCTGGAAGAGGGGGAGACGCAGACGCTTGAGACCATGATCAAGTGTATCGCGGTGGCCAGCGGCAATGATGCCAGCGTGGCGGTGGCGGAGTACATAGCGGGAAGCGAATCGGAGTTTGTCAAATTGATGAATGAGAAGGCGGAGAGTCTGGGGATGCAGAATACACATTTTGAGGATTGCTGCGGTTTGACGGATTCCGATGATCATTATACGTCGGCTAAGGATGTGGCAGTTATGTCCAGGGAACTGATTACGAAGTATCCGGAGGTCTTCGATTATACCACCATCTGGATGGAGGATATCGAGCACCGGACGGCACAGGGAACCAGTACGTTTACGCTGGCCAGTACCAATAAGCTTTTAAAACAATATGAGTGGACCACAGGGCTAAAGACCGGTTCCACTTCCAAGGCTCTCTATTGTCTGTCGGCTACCGCAAACAAGGATGATATAGAACTGATTGCCGTGGTTATGGCGGCACCGGACAATAAGAGCCGGTTTCAGGATGCCATGTCGTTGCTGAGCTATGGTTATAGTGTGAGTCAGATGTATACAGATGAGAACCAGGATGCCCTGCCGGCCCAGAGAGTGGAGGGCGGTATAGAGGATACGGTGAATCTGACTTATGCAGAACCCTTCCATTATCTGGACACCACGGGAAGCAACTTAAATGATATTCAGAAAGAAATCAGCCTGCCAGGTGTGGTGGCGGCACCAGTTGCAGAAGGGGATGCGATAGGGGAAGCGGTATATAAGCTAAACGGGACCCGCATCGGCAGTGTATCCATTCTGGCAGCCAAAGGCGTGGATAAGGCGGATTATAAGGATTATTATAAAAAGGTGTGGGGATTGTATCTGATGAGTCGATGAGATATGCAGACGGCAGGAGAACTAAGCCGCCTGCGGCTCTTATCTGTGCAAGCCCGTAATTACAGAACAAAAGTTCGCCGATTGCAGTGTGTACGGGGTTTGTGATATACTTTATAAGTTGTAATGTCATGAGCAGGCAGAGTAGACGGAGATCGCGTATGTGGGAAGGAATGATAGTCTGTATTATATTGATGGGTATTATCTGTCTGTTGGTGACCGCCCTGGATTGTAACCGGTTTGTGACGGTTTCCTATGAGATCAGGTCCGATAAGATCATGAAGCCTTGCAGGATGGTGCTCTTATCGGACTTACATAATAAGTCTTTTGGCAGGGATAACGAAAGACTGCTTCTAAAGATTGACGAACTTGCACCCGATGAGATTCTTGTAGCGGGCGATATGCTGACTGCCACGGCAGGGCATGATTATAGTCCGGCACTTATGTTGATGCAGAAACTGGCCGGAAAGTACAGAATTCACTATGGCATGGGAAATCATGAGTATCGTCTGGGGCTTTATCCGGAGCAGTATCCCGGGATGTATGAAGGCTACTTGACAGGACTGAAAGCGGCGGGGATTGTACCTCTTTTGAATGAGCGGACTTATCTGCCGGCTCTTCATATGGATGTCTGCGGGGTGCAGATTGACAGGCAGTATTATAAACATTTCCACAAGAAGCCCATGGAAGCAGGGTATCTTACAAAACTTTTGGGAGAACCCAGAGAGGATGCCTTTCAGATTTTAATTGCCCATAATCCGGTATATTTCCAGGAATATGCCAGATGGGGGGCCGATTTGGTGGTGTCTGGTCATGTGCATGGCGGCATCATGAGACTGCCGGTGTTTGGCGGTGTGCTCTCTCCGAGTCTGACACTGTTTCCGAAATATGACGGCGGCCGCTTTTCGGAAGGAAAGAGTACCATGATCTTAAGCCGGGGCCTTGGGACGCACACCATTCCTCTGCGGGTTTTTAATCCGGGAGAACTGGTGGTGATCGATTTTAAACCGGACAAGTAGTATGTTAGAGAGGACAGGCTGTTATGGCAATACCTGTGAAGCTTGAGGTGTTCGAGGGTCCCTTGGACCTTCTGCTGCATCTGATTGATAAGAATAAAGTGGATATCTATGATATTCCCATCGTGGAGATTACAGAGCAGTATTTGGAATATATACGGCAGATGGAGACAGAGGATATGAACGTCATGAGTGAATTTTTGGTCATGGCGGCAACCTTGATTGATATCAAGTGTAAAATGCTTCTGCCCAAGGAAGTGGATGAAGAAGGGGAGGAGCAGGACCCCAGGGCAGAACTGGTGGAGAAACTTTTGGAATATAAGATGTGCAAATATATGTCCTATGAACTGCGGGACCGTATGGTGGATGCACAGCGCAGTCTTTACAAACCGCCGACGCTTCCGGCGGAAGTGGAGCAGTACAGGCAGCCGGTGGACTATGAAGAATTGATTGGTGATCTGACACTGCAGAGGCTCCATGAGATTTTTAAGCAGATGATGAAGCGCCAGGTGGACAAGATCGACCCTGTCAGGAGTACGTTCGGCAAGATTGAGAAGGACGAGATAGACTTGGATTTAAAGACAACTTATGTGGAAGCTTATGTGCGCAGCCATAAGACATTCAGTTTCCGCAGACTGCTGGAAAAACAGCACAGTAAGATGGAGGTTATCGTCACTTTCCTGGTGATTCTGGAAATGATTAAGACGGGCCGGATTGGTATTGAACAGGAGGATACTTTCTCCGATATCATCATCACGGCCAATGAGACGGCAGATAACGGGCCTGTGCAGCTGACATCACTGGGCTGACGGATTGGGGAGTGAGAGGGATAAGATATGGAGAAAGACAAGGCGAAGGCGGTACTCGAGGCGATTCTATTTACGATGGGAGACTCGGTGGAGATTGACAGGCTTGCCGCCGTGATTGAGGAGGATAAGGATACTACAAGGAAACTGCTTGACGAGATGGCATCAGAGTATCAGAAACAGGATAGAGGAATCGGCCTTACTACGTTAGAAGATGCGGTGCAGATGTGTACCAAAAGCGAACTGTATGAATATCTGATCAAGATAGCAAAGACGCCTAAAAAGTTTGTGCTCACAGACACACTTTTGGAGACATTATCCATCATAGCGTATAAACAGCCGATTACCAGACTGGAAATAGAAAAAGTGAGAGGTGTCAGCTGCGACCATGCGGTCAACAGGCTTTTGGAGTTTGATCTGATTATGGAGGTGGGCAGAATGGATGCCCCGGGGCGGCCGCTTCTATTTGGCACGACAGAACAGTTCCTTAGAAGTTTTGGGGTGAAATCTATTGAGGAACTGCCGGAGCTGAGTGCAGTACAGATTGAGGAGTTTAAACAACAGGCGGAATCTGAGGTACAGATGCAGCTGGATATCTGAGGATAAGAGGACATGGGTTACGGCCCACAGTACAATGTCCCGGCAGGATTTTAGAGACAGTGGTTCAAGGATTTGTAAAGTGCGCATATATATGTAAGGAGTCAGAAGACAGAGGCATTATATGGGTACTTTTTTCTTGCAATTAATCGTAACGATTGTTATTTTATTGGGCGTCTACAGCATATCTGCAAAGCATTTTCCACTCTATGTCAGGACCAAGCACAAGAGAGGCAGAGGGAATTCCTCCCATAGAAGCATCCGGCTTCTTTTCTTGGCAGGCACGCTTCTCTTTGGGGCTATTAAGCCGCCGTACAGCGTCTATGGGGCAGAACAAAAAGAGGAGCTGCAGCTTCATGCCAAAGCCGCCGTTTTGATGGATGCGGACAGCGGCAGGGTTCTTTACGGCAAAAATCCGGAGGAGATACTGCCTATGGCCAGTACCACCAAGATTATGACCTGTATTGTGGCGTTGGAATATGGCAATCTGGAGGATGCGGCGCAGGTGTCCGCCTATGCCGCCAGTATGCCCAAGGTAAAGCTTCATGTGAAACAGGGAGAGCAGTATCGTTTGAGGGATTTATTGTATTCTTTGATGTTAGAATCCCACAACGATTCTGCGGTGGTGATTGCGGAGGCTGTTGGCGGCAGTGTGGAAGGGTTTGCGGCCATGATGAATCAGAAAGCAAGAGATATCGGGTGTTATGATACATATTTTATCACGCCAAACGGTTTGGATGCGGTGGTGAATGACAGTGGCAAAATACATTCTACCACGGCCACAGATTTGGCTAAGATCATGGCCTACTGCGTGACAGATTCCCCGGCCAAAGAGCAGTTTCTTGAGATTACCAGGACGATCAGTTATGATTTTCATAACTTAGAGGGGAGCAGAAGCTTTCACTGCAACAATCACAATACATTTCTGGGGATGATGAAAGAAGCGCTTTCAGGCAAAACAGGATTTACAAATAACGCCGGTTATTGTTATGTGGGAGCATTGGACAGTGAGGGACGTACCTTTACGGTGGCATTGTTGGCCTGTGGGTGGCCAAATAACAGGAGTTATAAATGGAGCGATATGAAAACGCTGGCTGCATATGGTATGGAGAACTATCAGTATCAGGATATTTATGAGGAGAAGACCTTTGACAAGATACCGGTGACCAACGGCATTGCAGGAAATCCTGGAACACCTTACGGCGCGGCGGAGATACCGGTGGTGATGGAAGCGCATGAAAAGACGCTCCCCTATCTTCTTTGCGAGAAGGATAAGGTGGAGGTGAGAACGCAGGTGGAGAAGACGCTTGCAGCGCCGGTTGCAGACCATACGGAAGTGGGGGCGGTATCCTATTATCTGAATGGACAGATGATCAAACGCTATGCCGTTTACACGGATGGAGCGGTTAAGGAGCGCACGTTCGGATGGATATGCCGTTATATCTGGAGTATTTTTCTCCCCTAAATATTGCGGTGTATTTTATTTCTTATTTTATTACATTTTTTTGAAAAACTTACTAGTCGAGTTATGGATTCTGTGGTATACTACAGTCGTGTGTTGTGTCACACAATAATATAGTTTTATTATTATATATAATTATGATAAATGGAGGGCTGAAAAATGAGTACTACTTCTCAAGCGAGTCAAAGAATCAATGCTTTACTCGATGAAAACAGTTTCGTTGAGATCGGCGGTCTTGTGACAGCAAGAGCCACAGATTTCAATCTGAAACAGACCGAAACCCCGTCAGACGGTGTTGTGACCGGTTACGGTGTGATCGATGGCAGTCTTGTGTATGTGTACAGCCAGGATGCATCTGTACTGAACGGATCCGTGGGCGAGATGCATGCAAAGAAGATTGTAAACCTTTATAATCTGGCTATGAAGATGGGTGCGCCGGTAATCGGTCTGATCGATTCTGCCGGTTTGAGACTGCAGGAGGCTACAGATGCGCTCAACGGTTTCGGTGAGATTTACAAGAGCCAGGTGATGGCTTCCGGTGTGATTCCGCAGATTACGGCAGTATTTGGAAGCTGTGGAGGCGGACTTGCTTTGATTCCTGCCATGTCGGATTTTGCATTTATGGAAGAGAAGAAGGCAAAACTGTTTGTAAATTCTCCCAATGCACTAGAAGGCAATGAGATTTCCCGCTGCGATACATCTGCGGCTGCGTTCCAGAGTGAGGAGACAGGCCTGATTGATATGGTGGCAGACGAGGCTTCCATTCTTTCACAGATCAGACAGCTTGTATCCATCTTACCGGCTAACAATGCGGATTATGCACTGACGGACTGCACGGATGATTTAAACCGCGCCTGCGCGCAGATAGCAGGCTGTGTGGGTGATACGGCTATTGCTTTATCCCAGATCGCGGACGACGGTCTGTTCGTGGAAGTAAAACAGGACTATGCGAAAGATATGGCAGCCGGCTTTATCCGTTTGAACGGCGCTACGGTAGGTGCTGTTGCAAATCGTACCGAAGTGTACAATGAAGACGGTGAAGTGGTTGATAAATTTGATGCGGTGTTGTCGGCAAGAGGCGCTGAGAAAGCGGCAGAGTTTGTGAATTTCTGTGATGCCTTTGATATCCCTGTACTTTCTCTTACGAATGTGACAGGTTTTGCGGCAAATAAGTGTTCTGAGAAGCGTATGGCGAAAGCTGTGGGCAGGCTTACATACGCATTTGCCAACGCTACCGTTCCCAAGGTAAATGTGGTGATCGGTAAGGCTTACGGCAGTGCTTATGTTGCTATGAATTCCAAGGCTGTGGGCGCGGATATTACGATGGCATGGCCGGATGCGCAGATTGGTATGATGGATGCCAAACTGGCAGCAAAGATTATCTGTGATGGACAAGGTTCTGAGGCAATCGATGCCTGTGCAAAAGAGTATGAGGCATTACAGAACAATGTGACCAGCGCGGCAAAGAGAGGCTATGTAGATCAGATCGTGGAGCCGGCCGACACCAGAAAATATGTGATCGGTGCTTTCGAGATGCTGGCGGCTAAGAGCGAGGGCCGTCCTGAGAAAAAACATGGTACAGTTTAGAAAGGATGATGCTTAATATGAAAAAATTATTGGTAATATTAGGTATGATTGCCTGTATGGCCGGCCTCGTAGCATGTGGGGAAGAAGAGACGACAAATGAGGGGCCGATCACGGAGGAACAGGCAGTAGAGATTGGTGAGACCGTTGTCGAGCAGATGGATATGATCGTCAGCAGCGGTGCTGTAGAACAGTATGTAGATCAGGCTCCTCTCTATAATGGATTCCTTGGCTGGGAGAGCTCAATGGATGATATCGGTACTTTTGAGGGTACTAACGGCGGCACGGCACGGTTTGAAGATGAGGAAGTGATCATCAATGTGGAGGTGCTTGGTTCTAAGCATGATGCGACGGTAGAGATCATTATCAGCGACGATTTGATGTCCTACATCGGCATTACCACGAATGTCCATTATTCTACAGGCGAGATTATGCTCAAGGCACTTATGAATACCATAATTGGTATGGGTACTGTGTTTGTGGTTTTGATTCTGATCAGCCTGATTATCTCCTGCTTCACACTGATTTCCAAGATAGAAGGGAAGCAGAAGAAGAAAGCGCAGGAGTCTGCACCGGCACCAGCAGCACCTGTAGTCACACAGAGTGTACAGCAGGAAGAACTTTCGGACGACACGGAACTTGTGGCAGTTATCGCTGCAGCAATTGCTGCCTATGAAGGGGCGGCATCCACAGATGGGTTTGTGGTGAGATCCATCAGAAAATCGAATAAGACTAAATGGCAGAATGCCTGAGATCATAGGAGGATATGAAGATGAAAAATTATACAATTACCGTAAACGGCAGCGTATATGATGTAGTAGTGGAAGAAGGCCAGACAAGCGGCGCACCGAAAGCGGCGGCACCTGCAGCACCCAGAGCAGTTCCCAAGGCGGCACCTGCACCGGCGGCAGCACCTGCGACGGGCGGCGCGGCAGGCAGTGTGAAGATTGAGGCAGGCGCAGCAGGTAAGGTATTCAAGATTGAGGCTAATGTGGGTCAGGCAGTAAAGAAAGGTGACGCTGTGGTGATTGTAGAGGCTATGAAGATGGAGATTCCTGTAGTAGCTCCTCAGGATGGTACTGTAGCAAGTATCAATGTGGCAGTGGGCGATGCAGTAGAAGCAGGCGCACTTCTTGCAACATTGAACTAATCGTTGGCAGGAGAGTCTGTACGGACGCTTCTTCTGAAACTAAAACTACAGGAGGTTAATGAAAATGTATATAGTAGAGACGCTTGATAATCTGATACATCAGACCGCCTTTTTCAATCTGGAAGTGGGCAACTATATCATGATTATCGTAGCACTTGTATTTCTATATCTTGCAATCGGCAAGGGATTTGAACCGTTATTACTGGTTCCCATCGCCTTCGGTATGCTGCTTGTAAATATCTATCCTGATATCATGGCAGAGTACGGGGAAGGCGGCGCCGGCGGCGGTTTGCTGTACTATTTTTACAAACTGGATGAGTGGGCTATCCTGCCGTCCCTGATCTTTATGGGCGTCGGCGCGATGACGGACTTCGGCCCCCTGATTGCCAATCCCAAGAGCTTTCTTCTGGGTGCAGCGGCACAGTTTGGTATTTTTGCGGCGTACTTTGGCGCAATCTTCTTAGGATTTAATGATAAAGCAGCGGCAGCAATCTCTATCATTGGTGGCGCGGATGGTCCTACCTCCATTTTCCTGGCAGGTAAATTAGGACAGACAACGCTGATGGGGCCCATCGCTGTGGCGGCATATTCTTACATGGCATTGGTGCCGATTATTCAGCCGCCGATCATGAAACTTTTCACCACAGAGAAAGAGAGAAAGATTAAGATGGGGCAGCTTCGTCCTGTCAGCAAACTGGAAAAGATTCTCTTCCCTATCGTGGTTACCGTTGTAGTATCTTTGATTCTGCCTACAACTGCACCCCTTGTTGGTATGTTGATGTTAGGTAATCTGTTCAGAGAGTGCGGCGTGGTAAGACAGTTGACAGATACGGCTTCCAATGCCCTGATGTACATCGTTGTTATTATTCTTGGTACTTCCGTAGGTGCAACCACAAGTGCCGAGGCATTTCTTAACTGGGATACCATCAAGATCGTTATTTTAGGTCTGATTGCTTTCGCGTTTGGTACGGCGGCAGGTGTGCTGTTTGGTAAACTGATGTGTGTTCTCACCAAGGGTAAGGTGAACCCATTGATCGGTTCTGCCGGTGTATCTGCAGTACCAATGGCGGCCAGAGTATCACAGAAGGTTGGTGCGGAGGAGGATCCTACAAACTTCCTGCTGATGCACGCTATGGGACCTAACGTAGCAGGTGTTATTGGTACGGCTGTAGCGGCGGGCACCTTTATGGCGGTATTCGGCGTTTTCTAAGAAGTTGAATTGGAAGGATGAGACCTCACTTATTGTGAAATATGCATATCATTAAAAATGAGAAAGGGATGGATAATAAAATGGCAGAACAAAAACCCGTTAAGATTATGGAAACAGTTCTCCGCGATGCGCATCAGTCTTTGATTGCAACCAGAATGCCTACCGAGAAGATGCTTCCCATTGTGGAGAAAATGGATAAAGTCGGCTATCATGCAGTAGAGTGCTGGGGCGGTGCTACCTTCGATGCTTCTCTTCGTTTCCTGAAGGAAGATCCGTGGGAGAGACTCAGAAAGCTGAGAGACGGCTTTAAGAACACAAAATTACAGATGTTATTTAGAGGTCAGAATATCTTGGGATATAGACCTTATGCGGATGATGTGGTGTATGCGTTTGTTGAGAAATCCATTGCAAACGGTATCGATGTCATCAGAATTTTCGATTGTCTGAACGATATCCGCAACCTGCAGGCGGCGGTAGACGCAACCAACAAGATTAAGAAACAGGAGGGCAGAGGCGAGTCGCAGATTGCGCTTTCCTATACCCTTGGAGACGCCTATACATTGGAATATTGGGCAGACATGGCGAGAAAGATTGAAGAAATGGGAGCAGATTCCATTTGTATCAAGGATATGGCAGGTCTGCTTGTTCCTTACCGTGCGGCGGAGCTCGTAAAGACATTGAAGGAGAGCACCAAGCTTCCTATTCAGCTGCATACACACTATACCTCCGGCGTAGCTTCCATGACATATCTGAAAGCAGTAGAGGCAGGCGTGGATATTATTGACTGTGCAATTTCTCCGTTTGCGCTTGGTACTTCTCAGCCGGCGACCGAGGTTATGGTGGAGACCTTCAAGGGGACTCCTTATGATACCGGATATGATCAGGGCGTTTTGGCAGAGATTGCGGATTACTTCCGTCCTTACCGTGAAGAATGTATCGAATCCGGTCTGATGAGCACGAAAGTACTCGGCGTCAACATCAATACACTGCGTTATCAGGTTCCGGGCGGTATGCTTTCTAACATGGTAAGCCAGCTCAAAGAGCAGAAGGCAGAGGATAAATATCAGGATGTGCTGGAAGAGATTCCCAGAGTTCGTAAAGACTGTGGTGAGCCGCCTCTGGTTACACCTTCCTCTCAGATTGTCGGTACACAGGCGGTATTTAATGTGTTGATGGGCGAGAGATATAAGATGGCAACAGGAGAATTCAAAGATTTGCTCCGCGGTAATTACGGACAGACAGTTAAGCCTATGAGCCAGGAAGTAATTGATAAGGTTATTCCCGGCGAGCTCCGTTCCACCGCTCGTTCCGCCGAGGCAACCGGTCATGTTGAGCCCGAGCTTGCAGGACTGGAAGCAGAGATGAAAGAATGGAAACAGCAGGATGAGGATGTATTGTCCTACGCACTGTTCCCGCAGGTGGCAATTGACTTCTTTAAGTATCGTCAGGCACAGCAGGAAAAGGTTGACATGACCCAGGCGGATACCAAGAATGGGGCATATCCGGTCTAAGAAGAGAATTTCTGTGAAATTTATCTTCTCCCGTTCTGCAGGCAGAACGCGGATAATCGGATAAAATGAAAGATTTGAAAGAGAGCGGAGAGGTCTGCTCTCTTTTTTTGTGGGAGAAGAAAAGGAAAAATGTAGAAAAAGCTTGACGGAGGTTACATAATATATTATAATAACATACGTTACTAAAAAGGTATTTAGTATAGGGTTACAGGAGGGGAATATTCTTATGGCGAGGAAAGAGACTATCACAAAAAGCGACATATTGAATACGGCGTTTGACATCACGAGGGAGGAAGGATTTTCTAAAGTAAGTGCCAGAACATTGGCGGCTAAGGCAGGTTGTTCGACACAGCCAATTTTCAGGGTGTATAAGAACATGGAAGAATTGGGAGATGATCTTTTTATGAAGGTCATCGAGTTTTTCAGTGCTTATTATACGGCATTTCCCAAGATGAATGATACACCTTTTGTCAATCTGGGGATTGCCTATATTCGTTTTGCTGAGGAAGAACAGCAGTTGTTCAGGCTTTTGTTCCTTTCTGAGGACCGTCATGGCAAGAGCCTGTATGATATGTTAAACGGCAGGAACGGCGCAGTAGTCCGGGAGATTAATAATGCAAAATTTTATGGCTGTAAAGATCCAAGCGGTATGTTTATGAAGATGTGGATATTTATTCATGGTGCTGCCTGTATGGCATTGACGGGGGATTACGATCTGCAGGAAGAAGACACAATCAAGCTGTTGGAGGAGTCCTACAACGCTTTTCAGAATATCTGACGATGCATCGATAGAAAGGGTGTTTGTACTATACAATGGCGATAGAGAATCGTTATGACATTATAACAAGGATTAATGAATATTATAATAAAATGAGCAAAGGCCAGAAAGCGATATCTGCTTTTATTTACGATCATTACGATCAGGCGGTATTTATGACTGCGGCGAAGCTGGGCGATACGGTGGGAGTGAGTGAATCCACGGTGGTGCGTTATGCCATGTTCATTGGTTATAATGGCTATCCTGAATTTCAAAGAGACTTGGAATACTGGGTGCAGAATAAGATCAATTCCGTACAGAAGATAGGTGCGAAGTATGGAAAAAGCACACAGTCGGAAATCTTAACCTCCGTCCTGCAGTCTGATATTGAGAAGATACAAGATACCATCCATAATATGGATCCGGTGGCTTTCGAGACGGCGGTGGATATTATCTTAGAGGCTAAGAGTGTCTATGTGATGGGGGTCAGGAGTTGTGAGCCTCTGGCGGATTTTCTGCATTTTTATCTGAATATGATTCGTGGAAACGTGGTGCTTCTAAAGACCACCAGTGTTTCCGAGACCTTTGAACAGATGATTCGTATCGATGAGCAGGATGCTATGATTGGTATCAGCTTTCCCCGGTATTCCATGAGGACATTAAAGGCCATGGAATTTGCCAATGACAGAAATGCCAAGGTGATTGCGGTGACAGATTCCGTTCATTCTCCGATGAACCTGTATTCCTCCTGCAATCTGCTTGCCAGGAGTGATATGGTTTCCATTGTAGATTCCCTGGTGGCGCCTCTTAGTGTGATCAATGCGCTGGTGGTGGCAATGTGTCTCAAACGTCCGGAGGAAGTGAAGGATAATTTGAAGAATCTGGAAGAAGCCTGGAATAATTATCAGGTATACTTAAATGATGAGATTAATTTTATTGACGAGGAGCCGATGTTAAATTATCCTCTTCGCAGGAAGACGTAAGTAGTGATGAGTAAAGTGATTGTGATTGGCGGCGGTCCGGCCGGTATGATGGCGGCGTTTGCCGCTGCAGAGAATGGGCACAGGGTCCTGCTTTTGGAAAAGAATGAGAAACTTGGCAAGAAGCTATATATTACAGGCAAAGGAAGATGTAATGTGACCAATGCCTGTGAGCGGGACAAGTTTTTTGAAAATATAGTTAGTAATCCTAAATTTTTATATAGCGCATATCATGCCTGTGATAATAGGAAACTGATGGAGATAATCAAAAATGCCGGCTGTCCTCTCAAAGTAGAACGGGGTGAGCGGGTATTTCCGGTGTCAGACCATGCTTCCGATATTACCGCAGCGTTTCAGCGCTTGCTGAAAGAAAAGGGGGTGCAGATTCGTCTTCACACCACGGTGCTGGATGTGGCTGTTAAAGATGGACAGGTGTCGGGGGTAAGGCTTGCAGACGGGAGTATGCTTACGGCAGATGCCGTGGTGGCGGCCACGGGCGGGTTGTCCTATCAGACCACAGGGTCTACCGGAGACGGATATGGTATGGCGCAGACGTATGGACATACGGTCAAGGAATGTGCCCCTGCCTTGGTGCCGATGGAGACGGCAGAGGATTGGTGCAGATCGCTTCAGGGATTATCTTTAAAGAATGTGACGCTTACCATGACTTGCAAAAAGAAGCAGATTTACCAGGGGTTTGGAGAAATGCTCTTTACACACTTTGGCGTCAGCGGCCCTTTGGTATTATCCGCCAGCAGTTATTATAACAGATGTAAGGAAAAAGATTCTATTTGGCTGGCAATAGATTTGAAGCCTGCCTTATCTGTGGAGCAGCTGGATAAGCGCTTCCTGCGCGAGTTTGAGGAAAATCATAACAGACAGATTAAAAATGTGCTGGGTAATATTTACCCGGCTAAACTGGTTCCGGTTATGCTCCTGGTCTGTGACATTGGCGGGGAGCAAAGAGTAGGTGAGGTGACGCGCAGACAGAGGCAGAGGCTGGTAGAGGTGACTAAGAATCTTACTATGCAGGTAAAGCGCCTGAGAGGTTTTGACGAGGCGATTATTACCCAAGGCGGTGTGGCAGTGAAAGAAATCAATCCTTCTACCATGGAGTCAAAGCTTGTGCAGGGACTTTATTTTGCCGGAGAAGTCCTGGATATAGACGCTCTGACAGGCGGCTTTAACTTACAGATTGCCTGGTCTACAGGATATCTGGCAGGAGCCAGTATTTCATAGATGAAGAATAAAATTTATAACGCTGGGTTTGTGTCTGCGCGCTGCCTGACATAAACTCGTTGGTGGCAAAAGGCAGTGCAGAAATGAGGAGGATGAGATGGGTTTTAATATTGCAATTGATGGGCCGGCAGGGGCAGGAAAAAGTACCATCGCTAAGAAAATAGCGGCAAAGAAAGGATATATCTATGTGGACACAGGGGCAATGTACCGCGCTATGGCCTTGTATTTGTTGAGAGAGCATGTGAATCCTGCACAGACAGAAGAGATTGATAAAAGGTGCCAGGATGCCGATATTACCATTGCCTATGAGAATGGCGAGCAGGTAGTGTATTTAAATGGCGAGAATGTGAACGGCTATATCCGCACGGAGGAAGTGGGCAACATGGCGTCAGTCAGCAGTCCTAATCCCAATGTGCGCAAAAAACTGGTGGAATTACAGCAGAAGCTGGCAGCCGATGCAGATGTTGTCATGGACGGCAGGGATATCGGCACCTGTGTACTGCCGGGTGCCCAGGTGAAAGTGTATCTGACAGCGGACAGCAGCGTGCGTGCCATGCGCCGCTATAAGGAGCTTGTGGCAAAAGGGGTGTCCTGTGACCTTGCTACGATTGAACAGGATATCATCGAGAGAGACAGGCAGGATATGACCCGGGAAATCTCACCTTTAAAGCAGGCGGAGGATGCTGTTTTGCTGGATTCCTCCCATATGACGGTGGACGAAGTGGTGGATGCCGTGATTGGCTTGTGTGAGGCATAGAGGAGGAGATTACAGTATGGAAGTGATCCTGGCAGAACATGCGGGTTTTTGCTTTGGTGTGAAACGTGCGGTAGAGCAGGTCTATGAACAGGCGGCCACGGGCAAGCCGATTTATACATACGGCCCTATCATTCACAACGAGGAAGTGGTGAAGGACCTGGCGGGGAAGGGTGTACAGGTGATCGAGAGCCAAGAAGACCTTATGCAGATTAAGGAGGGAACGGTGGTGATTCGTTCCCACGGTGTGTCCAGAGAGATCTGCGAGCAGATTACGGATAAAGGGTTAGAGTGCGTGGACGCCACCTGTCCTTTTGTCAAACGGATTCATAAGATTGTGGAAAAGGAAAGCAGTGAAGGGAAACGAGTGGTGATCATCGGCAACGCCGGACACCCGGAAGTAGAGGGGATTATGGGGTGGTCGAAGACGCAGACAACGGTCATCGGAACCCTGGAAGAAGCGCAAAATTTCCCTTGTAATACGGGAGAAGAGCTCTGCATTGTTTCTCAAACGACATTTAACTACAATAAATTTCAAGATATGGTTGAAATTT
>ERZ779621.457-NODE-457-length-17537-cov-12.335660_pt1 | contig 17537 bp, 12 predicted proteins | sample MGYA00514215_ERZ779621 | MGnify/ENA primary metagenome ERZ779621 (study PRJEB29562, sample SAMEA4376715) | mouse gut metagenome | isolation source: Cecum | study: EMG produced TPA metagenomics assembly of the A DSS colitis mouse model was used to assess the...
AACAACGAGAAAACCCAGTAAAATCAATGGGTTATGGCATTTAACAAATGCCTAAGACTTGAATATATAGAAGGAGATAAATCAAATTGGATTGATCTGCGGGCAGCAGAGGATGTCTATCTCAGGAAGGGAGAATTTAAACTGATTCCTCTGGGAGTTGCAATGGAGTTGCCGGAGGGATATGAGGCGCATATAGTTCCCAGGAGTTCTACCTTTAAGAATTTTGGTATTATTCAGACCAATCATATTGGGGTTATTGATGAAAGTTATTGTGGAGATGATGATCAGTGGTATATGCCAGTATATGCAATAAGAGATGCTGAGCTTCATATGAACGATAGGATTTGCCAGTTTAGGATTATTAAGCATCAGCCACAAATTATTTTTAATGAAATAAAGAATCTTAATGGTGTTAATAGGAGCGGGTTCGGGAGTACAGGGAGGTAAATTTAATGGAAGAAACAAATAATGCTTCATATGGTAAATATGACGGTAAGGTGATTAAGCAAACTGATTTATATGATATACTTCCATTCAAAAAAACAAAGATTCAACAATTGATAAAATCTGGTGAACTTCCTATGGTTAAGATTGGAAAAGATTATATAACAACTTTCAAAATCCTAGAAGAGTGGATTTCAAATCATATAGGGGAAGAAATTTATTACCAATAATTGAAATAGTGCCATGAAGATAGTATAATTATAATATCTATCATGGCATTATTTTTTAGGAGGTGAATTATATTAATAATGCCATTTATAAATATTTCGTCAATAATAAATGGAATGAGTATTAAGCAAAGGACAGTAGATAATAGGTTTGAAGGAAGAATTACCGTAAATGGTATAAGGAAAAGTTTCTATGGTGGTACAAAAGCAGAAGTTAGACGTAAGGCAAAGGAATACTTACAAAAGGTCGAAAACGGATACCGCGATCCCCAAAAGATTGTGCTTGATGATTATATAGAATACTGGCTCACGACCTATAAGCTGAACAAAATTGAACCATCATCATATACTCGTTTATATAGTGTATTCAATTGCCAGATAAAAAACACTTTGGGTACAAGGATGATTGGGAATATAACAACTGCTGATATTCAGAAATTCATAGATGAACATGCCAACCCGCCAGATGATGCTATAAAGCCTTTAGCATTGTCCGGGCTGAAACGTATTCTACATCTTCTGAGACCATGTATGGAAATGGCGGTCACAGAGGGAATTATATATAAGAATCCTTGTGATAATGTACAACTACCAGTCGAAAGCTGTATCCAAACAAATACAAAAGTACAGACGACATTAAACGATGTAGAAATTGCTGAATTTAAAGAAGCGGCATTGGCAAAGTGGAATAATAACGAGTATCGAAGTAGGGATGCGATTGTTTTATTGATTATATTAAATTTAGGATTACGAGTAGGAGAAGCAATAGCGTTAGAATGGGATGATGTAAATTTAGAAGAAAATATTGTATACATCAATAAAACAGTCCAAAGCAATATAAGAAATTTCAGTGATGTTGGAAATGCTCAATATGTAAAAGTTAAGAGTTCAACAAAAACACAAGCGGGCGTTAGGGTATTACCATTAAATGACACAATAGTCGATTATTTTAATATCCTCAAAGAATATGATTTAAGAAACGGTATTAGATCACAATATGTATGTACTACTAAGACAGGCAAAATGAAAAATGCGCGCAATCTCCAAAGAAGTCTGGACAGGGTAATGCAAAACACGCATATTAATAAGAAAGTTACTTTGCATACTTTACGGCATACATTTGGTTCTACAATGTTAAGACGGGGAGTCAATATTGAAGTAGTAAGTAAACTTATGGGACATGCAAACATAACAATTACTTATACAAAATATATACATGTAATACAAGAACAAAAGGCAAAAGCGATGAAAACGATAGCGATATGCTGAATAATGTATATTCAAACATCTTGAAAAAATTGGGGTCAAATTGGGGTCAAATTAAAATAAAATATTAAAAATGCTGTAAAATCAATGCTCTTAGGATGATGTATTTGGTTCGACTCCCGTCTGGTCCATCAAAGGAAAGCATTTGGAAAACAAAAATCCAAATGCTTTATTTTCTGGACACCACATGCATTTTGCTGTAAAATAAATCATAGTAAACGGCATAATAAATGAAAGGATACATAGAGAGGGAAGCATATGGCAGAGAAAACAAGTAAAACCAATAAGGATAATTACAGAGTGGGGGTTCTGCATTCTGTTCGGACAAAGATTATAGGGGCTATGGTAGTGGCAATGGTTTTGTTGTCGATTTGCCTGTCGGTCGTTCTGATTAGAAATCTCAGAATCCCTCTGATGGAAAACAATCAGTGTTATCTGTACGATTTGGCCGTGGCCTATGGCGGTAATATCGAAACTGCCATTGAGACAAAGGGATATAATACGGCCATGGATTATAATAATCTGGCGGATTCGATCGGCGGAATCGGGTTAAAGGGTGTGGAATCCAGTTATGCTTATATGGTTGCCGAGGATGGCACGATGCTCTATCATCCCACCAAGGAGAAAGTAGGACAGCCTGTAGAAAATGAAGTGGTCAAAGGCGTGGTGAATCAGTTAAAGTCAGGCACAGTGCCGGAGCCTAATGTGGTAGAATATACGTTTAACGGTTCGGTCAAATATGCTTCCTATTATGTGGCCGAACGGGGACACAGTATCCTGGTGGTATCTGCGGATAAAGATGAGTTGATGGAAACGGTGAATCATGTGACCCTGATTGGTACGTGCTGTACCACGATTCTGGTGATCATTGCCAGCATCATAGCATTTTTCTTTATCAGTAAGATCGTAAATCCGATTATCAAAGTGACAAATATTATCGGCCGCCTGGCACATATGGATTTTTCTGAAATTGAAGGGCAGGCTAAGCTGACAGCACGAAAGGACGAGACTGGTACAATGAGCCGGGCTGTAGCGGAACTGCGCAGTCAGTTGGTTCATGTTGTCTCCGATCTTCAAGAGCAGAGTGAACAGCTTTTTGCGGCGTCGGATTCACTCAATACAAACGCATCCGAGACCGCCACTACAGTAGAGCAGGTTGAGAAAGCGGTAGCGGAGATTTCCGAGGGCGCATCTTCCCAGGCGGAAGAGACGCAGAAAGCAACGGAAAATGTAATCCTGATGGGCAATATGGTGGAGGAGACTTCTCAGGAGGTAGATGATCTGATAGACAATGCCAACGACATGAAGCGGTCCAGTGAAGAGGCATTTGTTACTTTGACGGCGCTTGAGAAGATTAATGATCAGGCAAGAGAGGCGATTGAGGTAATCTATGAGCAGACCAATACCACCAATGAGTCTGCCATGAAGATTCGGGAGGCCACTTCGTTAATCACGTCCATTGCGGAGGAGACAAATCTTTTGTCTCTAAACGCCAGCATCGAGGCGGCGCGTGCGGGAGAACAGGGCAGGGGCTTTGCAGTGGTGGCAGGCCAGATTCAGAAGCTGGCTGAGCAGTCTAATGATTCGGCACGTCAGATTGAGAATATTATAGATTCCCTGATCACAGATTCCGAAAAATCTGTAGCAACCATGGAAGAGGTAAAGAAAATCATCAACAGCCAGAATGAGAGCGTGGGGCGTACCAATGATATTTTTGTGCAGGTACAGACAGGTATCACAGGTTCTATGGATGGTATCAACCGGATTGCAGACAAGACAAAGAAGTTGGACGCGGCGCGGGTAAATGTGGTAGACGTGGTTCAGAATCTGACAGCGATTGCAGAAGAGAATGCGGCGAGCACAGAGGAGACTTCCGCTTCTGTTACGGAAGTGAGCAGTATTGTATACAATATATCAGAGAATGCAACACAGCTTAAGGATGTGGCCACACGCCTGGAGAATAATATGAATATCTTCAAGATTTAAGCATAAACTGCGGGTAAGATATCTGAGGATAACGAAATGTAACGGAGACATCTATCCGCAAGGACATGCAGGAGAGTGGGATGGACAGGAACGGAGAAGATCTTATTGTAGGCGGTTACCGCTTTGCGACGATAGCGGATGCGGAAACTGCCAGGATGGAAGAAAAGAAGATAGAGAATCTGGAGAAGCACCTGGATTACCGTCAGCCGCAGAACGTGCTGCTTGTCTATAACAGGGCACTGGATAATAAGGTGTTTTTGACGCCGGTTGGTTTTGCCTATCTGCAGAAAATGCAAAAAGAAATGGTTAAGTGGGGAGTGCCGGCAGATAAAATCCGGCCAGTGCCGCTTTATGGAACCTTTAGTAACAAGACGGAGAACAACAGTTCCATCAGGAAAAGTTTTGCTGCAAGACATCCTAAAATAGAATATAAAGGGAGATTTATCACTTCCCTATTGATCAATGTGATTCTGGTACTTTTGGTGGCGGCAATGGTGGCAATGTCCTGGCGCAGTGATGTGCCCAACATCATCAATTACCGCAGGGCAGTGGTGGATGAGTATTCCCAGTGGGAGCAGGAGCTTACAGAGCGGGAGAACGCCCTGCGTAAAGCAAAGCGGGAGCTTGACAGTGCACAGTAGACGACAAGGAGAAGTAAAGGGATATGGATAAGCTGAAAATCCTGGTGGTGGACGATGAGAGCCGTATGCGCAAGCTGGTAAGGGACTTTCTGGTAAAGAGTAATTATGAAGTGGTGGAGGCGGAAGACGGCGCTGCAGCACTTGATATCTTTTTTGAATCAAACGACATTGATTTAGTGATTCTTGACGTGATGATGCCCAAGATGGATGGATGGCAGGTGTGCAGAGAAATCAGAGCGTATTCCAAAGTCCCTATTATCATGCTGACAGCAAAGGCAGACGAACGGGATGAGCTGCAAGGATTTGAAATGGGGGTTGATGAGTATATTTCCAAGCCGTTTAGTCCTAAGATATTGGTGGCCCGTGTGGAAGCGATTTTGAGAAGGACCAGTCAGGTCACGGCAGACAGATTATTGGAAGTCGGCGGAATCCGGGTTGATAAAGCGGCACACAGTGTAACAGTTGACGGGCAGGCAGTGGAGTTGAGTTATAAAGAATTTGAACTGCTGTCTTATTTTATGGAAAATAAAGGAATTGCATTGTCCAGAGAAAAGATATTAAACAGTGTCTGGAATTATGATTATTTTGGGGACGCAAGAACGATAGATACTCATGTGAAGAAGCTGCGTAGTAAAATGGGGAAAAAAGGCGATTTGATCAAGACCATCTGGGGGATGGGATATAAATTTGAGGTAGAATAAACCGTACAGTCTGTGGTAAACAGTATGGGTGGGAGGATAAGGAAATGTCCAAACGGTGGTTTTATCAGGAAGAATTGTTTTTTGCCAATGAGGATGATAATCTTCGGGAAATCAACCAGAATAGAATCATAGATATGCTGAACAAGAATGGGGCAGTGGGCGTGGTCGGCGGTTTCTATGAGAAGGGTTTTCCTGTTTATTTTATCAGTTCTTTTGCACTCAATAATATTGGGATGACCTTTCAGCAGTTCATGAAGGTTACGGGCGGAAACTATTTGGAAGCGGTGTATGAAGAGGACCGCAGCGGTTTTGAGAAGGCGTGTAAAAAGGGCGGCCAAAACAGCCTGGAATATCGGCTGAAGAATAGTAAAGGCGAGGGCATCTGGGTACAGGAAGAGAGAACGCAGTCCGTGTCCTGCGACGGCAGGAAGATATGGATTGGTGCGGTGCGTCTGATAGATGAGGCGAGAAGAAGTGATCAGTTGAACCAGGAAGCATTCCAGATGCTGCAGGATGCCTACTTTAGAATCAGCGCCATTGATCTTAACAAAAATTCCATGATTGATATGAAAGTTGTAGATAGTGAAAAGGCTGAGATGGAGAGCCACAAAGGTGATTACAGGAAAACCATAGAATCCTGTGCCAATAACCACGTGGGGGAAAAAGACCGGGAAAGCTTTTTGAATATTATGGCGGCTGAAAATCTGAAAGCAGTCTTTTTGGAGGGCGGCGCTTCCGTATACTTCAATTATAATCGATTAGTGAACGGGGAATGGATATGGGTGCGTTCCAAAATCATACCGGTTGATCATTTCAGTGAGTCGAATGCCCGTGTTATGTGGTATGTAAAAAACATATCGGAGGAAAAGGCGAAAGAGGCGGAGATAACGGACAAACTCGTCCGTTCCAATGCGGAACTGATGCAGGCAAAAGAGGAACTTGAGCAGGCGAATTTGAGAATCAAAGAGTCCAATGCCGCTCTGCGCAGGACATTGGGCGCTGAGGAGCAGTACAGACATGCGATTACTTCCGAGGCGGTATTTGTATATAATGTGAATGTCACAAAGAATCTGATGGAAGAGGATTTCTATGAGATCAGGAACGGTGAGATGACGGCCGTACTGCCACTGGTGGGATTGCAGGCACCCTGTGATGCGGATGAGTTTTTCATGCGGTGGAGTAAAGAGATGGTATTTCCGGAAGACCGGGAGCTCTTTATCCAGACGGTCAATACGAGACACTTACTGGAAGCATATGAGCGAGGAGAGAATGAGCTGATCGCGGAGGTGGAGACGGTGGGGACAGGTGATATGCCGCAGATACTGCGTTACACCATTCTCCTCACGAAGGATACGGAGAGCGGAGACATTCTGGCTCTCAGCAATGCAAAGGATATTACAGAATCAAAGAGGAAGGAACGGGATGCCAAGAGGGCGCTCTTGGATGCTTATGAGGCGGCGGACCGTGCAAGCAGTGCAAAGACAGATTTCCTCTCTAAGATGTCACATGATATCAGGACGCCATTGAATGCGATCATCGGTATGACAGCCATTGCCGGCACCAGACTGGAAGATCCAAAAGGGGTGGAGGAGTGCCTTAGTAAAATATCTTCGGCCAGCAGGCATTTGCTTTCCTTAGTCAATGAAGTACTCGATATGAGCAGGATTGAAGCGGGAACGATGTCGTTAAATGAGGAGAGCTTTAACCTCTTTGATATGGTGGATAATCTGGTCAGGATGACGGCTTCCGAAGCGGAGACCAAGGGACAGCATGTGGAAGTGCTTGCCCAGGAATTGGAGCATGAAAATGTGACCGGGGATATCATGAGGATTCAGCAGGCGCTTGGGGGTATATTAACCAATGCGGTCCGGTATACGCCCAATGAAGGCGAAATCAGTATCAATATTGCAGAGAAATCATCCACCCAAAGTCATACGGGCCGTTATGAGTTTGTGATTCAGGACAATGGAATCGGTATGTCCGAGGAGTTTTTGACGAAGATATTTGAACCCTTTGAGCGGGCGGAAGATGTGCGTATCAGCAAGATTCATGGAACCGGGTTAGGGCTGACCATTTCACGTAATATTATTCAAATGATGGGCGGCGATATCGAGATAGAGAGTGAGCAGGGAGTCGGTACGATCGTTACAGTGACAATCCCCCTTAAATACTTAGAGCAAGATCAGGCAGAAGGACTTAATCTGGAAGGCAAGACGGTGCTTGTGGTGGATGACAGCCGTTTTATCTGTGAGAGTACCTGTGTATTGCTGGAGAAAATGGGCATGAAGGGTGACTGGGTACTGTCCGGCGCGGAAGCAGTTGCCTACGTGATCGATAAAAAGCAGCAGGGGGAGGACCTTTTTGCCATACTTTTAGACTGGAGTATGCCGGGCATGAACGGTTTGGAAACAGCTAAGGCGATACGCAGACTGGCCCATTCCGAGGTGCCTATTGCAGTGGTGTCGTCTTTCGACTGGGTAGATATCGAGATGGAAGCGAGAGTGGCAGGGATAGACGGTTATATCATGAAACCGCTCTATAAAAACCGCCTGATCAATACATTCAAAGGTTTTCTGCCGAAAGATGATGAAGTAGAACATAACAGTTCTTTGGAGGAGATTGGCAAAAAGGATTACTCCAACAAGCGCCTTTTGGTGGTGGAAGATAATGATCTAAACAGGGAGATTGCAACGGAAATTCTTTCTATGACGGGAGTTAAGATTGAGACAGCTGAGAACGGCAAGGAAGCGGTAGACATGATGTCAGCTTCCCAGCCGGGATATTATGATCTGATTTTGATGGATATTCAAATGCCTGTTATGAATGGATACGATGCCACCTGCGTGATACGCGCCATGGAGCGGGAGGATGCCAGAAGGGTTCCAATCGTTGCAATGACAGCCAACGCCTTTTTGGAGGATGTGCAGAAAGCCAAAGCTTCCGGCATGAATGAACATATGATGAAACCGCTAGATATTGACCAGTTACAAAAGATGCTGGACCGATGGCTCAGTTAAAAAAGATACCGATTTCCGTCTGTGGACGGGGTCGGTATTTTTATGTTTATTTTTCTAAAAAAAATCTTAAATGTAGAAGCAGATACTTGATTTTTGATGAAAAAAATGTATTCTAAAGAATGTGCATGAACAGCATTTTAGGGAAAGGACATGGTTAGACGATGAAGAGAAAATACATAAAATTCCCCCGCAGGGCCATTTCAATTCTGGCTGCATCGGCATGTGCAGGTACGATGTTGACAGGCTGTGGACAGGAGACAGTGGTGGAGGAAGAGACAATCAGTGAAGAAATTCCTGTTGAAGTGCTAAATCCCGAAGCCGGGACCTTAACATTGAAAAATGAGTTTGTCGGTACGGTGAGCCCGGAGGAGTTTGTGTATGTGATTCCCATGGTGTCAGCAGAGGTGCTGAGCGCTGATGTGGCTGTTGGCGATACTGTGACGGCTGGACAAGAGTTATGTAAACTGGATTCCGAGGCGGCCCAGCTGCAGCTTGCCAGTGCCCAGGCCCAGTATGACAGCGTGGAGGCCAATGTGGATGCGGCCCAGGTGGGATACGAGATTGCCCAGGCCCAGTATGAGAGTACGATTGCACAGCTGGATGTACAGAATGAACAGACCCAGAGGCAGAAAGACCTGCAGATGTATCAGATGCAGATACAGATAGACAACATCAACAACGGCATAGATGATATCTATGATCAGATGGAAGATTTAGGCGAAGATAAGAAAGACGCGGAAGAGAAGAAGGACGATTTAAAGAAAGCAAAGAACAAGGCCAACGCATATGCAGAACAGGCCCAGGAAGCCTACGGGCAGGCTCAGGCTGTGTATGATACGATGGTCGATTCTTCCGGGTATTATGAAAAGCAGGCGGCCTACCAAAAAGCGATTGCGGTTGTTACGGCATTGGAAACTCCAGGGGTGGAAGAGTCATATGTTGGAGATTATGCCGCCGATTTAAAAGCGGCAAAGGAAGAGCTGGACGTAGCCGACGAGGCATTAAAAACCGCAGAAAAAGAGTTAGAGTACTATCAGGAAGCCTTAGACGGCGCCAGCGCCGCCATGTCCTCGGCTCAGTCGGCGGTATCCCAGACAGAGTCCGCCTACGAACAGGTTAAGGAAGGAATCGAGTCCATCGAGGACGGACAGGAGAAGTTAAACAATACCCTCTCCGATACATACAAAAGTCTGGAACAGACAGAGGCCGTTAAGAATATGACAGAAGCCAGCCTCAACATAGATACCACACCGGTGCAGGAAGCCAGCAAAAAAACAGCGGCGCTTGGCGTTAATTCCGCGGCTGCTACGGTCAATTCCGCCAAAGTCGGCGCGGAAGGGGCGAAGGTTGCCATCGACAGTGCGGAGTATCAGCTGGATATGTATACCTTGACAGCTCCAATCGATGGAGTGATCGAGGCGGTAAATGTGAAAGAGCATGATCTGGCTTCCCCAAGCAGTGGGCCTGCCTTTGTCATTTCCAATAAGGATACCATGACGGTAACATTCAACGTGAGTGAAGGAATCCGTAACACCTTGCGGGTGGGGCAGAAGATACAGGTGGACCGGAACGGGAAATTGTATGATGCGGCGATTACCGAAATCGGTACGATGATCGATCAGAATACCGGATTGTTTGCGGTGAAATCCTGTGTGAGCACTTCGGATGCCAGTCTGCTCACAGGCAGCAGTGTGAAGGTTATTGCGGATACCTATCAGCAGGGGAATGCGCTTTTGATTCCCTATGATGCAGTGTATTATGATGACAGCCAGCCCTATGTCTATGTGGCAGTGGACGGGATTGCCAAGCGTAAGGATGTGGAGACAGGCATTTTTGACGCGGAGACAATCACCGTATTGTCAGGGCTTGAGACGGAGGATGTGTTGATTACCAGCTGGTCGGCAAATCTGCGTGACGGGGCAGAAATAGCCATACAGGGCAGTGGAGAATCAGGAGAACCGGAAACTGTTGATGCCGCGTCAGACGCGGAATAAGGATGGAGGCGCAGCATGAGTTTGACGAAATTGGCCTTAAAGAGACCGGTATCCATAGCGATGATTATTCTGGCGCTGGTGGTTTTTGGACTTACCTCGGTGGCAGGATTTCGGTTGGAACTGACACCGGACATGGAGCTTCCCATGCTTTTGGTGTACACCATTTATCCGGGGGCTGACCCGGAGAGTGTGGAGGAGCTGGTGACCAAGGAAGTGGAGTCGGCAGGTTCCGAGCAGAGCGGCGTGACCACCTATACTTCGCAGTCAGCAGAGAATATGTCTATGGTCATGTTCCAGTATGAATACGGAACGGATTTAAAAGATGCTTATATGGATTTAAAAACGGCCCTGGATACAGCCAAATCTGCGATGCCGGAGGATGTGAACGATCCTATGGTTATCGAGATGGCTATGGACCAGATGGAGACTATGGATATCTCCGTCACGGCTGTGGGTGACAGTGATGTGTTAAGCTACGTGGATGATACCCTGGTGCCGGAGATCGAGACCATTTCCGGTGTGGCGGATGTGTCGGTGTACGGCGGTCATGAGAATTATATCAGAGTCCAGTTGGATTCCCAGGCCATGAAGCAATACGGTCTGACCATGAGTACCATTGCCCAGACCATCGGCTCCATGGATTTTACGGTTCCTGCCGGAAATGTGAGTCAGGGTTCTCAGGATATTGCGGTATCCAGCAGTGCGGATATTTCAGGTGTGGTACAGATTCAGAATATTCCCATCACCACATCCAAAGGGCAGATTATCCCCCTTTCAGAAGTGGCCCATGTGAGTGAAAGCCAGATGGATGCTTCCAGTATAAGCAGATATAACGGCCAGGAAAATGTTACCATTGCGGTCACAAAGAAGAAAAGCTATGGTACGGTGGATGTGACCAGGGATGTAAAACGAGTATTGGACAGATTGCAGGATGATAATGACACGGTGGAAATCAGCGTGATCTATAACGCCAGCGATATGATTCAATCTTCCCTCACATCTGTGGGAAACACACTGCTTTTGGGCGTTTTGTTTTCTATGATTGTCCTGTTTCTCTTCTTTGGAGATTTGCGGGCCAGTCTGATCGTGGGCAGTTCCATGCCGATTTCTTTGTTTGCTACGATGATTGGCATGAATATGCTGGGGTTTACTTTCAATGTGGTGACCATGGGAGCCTTGGTCATTGCAATCGGTATGATGGTGGACAGTTCCATTGTGGTGCTGGAAAGTTGCTTTAGGCTAAAGGACGAGACCGGGGAGTATAAGGATTCAGCGCTTAAAGGAACCAGTATTGTGACGGCTTCCATTGTGGCTTCCACCATAACCACGGTTGTGGTGTATCTGCCATTGAGTACGATGAAAGGTTTGTCGGGACAGTTGTTCTCGGAACTGGGTATGACAATCATTATGGCCATGCTGTCGTCTTTGGTCATGGCGATGACGATCATTCCCCTTCTCTTTTCCAAATTCAAACCGAATGAGAAGAAGGAACTGCCGATCAATAAATTGTTACGTAAGATAAACAGCGGCTACGACAGACTGCTACGCAGGCTGTTGCCCAAAAAGGGACTGGTAGTCTGTGTCTCCGTATTTCTTCTGGTGGCGGCTTTTATGCTGGTGAGTCATATTCATACGGAGTTGATGCCCAGTATGGATGAGGGGGCGTTTTCCATCACAGCAAGTTTCCGGTCGGGGACAAAGATGGATGTGATAGAGGAACAGACCAAGTTCTTAGAAGAGATGGCACAGGAAGATGAGAATGTGGGCCGCTATTCCTTCAGTGTTTCCGGCTCCACCGCCACCTTGACGGCTTACCTTGCCGATGATTGTGAACTTTCTACCGGTAAGGCAATTGAGAGCTATACTAGGGCGCTTGCTGATAAGACCAATATGGATATCAGCATCCAGGCCAGCGGAGCCAGTATGACCAGTATGATGGGCAGCGGCATCGAGATCGATCTGGAAGGACGGGATTTAGGCGATTTGAAGGCGGCATCTAAGCAGGTACAGCAGATGCTGCAGCAGATTCCGGGTGTCTTGCAGACATCTTCCAATATGGCAGATGCCTCTACCCAGGCGAAGGTGATCATCGACCCCTTAAAGAGTATGGCAGTAGGACTTCCGCCCATGCAGGTGGCGGGGGAAATGTACAGTACCTTAAGCGGTACAGAGGCTGCGAAGCTGACGAAGAGCGGCGAAGAATTTGCCGTGCGGGTGGAATATCCGGATGGCGAATATGATAATATGAACGACCTTTTAAATATAACCTTGGCCACACCCTATGGGACTCAGGTGCCCTTGTCAGAGATTGCAACGGTAGAGTATGTGGATTCCCCGGTGACGCTGACCCGTGTGGACGGTATCTATCAGGTGGCAGTGACGGCCAATACCACGGACGAGACCAAGTATACGGCGCAGGAAGCGGCGGATGCAGCCATGGAGCAGATGGTTCTGCCAAGAGGTGTTTCCCGGACCACTACGATGATGGACGATATGATGATTGATGAGTTTACGGCAATTATCACGGCCATATTTGTAGCAGTATTTTTGATCTTCCTGGTCATGGCCATGCAGTTTGAGTCGCCCAGATTTTCCATGATGGTCATGATGAGTATTCCCTTTGCGTTGATTGGTTCTTTCGGACTGTTGTACATTACCAGGTCAACCTTAAGCATGGTTTCACTGATGGGTGTGCTGATGTTAGTGGGTATCGTGGTAAACAATGGTATCCTCTATGTGGATACCGCCAACAGACTGCGGGAGAAAATGCCCCTGGAGGAAGCTTTGATTCAGAGCGGACAGCTGAGACTGCGGCCCATTTTGATGACCACGCTGACAACCATCTTGTCCATGGTGCCCATGTCCTTGGGAATCGGGGAAGGGTCTGTTATGATGGAAGGTATGGCTTTGGTCATTATCGGTGGTCTGATTGCTTCCACAGTATTGATTCTTTTGCTGATGCCGACATTCTATTTGATTATAGATAAGAGAAGCCGCAAAGAAAAGAGACTGCAAAGAAAAGAACAAAGACGGCTTACGAAAGAGGAAAAGAAGAAAGATAAGGAATCCTAAATTGGTCCGCCGGACGGATGAAGAGAATTTGGCAATACACAATATTAAAGCCAGGAAACGACCGCGTGTCATTCCTGGCTTCTATTTATGCTATAGGAGATTCCAACCATATCCGAGTCTGCGAAGCGAATCCCGTAATCGAGCTTAACTCTGTTGTTGACAAAGAGATTGCTCAATGGAACTGAAATCTGTTCTTACCGCCACGCTTTGCCTCATATAACGCTTTGTCAGCATTTTGATATAAAAAGCTGTAAGAGGCGCTGCGTGATACGAAGGCAGCACCAATACTGGCGGATAGATTTTGTGCAGGATATTTTTCCTCAAGATTCTTATGTACAATGCTCATAAATTTCGTCAACATGGCATCCGCTTCTGCGGCAGTAATATTGCGGCCGATAAAGACGGCAAATTCATCACCTCCCAGGCGGGAGACAACGTCCTTATTACGATTGAAGAAGGATTCTAAAAGTTTACTGAAATCCTGCAAAACCTTATCGCCCACAGGGTGCCCAAGCTGATCATTGACCAGTTTAAAATTATCCATATCTATGATGAGAAGAAGTCCCTGTCCGGGATTTTCTTCCAAGGAAAGGCGGATGTGTTCTTCAAAACCATTTCTATTCCATAAATTGGTCAAAGGGTCGCGTTTCGCCTTTTTGCGAATGATACTCATTTCCCGTGAAAACTTTGATGTCACGGCAAAGAGAAGCAGGGCGGCGGCTACTGCCACCATCAGCATGGGTATTTCAATTCTCTTAAGATTCTGCATCACAACGGCACGGTTCATACAAGTCACGAAATACCATCCAGTATTTTCAATCGTACTGACATTTACGAAATAATGACCGTTTCCATCGCCTGGAACTTCGAACAATCCTGTAGTTTCCGTATCCAACAGGCAGCTAATGTTCTGGTATAAAAGAGAGTCATTTTCAGTGCTCAGGATTTTTCCGGTCATAGCCGCATTGGAGTCTGCCACGATCAGACGGCTGTCTTTGGTTACAAACAGGGCACACTCGATTTCATTGGCGGTGACCTCCTCCACCAGCTGGGCGGCGTAATCCAGATAAACGTCTGCCGCCAGCACGCGTATTGTGGAATCGTCTTCGAGCCTTGCCGTCACGCTCACACATGTGCTACCGGTCATGGCGTCCACATAGGGTTCACCGAAGGTAAACGTATCATGTTTAAGACCTTCTTTATACCAGTCCCGTTCTGTCACAACGAAATCATCGTCGGGAACCCAGCCGGAGGAGTCATAATAATTTCCTTTCTCATCTCCCATATACAGACCATAAGGATAGGCATCGTGGGTGCCGGCGCTTGTTTCCAACATTTTGTAGGTAGCTTCTTTGTCGAATCCAAGCTGCTGTGCCATGGTTTTGTAGATTGTCATTTCCTGTAAGACAGATTTTGTCCAAGTACTGATATCTTCCGCATAATTCTGAGATTCCAGGGAAAGCTTGGCTTTGGACAAAATGATAATCTCGTTTCTGACAAGGACAAAGTAGATAGCGATGATCAGAAGGACAATGGGAACAATGGTACACACCAGTTTTATATTTGTCCATATGTATCTAGATCTATGTTTCAAAAAAATTCCCCCTGTAGATAGCCTGTATGCTATCAAATATCCAGTATTTCATAATAATTCATTATAACAAGGGTAATTCGGGAAGTCAATTCAGGAAGCCGAAACTACACATATTGACAAATACAGGGCGGGATGCTAACGTTACAAAAAGGTGGTGTTTTATGATGAAATATTCCATGAAAAGACAGTTTGCATTTGTTCTTCTGGCATTGGTTACAGGTATGATACTGCTTTGTCTTATTTTAAACACTACATTGCTTGGAAGATATTATATCAATAAGAAACAAAATGCATTGGTGCGGGCCTATGCCAGCATCAACGAGGCCTCGAGGCAAGGAGATATCACCACGGAGGCTTATGATATCGAACTGCAGAAGATTCGTGAAAAGTATAATATCCATGTACTTGTGGCGGACAGTGAATCACAGGCGGTCAAGTTTTCCATGAGCGACCCCGAAACCGTGATCAAGCAGCTGCTCGATCATATTTTTCTCGGTGTGAGTGAAGAGAATCTTTTGTTAAGTACAGATAATTATAAGATGCAGGTAGTCAAAGACTACAGGACCCAGACCGAATATATCGAAATGTGGGGGATGCTTGACAATGGCTACCTTTTCATGCTGCGCAGTGCTTTGGAGGGGATTCAGGAGAGTGTATCCATCTCCAACCGGTTCCTTGCCTATGTAGGTCTTGTGGCAATTTTCATCAGTGCGCTGCTGGTACTTTGGCTTTCTAATCGTTTCACAAAACCCATACTGGAGTTGGCCAAGATTTCTGAGCGTATGAAGCACTTAGATTTTGAGGCGAAGTATACAGGGAATGATAAGACAGAAATTGGGGTTTTGGGAAACAACATTAATGAGTTATCAGAGGCGCTTGAAGAGACGATCTCAGAGTTAAAGACGGCAAATAATGAATTGCTAAAAGATATCGAAAGAAAAGATAAAGTGGATGAGATGCGCAGAGAGTTTCTTTCTAATGTCTCTCACGAATTAAAGACCCCCATTGCGCTGATTCAGGGCTATGCAGAGGGGTTGAAGGAGGGCATTAATGACGATGCGGAGAGCAGAGAGTTCTACTGCGACGTCATTATGGATGAAGCCGCCAAAATGAATACCATGGTTAAGAAACTTTTGACATTGAATCAATTGGAGTCCGGGAATGAAATCGTCAGTATGGAGCGGTTTGATGTGGCGGCCCTTATCAAAAATTATATCAATTCCTGTGATATTTTATTGAAACAGAAGGGGATTTCTGTCCGCATGGAAGAGTATGAAGCCGTCTACGCATGGGGGGATGAGTTTAAGGTAGAGGAAGTGTTTGCCAACTATTTTACCAATGCCATCAACCATGCGGCAGGAGACAAGGTGATTGCGATTAAGATACAGAAAATGGAGCGGCGCGTGCGGATTTGCGTGTTTAATACAGGAGAGCCGATTCCCCAGGAGAGTGTGGAACATTTGTGGGAGAAATTCTATAAAGTGGATAAGGCACGGACGAGAGCGTATGGGGGAAGCGGAATCGGACTTTCCATAGTGAAGGCCATCATGGAATCCATGAATCAGGAATATGGCGTGATCAATTATGATAACGGCGTGGAATTTTGGTTTGTATTGGATGCCGCTTGATGTTTTTAAGACCTGATTTGCAGAGAGAGTTTGACTTGTAAGAATAGAAATATTAGGGTATAATAAACCCAGGTTTTCTAATCTGCATCCAGGACATATAACCCTAGAAAGATTGAAAAAGACTGAAAATAGATGGGAGACAGGAACGTGAAAAGGACAGGAATATTTCTGTGCGGTATCACCGCATCTCTTCTTATGACAGGATGTGGTGCCATGCCGGATTTGACACAGGAAGAGACAGAGCTGATATCAGAATATGCTGTGGGAGTGTTGCTTAAATATGATAAAAGTCACGGCAGCCGCTTGGTAGATATGGCGGAAAATGATATTGACGAGACATTGGCACCGGAAGAGATTCCGGAGGAACCGACAGCAGAAGAAGAACCGGAAGAAACACCGGAGGCAACAGAAATCGTGGATGTGAGCCAGGATGAAGAGGTGGTGGAACCGTCAGTTTCTTCGGTGGAAGAATATTATGGGATTCCCAATGTGACGATTCAGTATACGGGGTATGAACTGGCAGATTCCTATCCGTCCATGACTGAGGGAGAAACGGTTTTCTTTTCCATGGATGCCACACCCGGCACACAGCTTCTGGTGCTCAAGTTCCTGGCCAGTAATACAGGCAGTGCAGATCAGGAAATGAATATGCTGGGCTACGGGGCAAGATTCAGAGTTTCTGTCAATGGGGAATCCAGCCATGGGGCGCTGGCGACCATGCTTCTAAATGACATGCAGACTTTTGACGATGTGATTCCGGCAGGCTCCTCCATAGAACTGGTAGCAATTGTGGAAGTACCCCGGGATACGGTCGTAAACAGTATCGATTTTATTCTGCGGGGAAATGAAGAAAATGCCACTTTAAGGCTTCAATAAGAGAAAAAAATAAAAAAATGGAAAAATTTAAAATTTCCCGTTGACATCTTCTAAAGCATCTGCTATTATATGAAAGTCGCACAGCACTGAA
>ERZ779621.459-NODE-459-length-17427-cov-4.401163_pt1 | contig 17427 bp, 17 predicted proteins | sample MGYA00514215_ERZ779621 | MGnify/ENA primary metagenome ERZ779621 (study PRJEB29562, sample SAMEA4376715) | mouse gut metagenome | isolation source: Cecum | study: EMG produced TPA metagenomics assembly of the A DSS colitis mouse model was used to assess the...
TAAAAAAGTTATAGCAACACAATATAGACGCAGGAAATTTTTGAGAGAGCCTAAGTCAGCAATGCGTAGCGAAGCGGAGTGTTGCTGACTTAGGCGGGTCGAAAAAATTTTAATTTAAAATAAATCAGCTTAAATCAACACTTTATTCAATTCTCAGTTTAAAAAAATTTTTAAACTCAGTTTGTAAAAAAGTTATAGCAACACAATATAGACGCAGGAAATTTTTGAGAGAGCCTAAGCCGGCAACACGGAACAAAGTGGAGAGTTGCTGACTTAGGCGGGTCGAAAAAAATTGAAATTTAAATAAATCAACTTATTTCAACTATTTATGGAGCAAATCTTAAGATTTGTGTATATTCGTAAACATAATTGTATAATAAATGCTTTGTGCTTATTATACCACGCTGCTGTTTTAAAATCAATAGTCCCGCCGAAATTTTTCGTGTTCCGCTTTTTTTGGTCCGTTTTTGTCCTTTCGTAACGCAAGCAAAATCCCGCACATTATAAGCACACTGGCTGAAATAAGAGCACTTGCGGAAAAAGGACGAGCCTCGGCGGCTGGTGACAGCGTTTCGGTGGCAGGCTGGGGGAGAAGCAGAGCGGGCAGCGACAGCAGAGCGCTTAACAGCGCAGCGGGCAGTCTGGACAATATGAATGACTTAAGCGGTATGCCCCTTGCGACTGCCATTACCTGTATATGTACGCATATTCCGCCGAATGAGAGCAATCCTGCGCAAAGCGGCATTACCCACTCTGCGGTGGGCTTAAGAGCCTTAACACGTGTGACTTCCAAAAAAGCGGGCAGAATACTCTCGGAAAGCTCCCCTGCGCCTATAAACGAAAAAAGCCCGCCCGCAGCTGAAGTGATTTTCAGAATATCCAGAATTGAGAAAATCACAGCAAACGCGGCTATCATCACGCATACGGTGAACATAACGCGCGCTCCGCTCATTACGGAATCTGTAAAGCACTCCGCTGTAAAGTAAAACGAGGAGCGGCTATTTTTCAGCGAGATTTCCCCTTTAAAACGCACCGCGGCGGCTATTATCAGCGAAGAACAGAAGCACGCGGCAAATATTATCATACCCACGGCAGCGCTATTGAAAATCCTCACTCCCACTATTCCAACTACAAATGACGGACCGCTGCCGAAGCAGCAGCACAGCAGTCTGCCCGCATCTTCCCGCGAAAGGCGGTTTTCCGCGGTCAGCCGTGACAGCAGCTTTGCTCCCACGGGATAGCCGCCGATATTGCCCAGCACGATGACCGCGCAAAGCTCCTCGTCCATTCGCAGCAGGCGGGAAAGCGGCAGGGTGATAGGTCGGAGAAGAAGTCTGTAAAGCCCGCTCGACTGAAGCCATATAGCCAGCACGGTGAACGCGAAAAGCGACGGGACTATCACTTCAAGACAGTCACGGACAGCACTTGACACCGAGCCTGAAACGGTTTCGGGATTCAGGAGAATAAGCGCTCCCGCCGCGGCGGAAAGCGCCGCAAGAAAATATTTCATATTATGACTATGCTCCCAGAAGGGAGCGCCACTCCTTTCGGGTTTTGTACGGTTTTGTGCGGCAGCAGGTTTGTAAAGGATTACCTGTGTGATGTGCGCAAATCCGCTATTTTCCGAGTTTATAAACAATCTTTAAATCCGCTTTTATGATCAGTTCAATTTTAATGCGCGCAGCTGCCGAATATGGTATTTGTTCAGCAAAGGCAAATATGTATTTTCGCATAATGCCGCGAAAAAATAGATAGCGCCTGCCCAATGTTCAAAGCTCGTACGCTTTTTAAAAATATGACGTTATTCTTTATTTACGCCGGCAACTCCACCCACCGTAGCGAAGGAAAAACAAATGAGCGCCTTTATCGGCAGCATAAAGCTGCCCACCGTGCTGAAAATAAGGGACAAAAGCAACAATGGGATAAAAAACAGCGCTCCGCACAAAGCGCCTATTTTAAGACCGTCGCGGCGGCGGATTATCCCTGCGGTTCTGCCGCAGACAAAGCTGCCGACAGCCGAAGCTGCGATTGCCACCGCTCCCGCCGCTCCCGCGGAAGCCCCAAGCAGCGAAAGCAGCAGTGCCCCTATTGCTGCGGTGATAAGCGCTGCCGCGCCTCCGCATATCATTCCCGCCGCAAATGGAGCGGCACGGGACTTTTTCTTTTTTCTCATAATATTCCGCCTTTCGCGTGAGATATCGGCTGGAAGCGGTAAGAACCGGAAATTCGCCGGTCAAAGCGAATCGCAACAATGCAGCTTCGTAAGTATCCTTATCTGAGCAGGCAATTTTGTTTTGATTAACGTTTCCTCAGCTTTCCGAACCGCCTCCGTCAACCTATACTATGCGTGACTCGTCCGAAATATGGCTGTATGAACGATTATTCCGCGTGTAGTATTGCACAAATAAAATTGTTTAAAATAATCAGAAGCGGCAGCTTGTTTTTTTGCATTTTCCACAAAATTCCGCAAAAACACAAAAAAATACGGTCAAACAGATTGTCATTTCAAAAAGAATATGATATAATAATTTATAACCTGTGGACTTTGGGAACGTAAAGCGTTAAAATGAAAACGTTTTATTTTTAAATTTGCTGAGAAAACGGTTCGAGGTTTTTTGAGAAATAACATTGTTTTGCGAACAAAAGGAGAAAATTATGAAGTTAAAAAGAACTTTTGCGGCAATAATGGCTGCCGCAGCTCTTACAACAACGCTGACCGCTTGTAAGAGTGATGATTCGGGAGAAAAGGTATACAATATTGGTATTTGCCAGCTGGTAGAGCATCCCGCACTTGACGCGGCGACAGACGGCTTTATAGCGGCTCTTACTGAGAAGCTGGGAGAGGAAAACGTAAAGTTTAATGAGCAGAATGCGCAGAATGAGATGACAAACTGCACCACTATATGCAACACTTTCGTTTCGGGGAATGTCGACCTTATTCTCGCGAATGCTACGGGTGCACTTCAGGCTGCGGCTTCCGCTACCAATTCTATTCCGATAGTGGGAACTTCCATTACCAGCTACGCTGTCGCTATGGGAATTGATGATTGGACCAACAAGACCTTTGACAACGTTACCGGCACTTCCGATCTTGCTCCCATCGACGGTCAGGAAGATATGCTGATGGAGATGTTCCCCGATGTCAAGCAGGTAGGCATTATCTACTGCTCAGCGGAGGCCAACTCCAAATATCAGGTTGATTTGTTCAAGGCGGAGCTTGAGGCGGACGGAGTCGCTTACAAGGAGTATTCCGTCGCAGACTCCAACGAGATACAGGCTGTGGCAACTACCGCTGTAGGTGAGTGCGACGCTCTTTACATTCCTACCGATAACACAATTGCGAACGCTGCGGAAACGATCAAAAATGTTGTCGTTCCTGCTAAGATTCCCGTTATCGCCGGCGAGGAAGGTATCTGCAAGGGCTGCGGAGTTGCAACGCTTTCCATCAGCTACTATGATATCGGCTACAAGGCGGGTGAGATGGCTTACGACATTCTTGCAAACGGCACGAAAGCGGGCGATCTTGATATAGCATTCGCGCCGCAGTTTAAGAAGATGTACAACGCTGAAATATGCGAGGAGCTTGGAATCACTCCCCCTGAGGGGTATGAGGCTATCGCTTCGGAGTAATAACAGGATTTACTGGTTTTTGGCAACGGGGCGCGGATCAAGGGTCTGTTCCCCGCTTTGCCTTTAGAAATATCTGTAAGGGTATGGGAGAAGAAAATGACTCAGCTTATGACATTTGTCAACGCGATGCCCGGAAACATATCACAGGGGCTGATATGGGGCATTCTCGCAATAGGGGTGTTCATCACCTATAAAATACTTGATTTCGCCGACCTTACCGTAGACGGCTCTATGGCAACGGGCGGCGCTGTATGCGTTATGCTTATAACCAACGGCTGCCCCGTGTGGCTGGCGATAGTATGCGCTTTTATAGCCGGCTGTCTGGCGGGTATGATAACAGGTCTGCTGAATACGCTTCTCGGTATCCCGGGGATACTGGCGAGCATACTGACGCAGATGGCGCTGTACTCAATAAATCTTGATATTATGGGGCAGTCCAACCGTCCTGTCAGTGTTGATAAATACTCTCTGATTGTGTCATCCCGTGAGGTAAACGTTGTGGGCAACTCGCCGATAATGATAATTCTGGCTCTTGTCAAAATATTTGTTATAGTGGCAGTTATTATCGCGGCGCTGTATTGGTTCTTCGGCACGGAATATGGCTTTACTATCCGCGCGACGGGCTGCAATCAGAATATGGCGAGAGCGCAGAGCATAAGCACAAAGAAGTCCACGGTTATCGCGCTGGTTCTTTCCAACGGTCTTGTGGGTCTTTCGGGAGCGCTTCTTGCCCAATATCAGGGCAATGCGGACGTAAATATGTCGCGCGGCGCTATCGTTATCGGTCTTGCGGCGGTAATTATCGGCGATGTGCTGGGAACGGTTATTTTCGGAAAGCGCTTTAACTTTGTGGCAAGGCTCGCGTTTACGGCGATAGGCGGAATCATTTATTTCATGGTGCTTCAGATAGTGACTATCATCGGACTTCCCTCACAGAACAATAAGCTGTTCTCGGCGGTGGTCGTTATCATATTCCTTGCCGTTCCATACCTTCGCAAAAGCGCCAAGACATCTTTCGGGCGGGCGGCGAAAAATTCCCTGAGGAAAGGAGCGCCGAAGGATGCTTGAGCTTATTGATGTAAAAAAGACCTTTAATCTTGGCACGGTGAATGAGAGAAAGGCGCTGAACGGCGTTACTATCACGCTGGAGGACGGGGACTTCGTTACGATAATCGGCGGAAACGGCGCGGGGAAATCCACCACGCTCAACGCTGTGGCGGGAGTGTGGCCCATAGACGACGGTGCGATATATATTAACGGAAAAAATGTTGTGGGACTTCCCGAGCACAAACGCGCTGGATTTATAGGCCGCGTGTTTCAAGACCCAATGACGGGTACGGCGGCGACAATGGAGATACAGGAAAACCTTGCACTTGCGGCGCGCAGAGGAAAGCCGAGGGGTCTTTCGTGGGGAATCACGCGCAGGGAGCGTGAGGAATATCACGAGCTGCTGAAAATGCTGGATCTGGGTCTGGAGGACAGAATGACCACAAAGGTTGGTCTGCTTTCAGGCGGTCAGCGTCAGGCGTTAACACTGCTGATGGCTACTCTTAAAAAGCCGGATATACTGCTGCTGGATGAGCACACTGCGGCTCTCGACCCCAAAACCGCAGCAAAGGTGCTTGGGCTTTCGGATAAGATAATTGCGGAAAACAACCTTACTGCCATGATGGTGACACATAATATGGCTGACGCAATAAAGCACGGAAATCGTCTGATAATGATGAACAACGGAAAGATCATTTACGACGTTAAAGGTGACGCAAAGAAGAACCTTACCGTTGAGGAGCTTTTGCTCAAGTTTGAGGAGGTAAGCGGCACAAAGCTGAACAATGATAGAATGCTGCTTGCCAAAGAAGAGGGACAATAATTCGAGTGCGCCGCTTTGCGGCGCACTTCAGCTTGTAAAAAAGTTATTGCGGCACACAATTTTGACGTAGGAAATTTTTCGCGAAAGCCTGAACACGCAGCGCAGCGAAGTGTTGCGCATTCAGGCGGGTCGCGGAAAATTTAAAATTTAAATATTATCGATTTAGTTCAACACTTTTATATACGGGCTGGAATGCGCCGCAAAGCGGCGCAATTTTTATACATATTGACTTTTTTGGATATACAGTTGCATTTACATTGAAAAAATCCCGTTTTTTGCTAAAGTTTTGGTAAAAAGTGACGATATAATATAAAAGTATAACTTTAATTGTGCCCGTTTTCCGTGTTAATGCAAGTCAGGCGGACAAATCTTAATGGTGCGGATATTTAGAGCAGGTGATTATTATGAATTTTATGAGTATTGGTAAGGTAGGCGCTTATGTAAAATCGTATAACGCGCAGCAGAAAATAGAGCTGAAAAAGGAATCGGGAAATTTTACGGCGGAAAAGCGCGACAGCTTTAAGCGGTCAAATGCCGAGGGCTTCAAGTCACAGCTTCGCGAGGCGGTGAACGACGCGGAGAAAGCGGTGAAAACCGCCGAGGAGACTCTGTTCGGAAGTGCAAACGGAAAAGCGAATGCTTTAAAAAACGCTTCGTGCGGCTCTGGGAAAACCCAAGCCGTCGAAACGGCGGATAAGCTTGATCAGAAAAAAACCCAAAACGCTGAGGGGACAGAAAAGACCGACCCCGAAAACGGTGTGGAGGAAGCTGAAAAATCCATTGCGGAAATGGTAAAGGAGCAGATGGAAAAGCTGGATTCGCTGTTTGGCAAAAGAGAGTACGATAAGGCGAACGATTCCAACTTAAGCTCTATTCGCGCCAAGCTTTATATGGGAAAGAAGCTCACCCCCGCGGAGCAGCAGTATCTTGCAAAGCGCGACCCGAACACCTATTCGCAGTATCAGCAGCAGGAAACGCAGCGCAGGATATATCGGTATACGCTTAAAAGCTGCCGCACCAAGGATCAGGTGAACGGAATGCGCCTGTCAAACGCGCTTTCGGCTCTTTCAGAGCTTAAGAAAGCTGCGAGGAACGGCGGAGGTATAGGCGGAATAGCGGGACTGAACGCCGCGTTGGAAAATGAAATACGCGATTTCACGCGTTCGGGCGAATATAACCGTCTGCCTACGGTGGCGGAGGTGAATAAGGTCAACCGCGACCTTGCCAAGGCGAAGAAATACGAAAGGGAAAAGCGTGCCGAGCAGCGTGAGAAGCTGAAGGCGCGCAGGAAAAAGAAAAAGCCGAAAAAGACCCCCGGCGACGGGAAGCGGACCGTTGCACAGGTCATGGTCACCCCCGAAGCCAAAAAGGTTATGCGCTCCCGCGCTAAAAACGCCTACAACACAGGGCGTGAAATGGCGATAGTTACGCATATTTATAAAATGAGCAGAAAGGCGTGACTGTCATAGCGTTATCTGTCGGGCATACTCATACGCCCGAAGCGGGAGGGTTAATATGAATGACGAATTGCGGCTGCATATTCCCACCTTAGAGGAACTTTGGTATCGCCGCGGACTACTTCAAGACCCCGATACCATGAGCTATAACAAGGGCTGTGAACTGAATTTTGATGGGTATGACAATGATACGGGGTGTATCGACTTCCCCGAACGGAAATGGGCGGAATGGTATGCTTATTTTGTCGGGCAGGAGCAGCGGTATTACGCTTATATCGCAAGACGTTCCGACGGCGCTTTTATAGGCGAGGTAAATCTTCATAAAAATCAAAATGCCGAATGGTTTGATATGGGGATAGTGATAGAGGCGAAATACCGCGGAAACGGATATGCGGAGCGTGCGCTTGGGCTTCTTCTGCGTCAGGCTTTTGAGCATATGGGCGCAGAAGCCGTACATAATGATTTTGAAGCAGAACGCGCCGCCGCGCTTAAGGCTCATTTGTCGGAGGGATTTACAGTTATAGGACAGGAAAACTGTATCGCCGAATTGTCGATTTCAAGGGAACGGTATTTCAGGGGGAAAGCTGTGCGCAAAATGGTTTCCGCCATAGCCGATATACTCGCGCAAAATCAGCCGTCTATCTACTTGTACGGCTCCTGTGTTCTCAATGATTTCAGATTGGGGTGGAGCGACATTGACATTGTTGTGCTTACGCAGGAGCGCATATCGGCGGAACAGGCGCGTGAGCTTGTCGGGCTGCGGCGAAAAATGCTTGAAGCCGAGTCCGATAATCCGTATTACCGCTTGTTTGAGGGTGCTATGCTGCCACTCTCCGCTTTTGTTTCGGGCAATTCCGACTGTGTGGTATACTGGGGAACAAGCGGCGAGCGTATCACCGACACATATTCCTTTGACAGCTTCAATATGACATTATTGCTGCAAAGCGGTCGGATGCTGTACGGACAGGATATTCGATATAGGCTGAAAATGCCCAACAGGAAGGCGCTGTGTTCCGATGTTCGCACACATTATGAAAGTATCAGACAATACGCGCGGACTACCCGACGCGGAATATATTCGTTCGGGTGGCTGCTTGATATCGCCAGGGGGCTTTACACGCTGCGCACAAACACCATAGCTTCCAAAACGGAAGCGGCGAGGTGGGTGCTTGAAAATGGGCTGTGTCCCGTTTCCGAGGCGCTGGAGACTGCCCTGAAAGTCCGTTTGGACCCAATAAAATCCCAAAACGATGTGAATGTTTTAAATTATTCAGAAACGCTCGGGCGCGAAATACAAAGCTTTGCCGACGTTCTTGGAGAGGAACTGAAAACCACTGAAATATAAAATAAGGGCAGGGCTGCAAAAGGCACCCTGCCTATTCTATGTTATTTAAAATAATTTATTTTATGCGTAAAGATATGGACGCGATTTTCCGCTTGACATCGGACTTGAAATGTGGTAAAATATTTTAGTGAATTTTTATTTTACGGAGCGGTAAAATGTCGGAAAATATTGAAAGCGGTACGGGACGTGACAGCGCCGCGCGGTATTCGAGAGGTTTCAGGGACGGTCTTCCGATAGCTTTGGGTTATCTGTCGGTATCCTTCACGTTCGGGATAACCGCGGTGGGAATGGGTATCCCGCCTCTTGCGGCGGTGCTTATATCAATGACCAATCTCACCTCCGCGGGGCAGGTTGCGGGAATAGGTATAATCGCGGCGGGCGGCGGCTATGCGGAAATGGCGCTGGCGCAGCTTATAATAAATATGCGGTACGCATTAATGAGCCTGTCGCTTTCGCAGAAGCTCAATAAAAAATACACGCTGCCGCACAGAATAGTATCCGCGTTCGGCATAACCGACGAGATATTCGCAGTGGCGGCGGGAAAGCCGTGCGAGGTGTCGAGCCGCTATATGTACGGGCTGATAACGCTCCCCTACATATTCTGGGCGGGCGGCACGGCGGCGGGCGCTTTTCTTGGGGAAATTCTTCCCGATTTTGTAAAATCCGCGCTCGGCATAGCGATATACGGAATGTTTATCGCAATAGTCATACCTCCCGCCAAAAAGAGCCGGGGAATATTGTTTACAGCGGTTCTGGCGGCGCTTTTAAGCTGCGCGATATATTATATCCCGATTTTCGGGGGTATTTCTTCGGGTATTTCGGTGATAATCTGCACGGTTATCGCAGCTTCACTGGGCGCGGTGCTGTTTCCGAGAGATATCGGGGAAAGCGTGGAGGCGCAAAATGGCTGATTTTCAATATCTGTGCGTAAGTATCGCGGTCATGGCGGTCGTTACTTATCTTATAAGAATGCTGCCGCTGGCGGCGTTCCGCAAAAAGATAAAATCGAAATTTGCGCTTAATTTTCTGTATTATGTGCCGTATGCTGTTCTCAGCGCGATGACGATACCCGCGATATTTTACAGCAGCGGCTCGGTAATAAGCGCCGCTGTGGGCTGCGCGGCGGCAATAGCGCTCGCGCTTTTGGAAAAGGGACTGCTTACTGTGGCGGTCTGCGCGTGCGCTGGTGTGTTTGTTACGGAGCTTATAATGCGGTTGACTGGTGCTTTGTGAGGTCGATAATCATAATATTTTGCGCAGATGACAAATTAGTTATTGCCATATAAAAACTGCCCGTACTGAGCAGCGTAAAGGTCGTGCGATATAAGACGCTGAAAGCGGGCGGCATTATGTCCGCTACAAATAAAATTCCCCCAAATCAAGCTTTAAAAGTGCTTTCAGCAAGCACCACGCAAAAATGGCACGCACTGAAGCATCATAAGAAGCTGTGTGATATAAGGCGCTGAAAGCAGGCGTCAACAAATCTCCCATGCATAAATCTTCTGCAAACAGGCGGGAAAGCGCAGCGGAATGAAGTAAAGCGGAGCTATACCGCCGAGGTTAGCGCAATTTTCGGTAAAGCCGAAAACGCAGCGGTGCGGGAAATTCTTTTAAATAAGGTGAATTGAATGAGAGCCGAGCTTAGGGAAATCAATGATTCAAACATGGAGGAGTGCTTAGCGTTAACGGTTTCGGCTGAGCAAGTTCAATATATCTCGCCAAATGCCGATTCGCTGAAAGAGGCGGATGGCGTTCCCAAAATAGCGCGTCCGTTCGCGGTATATGTTGATGATAGGATGGTAGGCTTTGCCATGTTCGCGTTTGATGAAATAAACGATGACCCAGACAAATACTGGCTTTGGCGGTTTATGATAGACGAGGAATTTCAGGGGAAAGGCTATGGGAGCGCGGCTCTTGAAGCAATAATTGAATATTTTAGGGAGAACGGTGCAGATGAAATAACGCTTTCCACCAAGGAGAACAATACCGCCGCGCTCGGACTTTATCATAAATTCGGGTTTAGTGAAAACGGAGAGATGAACGGTGAGGAAACAGTACTGAAAAAGCCGCTGTGAATGTCTGCTCAGAATCATTCGCAGAAATACTCCGAAAAAGAGGTAGATTATGAAACTTATGTTCGCTTCCGATATCCACGGCTCGGCGCTGTGGTGTGAAAAAATGATGGACGCTTACCGTGCGGAGGGCGCTGAAAAGCTCTGTCTTCTTGGGGATATATTGTACCACGGACCGCGCAACAGTCTGCCGGAGGGCCACGACCCCAAGGGCGTGATATCTCTGCTTAACGTGCTGAAAGAGGATATAATATGTGTTCGCGGCAACTGCGACACGGAGGTGGATCAGATGGTGCTGGACTTTCCCGTGTTGGCGGATTACGCGCTGATATACGCGGAGGGGCGGACTTTTTTTCTCACACATGGGCATCATTTTAATCCCGAAAATCTGCCGCCGCTGAAAAAAGGCGATGTGCTGATAAACGGGCATACGCATATTTACAAGGCAGAGCTTATAAACGGTATCCACTGCCTTAATGACGGGTCGGTATCGCTGCCGAAGGAGAATAATCCGCGCAGTTACATGATTTACGAGAATAGAATGTTTACGGTAAAGGGTTTTGACGGGCAGGAGCTTCTGCGGTATTCTGTTTAAATGCAGAGCATAAAATCTAATTGCCAAACATGTAACATTTTGCATAAAGCAGCGCAAAATTTAAGCGATAACACGCGCTGAAAGCAGACAGCCGCAAAATGCCCACGCAGGAATTTTCCGCAAACCGGTGGTGAAGCGCAGTTTTCCGCAAGGCGGAAAATGGAGCTTTACCGCCGAGGCTAACGGAATCCGCCGCAGGCGGGTGGAGTGGTGCGGAGAACTTGATTCAAATCGGGAAACTAAAAAATAGCCGCAAAACGCCCACGCAGGAATTTTCCGCAAGCCGGTGGTGAAGCGCAGTTTTCCGCAAGGCGGAAAATGGAGCTTTACCGCCGAGGCTAACGGAATCCGCCGCAGGCGGGTGGAGTGGTGCGGAAAATTCAAATTTAAATAAGGAGAAAAGATGTCGAAAGCAAAGGAATTGTTTTTGAAATGCCTGCCAATGCTTATAGTGCTTGTATCAACGGGGATCTTCGCGCTGCTGATAAAATGGGTGATAGGGATATTTTATGCACCGAAGGATACGGTTTACGATAAGGAGTATGGGGAATACGGGTTTAAAGTGGTTCAGTGCTATCAGAACCCGAGCAGCTATTATTATGTATATAGCGGGGATTTCATGTATGATGAGAAAAGGTACGACAACGTTGCGGGGGAGCATAACAACGCTCACTTGATAGCTGAGCCGATAGCGTATTTCGTGCTGAACGAGCCAGCTTTGAATATGGAAAACACCACAGTGAAATATATAATACAAGGGAACGGTCTGACGGCGGTGCAGTTCGGTGAATTCGTGCTGTACAGGCTGGAGGGACAATATGGAGTATTTGCGCCGTTGAGGGAATACAAGGAGAGCGCTACCTCACGAAAAAACGATTTGTATGTAATTAAACAGCTTCTTAAAAATGAGAATTATAAGGAATTTGATTTACCTGAGTGGGAGTCCGAGGAGGAGTTTGTCGAGCAGCTGGAGAAAATCGAATGGTATCTTGACAATGAATACAATGAGGACGGTTAAACATCTTAACAATCCAAGGCAGCACCGCACAATTACCTTCTTTCAGACTCCACAAACATCGTTGAGGCGTATAAATGATATTAAAAGGAGGAATAAGATTGACATATCAAGAAATTAATGGGAATCTATTTGATTATTACAGTCGAGCTTTTTTGGCACACTGCATAAGTGCAGACTTTGCTTTGGGTAAAGGAATAGCGCTTGAATTTGATAGACGATATGATGTAAAAAGAAAGCTTAAATTATATAACCCCAATTACCTATCTTGGTATAAAGAGAATAATATAGGCGGCGATGCGATTATTGTAGATTCTATAATAAATTTAGTAACTAAAGAAAAATATTTTCATAAACCCACATACCGGACATTAGAAATAGCTTTAACAAGATTAGCGGATATAATTAAAATCAATAACATTGAGAATATAGCAATGCCATTGATAGGTTGTGGCTTAGACAGACTGAGTTGGGATAGGGTATCGGTTATGGTGCAGACTATATTCAGTGACCAAAACTGTAATATCACAGTAGTTAAAAGGTAAAAGGGTTATATCAACGGTAACACATAAACGAATTGAGAGTTAAAGAAAAGGTGAAATATGGAGAAGATACGGAATTTTTGCATTATAGCGCATATTGACCACGGAAAATCTACTCTTGCGGACAGGATACTTGAGCAGACTCAAACGGTTGCACTCAGGGATATGGAGGAGCAGCTTCTCGATAATATGGACATTGAGCGTGAGCGCGGGATAACCATAAAGGCACGCGCCGTTCGGCTTAAATACAGGGCTGACAACGGCGAGGACTATATTTTCAATCTGATAGATACCCCGGGTCATGTGGATTTCAATTATGAGGTGTCCCGTTCGCTGGTGGCATGCGAGGGTGCTATACTTATAGTCGATGCTTCTCAGGGTATAGAGGCGCAGACGCTCGCCAATACTTATCTGGCAGTGGAGAATGACCTTGAAGTCGTGCCCGTTATAAATAAGATAGACCTTCCTTCAGCTCACCCAGATGAGGTTAAAAAGGAGATTGAGGACGTTATCGGTATCGAGGCGGAAAACGCGCCCGAGATATCCGCAAAAATGGGAATAAATATCCACGCGGTCATGGAGCGCATCGTGGAGGCTATACCTGCGCCCAAGGGCGACCACGAAGCACCGCTTAAGGCGCTGATATTTGACAGCTATTACGACAGCTATAAGGGCGTAATAGTTTATGTAAGGATAAAAGAGGGCAGCGTAAAGGCTGGCGACAGGATACGCATGATGGCAAGCGGCGCGGAGTTCACGGTTGTGGAAACGGGCTATATGGGTGCTACCGAGCTTGTTCCGTGTTCGGGTCTTTTGGCGGGAGAGGTCGGTTATATCGCCGCCTCAATAAAATCCATAGGCGATACCAAGGTCGGCGACACCGTCACCAACGCCGCGAATCCCGCGGCAGAGCCGCTGGCGGGCTATCGTGAGGTAAATCCCATGGTGTTCAGCGGTATCTACCCAGCCGACGGGGCAAAGTATGTCGATTTGCGTGACGCTTTGGAGAAATTAAGACTTAACGACGCTTCTCTGAGCTTCGAGCCGGAAAGCTCCGTAGCACTGGGCTTCGGCTTCCGCTGTGGATTTCTGGGTCTGCTGCATATGGAGATAATTCAGGAGCGCATCGAGCGTGAGTATAATCTGGATATAATCACCACTGCGCCTTCGGTAGTTTATAAGATAGAGCTTACCGACGGAACGGTGAAGATGATAGACAATCCCACCAACTATCCCGACCCCGCAGAGATATCTCAGGCATATGAGCCGATGGTGAACGCTCATGTCTACGCACCGAGCGATTATGTGGGGAATATTATGGAGCTGTGCCAGAACAGGCGCGGCGTCTTCAAGGATATGAAGTATATCGACACCAACCGCGTCGACCTGCATTATGAGCTTCCGCTTAACGAGATAGTCTACGATTTCTTCGACGCGCTGAAATCCCGCACGCGCGGCTACGCAAGCTATGATTATGAGATGATGGGATTTGCCGCTTCCAAGCTGGTAAAGCTGGATATAATGCTGAACGGTGATGTTATTGATGCGCTAAGCTTTATCGTACACGCCGACAAGGCGTATGAGCGGGCGCGCAGAATGGCGGAAAAGCTGAAGGAGCATATCCCTCGGCAGCTTTTCGAGATACCGATACAGGCTTGCGTGGGCGGAAAGATAATCGCCCGCGAAACCATAAAAGCGCTGCGCAAGGACGTTCTGGCGAAGTGCTACGGCGGAGATATTACGCGAAAGAAAAAGCTGCTGGAAAAGCAGAAAGAGGGCAAAAAGCGCATGAGAGCCTTCGGAACGGTGGAAGTACCGCAGGAAGCGTTTATGGCTGTGCTGAAGCTTGACGACGAGTAACGGGATATGAGAGGGCTGTATGTTCATGTGCCGTTTTGTTTAAGCAAGTGCCCCTATTGCGATTTTTACTCCGTGCCGTTTGATGAAAGCCTGTCGGAGCGGTATGTCCGCGCGGTGATACGTAATGTCCAAGCCTACGGCGGAAAGTTTGACAGCGTGTATTTCGGCGGGGGAACTCCGATACTGATAGCCGATAATATTGCGGAGGTGCTGAGAGCGGCAGATATTGCAAAGGGAGCGGAGATAACCGTAGAGTGCAACCCATGCGAAATGACGGAAGAAGTTCTCGGAACGCTTTTCAATGCAGGAGTGAATCGTATCTCAGCGGGAGTGCAGTCGCTTGACGACACCGTTCTCAAGGCACTGGGCAGGCGGCACGATGCCAGTACCGCCGAAAAGGCGATACTCACAGCCAAAAAGGCAGGCTTTGACAATATCTCCGCAGATATCATGCTGGCAACCCCGCGGCAGACCATCGAAAGTCTGACGGATACCCTTGCGCGGCTCGCGGCGCTTCCGCTGACGCATGTTTCGGCGTATATGCTGAAAATCGAACCTAACACTCCGTTTGGGAAAGCTCCGCCCGAATTGCCAGACGATGACGAAACGGCGGATATTTATCTGAGAACGGTGAACGCACTGGAGCGGTATGGTTTTGGGCAGTACGAGATTAGCAATTTCGCAAAAGCGGGATTTGAGTGCAGGCACAATCTTAAGTACTGGCGCAGGGAAGAGTATCTCGGGATAGGCGCGGCGGCGCACTCGCTGTATGAAGGACGGCGGTTTTACATTGAACGTAACGCCGCGGATTTTGCGGCGGCAGAGCGGCAAAAGGACATTGCCGAGGGAGATATCCCCGATGAAAGCGAGGTGTATGAGGAAAGAGTAATGCTTGGCTTAAGGCTATCTGAGGGAATAGCCGAGGAGCTTTACAAGCCGCTTTTAAAGAGGCTCAACTATATTCCCGAAAGGTATTACGCAATTCAAAACGGGCGGCTTTCTCTTACGGCGGAGGGCTTTGCTGTAAGTAATGCGATAATATCAACGCTGCTGAGTCAGGATTTTTAAAAGCCTTTAAAAAACTGAATCACCGACAGCAGCGCTTCTGCCCACTAAAAAATCTTTCGCGGCAGGCTCTTTAAGCATAATGTATAGTTGCGGAACTTTAACTGGCGTTTGGCAAACTGGGTTTGCCAATAAAAAATATTTTAAATTAAGGAGAAAAAATATGTGTTATACAATTGAGGAAGGAAAAAAGTTTGTTCCCGCAGATTCTGATTGTTTTCAGTACATGGGAAGGATCGATTATGAAGATCCGAAGCGCCCTGTGCTGATATTCCCCGCGACCAAAATTGAAACGGTGTTTACGGGAACATCGGTAGGAATGGTGCTGAAAAATATTGAGATTCAGTGGTTCTGCTATTTCGGCGCTATAATCGATGGCGTTCAGCAGGTGATTGAGCTGAAAAACGGCAGCGGTGATGAGTTGTATATGCTTGCGGAGGGGCTGGAGGACAAGGAACATACTCTGGTGCTCTTTAAACGCATGGCAGCTGCTTATTACGCGGAGTTTGCCGGAATAGTTGTTGACGAGGGAGCGACGCTCAGAAATCCCGAGCACAAGTATGATTATAAGCTGGAGGTTTACGGTGACAGCGTTTCAGCGGGAGAGGTCACAGAGGCTCTTTATTATGAGGGACAGTGCGACCCAGGTCACCACAGCCAGTATGACAACTCTTATTTCGCGTATCCCTCGATACTGGCGCGCAAGCTGAACGCCGAGCTTCACGATATCGCTCAGGGAGGTATAGCGCTTCTGGATGACACAGGTTACTTCTGCGCGGAGAATCTTAAGGGGATGGTGTCCTGCTATGATAAAATGCAGTACAGCCCTCAGAAGCCGACCAAGCAGTGGGATTTCACAAGGTATACTCCCGACTGCGTAATAATCGCCATCGGTCAGAATGATTCCGCACCCGACCCCGAAGCGATAAAGCGTCCCGATTACCGAAGAATGTGGAAGGACAAGTATATCGAAATGCTTTCCGACCTGATGGAGAAATACCCCAAGGCAGAATTTGTACTTATCCTGACAGCCCTGCGCCACGACAAGACATGGGACGATGCGGTAGACGAGGTAGCGAATGAGGTGAACAGCCCGCGCGTGAGACATTTCCTGTTTTCGCGTAACGGTGACGTAACAAACGGTCACCCCCGCGCGACCGAGCAGACTGAGATGGCAGAGGAACTTTATGTGTTTCTTAAGAAAAATATTCTGAAATAATGGTGAATCCGTTTTGGTACTTTAGTACCAAAACGGATTTCAATTTTATACCGGACAAATATTGTCGGAATTTAACATGTGTTGTTTTCATTTGTTTTGACAGAAGATACCGTTTGACCCAAGCGGTGTTACAAGCTCTAATTTAAAGCGGTTGTTTGAAAGTGCATTACATACTTTGATCAGCTTATCTCAATTATGGCACGGATTATTGTCATAATACGGTTTTTGACATTTTAGATATAATAATTTTCAAAAAAATGTAATCGTTTTATAATAATGTTTATTTTGACATCTTCAAGAAGTCATATTTAATGGTAATTTGTCTTAAAATAATGTTGTATACAGCTTGCAAAAGGCGCTTAATATTTTTAACAAAATAATGATTGGAGGAGTTATAATGTTCAACAACAGGACTGTTGACGGCAGAAACAACGAGTGCGGAATCAAAATAGCCCGTATGCGCAAGGCTATGAAAATTTCGCAGCGTCAGTTGGCGGATAACCTTCAGCTCATCAATCTTGACATCGATAAGAACGCCGTTCAGCGTATCGAGTCGGGTCAACGCTTTGTTACCGATATAGAGCTGATGTATCTTGCAAAGGTTTTCAATACATCTATTGACGAGTTGTTGCGAAGGGATTAGCATGGCTTGCGTACACAGCGGATCCATATGCTGTGCCGGTCTGCAAATCGTCCCGTGAAATGCCGGCTTGAGCAGCCGGTTGGTGCCGCCCCCGACAGGGGGCGTATTTTTTTA
>ERZ779621.462-NODE-462-length-17358-cov-6.428249_pt1 | contig 17358 bp, 26 predicted proteins | sample MGYA00514215_ERZ779621 | MGnify/ENA primary metagenome ERZ779621 (study PRJEB29562, sample SAMEA4376715) | mouse gut metagenome | isolation source: Cecum | study: EMG produced TPA metagenomics assembly of the A DSS colitis mouse model was used to assess the...
GTCAGAGCGTATAGAAACTAATCTATGCGCTCTATTTTATTGTAAAGGAGCAGATGTGAGTTTTCGTATATTCTACAAAAATGCGAACTAGTAATCCTTAAAAAGGCTTAAGGCCCCTTATATGGAGAGAAATCCCATAAAATGGGGCTTTTTTCTATGTAAAAGATAAAGATTGCACTATAAAAAATTAATGGGAACTTGAAAAAAGAGATGAGGCTTTTTGGGGCAAGAGAGAAGATAATTGATCATAAAAAAGGAATCGTTTAAATAGTATTTTAAAACGTTCAAAAGAAAATTTAAAAAGTTCTTGAAAGTATTGATTTTATCATGTTTATACCCTTTTAAAAAGTCAAAAAAAACCGTTTAAATTGTTTGTTTTGAACGGTTTTTTATGTTACCCCAATATTAGTTAAATGGGAACTACTAATGGGAACTGAGAAGAAATATGATTAGGGCTTTATTTGTATAATGAAAGAGGATGTGACTATCGAGGGGGCAAAATGCTCCACCCCCTTGATGTAATGTAAAACCTGTACAATAATTTCCTGTTTTAGCTATATAAGCTCTTCCGGATATCATTTGTCTTCATATGAGATCCTTATTCTCTCAAGACATTCAAATATTTGGTTTATATCACTTATAACTCCTTTTTTATGATGTTCTAAGGTTTGCGGTGAAATGTTATTAGTTACATAAACTGCACGGTCTATGTCCATAAGAAGATTTTGTATGTGTTCGAAGTAATCTAATTTAATATCTTCACTTAAATATATACCACGAGATAATAAATTAGCTAATAAATCAATGGAGTTAGCAAAAAGGCCGTATTCAACATTAGATTTAGTGGATAATAAGGTTAAAATTTTTAGTAGAGCAGAATTTGAAACTTCGGCCAATGCAGATTTTTCATTTTCGTATACGGTATCATACATATCGCCTAAACCATTAATTAGCCAAGCTTCATTAATACCAAATTCTAAGCATATAAGCTTTGTAAGCTTATTGGTTGGAAGTTCATTTCCATTTTCCAGACCACTCAAATATGACTGAGATATTAGTAATCTTTTTGCAAATTCCTTTTGCGTTAGTTTTTCTGTTTTCCTGAGTAACTTGATTCTATTACTAATTGATTCCATAAATCCCCCAAAATATCAGTATACTGATATTCATGTGCAAAATATGCTTGACATATATCGGTATACTGATATACTATATTAATGTACTGATATTTTTTTGTTAATTATACAGTAATGCTAATAAAAAATCAATTACGAGGAGGCAAGTTATGAGTTTAGGCAAAACCTTGAGACAAATAAGAAAAGATAAAGGATTAAAGCAAGTCGATGTGGCTAAAGAATTAGAAACATCTCAGTCTTATATAAGCCAGATTGAGAATGATCAGACGATACCTACTAAAAGGTTTTTAAAACTATTTTGCTTGCAATATGGAGTGGATAAAGATAGATTGCTTTAACATGTCGAAACGGAGCCACGGCTCCGTCATGCGGGGATGGTCTCCTGTATCTGATGATGATAGACCAGAAAGGAAAATGTATGAATGAATTAAAGGTTTTTGAGAATCAGGAGTTTGGCAAGATGCGGACAGTCATTATAGAGGGCGAACCGTGGATTGTCGGAAAGGATGTGGCAGTGGCGTTAGGATATGCCAATACGAGAGATGCGCTAAAAAAGCGTATTGATAGCGAGGATAGAAGGGAGTCGCAAATCGCTACCCCCCTCAGGAACGCAGAACATGACTGTGATTAACGAATCCGGTGTATACGCCCTAATCTTCGGCAGCAAGCTTCCTTCCGCCCGGAGGTTTAAGCGCTGGGTCACAAGTGAGGTGCTTCCGACAATCCGTAGGACTGGCAACTACACAAAGCCGGATATGGATGTAACAGCGATCATCATGCAGACAGCAACGGCAGTCTGCACTGAACTGATCAGACAGCTAACACCGATCCTGCAGAGAGTGGCAGCAGTACAGTCAGAACCCATTATTATGGCCGCCGCCAGCACACTGGAAGCAGAGGGTATCGGGGCAAGATGCAAGATGGAGTCATTCCCGCAGGAACTGAGGCGACAGGTAGACCAGATGTTTGACCAGATGTTGGAACAGCAGGCACTGAATTTCAGCATGATCGCAAGGTACTGCACCATGAACGGTTTCCCGATCAGTCCGCCGTCAGTAAAAACATATTACCAAAGGCATTTTGCGGATATGTAAATTTAGAAGGCTTTAAAGAACGTTCAGTCGAAACGGAGCTACGGCTCCGTCATGCAGGGATGGTCTCCTGTATCTGATGATGACAGACCAGAAAGGAAGCGGAATGGGAAGAACGGTGAGATTTGATCCTTATAACCATCATCCAGTAACAGATCAGGACCGGAAGCGGATCGAAAATGCTTTGTGGGAAGGCTGGGAGCTGATGGTAGATGAAAGCAATGGGGATGTTTGGATCGGGGACAGGGAAGAGCGGATCGCGGGAATAGTAATTGCACAGGAGGATGACAAATGAATGGATTAGCAACAAAGGAACAGCTGGTAAAGAGTCTGTTTGAAACGGTGAAGCTGACGCGGGCGGGGATGAGTATTCAGTCCATGGAGCTGGATGGTGAATATGTGATTATCCAGTTTGAGGGAGGCGTTAAGAAGGCTCCCGTTGGAGCAGACAGCGGTATTGCCTTAATGAGGGATGTACTGAAATACATATAGTCGAAACGGAGCACTTGCTCCGTCATGCAGGGATAGCCTCCTGCATCTGAAGATGACAGGCTGGAAAGGGGTGATGGTATGGGACAGATGCTGACTGCAAAGCAGGTGGCGGAAGTTAAAGGCTGCAGTTATAGGTATGTAAAGAAATTGATTCAATATGGAAAGATTTCCGCCAAAGAGATTCTGAATGACAAAAACCGCAAAACATACCTTATCCCGCTGGAATCACTGGATGAGGAACTGCAGCAGCGCTGGATCCGGATGAACCTGGAGAATCCGCCGGACAGGGTACAGGAGCAGCTGCCGGAGCCTGCAGGGGAGACTGTGGATTGTTTTTCCCAGGAGGAACGGAAGGAGATCGACTTCTGGATCGGCCTGGTGGAGCAGTGGCAGGAATACAGGGTGAAGCCCGGTGCTGGATCCAAAGCGGAAGTGGATAAGAGGTTTATAGCTTTCTGCAGGCTGGAGCATCCGGACAAAGAAATCTCCCTTGATATCCTGTACCGGAAGTGGAAGGCAGTCAGGGAAAAGGATCTGAAGGGACTGGTGGACAAACGGGGGAAATGGAAAAAGGGGACAAGCTCCATTGATGAAACGGTGTGGCAGGCCTTCCTGTATTATTACCTGGATCAGGCCCAGCATCCGATCCGGAAGTGTCTGGACTATACGAAGATGTGGGCACAGGAGGCACGGCCGGATCTGTATGCGGACATCCCCAGTTATTCCGCTTTTTACCGGAGGATCAACAATGACCTGCCGGAAGGGGTGAAGGTGCTGGGACGGGAAGGGCATAAGGCCTTTAATGACCGCTGTGCCCCGTATATCCGGAGAACCTACGAAGACATGGCAAGCAATGAGTGGTGGATTGCGGACAACCATACCTTTGACGTGATGGTAAGGGACCGGTCCGGAAAGCTGCACAGGCCATACCTGACAGCGTTTCTGGATGCCAGAAGCGGCATATTCGTAGGATACCACATTACTTATAACCCGAGTTCAGAGGCTACATTGTACGCCCTCCGCAAGGCGATCCTGAAGTACGGGATCCCATATAACATCTACGTCGATAACGGCCGTGAATTTCTGACGCTGGATATTGGTGGGCTGGGGCACCGGAAAAAGAAGCCGAAAGGCGGGGAAGAGCCTTATGAGCCGCCGGGAGTTTTTAAACGGCTTGGCATCAACATGACCAATGCCATTGTCCGGAATGCGAAAGCGAAGATCATCGAGCGGAGGTTCCTGGACGTGAAAAACGACCTCTCCCGGCTGTTTGAGACCTACACCGGGGGAAACGTGGTGGAAAAGCCGGAGTGCCTGAAGCATGTGCTGAAGAAAGATGCGGTTTATACGGATGCGGAGTTTGAAGAGTATGTGACGGCTGTGCTGGAAGGGTACTTTAACATGGAGCCTTATAACGGGTCTGTGGAGCAGGACCGGGGGAAATGCAAGCTGGATGTGTTTTATGAATATTTAGGCGTGCAGCGGAAAGCGGATCCCAAGGAACTGTATCTGATGCTGATGCGGAGCTCCAGGCCCCAGAAGGTGACACGGCGGGGCGTCCGTCTGGATATTGGCGGCAGCCGGATAGACTACTGGAATGATGAGTTTGTGGAGCTGATGCTTGGTAAGACAGTTTATTACCGGTATGACCCGGAACATCTGAGCGAGGTCAGGATCTATGACCTGGAGGACCGGTACATCATGTCGGTTCCGGCAGATGATGCAGCAGTACTCTCCTATAATGCCAGTAAAGATGAAGTCAAGGAGGCCGTGGCCAAAACCAGACGTCTGGAGCGTATTACAAAGGAATATAAGGAGAACATTATCCTGGCGGAGAGCGACCGCATCAGGGCAAGGGATCTTGTACTGGCCACGGCAAAGCGCAATCAGGAGAATTATCAGGGCAGCGCGGATCCTGCCGTCATCGAACTGCAGAGGGCAGTGGAAGAGCCCCTATATCGGAAAGCGGCAGGCGGAGCGGACCTTGACACAATGAATAAAAATGCAGCCAGAAGGCAGGGAGGTAACAATTGATGGGAAAAGAGTATAATGCAGGGCTACAGGAAAAGCTGGAACAATTTTTAAAAGAAGAAAACTTGAGCCAGGCCAAGGCGGCGCCGATTCTGGGGATCAGCCAGGCAGTTCTGAGCCAGTACCGCCGCAGCATTTATGACAAAGGCGACATTGCCGCGGTGGAAAAGCAGCTGGAGGAATTCTTCCGGATCCGGGAGGAAAAGCAGGAAAATACCAGAAAGGCGCTGCCCAGCGGCGGCCGGGCGGCAGACGGCTACATACCCATATCCATCTCCGAGGGAGCTTATAAGCTGATTCGTTACTGTCAGCTTGAAAAGGGAATCGTCGTCATTGATGGAGATGCAGGAATCGGAAAAACAAAGGCAGCGGCCAAATTCCTGCAGGATAACCCGAACACAGCGGTCTATGTGAAGGCGGCTCCCAGCACCAGCTCTGTCAGGAGCCTGCTGAAGCTGATCGCCCGGGCCTTGAAGCTGCCGGAGAATTTAAGGACGGAGGATCTGTCTATATCCATACAGGATAAGCTCCGTCAGACAGATAAGGTTATTATCATTGATGAGGCGCAAAATTTGAAATTCACAGCCCTGGAAGAGATCCGGGGATGGGTGGATGAGGACATCATTACCGGAAAACCCGGTATCGGAATCGTACTGATTGGCAACGTGGAGGTCTACAACAAGATGCTGGGAAAGCAGGAGGCGATCTTCGCCCAGCAGTTTAACCGGACAAGACTGCACGGCAGGTACCGGACATCAGACATCCTGAGGGATGATATCGTCAGGCTGTTCCCGGCGCTGCAGGAGAAGGGGATGCAGAAAGAGATCGATTATCTTTACAGCATCAGCCGGAGCAAGTGGGGCATCCGGGGAACGGTAAATGTATTTAACAATGCAGTCAATAATGAGGATATTTCCCTCACGGGTCTGGAGAAGATGGCGGGCACGATGGGAATCCGGTTTCTGTAAGTAAGGGAGGACAGCGATGAAACGTATGGTTGAAAAGAATGTCTTTATGCTGAAGGGTGCACTGTCGGGAGCTGTGCTCATGGCCCTGCTGGTTACGGTGGTATTCGGGCTTGGTACAGGAATTGCAGGTTTTCTGCTGACGCTGCTGATTATGGCAGCCGCCGGGATTTCCGGATGGGCAGCAGGACGCCAGAGCCGGATGCGTCAGGATGCCGGCATGGCTTACCAGAGGGGATACAGGGCAGGTCTGGCAAAAAAGACGCTGGTCATTAACCAGCCGGGCTGCAGATATACGGTTACAGTCTCCGGAGAAGACATGGAGTGGGACAAATGGATGGAAGAAAGGGGGTACGGCAGCAATGGGGCAGGAAAAGAGCAAATATACGAAGATAGAAGGATTTGAAAGCGCCTGGGAAGAAATACGGTTCTGTGCACTGCTGATCAGGGAAGGAAGGGCAAAGATCGTGAGTACTGCAGGGCCAGACGGCCATATTGTACGGTACACGAAGCCCAAAAGAGGGCAGGTACAATCTGTGAAATAAAGGGGCATATGCCCCTCCTAATGCAGCCGCCGGCCAGTCCGGTGATGGTCGCAAGCCCATGAGAAATGCAGAGCGGGAAAGGAGGACACAGATGGAAGTGATAAAAAAAGTGGCAAAAAGCGGGGCGGTCACCCTGCCCCGGATGATCCGGCAGAAGACGGGCATCCTGCCGGGAGTTCCGGTGGATATTGCAGCTGACAGGGAGGGGATATACATATCGAAACATGTACCGGCCTGTTTCCACTGCGGATCCGTTGATGATGTAAAGACAATTCTGGGATTGGAAGTGTGCCTGGGATGCGCGGAAAAAATCAGGGAGGTATTTGAAAATGGCGGAGAATGAAATGAAACAGGATGGCATCCGGGAAAAGGTGGACCGGCTGGCAGAACTGACGGCCCAGCAGGAAGCGATCAAAAAGGAAGTGGATGCCATTAAGGCATGGTTTGAAACAAATGCAGTGGATGATCTGAAGGATACCAAATCCAAAACGATGGAATACTGGGGGAGCCGTAATGCAAAGGTAACGGTGGGAACCAGCAGCACGGTGAAGCCTGTTTCCTTTGCCATGCTGAAGGGGATGCTGGGAGAAGTGTATAAGGATTTTATAAAAGAAGAAATTTCTTACAAGATGACGGAGCCCTGCAAGAGGCTTTTTACCATGATGTTCCTGGGCGAGTATACGGAAGGCAGCCTGGATGAAACGATCCGTGCGATTACCGAAGACGAAAAGATCCAGAGGGTGCTGAAGAAAAAGCTGAAGGGCAAATATGCGAAGGATACGGAGACTCTTATGAAGCTTGCCGGACTGCCGGAGCCGGAGGCCAGTGACTGGGCCTATCTGGTAGCTGAGGTTATCAACTGGGAGTGGATCGTCCAGGTACTGAAGGCGGGCGGATGGAGAGGCAGCCCCCATGAGGCTATTGCCCTCATAAACAGCGCCGTTATTGTGGATGAAGGCCTGAAGGTAACTGTAGAGGCCGAAAAAGCGGAATAATTAAAGGAGGGGCAGATGAAAAAAATTGAACAGTTCCAGATCCGGAAGATTTATGCGATCGGAAACGCGCTGGGCATTGTTGAATCCGGGAATGGGGAAGATGAACTGCATGTTCTGGTAGGAGGGGCAACAGGAAAAGAATCCATCCGGGAGCTGACCTACAGGGAAGCGGCGGAAGTGATTTCCAGACTGGAAGCCCTGCAGGGAAGGCCTGCCCCTTCGAAAGGGAAAGGGCACAGCAGGCCGGGCGGAGTCACGCCGGGGCAGCAGAAAAAAATATGGGCGCTCATGTACAGCCTGAAGGCGTGTGACAGAAAGCCCAGTGAAGTGGGTCTGGGAGACCGGCTCTGTGCCGTGATCCGGAAAGAATTGAAGATGGATGCTGCTGCAAAAGATCCTTTTGCCTGGCTCAGCTGTGAACAGGGAAACCAGCTGATCGAAATGCTGAAACGATATGTGGAAAGTGCAAAAAGGAAAGTGGAGGCATGATATGGAAAAAGACACGGATTATCTGGATAAGATGCAGCCTGACAGCCTGGATGAAGCGCAAAAAGGTCTTGTGGACAAAATCGGGCTGGATAGTTTCAAGGCTCTTGTGCGGGCATACGGAGGTACTTTTATTTATATCCCAAAGATAGAAAGCCTGGGAAGAACGGTAAGGGATAAGATGATAAAGGAAGAATTCGATGGAAGCAATTACAAAGAACTGGCTTTAAAATATGGATTGACAGAAGTCTGGATCAGAAATATAGTGAGTGAGAAGGCAGCGGAGATCCGGCGGAAACCGATAGATGGCCAGATGAATCTGGAAGATTTTTTATAATAAAAAAAGTAAAGTACTTTATTTGATTGTTTACGGTAAAAAAAGATACACTTGTGCTATACACACGGTGTATCTTTTTTATTTCATGTGAGGTGGCAAAATGAGCGAATGGATCATCACAACAGCGATCACGCTGGGTATAGGAGTTATTACATATTTCCTGAAAAGGACCATGAACCATGTGGATCAACTGGCAAGAAATATCCAGCAGCTGGAGAATACGGCAGTTACCAGGGGAGACCTGGAAAAGAACATGGATAGGCTGGAGAAGGATATCCGGCAGATCAGGGATGACTACACGCCGAAGGAAATGCACCAGAAAGATTTTGATGAGTGCCGTGGTGATATCAAGCAGATCCGGGCAGATTACCTGACCAAGGATGATTTTATCAGGGAAATCAGCAAAATGGACCGGAAGCTTGACACGATGCTGGAAATGATGATCAATAGGCAGAGGAATGGAGGATGAGGTTATGGACAGGGATGAGATGATGAAACGGATCCGGGCGGATGCTTTCCCGAAGAACAACGGGTCGGTGCTTACCTGCATCAACCTGTTGAACCGGATCGGTTTCAGCCCGCTGGAACAGGTACGGATGGGGGCAGGCAACTGGGGGATTGAAAAGGCAGAGTTTCTGGACTCAGTACATTTTCTCCAGCAGGCGGGGTACATCGAGACCCGCACCATTGAGGGAAAGGAAATGGGCGCGGACCTGGCAGACCATGGCTACCAGGAGCTGGAAGTCAGGGTATCCTCAAAGGGTATCAGGCTCATGCAGGGAAGTATAAGCGATGAATGCGTGAAGGTATGAATGAGGACAGGAGAAGACGAAGCATCGGCAAGGTGGACAGGTTGCCGCCAGAACTGAAGGACACCGTGGAGCAGATGCTTCTGACCGGATGCACTTATAAAGAGATCGTTGCCTTTTTAAAGGAAAACGGCGAAGAAATGAGCCAGATGGCGATCTGCACATATGCCAAAAAGTATCTGGCCACGGTGGAGATGATCAACGTGGCACAGAGTAATTTTTCACTGCTGATGGATGAAATGAACCGCTATCCGGATCTCGACACTTCGGAGGCGCTGATCCGGCTGACCAGCCATCATGTCATGAATGCGCTGACCGGCATATCGGAAGAGCAGATGAAGGAAGTGCCTGTGGAGAAGCTGATCAAGGAGACCAACGGACTGATCAGGGCAGCAGCCTACAAAAAGCGGATTGAGGTACAGAGCCGCGACAACTATGAAGCCGGACTGGAGGCAGTCAAGAGCCTTGTATTTGAAGCGATGGCGAAAGAAAATCCCGGACTGTACAGGCAGGTAAGCGAATATCTCAATAAAAAGAAGGCAGAAGGACTGGAGGGACAGGCATCATGTGGTACGTGATCCAGGTAAAGACAGGAGAGGAAGTATCCATATCCAGTGAACTGAAGGCCAGGGGAATCAAAACGCTGGTACCCAGAGAGAACAGACCCATCCGGCGCGGCGGGAACTGGATCCGAGAGATATATGTATTCTTTCCGGGATACGTATTTCTGGATCTGGTCTATAATGCGGAAACATATTATCAGGTGAAAAAAGTTCCGGGAGTGATCCGTTTTCTTGGGGACAGCGGAATGCCTTCCCGGCTGTCTCACCTGGAAGCAGAGTGGATCAGCCTGCTGTCCGGGGGAAGGGATATGCCGGTGGAGCCTTCCGTGATCTGTCTGGAAGACGGTAAACCCAAATCTGTAAAGGGTGTGCTGGAAAGGTTTACAAATCGTGTGATACGTTATGATCTGCGGCAGAGAAAGGCCATATTTGAAATAACCGTCTGTAATGCGAAAAAGGAAGTGCGGCTGAGCTTTGAGCCGGAACAGGATGCAGGGGAAGATGCCGGGCAGGATATGACGGAGGATCCGGCGGAACAGATTTTACAAGAAGCTACCTGAAAGGAACGGTTGATTCGTCCCGATCCGGGAGGGAGTGGAGCATAATGAAGAAGAGCCGGGCAGGAGTGACTGGACGGAGTGGCGAAGCCTACCCTTCAGAAGAATGTGCTGAGGGCTCTTTTTTATTGGAAGTATCGTTTAAAACAGTTCCAGACCCGTTCAAAACCGTTTAAAAATCAAAACCCGGATAAACGGGCGCGGAGGCAGAATCCGGGGCGGAATGGGGCGCAAAAGGGGCAGGAGCATCAGGCAGGAGGCGATGGAATTGAAAAAAGGAAAAGCAGACAGCATTGGCACGCTGATCGGCGCAATGGCCGAAGCAGAGAGCAGGATGTTCTATGATGAAAAAACGGAGGCTTTAAATGACCTGGAGGGTCTTTTGAAAGCCTTTTTGTATAAGGAGGAATCTCCGGAGCGAGTAAGAATTTTAAAAGATTATGAAGCCGGTGCTCCTGTAACAGGACCAGGAGGCATCAGGCAGCGGCTTGGGGCAATTGATATGGAGTTTTTCGGAAGGGCGTACTTCCCGCATTATTTTTCCCGGCCGTCTCCGGCCTTCCACCGGGATCTGGATAACATCTGGCAGCAGGGCGTATTAAAGGGAATTGCGCCAGCCACTCCGGCAAAGAAAAAAGAGATCAGCCGGATGCAGGGGAGTAAGAGAGTAGTAGCAGCTCCCCGTGGACATGCAAAGTCTACGAGCCTTACCTTCAAGGGGACGATTCATGCCGTTGCATATGAGTATAAGCATTATCCCATTATTATCTCCGACAGCTCCGAGCAGGCGGAAGGATTTTTGGACAATATCCGGGTCGAATTTGAAGAAAATGAGGCCCTCAGGGAAGATTTCGGGGACCTGACCGGGAAGGTATGGCGGAGCAATGTGCTGGTTACCAGCACAAACATCAAGGTGGAAGCGATCGGCTCAGGAAAGAAGATCAGAGGCAGGAAGCACAGGAACTGGAGGCCGGACCTGCTGGTTCTGGATGATATTGAAAATGATGAGAATGTCCGGACACCTGAACAGCGCGCAAAACTGGAAAACTGGTTTTTGAAAGCTGTGTCCAAAGCCGGTGACGATTATACGGATATTATCTATATCGGGACGCTGCTGCATTATGACAGCCTGCTGGCAAAGACTCTTAAAAATCCGGGATACCGCGCAATCAAGTACCGCGCGGTTATCTCTTTTTCTAAGGAGGACGACCTCTGGAAGGCATGGGAGGACATTTTTACGGATCTTTCAAATGATGACCATGAGCAGAAAGCAAAGGATTTTTTTGAAAATAACAGAGCAAGGATGCTGAATGGCACTAAGGTCCTCTGGGAAGAAAAGCTTTCCTATTATGATCTGATGGTTATGAGGGTGACAGAAGGCGAAGCAGCTTTTAACTCTGAGGAACAAAATGAACCGATCAATCCGGATGACTGTATTTTTAATCCTGAATGGTTTGAGTACTACAATGAGGCGGAGATTGACTTTAAGGACGGGAATTACCTTTTCTTCGGTTTCGTGGATCCGTCCCTGGGTAAGTCCAAGCACAGCGATTTCTCTGCGATCATAACCATGGCAAAGCATAAGGTTACCGGATATATGTATGTCATGGATGCGGATATCGAAAGAAGACATCCTGACAGGATTATCGAGGATGTGCTGGAAAAGGAAAAATGGCTCCGTCGTGATTTTGGGCGGGGCTACAAAAAGTTCGGAGCTGAAACGGTGCAGTTCCAGTGGTTTCTGAAGGAAGAACTGGCAAAAGCATCTGCCAGGGCAGGATTGTATCTGCCGATCGAAGAGGTCCCTCAGACCAGCGATAAAACCATGAGGGTCCAGACGCTACAGCCTGATGTTAAGAATCATTATATAAAATTTAACAAACGCCACAAGCGTCTGATGGAGCAGATGGAGCATTTTCCCATGGGTGCCCATGATGACGGCCCGGATGCGCTGGAGGGCTGCCGGACGCTGGCTAAGAAAACCAAGAAGTTTCGGATCCTGGACAAGGGATCCCTGGGATTGTAGGAGGTAGCAGCTGTGGCTGTATTATATATGGACAGGGCATCTATTGAGAGCCTGACGGAAAAGGATATCCGGGATATCATTGAAGAAAATGCCACGGATACCAAATATGGAAACCTGTATGATTATTATATCGGAAACCATAAGATCCTCAGGGAAACCAAAAGGGACAGCACTGCTCCCAACAACCGGCTTGTAAACAACATGGCTCGATATATTACGGATACGGCTACCGGTTATTTCGTCGGGCAGCCGGTGGTATACAATTCCCAGGATGAGCAATTCCTTGGGATGGTACAGGATATCTTTAATTACAACGATGAGCAGGACCATAATATGGAGCTGGCAAAAAACTGCAGTATCTGCGGCAGCTGCTTTGAAATGCTCTACATGGATGAAGAAGCCCGTATCCGGCTGGCCCGGGTACCGGCAAAGTCCGGGATAATGATCTGTGAGACAGACAGCGGTTTTGCTGAACCTATAGCGTTTATCCGGACAATTCTTTCTAAAGACAAAGATGGAAATGCGGTTCGGAAAGTAGAATTCTGGAATGCATATTTGGTGATGCGTTTCCGGTCAGTGAATGGAAGCCGTCTGAATCTGGAGGCTGTAGAAGAGCACTACTGGCAGGATGTTCCTTTCATTGAATATGTCAACAATGAAGAACGGACCGGAGACTTTGAAGGGGTGATCACCCAGATAGATGCCTACAACAGGGTGCAGAGCAATACTGCGAATTACTTTCAGTATAATGATGATGCTCTTTTGAAGATATTAAAGCTGGGGGATGTATCCAGCCAGAATATCAGGGACATGAAGGAAAAGGGTGCGATCATCCTGGAGGACGGGGGAGATGTAGAGTGGCTGTTAAAGCAGGTTGACGATACGGCGCTGGAAAACTATAAGGACCGGCTGAAGGAGGATATCCATACCATGGCCAATGTGCCGCATATGTGTGACGAAGCTTTCGGCGGCAATCTTTCTGGTGTGGCGATTTCATATAAGCTGTGGGGGCTGGAGCAGATATGTGCCATTAAGGAGCGGAAGTTTAAAAAGGGCCTTCAGCGCCGGATTGAACTGATCACAAATATATTAAATGTGATGGGCCATAGCTTTGATTACCGGGATATTGTTCCAAAGTTCCGGCGGAATAAACCTCAGAATGATCTGGAAACGGCTCAGATCGTTACCATGCTGGCAAATGACCTGTCTCTGGAGACCAGACTGCAGATGATCCCGGCGGTGGAAAATGTGCAGGATGAACTGGATAAGCTGGAGGCAGAAAAAAAGCAGGACAAGGAAGATTTTGGAATCTATGAAAATTTTGTCAAAGCTTTTCGGCAGCCGGAACAGGAGGTAGCGGATGGGCCAGAGGGAGAGGAATGAATGGATTGAGAGGGCAAAGCAGAGAGTGCTGGATAATGCGAAGGAAACAGACAGTTTTGTCCGGGACGTTATGGAGCTGTACGATGAAACAGCCAATCAGTTGGAACTGGAGATCCATGCCATGTACCAGAAGTATGCTGTCAGGAACAATCTGACAGAGGCGGAAGCTTCCCGGCTCCTGACTGGCGAGGAATACAGCCGGTGGAGGAAAAGGATAGATGCTTATGTGGCAGAGGCAAAGGGTGATTCCCGGACACTGCTGGAATTGAATACGCTGGCAGCAAAGTCACGGATCAGCCGGAAGGAGCAGCTGCTGGCGAATATATATCAGTCTATGATCAGCCTTTGCGGTGATACGGAAACAAAACTGACGGACCTGCTGGGAGATATGTTTCAAACCAACTATTACCGGGGCTGTTATGATGTACAGTTTGTACTGGGAGTTGGGTTCCCTGTGGCGAAGGTGGATGAAAAGATGTTAAAGAGGATCCTGGAGCATCCCTGGTCCGGAAAAAATTATTCTCAGGCGTTATGGGATAATACGGATAAGCTGGCCATTCTGGCCAGGAGGGAGATCAGTCTGGGCTTCATGTCAGGTACTTCTGTCCAGCAGATGGCAAAAGAGATTGATGAGGTTATGGGGAAAGGGAGATATGCGGCAGAAAGGCTTGTCCGGACAGAAAGCAGTTATTTTGCCAACCAGGGAGAACTGGCATCCTATCAGGAGCTTGGCATCAAAGAATATATTTACCTTGGGGGAGGCTGCGGCATCTGCATCCGGCTGAATGGACAGTCGTTTCCGCTGGAAGCGGCAAAAGCAGGTGTAAATCTGCCGCCTATGCATCCGAACTGTAAATGTACGATCCGGGCAAAGCCCAAAACAGATATGTTTAAAGATCGAAAGGATGTAAATCCTTTAGCTGATAATCCAAAATATGACGAGTGGAAGAAAAAATATGTCAAAGAGAAGGGACTGTCAGCTGTTGTCGGCGGAACAGACGGGATACCGGTACATGAAGAGAAGAAACTGGTGGAGCATATTGACTTTAATGACGCACGGATGATAAAATCAAAGTTAAGAAGCTACACGGAACAGATTGTGGCAGATAACAGGAAAGAGAATGCGTTCTGCATCACCAGAGATGGCAGCATCTATCACTGCCAGGGTACTGCCAGCCAGGTCTTTCCGGATTATGATCTGGGGGAGGAACTGGCAGGAGCATATGTGACGCATAACCATCCGGCGGCAGAAACGCATTTTTCCTTCAGTGACAGCGACATCAGCCTGTTTATGGAATACAAACTTTCCGAGCTGGTCGGGGCAGATGATAAATATATCTATCGAATTATCCGTAGTGGAAAAACGGAATATGCTGACTTTGACGCAATAGCCCATGAATATAAAGGAGACGGATATGCGGAGTGCATGCAGGCTATATTTGCAGGTGAGATAGACCCGGACACGGATGAGTATGATTTTATAGTAAGGAGGCTTGCTGAAAAGTATGGCTTTAAGTATGAAAGAGAGAAACGATGGAAAAGCCTGGGAGGCCTATGAAAAAGCCGGGGAGAAACTGAAGGCAGAGGTTATGGAGAAAAGAAAGGCCATTGCACAAAAGTATAAGAATGTTCAGCCGACCCGGTATGGCATGGATGGCGGGCAGGAGCAGAAGGAACTTGGAGAAATAACCAGGTGGTTTGGCCAGGAAGTAAAGAAGCTGCGAGAGCAGTATGGGATTAAGTAAAAGCACCCGTCAGGGTGCTTATTAAATTGCAGAAATCGGGACATTGACACCTTTTAAAAGCGTTTTAAAGGGTGTTTTTGTTATATAAAAAATCAGCCAGGAGGTAGAAAAATGGATGAAACGACCACGATGCAGGAAGCTGGGAAGGAAACCCAGGCTGCTGCTACAGAAACCCAGGCACAGCAGACAGCAGAAACAGCGCCGGAGAAAGTAAGTGCCCTCCAGAAATTTATCAATGGACTTTTCGGGAGTGGGAAAGAATCAGAGGCTGCAGGGGAAGAAAAGAAAGCTGCTGAAACAGAAACCACTGAGGATACGGAAAAGGAAACTTTTTCCCGGGCGGACATGGACGCAGCCATCGAAGCTGCAAAAAAGCAGTGGGCAGATGAGGCTGCAGAAGCTGAGAGAATCAAAAAGCTGTCGCCGGAGGAACGTGAGGCGGAAGACCAGAAGAAAAAAGATGCAAAAATCGCGGATCTGGAGGGGAAGCTTCTGAGGAAAGAACTCCGCGAAATGGCTGTTAAAGCGTTGGAGAAGGACGGATATTCCGCGGGTCTTGCCGACGTGCTGGATTATTCCAGCAAGGAACGGATGGAGGAAACCCTGAAGAATACGATGCAGATCTTTAAGGACAGTCTTGCATCGGCAGTGCAGACCAGGCTTAAGGGCAAGACTCCGGAAGGGCTTGGGAATGCTGCTTCCGCGGAGGGGCTGCTCCGAGATCAGATCGCAAGGAATATCAGAGGACTTTAATCAAAAATCTTTTGAGAAAGGATGAGAAACAATGAACAAAATCGAAACAGCATCTATTATACAGAGCGAGCTGGACAAGGCTGCTGTGGAGCAGTCCACCTCCGGCTGGATGGAGGTAAATGAAAAACTGATCAAATATAATGGCGGGGAAGAGGTTAAGATTCCCAGCCTTGACATGGACGGCCTGGCGGATTATGACCGCAAAAATGGTTTTGTTGAAGGCAGCGTGGACTTTAAGTACCAGACCATGACTATGACACAGGATCGTGGCCGCTCTTTTTCTTTCGACGAAAATTCCGTGGATGAGACCAACTTTGCCCTGACAGCATCCACAGTGATGGGACAGTTCCAGCGGGAAAAGGTGATACCGGAGATTGATGCATACCGTTACAGCAAAATTGCTGCAAACTGTATCACGAAGGGCAGGGCATCCGGCGGATATGTTCCTGCAGAGTCGACGATCCTGCAGAAGCTTTACTATGATATCGCCGCAGTTCAGGATGTGGTGGGAGAGAATACGCCGCTTGTGATCACAATAGACCGTATGACGGCAGCAATCCTGTCTATGAGTGAGAAATTGTCCAGAAAGCTGGATGTAACTGATTTCCGGCAGGGAGATGTTACTCTGAAGGTGAAGAGCCTGGACGGGATTTATCCGCTGATCCCGGTAGGATCTGACAAGATGAAAACAGCTTATCTGTTTAAGGATGGTAAAACGGAAGGACAGGAGAGCGGCGGTTTTGCCCCGGCGGAAGGCTGCAGGAGCATTAACTGGATCATTACCCCAAAGACAGCGCCCATTGCGGTATCCAAGACAGACAAGACCCGGATTTTTGATCCGGAAACCAATCAGAAGGCCCGGGCCTGGGCAATGGATTACCGCAAATTCCATGACCTGTGGATTACTGAAAAGAAAATCGTACAGTGCTTTGCAAACCTGAAGGAAGCGCTGGAATAAGGCTGCAGAATGTGCAGCCAGGTAAAAGGAGGATGCATACAGTGGGAAAGATCATACTGCGCAGAGAGAACGTGGTAAAAGAAACCGGATCAGAAGATACGGCCAGGGCTTTGGAAGCGAAGGGATTTATCCGGTATAGAGGTGATTCTGGAAAGGGAGCTGCCGTGCCGACAGATACGGAACAGGGAAAAACAGAACAGGAACTGCAGGATGCCAGGGCAAATCTGAAGGCGGCTGAGAAAAAGATCGCCGGTCTGACACAGGAGCTGGAGGGTACCAGGGAGCAGCTGGAGGCGGCAATAAAAAAGAATACAGCCGGTACCGGGAAAAAAGAAAAAGGGGGAAGCGGCCGATGACGAAGGAACAGGAGGACTGGCTGACAGCGGAACTGATGGACAGCATGAAGCTGACTGAAGAAAAAGAGCGCACAGCCATTTTTCTACCTCCTGGCTGATTTTTTATATAACAAAAACACCCTTTAAAACG
>ERZ779621.465-NODE-465-length-17300-cov-7.495564_pt1 | contig 17300 bp, 12 predicted proteins | sample MGYA00514215_ERZ779621 | MGnify/ENA primary metagenome ERZ779621 (study PRJEB29562, sample SAMEA4376715) | mouse gut metagenome | isolation source: Cecum | study: EMG produced TPA metagenomics assembly of the A DSS colitis mouse model was used to assess the...
ACAGAAAAAGGAGAGAAAACCTATACCTGCGACTGTGGTGACAGCTATACGGAAGCGATTCCTGCGAAGGGGCACCATTTTGAAGATGGAGAGTGTACAGACTGTGGGGAAAAAGACCCCGATTACCATAAACACAGTTATACGGAGACAATTACCAAAGAACCAACCTGTACGGAAGCAGGGGAAAAGACCTATACCTGCGACTGCGGTGACAGTTATACAGAAGAGATTCCTGCAAAGGGGCATCATTTTGTGGATGGTGAATGCACGGACTGCGGCGAAAAAGATCCTTGTTCTGAATCACATACTGATGAAAATGAAGATGATATTTGCGATATATGTGGTCATGAACATCAGTGGGTAGAAAATGAAGATGTTTTGGAGTGGGTACGTTATAATCCTTATGGTAGAGCTGGCTGGACTAAGAATGGAAATACATATGAAGCAACCTTTAGTGCTGATAAAACCGATGCCACTAAGTCAGCGTCAATCGACTTTGATATAGAGGTTCCAAATGATGTGGAATGTACATATTCATTTACATGCCCATATCTTTATAAAACTGATTTTATGTATTATGATAGTGCTTCGGCATATTTATATGATTTAGATGATTCAGGTAGTACGATTTCTGAAACTAGAACTACTATTTTTTCAGCTAAAGGACCTGGTAGCGGTTATTCATCTGGTAAAATATCCTTATCAAAAGGAAAGCATAGACTTTCAGTATCATATCATAAAGGCAATAAAAGTTCAGCAGTTTCTGGAACAGTTAGAATAACTTTAAATTCTATTGAGGCATTAAATCATGTTTGCACGGAATGCGGAGAAAAAGGAGCACATAAATATACTGAAACTATTGTAAAAGAAGCAACCTGTGTTGAAAATGGTGAAAAGGAATATATTTGTGAAACTTGTGGATATTCGTATACTGAAGAAATTGCAGCTACAGGAGAACATAATTATGTAAATGGAATTTGTACCATGTGTGGAAAAGCGAATATAGCAACGACAGAAATTTATTCGATAAGCTCTACAACTAGCAGAACGACAGATTCAGGTCATGGACATTATGATCAGACTTCTTTGAGCGGTACATATTCACCAGATATTGAGATAGCAGAAAATATGGCTGGGGATGAATATTTAGTGCTAAATTCTTACATGGGTTATCCTGTTGTTGGCGGTCAGGGACAATATGGAGAATCTGATGGAATAAATGGTTTGTCACAGCTCCAAAAATATGATGAGGAGACTGACACATGGAAAACGATTGATACCCATTCTATGTCATATAATATTGCTAAGAATATAACAGAACAAACAGGTGGTTATACAGATTTACACCGTGGCTGTGGTATAAGTCGCAAATATCAGTTGGAAAAGGGAACATACAGGATATATGGAAGTTTCTCAGCACACAGAAGCTGTGGTTCTTCGGTAGCACACTACTATTATTCCTATCGTATTACGGCATATTTATGTCAGATAAAGAAGTAAGAAATGGTTGGAGTCTAATAGAAGTACCATGTCATCTGTAACCTACAAATAAATATAACAATTTCAAAAAAGAACTTAGAACTTTCATTCTAGGTTCTTTTTTTCTTCTTCAAGGAAATTTCCGCCTCCCGCTGTTCGGTGAAGGCTTTTTCTTCGTCAGTTATCTGGAATGACAGAATATCCTGCGGTTCACAGTGCAGGATCAGGCAGAGTTCATTGACCGTGGACGTGGTAATAGATTCCCCGTGGGACATACGGCGGAGTGTATTGCTGCTGATGCCATAGTGGTAGATTAGGGAATATTTCGTAACGCCTCTCTTTTTCATTGTTTCCCAAAAGTTATCGTAGCTGATCATATGGATACCTCCGATAACCCTATTTTATGTTATATGTAAAATATTAAACACAAGTAAATAATTGCCAATAGTAAAATATTGCATATATTTTCCTTGAAACGGAGTGATTTTCATGATAATATAAGCAATATATTGCATATGTTTGATAAGGGCTTTATAACAGGAAAAGTAATGGCAAAATACAGTGTGAGGAGGAACTTATGGGCTTTTCATATGGTTTATTGGGCATCGGGAATACAATTGCAGAGAACAGGAAGGAAAAACAACGGAAAGCAGCCCTGCCAGACAGGAAAAAGGTTCTGGACAGGGAGATGGAGGAATTCTGTGATAAAAAGGCGGCGGAATATGGCATCACCCGTGGAATCAATCTGGTAGAACTGCAGATGTCTATCGTAAATGCGGATTATTATTTTGTAGAAATGATGATGCAAAATGAAGATGCGGCTGTTTTTCTGGAAGGGGAAAGGGAACAGATTATTTCCCGCAGAAATGCCATGTTTGACAGGATACGGCAGCTTCCGATCGAGGGGCAGTATGCCCCTGATAAAAGTGGTATGAGGGTCGGAAGGCAGAGCGGCGTTATGAGGGAAGGCGGCCCTAACAGCCTGTTGAAGCAGGCGGAAAAGTATATTGAAAATAATGGGATGGATTTCCCTACAGAAGAATATCTGCAGAGGATTTATTATCAGTATACAAAGGTACTTGATGAAATAGAAAAGGAGATAGCGATCCTGAGAAAAGGGATTGCGGGAGAGGAATATGTCAACGAACAGTTAAGGCTTTATGAAGGGAAATACAGGGTTTTAAAGAATATTGTCTTGGAATCCGCTGATTCACAGGGGAACACATCAGAAGTTGACGCTTATATCATTACTGATAAGGGACTTGTTGTAGCAGAGATAAAGAACTATGGAAATGAGAACCAGAGGCTACGTATTACAAACGATGGCAGGTGGGTGATCGAGGATATCCATAACGGGAATATCTTAAAGCGGATTGACAAATCGCCAGTGGAACAGAATACAAGGCACTGCCTTGCGGTGGAGAGGCTGTTGGTACAGGAATTTGGGGAAGACTGCAATATTCCCGTGATTCCAGTGATATTTATTGCAAACAATAAAGTCAGCATCAGTAATGAGAGTAAGAGTGATGTCATCCGTGTTTCAGAGTTTTATACGTTCATTAATTCCATACAGAATTTGGCGGCGGTATCAAAAGAAGTGCAGGGGAAGATTGAAAACCTGTTAAATGCGCGCAACATAGGCTCACAGCCTTTCAAGGTAAACAGCAGGTGGAGGATCATGGACTGCATAGAGGAGATGGAGAGGGTTTTTACAAACTATGTCCTGTATAATAATGAGATCGCAGAGGAATACCAGCGGGCAGTCATAAGAAATACGCCTGTGAAAGAGAGAAAGAAAAGGGTATCAAAAAAGCCAGGTATCAGAACAATAGTACTCTGCCTGTTGCCGTATATACCCATTATATTTTTTGGATGGACACCACAATTCAGGATAGTATTATTGATAAGCTATACAATCATGCTGTGTAATATACCACTTGGTCTGGTAGCGATGGTTGTTTTATATATGATATTAATCGGATAGAGATGCATGTGTAGAAAAGAGCTTTCCCCCAAACGGAAGGCTCTTAAAAATTAGGATTATAATTGGCTGATGGATCAAAAATTAAGATCTGAAATGATGGGGTGGAAGCCGCTCATCAAACTTGTTTTAAAAATGCAATCGGGAGAAAATGATATAATGAATTAAGTGATAGAGGAGGGATACTTATATATGATATTAATAGACGGGGATGAACAGGACAATAAGAATAACCAGAAAAACATTTGGGGCAAACAAGAAGAAAATGTCTGTACAGAAAAAATATCTGTTAATCATGTGATACACCCATTGAAACGGAGCCAAAACCTAAGACCCATTGATGATGAAGAATGGGAAAGTATGTTAAGGATTTTGAAAAGTCATAAGCGCGTATGAAAAATTGCAAGAGATATTATATAAAGATAAATTTTTATATAATACGAAAAGAGTTATTGAGGATAATTTCTTTTTTGGAAGGGGCTTTTAAAGATGAAGAATACAAGTTTGATATTATGATGGTTAATATTTTTATTATTTTATGAACATAATATCTTGCGGTATCCTGCAATGCACTTTATAATATATTTTATCAGATCTGCCCAAACCATTTTCAGAAAAAAGGAGGCCGTCAATGAAAAGCTATATCAAAACAAGAACTGTGCAGTCTATCGTAAGAGATATCAAAAAGGGTAAGATAGTCTTGGAAACAGGTATCCAGAGAAAGCAGGACCAGTGGGACAGGAAGAAAAAGTCGTTGTTGATCCTGTCTGCCATACAGGAGATCATCATTCCTGGCATATTTGCAAAGGAAACGGTAAATGAGAAAGGCGAGACTGCCTGGGAGATACTGGACGGAAAACAGAGGCTTACAGTGCTGAATTCCTTCTTAAATGACGGATTCAGATTAGATAAATCTTATGAGGATGACTATGCAGGGAAGAGGTTCTCAGAGCTGGATGAGGATGTCCAGAATACGATCAAAAACGCGGAGATCACGATCAATGTATATCAGGAGATCAGTGAGCAGGAGACAGAGGATATTTTCTGCAGGCTGAACAATGGACAGCAGTTATCCAACGACAATCTGTACAGGGCGCATATGGGGGCAGACTTAAGGAAATTTGTGGATGAAGCGGTAAGCAAGCCCTTTATGGAGAAAGTGAATTTCACAAAGGGACAGCTTCGCAAGTCAGAGGATCAGGGTGTGATACTGTCGGCACTTGCCTTAATATCTGATGAAAGCGTCAGCGATCTCAGCAAAAAGTCAATCATACAGTTTATTGATGATTTTAAGAAACGGTATGATCAGGAGCTGTGCGATATCATACTGGCATCTCTGGACGCTCTGGATGAAGTAATTCCTGAGAAGCATAAGAATCTGAAAAAGGTGAGTGTACCAATGATAATAGCGAATGAAGCACTCTGCCTGAAAGACAGCAAGATGCAGAAGAAGTATGCGAAGAATCTGAATGCTTTTCTGGATGACTATGAAAACAGGGAGGATTATCTGGAATTGTGCAAGACCAGCACGGCAAGTAGCCAGAATGTAGGAAAGAGAAACAGTTATTTTTATGAAATGACAAAGTAGAGTTGAGCAGTCCTAAAACGAAATGTGTAATGTTTGTATGCAGTATGATGCGTGTTTTGTGAATTAATCATAAAAATCCTGTGTGAGAATTCTCATACAGGATTTTTTAAATACAAGTACTTTTAATGAAATGAAACTGTGTATTGAGTAGTACCATTGTTCATTTCTGATTTTCTTACTATTATAAGGTATTACTTTCTAATTATTACAGAAAAATGGAACTATGTGCAGTTTCGTTGTGCCCAAAATATGCTTTGGGTATATCTTAACGCAATTTCGATCTATTATATTTATTATACTAAGTTTTTACAGCAATCTTAGCATTCTCATTTTCTTAAAACCGTCTGATTTTCCACTATATTGACGAATACCCACATATGCGCTATAATTTACTAAGGGCAAAATATTGAACATAATCAAAATATTAAATATGTAAAATAATAATTATGTTTTTCGTGTCCTTGTCTATAATGAAAGGACTTGCCTATAAAAAGGGTAGAAAATTTAAATTTGGAAGGAGAAACGTATTATGAGAAAGAAAATTTTAGGTATTATGGCGGTAACATTAACAGCCTCTATGATGGCTGCATCTTTAACAGGATGTGGCACTCAGGCAAAGGCAACGGATCAGGATGTCGCTATGGACGAAGAGACTATCGTTGTTACGGAGCAAGAAGAGGATGCTGTGGCGACTGTTACAGAAGATGGTATCACGGCAACAGAGGAAGTAATCGCAGATGACGGGGAAGCTGATGGAGAAGCAGAAGCATCTTATACGGAGCATGAATATTTTTTCGCGCTGGATGAGCAGGACGATAGTACAGCGGAAGACATTGATTGGGATGCAATAAAGCCAGACGGAAATGATTATTTGCTGAAAGATTCTGTAAATATCTATGGTTCTGGAATGGGAAGAATTGCAGGATATACAAAGCCCGATATAAATGTCCATGTTGTTACATCCAGTGACGATTGGTATTGTATTGAATTTGCTGACGAAGATCCTGCATATCAGCTTCTTCTCGTAAAAGCAGAAGATTTCATTGAAGCGTCTGGAATGTATGAGGATATGCCTGCGATTACGGCGGATGATATAAAGTTCGCGCTTATTCCGCAGCTTGGCGAAATGGCTCCCGATGTTGACGATGAAGTTTATTATATACCGTTAGATGAGCCAACGGAAGAGATGACTTCTGTTTCTGAGTTTACGATTCCGACATACTGTAAAGATGTAGAGGGGTGGATGGCACAGGTAATAGCAGATAATGATTTTGAAAACTATCAGTTCTTCTACATTGAGAAGGTAGAAGATAAATCTGATGATGAGAATTCCTGCTTTAGAGTTACTTATGGCCGTCAGCAGAAGTTTGCACAGTAAACTGAATATAAGAGCAGTCTGAGAAATCAGATTGCTTTTATCATCCTATGGAATGTATTTTGGAATTTTATTTATAATAGAAAGACTGATTGTATATAGGTGATAGTCAATATCATAAATATTTGGAAAGGAGATTATTCGTATGAGAAAGAGAATTTTATCAGTAATTTTAATAATTGGAATCACGGCTTCTTTAGTGGCTTGTGGAAGTGATGGAACGGGAAAGAAAAAGGAAATCTTTGAAACGGAGACTGTTTCTGCAGAACCAGTGGTCAACGATGTTGAAAAAATTGAGGAAACAGCAGAGCCAGCATTGGTGGATAATGGAGGGACAGAGATATCCAACGATACAGAGGATTACGAAGAGCAGAAAGACATTTTTATTGTCAAGCACATTGATACTGGAGATGGAACGGAGATTGATTTTACAAATCAAGAAATCATTAATGGTCCGTTTACATTGGGCGATAGTGTTGATATTTATTCGTTTTACTTTACTTATGCAGGTTATACAAAGCCCAATATCAAAATAGAAGATGTATGGAAGGTTAATGAATGGATAGTTGTACCATTTGCGGAATCAAGTTTTCTTGTAAAGGAAGAGGATTTTAACAGGGTGGCAACTTTGAAAGAAAAGACTAACTCTGCAACGGAGGATACCATAAATGTAGAAAGTGAGTCCGCTACAATGGAACAGAATACAGCATCTCAGGAAAAAGATACAAATAGCGAGACGGCTTCTGTACCTGAAACAGTAGCACCGAAAGAGGAAACTCCTACACCTGTTACGACTTATTCTGAGGCAGAAGTGATTAGTATTTTCAGGAGCACTTTGGAGAGCAATGGTATTCAGTGGTATCCTGATAGTGCGGAATATGCACAGTGGCCAGAGGCAGGACCATCTGGCGGTATGGGTTGGGGTATTGAAGATATTTCAATGACAGATCCATATGGTGATGCAGCAGGAACTGTGGAAGGATTTAAATTTGGAGGTTGGGAATATTATTACCTTGAAAGTCAGGGCTCTTCAAATGGATATGTTCATTTGAAATTGTATAGTGGCTGATAAACTATTTGGTTAACCGATAAATAAAGGACCTTGGAGAAATCTGAGGTCTTTTTATTTTGTTTTTAATCCCCAAATTCATAATAACAAATACTCCATTTATCTATAATAAAAAAGATAATTTCTAAAACGATGAAAGGAGGAGGCGAAAAAGAAAAACTATATACGATGTAGTTTTCTTTAAAATTTATGAAAGAAAAAGTTTGTAAAAGAAAATTTATATACATAAAAATACTCTTGCTTATGCTTGCTGCAGTATGCTTTGTCAATAAGCCAATGACAGCGAGGGCAGATGGCATACCTGTATCATTAGGTTACGTTCCATTTGATGAGCACAGAGGTATGTCCATGCTAATTGATGGAGAAACAGGCTTTTGTATTCAAAGAGGCTATCCGTTTAGAAGCACGGTATCTGATATTCAGATGACAAGAACCGTTGCAGATAACATTACGATGGCAGAATGGATCAGACTAAATTTAACTAATTTTACCGAAGGCGTTGGAATGGAGTATTTTCGCGGCTGGGGCCTGTGGAGCTTAAATGGCGACCACACGGATGCTTCCCAAACATCTCAAACAGGTGCTCCATCTTCGGATGTGATTTCCGAAGTTTTTGATAAAGAAACGGAAGATTTTGAGGATGGATATGTACCTGGCAAATGGAATACCACGGCATCATCTGCATTTGATCCGTTTAGTATTACGGGACATGAAGGCGCAAAAGACAAATATGCTACTACTTTAAAAACAATAAGTGAAAGCGAAGCTGGATTTAGCAGGTCGCAGTCAAGCGCTCTTGCTATGTTAAATTATTATATCTTTGAAGATTCTGATGCGAATGGTTACAGTAAACAAGCTAAAATACAAGTGGGGCAGGCGTTAGCATGGGCTGCTGAATTTAATTTTGTTGGTACAGTTGGAGCAAGCGGCAGATCAACATATGTAATATATAAAGATTCAACAGGTAAATATGGAACTGGTGGCGCAAATAGTTTTAGTGGTTCCTGTGACGGATATATCAAAGTATATATTGGAAGTCAGTACGAAGCGATGAAGTTATATCGTCAGGTGGTATGGAAAACAACAAATATGAGACAGTTTCCAAGTTTCGCATATGAAAGATATGGTGAAGCTATGAATAACCCTATTCACTTAAAATGGGATGCGCAGGAAAACGCTTATGTGGCGACAATTGCAGACGGGAATGGAGTGCTTGATTACTTTGAATTTTCAGTAGCAGGAGTATCCTGTACAAATAATGGAGATGGCACTCTTACTTTGAAAAGCACAGGAGCGTTAAGCGGAGCAGTGGCAAGCAATCCTGCTGTAAGTAAGTTGTTGCCTGACGATTGCTCATTTACTTTGCCGACATTTTACAGATGGGATTTGGAAGGAACGAATACAGCATTTAATTACGCCGTGTTGATTCCAGACCTTGTTTTTTGGAGCAATTCCATGAATTCTTACAGACATTCCCATGGTTGGAATCCTCCGTGCGAATGGCAGTGCATATTTAATGGCGTAGATACTAATTTTTGTAAGAATGATAAAAATGCAGGGAAAGTATCAAATGGACATAATGATGACTGTGAAGATGGATGTACAGAGGATCATGGAAGCCACTTTACAAGGCATGAGCATGTACCAGAGTGCTATCATCATAACCACTGTCCATATTATTTAAAAACAACAACTAGCAGGACTACTTTTAATAATAAATGCAGTGTGTTCTGGGTATGTTTGAAGAAGCATTACCTTTTAGAGCATAAATCAATTGCAGTTAAATATATAGACTGGCAGGATGCAATAGACTTTACAGGTCCAGATACTCTTGTAGACCCTGTACATGCTTATATTTCTGTTATAACGGATGAACATGTTTTCCCCGCAGAAACAGATACGGAAATCCTGCTTATCGCAGATCACGATGAATGGAACAACCTGACTTATACAGCACCAAATGGGAAAGTAATTAAACATGCAGACCATTTGAGGGTTGGTGAGAAATATCATTTGAAGTATATCTATTCCTATAAGGGAGCATCAAAAGGTTTCAGGATTGAGTTTTCTGTGCAGAATAAGCCTTACTATCAATATAATTATTTGGCAAGAATGGAAGAGCCTTACAACAATATGCCTATCTATGAACTTAGAACAGGTCTTGCAGGAGACAGATTCTCCAAGAGTTCTATCAATGTTCCTCACGCAAGATTGGTACAGGATTTAACGGACATTACGATCAGAGGATTATATACGACACCTGAAACAGCCTACACATTAAAAGGTGCATATACATGGGACAGTGAAGATTCGTGGAATGACCAAGTGTATCTGGATGCGTTGGTAACAGATCAATTTGACGATAATTATGACAATAAAGATGCGGGAAGTATTACATCAAGCAATGGTTCTCCGTTAAAGACTGACTTTACGGTATCGAAGCCTTCCCACAATGATATGCTTGTCGTATGGGAGTTCGACACAGAACCAGAGGTATTTACTTCCGCGTTGGTCTATGGAACAGCTTACATTGAAGTTGGCGAGAATGATAATTTCACAAAGAATTATTTTGACGAGGCCTATAATTTCGCCAAAGATAAGATGGCCGCAACTGCTTATACAAATTGGTTCTGGAGTTTTGAGGAACATAATAACGTTGGCGGAGTTGGATACTTTAGCTCTGAATACACAGGTCCAGGCGGACCACAATCCAACAATCCTATTCCAGCGCATACTGTTTATACGCAGAACAACGAGTATAGGACATTTGCAGTAAAGAATAAGGTATGGCAGTCAGATGTAGATATCAAAGTTTCTAACTTTGTACAGAATACAGGGGCAGGTATCACAGAGCATATCTATCAAAATAGGGACAGGGATAACCATGATCTGAACTACAACCTGTATTATACGGTAGATGTAGTAAACCCGAAAGCGACTATTTATGAGAATAAGCAGAGATCACATGACGGACAGACAGAGAATGATGAGAAAACGACTCCTTATGACACTGCTTCTGATGTAAATGAGTTTGATGTAAACACAATGATTTCGTGGGGTTCCACGGGAGCGTCACAGACGGGTGCTTCTTACGGTAACACAATCGTTGTAGACCACATCAAGACAGGAAGGACTTATATCCAGAGGGAGATTCCTACGGTACTTGCTACGATGACAGCACTTCCTAAGGAAACAATGGCAATAAAGATTTATCCTAACCATGACAGGCTGATCTACGAGGATCATTACACAGGAGCAGCGGTATCTGGTTCTGAGATAGGCAGGACAGTCAGTATTTCAGCAAAGGATGGGTACTATCCGCCTAATGAGCAGTCCTGTGTTTCAGATATCTATCCAGCTATGAATCCTAATCAGATGGATATGAGGCCGCACAACATCAGTAATTCCAATAATGTGCCTGACCAATATAATCAGGATGACAATGTGCTGCACCACATGAGTCCTACGACTTCGTTTACAACTAAACTGAGTAACGGAGAAACAAAGACGATTGTAGACAGCCATACAAAGACTTATACCCAATACGATTTTGAATACAACCCTAGCAACAGGAATAACAAAGTGACATTTCCAAGCAGGAGAAGAAGCATTATGTTCTTCAAGTATTCAAAAACGAATTACAGCTACGATGGAAGAGCAGTACAATCTGCGGTAGGACAGTTTAAGAATGCAGGTAAAACGCAGACGGAAAGCTATTATATCAGTCAGGTTCTCTTTAAGAGCAACTATACTTCCAAGTACAAGAAAGAACTGGAAGCACAAGGGGCTGATTACATCGAAGATAAAGATGTATACGGCAACCTCACAGATGCGTGGATTGATATGGTGAACCAGAACAAGTTTGCTATCGTATCCGCAGGACAGGGCTTTGAACTCAGGGTAACATTGAAGTATGAAAACAGTTTCTTGACGCAGTACCTTGCAAGATATTTTGGACAGGATGATGGGCAGAATGACATTCTTGGTACATCCAACAGGGTACAAAAGCGATATAATGACGTTCCTGCAAACAGCAGGCAGTATACGAATATCAGTGCATTAACTGGTAAGGACGGCAGAACAGCCCCATTCTACACAAGTTCTGCAAGGGCTTATATTAGCAGTTACAGTATCTTGGACAGATTGGCGGTAAATCTTGTGACAGGTGCAAACGTATTCAATGACTTGTATGTATTTATGAGTGACAACCCTGATACAGTCTACAGTTATTCAGGTATTTACAATACTCCTGTTGTATTTGAAAGGGATATCAAATATAGCAATGACTATTCTGTAACAACCATCACTTATACCATGTGTATAAGTCACGAAAATGGTATTTCCAGCAATCTGCAGAAGATGAAGTTCTATACGAACCAGTTAGCTCCTGATAAGAGGACACCTGGCATTGTGGAAGGCACTTATGATGTGGCATCACAGGGAGAGCACAGCATTACGATCTGGACCCCTGTTGTGGCAGCGACACCGTTTGATTACCCGAATACAATACAGGACAGATACATCGGTGATGCGATAGAACTTGGTTATACGATCAAGACGACGGGTGCGGATGACAGTATTGTACATATTGTGCAGTAAAAAATGGAATCTCCTTCTATATTGAGGGAGATTCTTTTATTGAAGCAATTAAAAGTATTTTGTATAATTATAGTATTGATTGACAGAAGGGGGATGGTGAAACTTATGGAACTCATATATTTATACATAAGAAATTATGAAACTATTTTTAAGAATGAAGAATTTAATTTTTCGTCAAATTATATGGTGTCATTGAAGAACGACCATTTATATGTGAAAGAAAATACGGAAACGGTAAAAGGATATTATGGAGAAAGAGTAAATAGTGTAGTTCTATTTTTGGGGCAAAATGGGATGGGAAAATCCACATTGCTAGATATATTGGGAATGAAAATGGATGATAGAAGCAGGGATACATATGAAAGGCAGGAAAGGCAACGTAGGATAAAATCGTCCTATTTTATGCTTTATCATTTATATGATGAATATTTTGGATTTGAATTTGTGGACGATAGTTTTATTGTAGGGAGTAACAGAATTAAAAACATGGATATGCAGGGCGTGGCAGAGAATCACGCTCTTTATAGATTACCTATGGGAACCATTTTTAAGTTGGAGAATGGAATATTCAAATACTGTAATAATATTATGCTTCAATGGCTTGGGAATCAAGGTGCCAAGAATAGCGTGAAGTTCGCATATCTTACCTCTGATAAATATAATCAAAGAATTGGGTGTAGGTATGATGAGAGGGATTATTTGTTTGAAAGAAGTTATTATCTTGAAGGAAATAGTTATCAATATATTTATCAATATTTTGTAAAGTTAAAAGAAATCAGTAATGAGTTATTACAGAAACGAAGCATTTTTATAAAAAATTGTCTCAGAATTGATGAAGACTTGTCTGATAAGGAAAAGGAAATAGCCGATTATCTGCACGAAAGGAAAAAAGAATTAGATGATCTGTTTGGATTAAAAAATAATATAAGAATACAAATGGAAGAATTATCAGGAATAAAGCAGGAACCTGATAATCGTAGCATGAAAGATAAGTTTATGCATGTGTTTTATGCAGAACTAATTGAATATTATTTTTTGGAACAATTAGTGGGATGGAGTGAAAATGTTGGGAGGGAAATTGACATTAATACAAAAATTCCTGATATGAATAATTTTGAGCTGGAGATGAGTGGTTTAAGCGAGGAGGAAAAGAAAAAACATTTTCATCGTGACTTGCTAAACTTTCAAAATGAGTATATTCATCTGCTATATGTGATAAAAGAGAATATAGATAAAGAGGGAAATATCGGCTTTAAATCTGTGGTTCAGTATATTTTAGACAGAGTTGAGATTGCTGCAAAAGGAACAGTGGATATTGGAGATAAAGATGCAGTGCTAAAAATAATATCATTGTTGGAACAATTGCCAGAGCATTGTTTTATAGGTAGAAAAACAATAGAAATACGATGTGATACAGGAAGAACAGATGAAAAGATTACAGAATTATTACAATGGTATGACTATTATTTTATGGTTAGAAACGAAGAAGAAAGAATAAATTGTATATCTAGGACCTTGAGTATTGAAATCTCGGAGATGTCAGAAGGGCATAGAGCATTTCTGGATTTAATTTCCAGAACAGTAAATGCTGTACATAGTATAAATACTGGAGATTCTTTAGTTTTGCTAATTGATGAGCCTGATAGATCGCTTCATCCTGAGTTATCGAGAAAGTTTTTAGATGTACTATTAGATAGTATAAACAAGTGTAAGAACAGGGATGTGCAAATCGTATTAACAAGTCATTCCCCGTTTATAGTTACAGATATCCTTCCAGAAAATGTGTATGCAATAGATAATATGGATGGACGCAGAAGAATTAGGCGAAATCAGGCTACATTTTCCACTAATATATATTACCTATTAATGGATTCGTTTATGCTTGAAAATACATTTGGCGAATATTCTTATAAGCAATTGAAGCATATTATGGAACTTTTAAATAGTAATGATAATATTGAGAAAGAGCAGCTTGAATGGATAAGAAAGGTTATAGACAGAATTGGAGAAAAAACAGTTAAAAATAAGATGTTGCAATTGTATAAAAAGAAAGAAAATGACAGGCAAGAATTAACTGAAATGCTTTTAAATGAAACAGATGAAAATAAGATAAAAAGGATAAAGGAAATATTGGAAAACAATGATTAAGATATTTATATCAGAAAAGCAAAAAGAAGAAATGGAAATGGCATATTGGAAATGGATGAGTCGATATCATTTGAAAGATTTCTTGAAAATAATAGAAGGCGATATGACTTTAAAAGAATTAGTTGTAAAAGATGATGAGACTGTTGAGATTTCATTGAAAAAGTACCTTCTGTCAAATTACAGGGAGCTGGGCAGGATTAAGCATACTATTGATAGGAATGGGAAAAAATTACAGAAAAGTTCTGTAGATTATATAAAGGCAAGATATTTGAATTACAGAAATTCTCAAGCCGCAAAAATAGTCAATGTACTTGGAATTACAGCCTGCCCCTATTGCAATCAAAACTACATAAATGCGGGCTATGATAGGAGGGGCAAAATAAAATTTTGGGGAGATTTGGATCATTTTTATGATCAAAGATCATACCCTGAGATGGCTCTTTGCCTGTATAATTTAATACCTGTGTGTAAGGTTTGCAATCATTTAAAATCTTCACAGCAAAGAATGATAGTTAATCCATATGATTATTCAGCAGAAAGTGGTATAAAGTTTGGAACAGAATTTGATGAATCATTTGACCTAGACTATTTGCAGGGGAAATCACAGAATTTTAATATAATCATAGATGAGAACGAATTGAGTAGTCAAGATAAAGAGGAAATAGAGCTTTTTGACTTAAAGAATAGATATAAGCAATTGAAACGTAATGTGCAGGAAATCATTGTAAAATCAAAGGCATATGATCAAATATATGAAAAGAGTTTGAAAGAAGGATTTGATTTAAGTGCTGATGAGCTTAGAGCATATGTTTTTGGATACGCAGAAAATCATTTGGATAGGACATTATCAAAATTTAATATGGATATTATGAATGAATTTAGAAATAGTGATGAATGAAAAGGCACAATTAAATTAAGAGATAGTGATTGAATGACATGTGAGTACATTAAAAATCCTGTATGAGAATCACCTCATATGGGATTTTTCTTGCTTATACCCACAAATATTTATATTTTCATTCTCATTGTATATAACTTAAAAACAGGCAAAGAGCCTAAAATAAAATGAGAGGAGAAGAGAAAAATTATGAATATAAAAAAGTGTTCATTAAAAGTATTGTGCGCTGCTCTGGCAGGTACTATGTTTGCAAGTACATTGCTTCCTGCATTTGCAACGGAAGCAATCGTAACGGAAACCCCAATGGATGAAAATATAGGGGGGGGGGTAGAAACTGACTGGACGGTTGATGAAGAGAAGTTCCAGGATGTAGAAGTGACATATAAACAGTCATCCAGTTATACTGTTACGATCCCTAAGACAATAGCGTTGGGTATGAATAAGCAGGCGGCATATTCCGTTAAGGTATCAGGTGACATTGATACAAAACAGCGTGTATATGTGGCTCCTGTGGATGGCATCACTGATACAGAGAATATTGATTTCTATATGAAAGACCAGACGGCAGACAGTAAGAAAGCAGATGTCGTGGCAACCGTAACGCAGAATAAGTTTTACTGGAACTCGGAGGAAGTAACGGCAGGTTATGAAGAAACAAATAACTCTGTCAGTGCTCCGCAGCTTACAGCGGGTACATGGAAAGGAACTTTTCAGGTAGAAATCAATCTGCAGACAATGGCAGAACAGGAACATGTACATAACTATGTAGATGGAAAATGTGAATGCGGGGCAGTTGATCCAGACCATACCCATAATTATGAGGATGGAACCTGTACAATCTGCGGAAAAGAGCAGGATCCATATGAAACGGCTCCTGAGAACGAATATAGTCGATGGAATTATACATTAGATGACGAAAATGACATTATTACACTGAATTATTATATAGGTACTTATACTGGCACAGAGGTTATCGTATATGCGAATTATGTGATTGATGGAAAAACATATAAAACACAGATTAAGAGCAATGATGAAAATGCAACCAATAGGACACCCTATATGTTCAACAATGAATTTAATTATAACCAATACCTTGAAATTATAAAATTTAGTGATGATATTGATATGAGCAATGTAACGAATATGAGGAGTATGTTTTATGGTTGCGGTAGATTAACGGATATTGATTTTGGAGCTAATTTTGATACAAGTAATGTAACGAATATGTCTTATATGTTTGGGTCGTGCGATGCCTTAATAAATCTTGATTTGAGTAGTTTTGATACAAGCAATGTAACGGATATGCGTAATATGTTTAGTAATTGCTGGAAATTAGAAGGTTTGGATTTGAGTAGCTTTGATACAAGTAAAGTAAAGGATATGAGTTTTATGTTTTACCAGTGCCTTGTTTTAAAAACAATTTATGTAACAGAAGGCAAATGGTCAACAGAATTAGCAGAATCTACTCAAATAGAAGATGGTTACGGAACACATAATGGAATATACGAGATGTTCAAAAGTAGTGGCACATCATCCGTAACATACAAATAAATATAGCAATTCCAAAAAGGACTTAGAAACTTCATTCTAGGTTCTTTTTCTATGCAAAATATTTGAAAATATAAATCGTGCCAAAAATGCACGAAAGAAAAATGCGAAATATTGAAACGAAATTTCTATCATGTAAACTGGAAAGTGAAGGCAGAAGTATTTTATCTTGGCATTGCCATTGATACAGAAATGACAATGAACAGCCTTAGAAATATATTAGGCACTAAGGTACTATTTTGGTGAGAATCCAATAGATTCGGCATGTATTACTATTATTGGGCCGAGTAATCAGAGGATGAAATTTGAATAACATCCTTAAGTGATGAAAAAGAAAGGCTATTGGCGATACAGGGCAGATGGCCAGTATAAAAGTTTATTTCTAATCTAACGTCGGAGGAAGTCTCTATTTTCTGTATTAGAGCAAATAATTTTAGGACGGTGGTTAGAAAATGATGGAGGATGAAAGACTGAAATTATTGCTTGCGGAAAAAGATTTTGATATCTGTATGGAGTTTTTGGCGAGAATGATTGAAAAGTATGGCAGCAGGATTGAGCCCAATGTCATTTAGATAAGGACAACATTGCAGTTAGGATTCTTTTTACAGCGAG
>ERZ779621.469-NODE-469-length-17215-cov-4.827331_pt1 | contig 17215 bp, 18 predicted proteins | sample MGYA00514215_ERZ779621 | MGnify/ENA primary metagenome ERZ779621 (study PRJEB29562, sample SAMEA4376715) | mouse gut metagenome | isolation source: Cecum | study: EMG produced TPA metagenomics assembly of the A DSS colitis mouse model was used to assess the...
TAAGCTCATCCCGCATCACGTTAAACTGTACGCTGCCCTTCCCGACATAAGCATAAGCGCCCGTTCACATTTCCCCTTGCTTGGTTATCATATGGGAAACAATGAAAATCACCGCCGCCACTGCCGCCGCCCCCAGCACAATCAGCGGGTTTATGTTGATTCTGCCCCGCGTCATATCACGGTAAATGTCCTCTATGTACGCGCTGTAGGCTTTGTACGGACTCTTTTCCACCCTGTCATAAACATCATCCAGTACAGAGTCTATCATGGAATTGGAGTAGCGCTCCAAAACCCGCCCGCAGGTAGAAAGCCAGCTTCCCTTCTCTCCCTCGTACCAGTTGTCTAACAGCAGCACGCCGTCTCCGTGCACCCTATTGTAGCCAAAGCCGTTTTCATCATAGAAATCATCGGCAAAATCCCGCATGGCACGGCTCCAGCTGCTGTCCGTGTTGGCGCCGTATCCGTAAAAATCAAGCACCGACTGGTTTATCGTCACGATAACAATATCGCATCCTATCTGCTGCTCCCGCTTCGCTATCTGCTCCGCAAGTTTTTTCTCCTCCGCCGCAGTCAGCACATCCGCATAGTCAAAAACCCGCTCGCCTTCTGCCGCATTGTTTTTCCTGATATGCTTTTCCGTCAGGCTGCGCGCCACGCCGATGCCGCCTGTCAGCAGCGCCATCACCAAAATCGTAATAAATAAAAATTTAAAATAAGAAAAGTATTGTTTCATTTTTGCCTCATTTCTGCCCGCCAAAAACCCGCGATTGAAAATTTTAGAAGAACAATAAAAGCTGGCGCACCAGCATCAACAGTGTGAATACGGAAGCAAACACCGTAGCGCCATACCCCCATACCTTTGCCTTGGAAAGAGGCACCTTTCCCACAATTTTGCCGGTCTGTCCGTTGACATGAAAGGTAAAGTCCTCCCCTTTATATTTGTAATTGTAAACCCACACAGGAAGCAGGGCATAATTGGTCTGTGTCCGCGCCAGCGTCACCTGATTGTTCAGGCTGCTCTTTAACCCCACATACCCGCTTATGCTGTTGCGCAAAAGAATCTCCGCATCCGATTTTGCCTTGCCCACCGCGCGCGGTTCCATCGCCATATCGTCCTGATTGTAGCGCTCCGCTAAAAAGCCCGACATGTATTCTTCCTTAAAATCTAACAACTGCCCGTAATTGTACGGCTCCATCAAATCCATGATATTGTCCGGCATGGCGTCAGAAGCATCTACCGGCATCTTGTCAAAATCGACCTCCATCTCTCTGACAATATGGTACACGCTGGTCTCCGTATATTCCCTGTTGCCGCTCACCCACTTGCGTATTTTGCTGCCTTCTCCGTCGTACCGTCCCTGCACATGATAATCATACATCCAAAAAGGCACATAGATACCCTTCATGGTATCCAGTTTTACTTCGGACAGAAAATCCCCCGGCGCGAAGACACAGGACTTAAACTTCTCACGAAGCTTTTTCTTCGTCCGCTCTTTGCTGTAGACAAACGGTACAATATGGTTCGGTTTGTAAGCTCCCGTAACCCGCTCGTCAAAAATAATATAATCTCCACAGTACGGACACTGGGAAGCTGATGTGAACTCCCCAATATTGCTGATGGCACCCCCGCAGTTGATGCAGTTGTAAATGGACTGCTGCTCTGTTTTTTTCTCTTCACTGTCCACGCCATCGCAGTACGGACAGTGCATTTTTTGTATTTCAGGGTCATATACCACATTACCCCCGCAGTTTTTACATTTAAATATCATGTTTGACTCCATTTCTGCGCTGCTTTTGTCCAAACCCTGTTAAGACTGCGCCTTTTGCTGTCGCTTATTCTGCTTTATTATAACAAAATATAACCGTTTTCGCAACGAAACTTCCCAAAAACAATAGAATCTACGCTTACGCGCACTCTCAATAAAAAACGGACCGGCTCCCCTTACAGCCTATGCCCGTTTCACAATATTAGTCCTGCTCTTTTCCTATTAATGCCGCATGATACTTTCCTGCGATATGGGTATGAAAAAAAGCGGCTGCTGCCTCCGTTTTTCTCCATTCATACCATACGCCTTCCGGTACGTCATAAAACTGCCACACCTGTCCGTCCGGCAAAAACTCCAGTTCCAGTACTGCACAGAGCGCGTCATAACCTGCGCTGGCAATTCCCGCTACCGCCATTTTAAATCTCTTCAATAAATTTATGCTCCTCCTCTTTTGTATCATTTCCGAGACATTGCTGTTTCCCATGCCCCTACTCAATTAATGTTACAGGGTGCCGGAAACGTAACAAAAAATTATAATCTTTCATGCGCCCAGCCTCTCTCTCAACTTTTTGCGGGTCCGGCAAATCCGCATTCTCACATTTTCCTCCGAAATTCCCAACTGTATGGCAATATCCGCGCCGCTGTAACCCTCCACATAATATTTGTGCAGCAGCTTCCACTCCTTTTCCGGCAGCAGGTTTTGCAGTACGACTTCTATCTCTACCGCTTCGTACATATCGGCTGCGCACATGGATTTTTCCGTTTCCCTCACCATTTCCAAAGATACCGCCTGATTTTCCTTTCTCCTGCGCATATTGCCCGCCACATAAGCTGCCGTTTTATTCAGCCATCCTGCCGGCTTCGGATGTCCTGCCAGCATATCCCAGCACGCATAAGCCATACAATAACTCTCCTGCACAATATCTTCCGCCGCGCTCTCCCTTCCCGCCATTTTCCTCACATACCTGTAAAACGCCTCGTAAGTCCCGAAATAAAACTTCCGAAAATCCTCTTCACTGCCCTGCATCTCCTCTGCCCTCGTCCTTTCCGTTTTTAATGAAGGGGTCGGGATGTCAAAAGCCCAATCCCTTTCATTAAAAATAAGCCGACTCCGTGCACACGGCACTTCAGCGGCTTTGACTTTTTCGTCTTTTTATGGTTATCTTGTTATATATGCATACATATATTCCAGACAGCGTTTCAACAAATGCTCTCTCTGCTCCTTGCTGCAGTTTACAAGGTATTTGTCTAAATCAAATTCCTCCGTTTTCTCCCCCACCAACAGATACGATGGGTCAATATGCAGTCTTTCGTATAAGATTCTGACCTTTTCCAGCGTCAAGCCTGTACTTCCACTCTCAATCTTTCTATAGTGGTCATCTGAAACATCCAATATTTCTGCAAGTTCTGCCTGCGACCTTCCTAAATTCTCCCTGATAATCCGCAGCCTCATGCCAATCTCGACATTATTGCCCTTCTTCGCCCTGCCCATAATGGTGTTTCCTCTCTCTGCTTCTAAAGCGGTAAAACCTGCTTGCCGTTTTCATCATACCAATATAACAAAGGATACAATAGCGCACCAGATAACCCTTTTTCATGCACTTCGTATCCTTCCCATTATTGTATACAGGACTATTCTATTTATACAAAAAGAAGATCATGATTTATGGTTTTGTAGAATAACTTCCGAAATTCCTCTATATTTTCCGCCTGCGCAAGCCCCCACATCATCTTGGTGACTACCGCCTCCAGCGTCATGTCATAGGCTTCCATCAACCCAAAATTCTCCTTTATCAGCTTCCCCACGCGGTATATCCCCATGTCGCTTCCCTCATGGGTAACTTGTGTCGCCGCCATCACCACCTTTCCCGCCTTCGTCCACCGCTCCACTTCTGCAAAAAAGGGAACCTCCCCATACTCCGGAAAGCCTCCCACCCCGAAGGATTCGATTACCACGCCATCGTAAAAAGGAAACAGACGGCTTAAAATGGAAGCGTCCATACCGGGTATCAGCTTAAGCAAAAGCACTCTTTCATTTAAAGTATGGTAAAATAATGTCTCACCGCTTATCTTTTCCTTGTCCTCAATATAAAAAGTAATATGCCCCTCCCTGATGACCGCTATGGACGGATAATTGATGCTGGAAAACGCATTATAGCTTTTGGAGCGTTCCTTTTTGGCGCGGGTTCCCGCAATGACGGCGCCGCCGAAGACAATATTGACGCCGTGCGCCCTGTCGTCTGAAGCAAAATGGAGACTGTCCAGCAGATTGGTGCGGGCGTCCGTCACAGGCAGGTCTATGGGCTTCTGCGCGCCCGTCACCACAATGGGCTTTTTGCTGTTCTGAACCAGATAGGAAAGCGCCGCCGCCGAAAATGCCATGGTATCCGTCCCATGACATATCACAAAGCCATCATAGGCATCGTAGTGTTCCTCAATTACCGCCGCCATTTTCAGCCAGTGCGCCCCCTCTATATTCGTGCTGTCCAGACTAAAAAGCTGACAGGTATCCACGCTGCAGAAAGCTTCGTATTCCGTCACATAATGAAGAAGCTTGTCCACGGCAAGCTGCGGGGAGAGCCCCTCTTTTGTATAGCCGCAGGCAATCGTCCCGCCGGTTGCAATCAGTAAAATTTTTTTCATGCCGCCGCTCCTTTCTTATCAAAGCCGTGTACCCAGTCCGAAAACAGATAATACCCAAGGTAAATCGCCGAGCTGATTGCCCATGTCAGCGGATATGCCCAGTAAATATACGCAATTTCACCGGTAAGACGCATCACAAGGATAATATAAGCAATGCGCACCACGCACCAGACGGAAAGCATAATCACCATGGGAACAAACGCCTTTCCCGCGCCGCGGCAGACTGCCGCTATGGAATGGGAAAAGGCAAGCAGAAAATAAAACAGCGCCACCGTCCTTGCCTGCTGCACGCCAAACGCAATAACGCCCGTTGTTTTGTCGAAAATACCGATAAGCTGCGGCGCAAACACATAATATCCCGCACCGATTATCTCCGCCAGAAGCACGGCTGCAAGGATACTGAAGCGCGCGCCTTTTTTGGCTCGTTCATACTGTCTTGCCCCAAGATTCTGGCTGATAAAAGTAGTAGCCGCCATATTAAAGCTTGTAATGGGAAGAAAAGCAAACCCTTCTATTTTTGCATGGGTGCCGTAAGCAGCCATGGCAAGCTTGCCAAAGGAATTAATCTGGGACTGCACGATGACATTGGCAAACGCAATCACCGAATTCTGGACTCCTGAGGGAAAGCCGTAACGGACAATTTCTACAAGCGTCGCCTTGTGGAACCGTATCTTTTTCCATTCCACCGTATAAATATTGCCCTTTTGCACCAAATGCATCATACAAAGCACGACGCTCGCCGCCTGCGAAATTACCGTCGCTGCCGCCGCCGACCAGACACCCCAGTGAAATGCGCCGATAAACAGCAAATCCAGCACAATGTTGAGAACAGAAGAAAAAATCAGATAATACAAGGGACGCCTGCTGTCACCCAGCGCATTCATAATGCTGCGGCAGATATTGTACAATACCATCGCCAGCGCGCCTAGAAAATAATAGCGGAAATACTCCACGGCATCCGGCATCACCTCTGCATCTGTCTGCATCCATCTAAGGAAGGTAGGGGTAAACGCAACCCCCGTCACCGTCAGTACCACCCCGCTTGCAATACCAAACGCCAAAATCGTATGAACGGCACGGGAAACCTGCTCCTTGTCGCCCGCTCCAAAAAATTTGGAAATCACCACGCCGCCGCCCATTGCCGTTCCCATAAAAAAACTTATCATCAAAAAAATCAACGTACCCGACGAAGTGACCGCGGCAAGCGCGTTCGTCCCCAAAAACTTGCCTACAATCAGCGCATCCGCCGTATTGTAAAGCTGTTGGAACACCTGACTCAAGAAAATAGGCAGCGCAAAGCCCAGCATCAGGGAGTACGGATTGCCCTGCGTCATATCCTTTACATGGGAAGCGTCTCCCTTACCTGCATCTCTTTTGGAGGGTTCCCCTCCTCCGTCATATTTAACACCATTCCTTACGCGCAGCATCTGCAGCACACTCCTTAGCAAAAAAATGAAGACTCCTGACTTTCAGCATAAGACAGAGCTGCAGATAAGTCAAACTATTTTTCCTTTTGGGGATATTCCACATTGTTTTTATCACAATAATCCTTTACCGCCGCCTTGACAGCTTCCTCTGCCAGCACGGAACAGTGCAGCTTATGCGGCGGCAGACCGTCAAGCGCTTCCGCCACCGCCTGATTGGTTAACTGAAGAACCTCCGTCAGCGGCTTTCCTTTTATCATCTCCGTCGCCATCGAACTGGAAGCAATCGCGGAGCCGCATCCAAAGGTCTCAAATTTTACGTCCGACACAACGCCGCCGTCGATTTTCAGATATATTTTCATAATGTCGCCGCACTTGATGTTGCCCGCCACGCCGACGCCGTCCGCGTCTGCAAGCTCCCCTGCATTTTGGGGATTGCGGAAATGCTCCATTACTTTTTCACTGTATAGTGCCATAGGTTTTCTCCTCCTACCAATGCAGCTCACACTTACCGGTTGCCCCCTTAAAGTCCCAGCGCAAATAATACCTGTTTTTTGCGTCTAATTCCAATTTTCCTGAAGGAGACTGCCGGTTTAGTTTCAGCAGCTGCTGCTTTTTCTTATCCAGCAGAATCACCTCTACATTTCCTTTTGACAACTGCGCTTCCAAGGTAAACTCATATGTTCTGCTTTCACGAAATCTTCCCACATACCTGACCCAGCCGGTACACGAATCCAAAGCTGCCTTGTGGACATTTCTGCCGCGGCGAAATACAAATAAAATTGCAGCTATACTCTTTAACAATCCAAAACCCTTACAATAAATCAGATATACAAAGGCAACAACAACTGCAGTTAAGACTGCGGCATGTAACCATCCGCTCATACCTTTACCTCCGAAAGAATTTCTATTTGCTGCTCTGATTCTATCACGGAGAGCTTTTCTCTTCAAGCCACAGTTCATAAAATCGCCGGTGCTTCATTCCGTTAAAGAATAAATCTTAATTTGCCGCTTATTTTCTCCTTCCACAAAGGGGAGAGATTTCTAAGACGTTCCACCGCCTTCGGTACAATCTTTAAAATCTGTTCTACTTCCTCTTCCGTATTGTCCGCATCAAGGGAAAGACGCAGGGAGCCGTGCGCTATCTCGTGGGACCTGCCGATTGCAAGAAGCACATGGCTGGGCGCAAGAGATCCCGATGTACATGCCGAACCGGAGGAGGCGCAAATTCCCTCGTCATCCAACAGCAAAAGCAGGCTTTCTCCCTCGATGCCTTCAAAGCAGAAATTTACATTTCCCGGCAGTCTTTTGTCTGCATCGCCGTTCAGTACGGAATGCGGAATTTGGGAAAGTCCCTCTATCAGTCTGGTACGCAGTCTTATCAGCCTTTCCTGCTTTTTCTGCCTGTCACGGCACGCTTCCTCCAGCGCCGCCGCCATGCCCATAACGGCGGGTACATTCTCTGTCCCTGCACGCTTTCCCCTCTCCTGCGCACCCCCTGCAATCAGGCTTTCCAATGCCATCCCGCGCCTTGCATAAAGCGCGCCGATGCCCTTCGGTCCGTGAAATTTATGTGCCGACAAGGATAAAAAATCAATATTCTGCTCTTTTACATGAACAGGCAAATGTCCCACAGCCTGCACCGCATCCGTGTGGAACGGCACTTTCCTTTCGCGGCAGACGGCGCCGATTTCCGTGACCGGTAAAACGGAACCAATCTCATTGTTTGCATACATAGTCGTCACAAGACAAGTATCCTCCCTGACTGCCTCTGCCACTTGTTCGGGATAAACCATGCCGTTTTCATGCACCGGCAGCAATTCTACAATAAAGCCCTCTTTTTCCAGCTTCTGCAGGGTATGAAGTACTGCATGGTGCTCAAAAGCAGTAGATATCACATGCTTTTTCCCTTTTCTCTCCCCACTGTGGGCAGCAGAAAGAATTGCCTGATTATCCGCCTCGCTGCCGCCCGAGGTAAAATAAATCTCCTGCGGCAGCGCACCGATGCAGGCGGCTATACGCTCCCTCGCCGACCACAACGCCTCTGCCGCTTTCTGTCCTTCCCCATACAGGCTGGAAGGGTTGCCGAACCTTTCCCTCATATACGGCAGCATAGCTTCCATGGCTGTGCTGCTCATTCTTGTAGTTGCCGCGTTATCTGCATAAATCATAACCTTGCTCCCTTCTGCCGCTTTCTGATTTTGAAACCGCCTGTCTCATCTATTCTGATTCGGGCAGGGCTTTTGACACCCGAATCCTATTCTGCAAAAAGCGGCGTAGAAAGGTATCTGTCCCCCGTATCCGGCAGCAGTACCACAATCAGCTTTCCTTCATTTTCAGGTCTTTTTGCCAGCTCTATGGCGGCATGTGCCGCCGCGCCGGAGGAAATGCCCACCAATACCCCTTCCTTACGTCCAATCAGCCTGCCTGCGGCAAACGCATCCTCGTTGGATACGGTTATGATTTCGTCATATACTTCCGTATTTAAAATCTTGGGGATAAAGCCTGCGCCGATGCCCTGAATTTTGTGCGCTCCCGCCACGCCGGTGGACAATACCGCAGAAGAAGCGGGTTCTACCGCCACTATTTTTACCTGCGGCTTTTTTTGCTTCAAATATTCCCCCACGCCGGTGACGGTGCCTCCTGTGCCGACGCCCGCCACAAAAATGTCGACTGCGCCGTCCGTGTCCTCAAAAATTTCCGGACCCGTATGCTCGATATGCGCCTTGGGATTGGCTGGATTTTCAAACTGCCCGGGTATAAAGCTGTCCGGAATTTCCTTTGCCAGCTCCTCTGCCTTTGCAATCGCCCCCTTCATGCCCTTGCTCCCTTCCGTCAGCACCAGCTCGGCGCCGTATGCCTTCATAAGCTGGCGGCGTTCCACGGACATGGTTTCCGGCATCACAATGATAATGCGATACCCCCTTGCCGCAGCCACGGCTGCAAGCCCGATACCTGTATTGCCTGATGTCGGTTCAATGATAACCGAACCCGCTTTCAGCGCGCCAAGACGCTCCGCTTCATCGAGCATCGACTTCGCCACACGGTCCTTGACAGAACCCGCCGGATTGAAATATTCCAGCTTTGCCGCCACCCTCGCCTTTAATCCAAACGCCTTTTCTATGTGCGTAAGCTCCAAAAGCGGTGTTTTTCCAATGAGCTGCTCCGCTGATGTATATATATTTGCCATGGTTTTCTCCTCCTTTTTTTACCCCTGCTGCACAGCCGCAAAACCGTGCTCCAAATCTGCAATAATATCGTCAATATGCTCCGTACCGACGGAAAGCCGGATGGTGCCGGGATAAATCTCCTGCTCTATAAGCTCCTGCTTCGTAAGCTGGGAATGCGTGGTGGTTGCCGGATGAATCACAAGGCTCTTCACGTCCGCCACATTAGCAAGCAGGGAAAAAATCTGCAGATTGTCAATAAACCGATACGCCTCCTCTTGTCCCCCCTTGATATCGAATGTAAAAATAGAAGCCCCGCCGTTCGGAAAATATTTTTCATAAAGCGCATGGTCGGGATGCGCCGCAAGGGAAGGATGATGAACGCGCTCCACCAGCGGATGCCCCGCCAGATATGCCACCACCTTTTTGGTATTTTCTGCATGGCGCTCTAAGCGCAGGGACAAAGTCTCCACTCCCTGTAAAAGCAAAAATGCATTAAAGGGAGAAATCACCGCGCCGGTGTCGCGCAGCAGAATTGCCCGTATATAGGTGGCAAAAGCTGCCGGACCCGCCGCATCCACAAAGGATACGCCGTGATAACTGGGATTGGCGTCCGCAATGGCAGGATACTTCCCGCTCTTCTTCCAGTCAAACTTGCCTGAATCTATGATAATACCGCCCAGCGTCGTCCCATGTCCGCCAATGAATTTGGTGGCGGAATGTACCACGATATCAGCGCCGTGCTCAATAGGGCGAATCAGATAAGGTGTGCCAAAGGTATTGTCAATCACCAGCGGCAGACCATGCCTGTGGGCAATTTCTGCAATGGCGTCGATATCCGGAATATCACTGTTCGGATTCCCCAGCGTCTCCAGATAAACCGCCCTCGTATTTTCCCCAATAGCAGCCTCCACTTCCGTCAGGTCATGTACGTTTACAAAGGTTGTCGTGATGCCATAATGGGGAAGCGTATGCGCCAGCAGGTTATAGCTGCCTCCGTAAATGGTCTTTTGGGAAACGATATGCCCGCCGTCCGGCGCAAGCGCCTCGATAGCATAGGTGATAGCCGCCGCGCCTGAAGCCAGCGCAAGCGCCGCCACGCCGCCCTCTAACGCTGCCAGCCTTTTTTCCAGCACATCCTGTGTGGAATTTGTCAGTCTGCCATAAATATTGCCTGCATCCGCAAGTCCGAAGCGTGCCGCCGCATGTGCGGAATTTTTAAACACATAGGAGGTTGTCTGGTAAATCGGCACCGCCCTTGAATCAGTTGCCGGGTCAGGCTGCTCCTGTCCCACATGTAATTGAAGCGTTTCAAATTTGTACTTTCCCATCCTGTTTTCCTCTTTTCCTTTTGTTTTGTTTGGGCTGTTGACACCCGAATCCTGTTTTTTATGATTTGATTTCTGTCATCTTACTCCTATTAACCTACTTTGTCAATAGGTTAATAGGATTTTATTTTGGCAATACTTGAATTACATAGTTACCTTGCGTTATAATAGGTTTTGGAAAATACTTGAGAAAGGCTGGAATATCATATGATTTCAACAAAAGGAAGATATGCTCTTCGTGTGATGCTTGATTTGGCGCAACAGGATACCGACAGCTTTATCCCGTTAGATGAAATCGCCGAAAGACAGGGCATTTCAAAAAAATATCTGGAGATTATCTTAAAGACACTTGTATCCGAAAAGCTGCTGCAGGGACTGCGCGGCAAAGGCGGCGGCTACCGGCTGACGCGCCGCCCTGCCGCATATACCGTCGGCGAAATTCTAACGCTGGCAGAAGGAAGCCTTGCAACCGTCGCCTGCCTGCAGGCAGGCGCGGAGCCTTGCGTAAGGCGGGACACCTGCCTCACGCTTCCCATGTGGCAGCAGTTCGACCAACTGGTGCATGACTTTTTCTTTCACATTACCTTGGAGGATTTGCTGAAGCCGCCTGCCTGACACCGTATCTGCCGCCCTCCCCGCGGGTAATCACAAGCGGCTCTAAGGAATATGCCGTCACACGATATCCCGCGGCGGTGAGCGATACGGTAAACGCTGCCATACCGCCCTTAATACAGCTTTCCTCATCCTGCGCGCTGACATAATTGCCAATGGAATAATAGACTAACATCTCGTGCCCATCCCCGTCCCGCAGCATTTCATAAGGCTGCAGGGCATGGGGATGAGAGCCTACTACCACGTCGGCTTTTCCTTCCAAAAACACCTGCGTCCACGTTTTCTGGAATTCGTCCGCTTCTTCCCCGTACTCCGTGCCCCAATGGGCAAACACAATCACAAAGTCCGCCTCTTCCCTCGCCTCCGTAAGCTCTCTGCCCACCCGCTCCTTGTCATCTAGCAGCGGCAGAATATAGGGATTGTCCTTTGGCGGTTTCAACCCGTTTGTGCCATAGGTGTAATTGAACAGTGCAAAGCGGATACCATTTCTGACAATTATCTCATAGGGGCAGCTTTCCGCGTCCTCTTTTGTCCGTATCCCCATACAGACGACGCCCCGCGAAGCAAAAAACTCTCTGGTAAAGTAGGCGCCCTCCGCTCCCCTGTCCAGCATATGATTGGTGGCGCAAGTCACCACGTCAAAACCTGCAGACACCAGCGCCTGCCCTGCCTGCACCGGCGTGCCAAAGCGCGGATATCCTCCATACTGCGCCGGATTATCCACAAGCGGCGTCTCCTGATTTATCACTGCCACATCGCTTTTTGCAATGATATCCGTTATATTTTCATATAAAAAACCAAAATCCCCGTCATGGTTTAAAGCATACCGATAGATGGGCTCATGCAGCAGATTATCCCCAAATACCACAAAGGAGACTGCCGTCTCCTCCTTGGTAAAGCCCCACTCATCCCACCGCCAGCGGCTCACTGTCCCATCCGGCGCGGTGAGAAAAAGCCTGTAAAAAGGCGCGCTCCCGCCGCCTGCCGCCATAACCGCCACATCCTGTCCAATATCCGAGGACATCCATTTGGATTTTATTTCCCCATTTCCATATTCATATACAAAAATATGCTGCGACCATTTTTTTTCATCCCGCTCCACCCAAAAAGGCTTACTGCCACCGTACCGCCCAATCCTCCAGCACAAAAGTATCAGCTCGTCCGCGCCGTCATTGTCAATATCACAGGATAACGCCGCCTGCACTTTTACACCCTTCGGCGAGTTCCACACGGGAGCGCCGCCGTATCTTACTTCTACGGCTCTGTCTGTCAGCAGAATTTCATAGCCTCCCGTGCCGTCAAAAAAAGAAGTCTCCTGCCACGAAACCCAGCGCGGCAGAAAAGCGCCGTTTTTCCACAAAAGATATAAAATGGCGCCGGTTATTACAGGCGCCATTATGATGACTGCTATTTTTTTCATTTATCTCTATTCCCATTCCGTCCGGCAGCGGTAGCTGTCAGTCCAGTTCGGTCTCTCCACCGGCTTATTCTGGTTGTAATAACCCTCTTCATTCGCCTCAAAGCCCATCATCACCCGCCATTTGGAATCCGTCAGCCTGTCATTTATCGGCCACGGGAACTGGTAGAAGGAATATACGCTTCCTACTGCGACGCGCAGGCTGCCGTCCACCTTTACTACCACATAGATGCGGGAAGGATTGCCGGTTGCCACCTCCAGCACGCTGCCATTGGGGTCTGTCGCAATATCCACCACCACTGCCGCCGGATATTCGTCGGCAAATACATACTCTCCCTCTTCTTTTAATGCCTCATACCAAAAATGCTCCAGATTGCCGCCGTATTCTTCAATCAGCCGGTATTCCGCATCCGTAAGCGTCTCGTCTCTAAGCTCTTTATCGGAAATCACCTTAAGCTGTGCCGCCAGCTCCGACAGGCGTGACAAATTTGCTTCATCGGAAGTGCTCAGCATGCCATATGTCTTTAAGCCCTCCCTCGTGGCATCCGCAAGACGTGCGAACCTTGCATACACCTCCGGCTCCGGCTCCACATATCCCCTGAAATCAACGATTTCTTCGTCTTCGCCGCCGCCCATTTCCGCCATCACCTGCTTGGCGTAGAGCACTGTGTCATGCTTTAACTCCGTGAAGCTGCCTGCAAAGCACTCCAAATCCTTTTTCAGCCATTCCTCACTCTGCATAAACATAGGGTAGCCCTCCCCCTTTACGGTAAGCAGGGGACGAAGCGTATTTAACCAGCCCGCATACAGACTTGCAGACCACAATTCGGGATTATCCTGCGCAAAAGCTTCCCGCAAGGAGTTCATATTGTCCAGATAACCCGCATATGCCGTATCGCCGTTCTCTGTAAGAAGCTGCAGCGCAACGTCGCTGCCGAGCGCTGCCGGTACATCCAGCACATCGGGAAGCATACGCTGTTCCACGCTGCTGTGAACCAGACACTGCATAATTTCCGCATCGATGGTGAAACGCTGTCCCATAAAACGGAAGCCTAAAATAACATTGTCCGCACCATCGGCTATCGGGATGGAATTAATCTTCGGCGGGGCAAGCTGCGCCGTTTTTTCATGAAACGCTGCAAACGCCGCCTCATTTGCAATCAAATCCTTTGTGGCAACCACCTCGCCATACGCCTCCACAATCAGCGGCACATACTCGCATACGCCCAAATCGTCGCTCGCGCCCGCAAAGAACGCAGTCACGGCATAGATGGATTCCCACAGCGCATAACTCTCCTCATCCCCTGCAAGCGCTTTCGCCATCAGCAGGGCGCTTCTGTCCATATCGATATTTTCCTGCAGAAAATGCACTCTGCCGTACCACATCATCGCCCTGAAATACCGCTCCAGCTTCTCGTCACCCTCATAATACCCTCTGGGAATATACTGAGAGTAATCCTCATTGATTTCCGTTACCTCACAGACCCCTATGCCGTCGGCACGTTTTATGTTATCGAGCTCATATGCGACCGTGTCCGCCACATAATCCGCCACCGCCGTATTATCGTCAAGCAGCTTGGCGCCCACCGTAAAAAATGCCACATTCCGCCTTGCCGCATTTTCCCATTCCGTGCCGACAAGCGCATCGTACTGTTCCTGACTGGCTGCAAGCATTTCCTTGCTTAACTGTAACAGGCTGTCGGAAAGATAACTTTTCTCAAGATTCTTTAATAAGTGGCTGAAATACAGATGATAGGTATGCATCATGGAATCCACAGTCACAAAATTGGGAATCTGGTTATAACGGTTTACTTCATATATCTGGAAAAATTCGCTGCCCGCGCTGTCATACACAACAAAACCATTCTGCAAAAGCTTTGCCGCCGCTCCCTCCTCCATATAAAAATCATCCCAGTTGTCCACATTGCTAAAATCGGAAGCCACCGTATAGGGGGCTACGCTGGGCGTTACGCCTGTTTCCTCATTTTTTTCCGCCTTTATCAGAGAAGGTCTCTCTCCCATTACAAGAGGTACTGCATTTCCCGTTTTTTCCGGCTCACCGGTACTCTCCGGCGTCGCAGACGGCCTGGCGTCAGTCTCTTCCCTCTGTACCTGCTCCGTATTTTCTCCATTGTTCTCCTGCTTTGGCGCCGCACATGCGGCAAAAAGACTCACCGCCAAAACAAGTGCCATTACCCTGCCCGTTTTTCTTTTCTTCATACCAATCCTCCATGCCGCCTGCTTTGCGGCAGCGCCCATCTGCAATTTCATTTGAGCGCCCACAATACTACTTTGTTTCGATTTTTAGTATAGCATTACTTTGAAAACAGCACAAGCCTCCAAGCCGCTCTATTTTATGAATCTTTCTTAAGATTAGGATGGCAAATGGGCAAACGTAGTGCCAAGCTGCACATCAAATCCAAGTGCCTGATACATGCTTTCATCACAGGGGGCGCAGCAGACGGTCAGACTTGCAATGCCTTTTTCCCTGCACCAATCTTGTGCCGCCCGTGCAAGTTTTCGGGCAATGCCTTTCTTGCGGAACACCGGTTCCACATAAAAATCTTCAAATACACCCGTGTTCCGGCAGGCAAAGGTAGAAAAGCATTCCGCCACGCTGCACATTCCGACAGACCGGTATCCGCGTTTTGCCACAAAAAATGTAATTTTCCCGTCCCTGACCGCTTGTGACAACAGCTCTTGCCTCTCTTTTGTCAAAGCCTCTTCTCCAATTTCTTTTAGAAATCCGTTCTCCAGCTTCCCAAGCTGCCAATCCTCCGAATCAGAGAGCATTTCTATGTGAACGGGAACCTCCTCTTTCGGCGGCAGCATCATAAGCGGTTCGCCCCACTCATCTGCGCCATTCTTGAGAAAGCCGAGGCTTTCCCAAAAATGAAGCCGCCGTTCGCTGCCTCCATAATTCAACTCTGCATAAAGTGCACCATTTTCTTCTGCCCAGTTTAACAGCGCCCCGGCACATGCCCTGCCTGTACCATTCCCCCGAAACGCCGGATAGACACAATATTCCATGATAAAGCATTTGCCGTCTTCCGTAGTATAAATCACCGGCATGGCAAAACCGATATCCTGCCCATTCCTTTGAAAAAACAGATAATGGCACCGATTCTGCCTGCGGTCATGGATTTTCTGCATACTTACTCTGTATTCCTCTCCCAGAAAGTACGCTCTGTCCTTGTCCTCCCTGTCCGGAATCTCAGGGAAAATGTCCCGTTCAAAATAAAGGCGAAGCTGCATCCAAAAAACGGCAATATCCGTTTCTGTGACTGCTTCACGGATGGTAATTGTATTTTTCATTTTAGTCCTCATTTCTGCGCACATTTTATTCTCCTATTCTCATGAATCCTGTATGGAATTTTGCAGCAAAATCGTGTATTTTCTTTTTTCTTATGACAAAAACCTTCCCATTCTTTCCTATCCATAATGAGAATCCGCTCTCCCCAAATTTGCATTTCTGTTACCATCATACACATTCATATACATTTCTGCAATGATCCGAATTCCATTCTTTTATATTTATTTTGTACTGAGACAGACTCACCAAAAAAGGCATAAAGGTTCTTTTCTTTCCCCTTGCAGTCTGCTATAATAAACCATACAAAAATACGCTGTTCACAGCAAACACTTAAAGGGTATTTAAAAAGCGCAAAAATGGAGAAAGGAGGGATGTTGTGTGGATAATGGGCTTAATGCAAGACTTTTATATGAGTGGAATACAGAAAAAGCCCATTTGGATTTTACCATCACCAAAGCGGAACTCCAGCTTGTAAATGTGAATAAACGCCTGCAGAGATTACGGCAGGACTTGCTTATCTATAGTGGAATGCTTGTCCTTCCATTGCTTCTGATTTTTTTGTTGCTGTATATACTGGGAAAATTTCTCCCAACACCTGCTTCCTACGTATTATATGTTCTTGCTGCTGGGTTTACCGCGGCACTGACATGTGTCTATATCATGGCTTTTCCTTTTTTTCTTTTTTATCTGATAAAAGCCATCTCTCTGAGTTTACTCAACAGGGAGAATCCGGAACGGACAAAACACTTGCTGCCGCCGGAGACGGGAAAAAGGCATAAAGAAACGGAGAAGGAAGCAACTTACCGCATAGAGCAGCAAAAACTAATCCATGTATTAAGCCGATACTACTTGTATCAGGATACGATGGAACAGCTTCGCCAAAAAATAGAGGCTGCTTCTATCTCGTTAGAAGATTTGCAGCAGGAATTAAAGCAGTTTACTTACTATGAAACTATTTATCCGGCAAACGGATTTACCAGTCCGATGATGAAAAAAGCCAGAAACATGGTGTTTATCGTTCTGTTCGGAATATTAGCCGGCATTGCTTTTTTACTGTACATAAACAGATAGCGGTAAAAGACTGTCTGGGGCAGAAGTAACTGCAGCTATTTGATTACTTTTACGGAAAGACTATGTATTACATACCAAATGCCGTTGTATTCCAATTGCGCATCGTACTGCAATATTACTCGAGGTTTATATCTTCCCAAAATCCTCTAAAGTCCTTTTCTTCCGGTCTCTTGGTATTTACCCTCTTTCTGATTTCTAAAACCATCTTCATTATTTCTTCTTTTGTATGCGGGCTATCTTCCATTACTTTTTCTACGTCAATCTCTTTATGCTTCGTTTTTATCAGCTCATCTATAATGTCAGAGACTTGTTCTACAAATACTTCTTCCATAATTGCATTTTGGGTCTTTTCATCTGCTCCCTCATACTCATCATAATATGCGCTAATATACTCGGAAAATCTTTTTATCTTCTCTGGTGAATCCAAAAAATCAGATACTATTTCGTCCTCACGGCTTCTTTTCCTTCTGCCAA
>ERZ779621.474-NODE-474-length-16919-cov-11.771229_pt1 | contig 16919 bp, 18 predicted proteins | sample MGYA00514215_ERZ779621 | MGnify/ENA primary metagenome ERZ779621 (study PRJEB29562, sample SAMEA4376715) | mouse gut metagenome | isolation source: Cecum | study: EMG produced TPA metagenomics assembly of the A DSS colitis mouse model was used to assess the...
CTCGCTGTAAAAAGAATCCTAACTGCAATGTTGTCCTTATCTAAATGACATTGGGGTTCTCCCTGCCCGCTTTCCTGGTAATATAAAGATATGTCCATTACTGACCGCCATCCTTCTTGTGATATATCCGCTCTAATCTTTCATGATAGGCAATCATTGCCAGTATACCGCCTATGATTTCAAACATGCACAAATATCCCGCCATGCGTCCTCCAAAAACAAGTCCGTACCCAAAACAAAGCATGAGTCCCGCGCCTAATAGAATCCACATAAGACCATGTTTTCGATTATACGCCCTTACGTCTGTAATCTCTTCCTTTTTCGGCGGTTTCTTTCCTGACCAAAAACCAACCGGCTCGTTACTTCTATATTGGACAATTCCGATGATGATCATAGGCACTGCGCTAACCAGCAATATTACCGACAAAATGACTAATTCAGCCATCCTTTCGCCCCCTTATCTCACATAGATTCCCGAAAGGCTCATATCTTCATCATAGGTCAGCCGGTAAGTTGCGCTGACATTTTCATAAGTAACTGTAATTTCTCCTACCGCAAAATGTTTGTTTCCCTGTACCACTTCCACCATATATACTGCGCCAAACTGTTTTCGCTTCCCCCAATCATCACCTAACAAGCCCTTAGCTTCCCCCATCGTTTCTGCGTTCAGCAGGGTTTGCAGCTGAGGTACAGCGTTTTGTTGTAAAGCAGCATAATCCTCTTCATCCAGCAGTTCTATTGTCTCTTTCATAGCGGCTTCCACTTGTTCACTATGAAAATAGCTGCTCTGCTCAATAGCAAAACTCTTAGGAAGCATCCAATAAGCAAGCAATACCAGAACACCTAATACCGCAACGATAGAAATGATGTTTTTCAACACTTTATTTTTATTATATCGTCTCTTCTCCTCTGGTGAAATATTTTCATTAAAGCTATCCGCGATTTCCTTGACCGTTCCCATCTGCGAAATGATTTCTTCAAGCTTCTCTCCCTGTTTCATCCGCATTTCAATATCCATCATCAGCTGCTTCTTAATCTCTTTTTTCTTTTTTCCGCTACACTTAATTTTTCTTACAATAGCGCCCGTATATTTTTGTGCATCCACTTCCTATTCCTCCATTATCTTTGATATACCATCCGAAATTCGTTTCCAGACGGTTTCTATTTCATGCAATGCCACTTGCCCTGCATCCGTAATTTCATAATACTTTCTCGGCACCTGCTTCCCTTCTGCCTCACTCCACTTGCTTTCAACCAGCTTTTCCTCTTCCAGCCGATAGAGGATTGGATAGAGCGTCCCATCTTTTAGCAAAAATGTTTCTTCACTCTTTTCTTTCATCTCCTGTATGATCTGATATCCATATTTTGCCTCTGATTGCAAGAGCCTAAGGACGAGCATATCCAAGACACCTTTTTTCATTTGTCTTTCATATTTTTCGTTCATTATTTACCTCAATTACTTTGTATTGCTAAGTATATTATAAAACCAACTTTTTAAAAAGTCAATCCTTTACACATTTTTATCTTTTTCATATCTCCCGCTTACTTATCACACCCACGTCAGCATGACAGTCTGAACATTTTATAGCTGTTTGGACATCCCTTTCTGGCAAACGTAGGAAAAATAGCCCACACCTATGCCAATATGGCAGTGTGAACGGACTCGCCTCCCATACTTTAAATGCATTTTGTGAATTCTGCCCAAAATTTCCGTCCAAAAAGTGTATTTTTTATTGTATTGACAGAAAATCAGCAGTACAATAAAAGAAAAAATAAAAATGTACGTGGGGGAGTATCATGAAACAGCAAAAGAAAAAAAACAATTCCAGGAAAAAAATAGCAGATGAAATTCTACAGCAGATTGGAGGGAGCGTTATCTTTGTCCTCTTGTTGATTGCAGTGGTTGCTATCTGCATGGTGGGTTGGCTGATCATTACGTCAAAAGAAAAAGAACTGACCCAGGAATCCAATGCCGCCGCCAACCAATTGACCGGATTTCTTGAACAATATACCAAAAGCACTGAGCAGCTGTCCGTCAATCCTGAAATCAAAAGTGTCATGCAGGAAATCAAGGCCGGAGACGATATTCTCCAAGCTGAAAAAATGGATACCGTTATGGATAATCTCATAAAGATTGCAAATACCGACAAGGAAAATGTCATGGCCGTTTGGATTTCCGACCTGGACGCAAGCGCATTGGCACAATCCGACGGATTTGTAAGCGAAGAAGGCTGGGATATCACGGGGCGCGGATGGTACGGCTGCATCACAGGAAAGAAAACCGTCCTGACAGAGCCCTATGTGGATTCCTCTACCGGCAAGCTGATCTTGAGTGCTGCCTCCCCTGTTTATGACGATGCTACCGGCGAAGTCCTTGGAGCAGTGGGTATGGATATCGCCCTGGATCATATGACTGCAATTATGAGCGAATATAAAATTGGGCGCAAGGGATATATGCTGCTCTTGTCTGAAAACGGCACTTTCCTTTACCACCCTCAGCAGGATATCATCCAAAAGAATATCAAAGATGTGAATGTCTCTGAGAATGTCCAAAATGCAATTGCCTCGAAAAAAAATGAATTTCTGAAATACAAAGTGGACGGCCTCACCAAATACGGCTCCCTGCAATGCGCCGGAGATACCGGTTACGTTGTACTGAGCAATATGCCGTTGTCAGAGTACTACTCTATACTGATCGCCATGGTTGTCGCACTGATCATTATTTTTGCGGCAGGTATCGTCATCATCGCCCTGAGCATCAAAAAGAGTGCAAACAAGCTGACCAAGCCCATTCTGGAACTGAACCATACGGCACAGCAGCTTGCCGATGGAAACCTGGACGTTGATATTCATATTACCAGCGAAGATGAAATCGGTGAATTGGGAAATTCCTTCCAGAAAACCGTTGACCGGCTAAAAGAATACATTGCGTATATTGACGAGACTGCGCAGGTACTGTCACAGATTGCCGACGGAAAACTGAGTATCAACCTGCAGTATAATTATGTTGGAGAATTCCAGAAGATTAAAACTGCACTGTTAAATATTTCCGATTCCATGAATCAAGTCATGATTGGCATCAATGAAAGTTCCGACCGTGTATCCGTGGGAGCCAACGAGCTGGCCACCGCCTCCGAGGTTCTGGCCGAGGGTGCTCAGCAGCAGGCTGCATCTATTGCAGAAATTTCCACAACCACATCCATTGTGGCAGATCAGGTAGAAAACAGCCGCAAAGAAGCGGAAGCTTCCGCACAGGCAACTGCACAGGCAGCCGCAATGATTGAAGAAAACCAGAATAAGATGAAGCTGATGATAAATGCCATGGACAAAATCCAGGAGACCTCCCAGCAGGTGGTGGGCATTATTCAGACGATTGAAGATATTGCCTCCCAGACAAATCTCCTGTCATTGAACGCTTCCATTGAAGCCGCCCGCGCCGGTGAGGCAGGCAAAGGCTTTGCTGTGGTGGCCGATGAAATCGGAAAACTTGCACTGGAAAGCTCCAAAGCGGCAAACAATACAAGAGCACTGATCGAGATCTCCATGGAAGAAATCAACAAGGGTAACACAATTGCCAATGGAGCCATGAGTTCCCTGAAGGAATCTGTAAATGCTGTTAACCAAGTAAATGAAATGATTCAAAATACCGCGGAAGAGGCGGCCGTTCAGGCGAAAAACATGAAGCAGCTCCGGGGAGGAATTGAAGAGATCACCCACGGAATACAGGATAACTCCGCGGCTTCACAAGAAACCTTCGCTACCTCAGAAGAATTGGCCTCACAGGCAGAAATATTGAATAAAATGGTTCAGAAATTTGAGCTGTGCCAATAATATGAATTAGCGGGAAGCTTTCTCTTAAAGCCACAAGCCTTTTTATTGAAATTTCAATTGAAAGTAAGGCTTGTGGCTTTTTCTTTGTAAATTTTCCATTTCCATCACCACCTGCTTTGTCAATATTGTTCCTGAAGCGTTCATCGCATACATTCATTTCACCCAATTCGCTAAGAATGGCATTGGTGTATAAATAATCATTAAGGAAAACAGCTGTATTTCTCCCACAAAAAATATTGTCATTAATTCCAAACTTACTATATATTTTCGTTTCCTAAATACTCTTTCATCAAATTCATAGCCAATTCCATTTGCGGGCTTATCCATTTATTTTTGTGATAAATATAAAAAGAATGATACTTTTTTTCATCAAGTTCTGTTTTAACTGGCATGAGAGAACCGTTTTTCAATTCTTCCCCGATAGAATATGTGGGAACAACTGCAATTCCCAAATTATTCATGACACATCTTTTTACCGCCTCTATACTCTGCACTTTCATAGGCGCATTAAGAACGATGTCTTTCTCTGCAAGATATTTATCCATATCCAACTGATAATAACCGTCCGGCTCATTACAAATCAAACTAAACGGCTTGCGCTGGTGCGGCGTAACAAAGTCAAGCAGGCTTCTGTCAACAAAAGGGGAAGCAACAAGAACCGTTTTATAGTTACCAAGTTGCATATGTATGACACTATCGGGATAACTTTCTTTTTCACAGTTTATGCCTATATCGGCAGTTCCGTCCACAACAGACTGATTGATTTCCCCGGACTGTATGGAATTGATTACAAGCTGTACATTAGGGGCTTCATGTGAAAATGCCCGGATAAACGGCTGCATATTATAGATTAAAATGGAGTCCGGGATTGCCAGTTTTAAAGAGCCGGATATTTCAGAAAGGCTTTTGCCATAGTTGCCAATCTGCTCCGCCCCCTGCAAAATCATGTCAACATAGGGCATAATATCTTTTCCTGCCTGCGTAAGTTCCATACGTCTGCCTATTTTCTCAAACAATTTCAAAGCCAGTTCTTCTTCAAGCTGTTTTATCTGAAATGTTACCGTAGATTGCGTATAGCCCAACTTGTCCGCTGCCTTTTGGAAACTTCCCATTTCAAGAATTGTTTTGAATGTAACCAAACTTTTTGTATTCATATAATATATCCCCTTTCTGATACATTTAAAATATCGAATTAAGGAATCGAAAATATTTAATTTTTTATATCTTATCCAGTGTTATTATAAAACAGCAGACAGTAAATATCAATCAGTATTCAAGGAGGTCACATATGGATTTCAAATTTAACGAGGACGAGCAGAAAGTAATAGACCTTATTCACGAACTTGGTGTGAATGAGATTGCGCCGTTAGCGGCAGAAATTGACGAGCAGGAACGCTTTCCCGAAAAACACCGAAATAGGTTGGCAGAATTAGGCATGATGGGGATTTGTTACCCGAAAGAATATGGCGGCGCAGGACATTCCTATCTTGCCTATATCGCCGTGATTGAGGAATTGGCAAAACATTGTTCCACTACTTCCGTTATGTTGTCAGATCACCATTCTTTAGGCTCTTTTCCCCTTTCAGAGTTTGGCACAGAAGAACAGAAACAGAAATACCTTGTGCCGCTGTTAAAAGGAGAAAAATTAGGCGCATTTGCGGTAACAGAACAGTCCGCAGGAAGTGACTTAGGCAATCAGCAGACAACAGCCGTTGATATGGGCGACTATTGGCTACTGAATGGTTCAAAGATCTTCATCACAAACGGCTTTTATGCAGATACCTATTTTGTTACCGCTATGACAGACAAAGCAAAGCGCAGCAGAGGTATCTCCGGCTTTATTGTAGAAAAAGGCACTCCCGGATTTACTTTTGGAACAAAGGAAAAGAAAATGGGTATCCGTGGTTCTGCGACATACGAGTTAGTTTTCACGGATTGTAAGATACCAAAAGAAAACTTATTAGGCGAATTAGGCAAAGGCTTCAAAATGGCTCTTATGACCTTAGACGGCGGACGTATCGGCGTAGCGGCACAAGCATTAGGTATCGCACAAGGAGCGATTGATCATTGTAAAAAATATGTCACAGAACATATGCAGGGCGAGCAGAGAATTTCACAATATCAGTTTACACAGTTTGAACTTGCCGATATGCAGACAAGAGTTGACGCCGCACGTTTGTTAGTATATCGTGCGGCACAGGCAAAACAGGATCACGAACCTTTCTCACATCTTGCGGCTATGGGTAAATTATATGCGGCAGAAGCGGCTGCGAACGTGACACGCCGTTGTGCGCAGCTTGCAGGCTATGACGGATATTCAAGGACTTATCCGTTTGAGCGTTTCATGCGTGACGCAAAAATCACAGAAATATACGAGGGGACAAGTGAGGTTCAGAGAATGGTTATTTCTTCATATATGGGTATAAAATAAACACCTACTCTAACTCGCAGGAGGATAATAGCATAGGAAAAATAGCAATCCTACTGTCAATCTGCTCCGTTTTCCGTCCTGCCGCTATCTGCAGATGGAGAATATCGGATAATTCCTCTTTATTGCCGGAGATTTTGTGTGATTTACAGGGCTTTTTCAGTGCTTTTTTCTTTGATATGCACCTTGTATCTGAGGTTTTATGGATTTTTGTTACACGGTGTTATCACGAAGCAAATTGTGTCTGTTTAGCTGTTAATGCTTTTTTCAATATATTACTACTCAAAAAGACACATTAGACCCGCTTTAACAACGCATTGAGATTCATATATATAACTTACCTAAGCACTGTTTAGGCAATTTGCTTTTTGAACGCTATTTTAATCAACTTCTTGCAAATTTGCAGCAATACGATAAACGATATTGTTGGTACTCCCCTCTGCCATTATATATCTCGTACCTGTGAGCATTTTAAAATATCTTCGCACAGTCGGAGCAGACTTACCCGTAACCGCTTCTGCTTCTTTCGGAGTGATTTCTCCATATTCTTCAATAAAGCCAACAATTGTACTGACTTTATTATAATCTTTTTGCGTCAAAACTTCGCTCAAAACTTTGCTCAAACTTCGCTCATTTTTTGAGCGAAGTTTTCGTTTTCCATTTCGAACCTTTCATGAATCTTTATAGTAGTAATCATATAAGTCCTGTCCACATCCGTTTCAAACTCCGGCATGGGAGAACCGTTTCTTTTCAGTTCGCGCAAAATTTTCGATATGCCCGTTGATTTCTTCTCAGACAAATCAATTTCCTTAAAAAATTCTCCAATCTTAGGATTTCTGTATCTTCTTGCCTGGACTTTCCCCGCCGCAAACTTCTCCATATCAATATAATGATCCGGTCCCGGGAAATTGATAATCTGAACTTGATCCAAATAAATCCGAATCTCTACCGGCACATCCTCTTTATAATTTTTGTGTAAGACCGCATTTACAAGCGCTTCTTCCAAAGCATTATACGGATAGTTGAAAAAACGGCCCGCTTCCGCCCTTCCATCGACCTTTACAACCTTTTCTTCAATTACAGTTGTCTTAATGTAGTCTAGCGCGTCTCTTACCTGTTTCCATATCGGACCGTAAAAGGTCTTCTCGGTAAAATCAGACGCCTCCGCTTCCTCAGATACTAATAAGTCCTCCAAAGATCGTACATTAAGTTCTTCAATCAATGAACTGTTACTTTCTCTGATAAAATCCTCCAAGTATCCCCTACGCATATGGTCCATAGATACCCGACTGTTTATACGGTCAACAAATGGCATAGCAGCAAATTTTTCAAAAAGTTCCGCTATCTCGCTCTGTTTGGCTTCTACCGTAAGGGATGCCGGGCGAATCCAATATTTCATTGTGCGGTCTTGCTCTTTACCTGCTTCCTTTTTAGAATAAACATCTACAGGCGCCTGATATGGTCCCGCATCCCCTGCTGCACATTTCAGATACACCAGGTTTGCCCCTTGATATTCCATAATCTCAATTTTGGGAATATAGCGGGGTTCAATTTTGTTACAGTATTGAAATATTTTCAGTTGGATATCATCAAGCAATTCGTTCGGTACGCCTACTGGCGGCAGAATGGGGAGTCCGTTTTCTGTTTTGACACCTACCCTCCGTCTACCCCTGCAATATCATTTGCATAACCGCATATGGTATGCACGATTTCTGAGGGATTAAAGCCCTCTTTGTACTCTATTCGATTTTGCTCTACTTTGCGCCCTTCTAACAGGGTTTCTATTTTTATTGGAATCATATAATCTTCTCACTTCCACAATATTTATTGAATTCTTTACCAATCTGCCACATTATACTTTTGCATAAGCTCTTTTGCCTTCGCTTCGCCTTTCTTCGTAATATACATAGACTTTGACCGATGGGAACCTTGCCTTATGTAATCCTTATTGTCAAGTTGGTTCAGGATATCAAAATCATAGCCCTTCCATGCGTATTTGTCATCCGAATTGGCGAATCTGTCTCTCTCAGTAAAATGAGATAAGTAAATCAACATCATTGATAGTTCTTCCATTGCTGTTTTTGCATCTATTTTGTCCATTCTAATCCCCTTTCGAGCGTTTTTAGAGTTAATACTCGATTGAGCTCGAATAAAAACCCGATTATAGCAAATAGAACTCTTCTATAAAAGCAATACTTCAATTTCATGCTCACTAAATACACCCGATCGCTTTAATAACTTCTTGAAACACGCCTTTATTTTCTCTTTTGCCACACAATGCTTTACTTCCAATTTTCATTATCCCTAAACCACAAATCATTCGCCAAACTGCATAATTCTTTGCTTCTACAAAGAGCAGTTAGTCACTCTCTGCATTTCCCTGCATTAATGCTTCCTTAACTGCCAATGCACTATTCGGGATATATACATTCCTAGGAAGCAACATCCTACCCAGCGTTGATAAGCTGCTTATCGATTTTTATGCGTGCTCTTTCTTCTAGCAACATAGTAATTGCACCTTTCATATTCTAATTCAAACTGTATATTTTATAATTATCGCTTCATATATTTTTTAGACTTAATCCTCTTATCTGCCGGTTTCTCGGCGTCTTTAGGAATAGCCCAAGCATGACCAAATTTTATAGTGCCTTGTATCATACCCTCATTACATATGGTCTGTACTCGCCTTACTGAAAGATTCCATTTTTCTGCAGCTTCTTTAATTGTAATGTATTCCATATTTTCACTCCTAAAAACAGCAAAATATTCCATTGATATTATAAGCGCAAAAGCGCCGTATATCAACCAAAATATATGCGACTACGGAGCAGATTTCTCTGCTCTGTAATCTCATAAACAATATATTATTTCCTCCCTCACAATCTCCTCCGCCCGTTCCTGTATCATCAGCAAATGTTCTTTTAATTTGCCCGATAACAACAAACCTGAATAAATACCTCTCCTATGCTTCTTCAAATATAATTTCCGCATCAACCCAAATTTTCTCAACTCTCCCTCCGGTTTTGGATCATTTTTGCCATCCCATTATCCATTTTAGATACATCTCGCAAAGTTGTAGGTATCTCTAAAATTATAACCCGGATATTTCTGTTAGAAAGCAACCTCAATTCCTCAACCGTATCTTTTTTATTTCTGCCTAACCGATCAACCTCTGTAATTATCAACGTGTCACCACTACGCAAAATATTATCTCTCAATACAATATACCTTGGTCTGTTAAATTTTTTGCCTGTCTGCTGATTGGTATATATCTTTTCCAGTTTATAGTTATTACGCTTACAAAAATCTGTAATCTCCTTGATGCCCCTGTCCAAATGCTGTTCCATTGTTGATGTTCTATGATATCCATATATAGCCATATTTACCGCCGTCCCTTCTGTCTGAAAATTACTACATAATAAAAAGACGTCCGAAAATATTTATCTCCATAGATTTCCGAACGCCTTTTATTAGATTTATACGTGTTTGTAAATGTATACTTTTTTATACTTCCGCTGTACTGGTATTATCTTGTTCCTGCTCTGCTTCCTGTATTTCTTGTTCCTCTGATTCCACCGCTCTTTCTGCCTCTGCCTTTTCTTCTTGAATTGCTTTCCATTTTTTAAAATCCTCTATATCTGTATAAGCAAATCTGATTGCAAGTGCAATTACAACTGCATCATCAACATAACCTATTACCGGAATCACGTCTAGTATCAAGTCTACAGGGCTTAAAAAGTAAATGAGGGCGCTTACTAATCCTATTATTGAGCCTATAGGTATTTCTGTATATTCTTTCTTTATATAGGCACGAACCAACTCAACTATCAATGGAATATCCTTTAGTGCTTCTGTAAATCTTGAAACAGCATTGAATTTTTCTTCTAATTGATTGAGAAAATTGTTCATTTTCCTTTCGTCATTCAGTAATTCTTCGGCATCCTTTTTATTTGAATCCCACGCCTTTTTTGCCTGTTTCTCCGTTATTTTTACTTCCTTATTTTTCTTTTGCACGAAATAATCCCTCCTTTTTGTCGCCTAATATTTGCCTAATACGCCTGTCTGAATAACCAAACATCTGTGATAGTTCCCGAATATTATGACCATTGTAATTATTTTTCACATATGTACAAATAAATTCCTTATTATATAATCTTTGAGGAAAAATAATTTGCTGTCCTTTGAATAAATTATACATCTCAACTGCCACCTCAATATCCGTTGAACATGCAATTTCCTTATAAACTCCTGCCAGATTTTCAATTTCCAAGTAATCACCCCATTTCCCTAACCACTATACTTGAAAAATAATTACATTCATTTTAAACCGCTATTTTTTTTACAGCCTCCTTTACTATTGAACCAACAAAAAGTAAAATTAGAAATATGCCTGCAATTAGCCTAAACATGTTTACACATTTTCCTATTCTTGTTCCCGCAAAAATTTCCAGATTACCAGACAATTAATAGGCCAAATTTAATTGTTGTCATGTTTTGATTGATAACACTCTATGAGTTTAAGGGAAAACATGATGTACGAAAACTTACCAGATTTACTGACTCGTAAAGAGACACAAAAAGTATTGTAAATAAGCAAAAATACAATTCTGAATTTAATTCATGCGAAAAAGCTACCCGCAATCATCATAGGCGGCAGGCTTAAAATCAGAAAAGATGATCTTATTGACTTCATTGATAACTCTCTATATTAGGGCAATCACTGAGAAAATAGAACTTTTTTAGAACTTTTGATTTCACTTCCCATAACTATAACGAAAAAGGGCTTTCCGAGAAACCTCGGAAAGTCCCATAAATTCAATGAATTTTTAATTACTCAATGATTGTAGCAACCCTGCCAAACCCTACTGTACGTCCATCCTCACGGTTTTCTGTGGCGGAAATCAGGATGATTTTATGTGATTTTTCAAGCTTTTTCGGTCGTTTTTTCTTTGATATGCACCTTGTATCTGAGGTTTTTGGATTTTTTGTTATCATGGAAGCATTAAATATCCAGTAAACATATTAGCTATCCCCTCATCAAAAAGCTAAACGCTGTTTCACTTTTTGAATTTCCGAAACACTGTTTGGGATTTTTATTCTTATCCTTTTATCAACCTATATCTCCTTGTCCTATTTGCACCAATAATCTCTATTTTGCCTTGCTCCTGCAATATTTGAAGCAATTGCCTTGCCCTACGTTCTTTTACATCTAAAAGGGCACAAATATCTCTGCAAGAACATTCCTCTTGTTCCGATAGGTATTGAAATATCTTCTCTAACTGCTGTCCCGTCTTTATCGGCACTTTTTTATCGGCATTTTTTATCGGCATTTTATTGTCGGCAATTTGTGCCGATAAATCATTGCCGATATTATTAAGATTATAATTTAAATTTCTTAGTATCAGCCAAAACTCACTATTACTTGACCTAAACTCCGGTTTCATTTCCTCTGTATAATGTTCCTGAAATTCATAGGAATCCAAGATTTTCTTAAAACCGCTGCCTCGTCGATCCATATATTTCAAACGGTTAAATATATCGGCAATAATTGGGTTCCGTCTTCTGGACGATACATTTCTCAAATCTAAGTCCTGTACTTTGCGCCCATCCAGCATACCGCCCGGAGAGTAAATCTCCATTCTGTCATCAAACATATCTATATGAACTTCACTCCCTAATTCCAGATAGTCCCTATGAATCAGCGCGTTTACGACTCCTTCAAGCACAGCCGTATCCGGATAATCCGGCATCTCAATCCTTCCATTTCCTGTCTTTCTCCATGCTTTCTTTGTATTTCTGGAAACAAAACTCATGCTGTCCTGCAAAAGATTTACCAGACCGCCACTGTATTCTTCATCATCGATAGCATCTATCAAGCCTGACGCCTTGTCCAACCCATTCCATCGCGTACAAAAAACTCTCGAATGGCGAACAGGTGACTCATCCGCCAGCAATGCCCCTGCATTTGTAAGATTCCCCTCTTCATCTATAATTCCCCAAGATTCATAATCGCTATCCTCAAAATCTTTCCCTGTATTATGCTTATATACAGAACGTAATTTTGTAAACGCCATGTTCTTGAACTTATAATTTGAAACCAAACTGTCATAAGAACGGTTTGTTCCCTGAAGAACCAATCGTTTGAGCGTAATGTTATCCGCCGGAACGCTTTCATTTCCCAAACGAATATATGCAGTCATATTTCCTTCGCCCACATAATAATATGGTGTTTCTTTACCGGCATACACATCAAGAAGGATCAATTGCTTATTGTCCTCCACATGAAATCGCAAATTCACTTTGGGAATAGAATCAATTTTCGTTTTGATTGTCTCGCTTATAAACTCCGCATCGGATTCTGCATTCTCCAATCCGACAACCTCATCATCATTCGTAATGCCCCAAATTAAAGTACCGCCAAAACTATTTGCAAACGCGCTGACACTTTTCAGCCAACTCTTTACCTGCTTTCTTTCCACGCTACGCTTCTTATCATATTCGGTTGCTTCTCCAATTAATGTCTTTGGATTAATCCGCATCAGCCCACTTCCTTCCCAATGACTACACATAAGACTCATCTACGTATTCTATATTTATACGCTTTCTATAAAAGCAATACTTCAATTTCATGCTCACTAAATACGCCCGATTGCTTTAATAGGTTCTTAAAACACGCCTTTATTTTCTCTTTTGCAACACAATGCTTTGCTTCATTCAGATATATAAGCTCTATCACAATTTCCAATTGCCTTGCCACATCTTTTTGTGATACATTTCTATAAAAATCTTCATCTACCCGTCTAAGCTGTACGCCATTAGCCATTGTAAACAATTCCGGATGTTTATGTATGTACTCCTGCAACGCATTCCACATTGTCTGCTTGTCCTTCGTTTGAAGCGCATCCTTTATCTTACGTGATTTTAATTTAGATTGGACAGCAACATCATGTGTTTTTTCTACTGCCTTAATAATATTTTTACAGTATATAATTACTTTTTCTTCATCTGTACACATTATATTTTGCGCATATTGTTCCATGTTCCTATCCTCATTATAGATTAAACTACCCGCCCCTTAATAATTTTTAATCCTGTCCGTGCCGAAAAAATCTTTGCATCGTATGATGTTTCATCATTTATAAAACTATCCAAAATTTTTTTCTGCGATTCAGGCGTCCAATACACCTTCAAATTTTCTCTTGCTCTCGTAATTGCCGTATAGAAAATATTATGTGTAATCATTTCATCTACTTCTTTCGTAATAACAATTTTGACTGAATTGTACTCTAACCCTTGCGCTTTATGAATGGATACCGCATAAGCAATTTGGAATGGTACATTAGTTTCTGTATCTTCATCATCGTTATCATCATCTCCGGCATTTTTCTTTTTTACTGCAAATCTTACAACCGACTTCCCTGGATTTAGTTTTGGCATAAGTTCAAGTTCTGTTCCTGAAACATGGACACTATTTAACACCTTTTCAATTTCAATGGAAAAGAATACCCTGTCCTCCTCTTCCTCAATATTCACTATTGTTCCTCCAAGGTTATTATATAATATAGAATTATATTTTGAGGAATCACTAAATAAAATAGGATCACCTATTTTATATGTCCAAACTCCCAGCATAAATGCTTTGTTCGGATTATCGCTTTGCAAAAATCTGTTGATATTATTGATTCCATACAAACCATCATAATTAAGGCACAGAACAATTTCACTTTCAGATGTCCGCTCAAATATTGACTCATCTAACCTTGTTGTATATCCACAATGTCCCATCCATTCAGTAATATTATCTTGATAGTTACGCACCCTGTTCCACAACTCCAGTAATTGGTTGTTTTCTGTCCTATATGGTTTTTTAAGTTCATATTGTGCTTTTACAGGAACAAAATATCTTGCCAAGTTAAACCAATTTCCGAACTGAATTGATTCTATCTGATAAATATCTCCCACCAAAACCAGCAGTTTAAAATTCTTTTTTCTAAGAACTTCTATCATATCACGATTGCTAATCATACTGCATTCATCTATAAATAATATATCTACAGTTTTATCCGCCGAATATGAATAGATAAACTTCTTGATAGTCAAGTATTCACCACTATTGTCTTTCACCCGCCTTCGTAAATTCTCTACTGCCGGATGGGTATTTGCTATATAGACCTTAGAACTATCTTCCCAAAACTGTGAAATATGTTTTATCAAAGTTGATTTTCCCGTTCCTGCTGCCCCATAAATCATTGCAAGGCTTGAGTTCTCAAACATTCTAAGCAGGATAGCCCTCTTTTCGTCACTATCTATCACATTCGGATTCTCTATAAGCCAATCTTCCACAGAGGCATTATAATAAACCACTCCTTCTTCTGTTAAAGAAATCAGGTTTTGAATTATTTCTTTTGTATCATCTTCATAGCCTTTCACAAAAAGATTCTACCCATAATTTCCAGTCTTCTATTTTGATGCTTTCTATATAGACTATCATTATAAGTCTTTACCAATTCATCAATATTCTCAAATCCTGCCAGTTCATCTGTTTTTGTATATAACTTCCCATATGTATCTGCATTAATATTGATACGGCGAGCTAGTAATTCGTGTTCTCTTCCTTCTGTTTTTATGCATGAAAGCAAATCATATATTGATGGGTTATGGTTGCAAAGGCTTGAATTGAATGGCATTTCCTCAAATGGGAGAACTTTAATATCTAAATAAAGTCCCTTCATTCTATAATTTTCTTCCTTCGACAACTGCGCTTTTATTATTTTGTTATTAAGACCGTATAACAAATAGCGGACACTATTACTTCCTAACCTATTTGTTCTTATCCAATCTCTAGCTCTATCAAAAATATCACATAAAACAATTTTTTGTGCCTTTTCCGTAATTCTTCCTTTAAATGCCTGATACCTTCTATCTAAAATTCCAGAATTTCAACTAAATTAAGCCCTGTTCTTGATATATAATTCATTAATCCAATATATTCCGAAAGATCGCTACGCACCTCTATATTATATCCAAATATTTTTGCAAAATTTTTCAACTCACATGGTCTTATAGATACGCTCCATGCAGTTACAATCTTAATCGGCATGAATTTTCCGGATATTTCGATAATATCATCATCCATATCTACCTTTATCGCATAGTTCGCAGGAATCTTGAAGGCTGAGAATACCACCAGCTTATTAAATTTACTGGATTCATCATTTGTTGGAATTAAAGTATTTTCGTAATAAACATGATGATTCGCAAAAAATGGTTTAGATTTTTGCACATAAAATCGTTCACTATATGTCTCATAAGCTCTCTGATAACGAACTTTATCCAATTTCTCTACAATTTTTTCATAATACTGTTGCAGCGTATCATCCAAATCAATCGGAAACTTATCTATATTAGAAAGAATCTGCATCTGATATCTTCTATATACGAAATCTTTAATCTGTAGTAAATATTCATAATATTTTAAAAGCAGCCGTTCTGCCCCATCATTATCCGGTGTATAATGAGAACGCGATTCCTGCAACAATTGATGAAACTTCCTAAGAAAATAAAATTCATTGCTTGTCTTTAAAAATTCAACAGCCTTTGATATTGTATCATAATCTACAAAAGCATTTTCGTGTTGCTCCGAATATCCCCTAACTGCAATATGTTCCACAAGATTACGAAAATAACTCAACATATTCTGTGCAACCTTATCTCTTGTCTTATACTCTAAATCGTCTATATTATCACATATTGCCTTATCATCTATTATTATGTATTCATCTATTGTTTTCATGTTGTCTTCTGCTTTCTACAATATTTTTATACTATTTTCAAATATTGTATTAAATTGAGTGTTTAACATTCTTTTTTATTATATCTAAAAGACTTATTGTAATCAATGAAAAAAATAGAACGTATACACTCTCCTACAATCCACGAGCCATTTTCAATGAAATTCCGGCAAGTGGCTTTTCCTTTGGTTCGCTATTATTTTTTAGACATTAAGAAACCGCAACCCCTTGATTTCTCATAGGATTGCGGTACTTATTTTACTTATTTGGCTCTAATCAAAAGATTACTCAATGATAGTAGCCACACGACCAGACCCAACAGTCCTGCCACCCTCACGGTTTTCTGTGGTGGAAATCAGGGTGATTGCGTGTGATTTTCAGGGTTTTTTCGGTACCTTTTTCTTTTATATGCATCCTGTATCTGAGGTTTTGGGAATTTTTGTTATCATGGTGTTATCACGAAACTCTTTCTAATTCATTTGTGCAGACGGTCTGCACAATTTATTTTTTCATATCAATCCTACTTCTAATCTCCTCCGGATCTGGTAAAGCACTTTTCAAGTCTAGCGGAAGATCTGTACACAAATGATATTCGCTTACACCAATAGGTTTCGACATATCTCTTAACGCATATTCTGCAATGGTTCTATTCTCATCTCTACATAATATTAATCCAACAGATGGATTATCGTCTGGGGATTTAACCAAATCGTCCAGCGCCGACAAATAGAAATTCATTTTCCCTGCCTGCTCCGGCTTAAACTCACCTGTCTTTAAATCAATCGCCACATAACATCTAAGCTTTGTATTATAGAAAAGAAGATCAATATAAAAATCTTTTCCGACAACTTCAAGATGATACTGCTGTC
>ERZ779621.476-NODE-476-length-16827-cov-4.487002_pt1 | contig 16827 bp, 13 predicted proteins | sample MGYA00514215_ERZ779621 | MGnify/ENA primary metagenome ERZ779621 (study PRJEB29562, sample SAMEA4376715) | mouse gut metagenome | isolation source: Cecum | study: EMG produced TPA metagenomics assembly of the A DSS colitis mouse model was used to assess the...
GGAATTGTCGGTGAGTCGGGCTGCGGCAAGACCACCACCGCGCGCTCCGTAATAAGGTCAAAGCTGACATCCCTTACAGCGTGTACAAGCCCGTCGTTGGTTTTAAAGGAGATGGTAAGATTGCTTACCTCCAGTATCTTTTTGTTTTCCATAACTGCCCCCTTAATCGTCAGCGCCCCTGAGAGTGGGATTGAGCGCGTCTCTCAGTCCGTTTCCGAAAAGGTTGAAGGAGATCATCATCAGCGATATGAACAGAGCGGGGAAGAATATCGCGTGAGGATAGGTGGACAAGGCGGACTGCGCGGTTGAAAGCATGGTTCCCACGCTGGTAAGCGTAGAGGAGTCCAGATTAAGTACTCCCAGATATGAGAGGGAGGATTCCGTGAAGATCACCCCGGGCACCATAAGCACGCAGGAGGTAACGATAGTCCCCAGCGCGTTGGGAAGAATATGCCGCGCAATAAGCCGACCGTCCCTTGCGCCGAGCGTTCTCGCCGCGAGAACGTACTCCTGACCCTTAAAGCGGTAAAACTGGCTTCTCACCGTGCTGGCAACGCCTATCCAGCCCGTAAGCACGAAAGCCAGCAGCAGCGCCCCCACAACGCCTATTTCCTTGCCCCAGCGAAGCTGAAGCAGTGAGAACAGCACCATATAGGGAATGGAGTACAAAACGTCCGCGATACGCTCCATTACCAGATCCAACTTGCCTCCGTAATAGCCCTCGACAGCGCCGTAAATCGTTCCGATAATAAAATTTATTGCCGAAACAATAATACTGAGCATAAGCGAGAAACGGGCGCCCGAAGCCAGACGGGTAAGGATATCGTGTCCCATGTAGTCCGTTCCGAAAAGGAACGCGGGCGTCTGTCCGTTTTTATATGTGAACCAGTCGTAGTAATAAACGCGCACCTGATACTGATTGCCGTTCATTTTCAGAGAATAATAAGCGTAGCCGTCCCCGCTGCTCTCATCAGTCTTGTATATCGGCACAAGTTCTCCGTTCGCGTCCCTTTGTGCAACGCCTCTTGCATTATGTTCAAACCAATAGTTCGCGTCAACAGCATTTGCGTCCTGCTGCACCTTTCCAAGGTCTACCATCGGGTAAAACAGCTGCTTTCCCGTTTCCTTCTCATATGCAAGCGCTGCCTCGTACTCCGAGGGAGTAAGGTTGACATACTCGTAACCTACCGCAAGGTAATCGTCTACTCTGATATCGTAATAAGTGTTCTTTCTTCCCGCGTCGGTGACCTCGTAAACGTCTTTTACCTTAATAACCGCACCCGCCGCGTCATAATAATCGTAGGTCTGCTGGTTTACGGTGCGGTAAGAACAGCCGTCCCAGATGCCAAGCCCGCTCAGAAGCGTACACTTCGGACGAGTAAAGGTGTAATAGGGATCGGTATTATTACAGCCGCAGCGACCGAGCTTTTGTTTTTCTTGAAGCGCCGCATTGCGTCGCGAAAATACCCCACCTGCTTTGTCTGAAATACTGCGTCCTGTATCGTCTCTCCCTGCTTTACAAAACGGAATTTCTCGTCGGGAAAATCGGGAAAATTATTCATTGTTCTTTCCTCCTCCCATACGAATACGCGGGTCTACTATACCGTAGCTTAGGTCTATTACCAGTGCTGCCGCAAGACTTATTGCCGTGTAGAACATACTTACCGCCAGAAACAGACTGTAATCTCTCTCAAGAATGGAAGCAACATATGTGCTGCCTATCCCGGGAACACCGAATATCTTTTCAATGATAAGCGAGCCGGACAGTATCATAACAAACTGGCTGATTATCATCGGCATTATCGGCACCATTGAATTTCTCAGTGCGTGCCGCAGTGTAGCCTGCCGCCGCGTCTGCCCCTTTGCCCGCGCCAGCAGCATATAGTCGCTTGTAAGCGTTTCCGTAAGCTCCGCACGGGTGGAGCGCATCAGTCCCGCAATAGTTCCGAAAGACATCGAAACCACCGGCAGTATCATGGATCTTATCATCGTCCATGAAAGATAATTCGTACCCGAAGCCATTATAATCGGGAACCAACCCAGCTTATATCCGAACAGATACTGAACCAGAAAAGCGTAAACATAAGCGGGAACGGAGATAAACAGCATGGTCAGAACAGAAATAATATGATCCTGCCACTTGTTTTTCTTAAGCGCCGCGTAAATACCGAAAAGCAGCCCGAGCGGAATACTTATAATCACCGAAGATAAATTGATTGCGATTGTGGCGGGAAGCTTCTCGGATATGTGGGAGGTAACGGGATTGAGATAAGTGCCGACCTTTGTGCACACACCCCAGTCCCACTCCGTGAATATTTTTTTCAGAAAAATAAGGTACTGGGTGAGTATCGGCTCGTCATATCCCCATGCCTTGCGCATGGCAAGCACCGCCGCCGCGTAATCCCCGTTTCCTCTCGGAAGCTGGTCGGGCAGCATTCTTATCATCACAAAGCATATCGTCATGATGATAAAGCAGACCATCAGCATAAGCAGAATACGCTTTAGTATATAAATCCACATTTTTCCCATGATTTAAGCCCTTTCATATGTAAGTAGGAAGCGCCGAACGTCCGGTGCGCCCAAACAAGCCCGATAAGCGTCCGGACGCGCCGTGCTTCGCTTTAATGCGCTATATTATGGCTTTACCGCATAAGCCTGTCGTCTTATGCGGTGCTGCCGAATATATCCGACAGGAGTATTACTGATAATTAAGCTGATAGTTATTGTCAGCGCAGTATTTCTCCCATTCAGCGTCGGTGTAGTTATAGGTCATAAAGCGTATCCCGCCGAAGCCTACCTCGTTTACATAGTCATAGGTGGGGTAGCTTATCTTGCGTCCGCCCAAAAATGCGGTGCTGGCGCTCCAGAACGGACAGTCGCGGTATTTCTGCATAAGCGCCAGTTCCATTGAAGCAAGTATCTGGTTTCTGGTATTAGAATCCGCAATCGCGTATTCGCCCGAATAAAGCTCGTTGTACCAATCGAAATAGGTCTTTGTGACAGTACTGCCGTCAAGAGTGATATCAAGCGTTTCTGTTTCCGGGCTGAAGCCGAGATAAGGCTGAGGAGAGTTGTAGTTGGTGACATAGTTCTCCATCAGCGCGTAAGGGTCAGAGGGCATTCCGTTCCACGCGTTCATACAGATATCGTATTCGCCGCTGTCCAAAGCCTCGTAATAGTTTTCGCTTACGACCATGTTGACAGTAATGCGCCCCTCAAGCGGCGTGCCCGCAGCTGCCGCATCGATGGAATCCTGCATAAAGCTTACTTCTTTTACATAGTTGGGTTCATTGGACCATGTGGGATAGTCAAATACAAACTTGTCTGTTTCGGTGCAGAGTCCGTCCGCCAAAGCCTGATTGTAGCCGTTTTCAAGGCACTTTCTCGCTGTATCGAGGTCGTAACCAGTGATATCGTCAACGTCGGATACTCCATAGAAAGTTTTGAGCGCTTCCTTAGCAGGTTCGCTGTCGCGGTAGCTTGTACCCGTTTCCACATCATAAATGAACATGTCGCTGATAAGACCGTACATTACCTTGCCGTAGCCCTGCTGTGCGAGGAATTTTGCGCGGTCCATGGAAAGAGAGATGCCCTTGCGGAATTCAAGGTTAGTAAGAATAGTCTTATTCTCGCCTGGCTGCTGGCGTGAAAGGAGAGAATCCATGTCATTATTTATATTGAGCAGGTATACATAAGGGTTAGGGGAGTAATAAATAAAGTCGCTGCTCTGATATTTGCCGAGGGAGTCGCCCGAAAGGGAGTAGCTGTCAGATTTGCCTTGGAGGAACAGAAGCTCGGATGTGGAATTGTCCTCTACCACTGTAGCGACGATATCGGTCGTCTGATACTGACCTTCGTGTCTGCCGTCTGTCCAGCCGTACCAGTTTTCGTTTTTGGTAAGTCTGAATTCCTTGTCCGCCTGGAGGCTTACCAGCTTGTAAGGACCAAAAGATCTGTAAGTATCGGCGGAGGTAGCGTAGTTGGTTTTTATCATATCGCCTGTCTTCGTTTTGCCTGCCTCATACTTTTCCTCGTTCACAAGACCGAATGCGATGCTGTAATACTTGAAGAAATAGGGAGTAAGAGGGTTGTAAAGAATTACGTTAAGCTCATAGTCGCCGGTTTTGAAGAATCCGATCTCCTCAAAAGTCTTTGGCTCAAGCACCTTATCGTAAAACGCCATATCAAGATAAGATGTATCACTTACCTCCTCCAAGCCATACCAGTCCTTAAGCATAAAGTTGATGTCAGCAATTACCTCGTCGGTGACCGCCACATAATCCTCGCCGCCGTACTTGTCCATAAGGTTTTCCCCCGCCTCATTGACATAGGGGGCGCTTTCGTTGTAATAATCCGCGGCAGTATAACCATAGAACGCGGCAGTAGGCAGGGTAAAGCTCACATAAAGAGCGGAATCACCGTAATCGGTATATACCGATATGTCGGAAGCCACCGCTGCTTTAGACGGTTCTTTGTTTGACATATAATAATTTTCGGCATACTTTATGGGAAGCTTGGTATAGAAATCCGAAGCCCTTATGTTATTCATTTCGGGGCTTAACATATTTTTCATCGAGTATATATAGCTGTCCGCGTTGATGGGCGTACCGTCGTCCCACTTCGCGTCGGGATTGAGCGTTACCTTCCACGCGTAGCCCGAGGTAGCGTCTGCGGGAATGCCCCACTTTTCATCGCCGGCATACTGCGCCGTGATATCCTCCGGCTCTTCCGCCGCCATCTCGCAGCTCCATTCGTAACCGTCAGCGGTATCGTTCAATATCAAATTCCACAGTCCAATTTCCGTGTATGTGGTTATGAACTCTATCGTATCATTGTCATGGAAATTAAAGGTATTGGGTGTGGAAAGCTGCGTAAAGTTATAGGTATAGGTCGCGTCGCCGCTCTCCTCCTTGTCCGCGCAGCCTGCCAGCATACTAACGCCGAGAAGCAGCGCGAGTATGGACCTGATTTTTGTTTTTCCTCTCATAAATTATCTCCTTATTTTTCCGCAGATTACCGATATTCACAGATCAGCATTGCGGTTATTTCACTCGCGGTTTGCCGGACGCTCCCTTATCCATTCGGAAATATCTTTAAGCGTCTTTTCCGCAAACGGGTCGTCCAGCCCCGCCGCCTTTGCCAGATTGGGGAAGCTGTCGTTGCCCGTTTTTCGGCAGAAATCCAGATAGCTGTTCCATGCAGCGTTTTTGTCGCTTTCCATCCATCTGTAATATTCCAGTGCGCAGACCTGCGCAAGCGCGTAATCAACCGTATAGAACGCCCAGAAGAAGTTGTGCTGTATCCTCTGCCAGCCGCAGCCGCGCTCCAGATTTTCATTGCCGCTGAGATCCGTCGACGGAAAATACTCTCTGCTGAGCTTTGCCCAAAGCGCGTTATGCTCCTCAGAGGTCATATCGGGATTATCGTATACTATCTGCTGGAACTCGTCCTGCTGGCACTCGCTGACTATCAGCCTGACTGCGCTTTCAAGGTGCATTCTGCGGTAGTCCTCCGCGCGCGCTCCGAAGAAAAGCTCCATATACGGAGCGGCAAAGCTCTCCATCGCCATTGCATGAGTTTCCGCGGATTCGGATGTGAAGTGCGCCTTATGGCGTATCTCCTCATTCCTCTTAAGATAAGCCTGAAATGCGTGACCGCCCTCGTGGCACATTATATAGGCATTTTCGCTTGTTCCGTCAAAATTCGCGAAGATAAACGGGGCGCGGTATTTTTCCAGATATGACATATACCCGCCGTCGCGCTTACCATCGCGTATCTCGGCTTCGCACAGCTCGTTGTCCAGTATAAAGTCGATAAACTCTGCTGTTTCCGCGGACATGGCATGGTACATCTCGCGGGTCTTTCCGAGACAGTATTCCGTTCCGCCGAGCGGCACGGGGTTGCCCTCCTTAAAGTAAACGTTGTCGTAAAAGCGCAGCTTGTCCAGACCCAGACGCTTTTTTCTGCGCTCCACCAGAAACTCGTTGAGGGGCACGATATGCTTCTTTACCCGCTCCCTGAAATCTGCGATTTCCTTAAGACCATACCCGATACGGTTTTTAAGGCAGCAGCTCATCTCAGAGTAGCTTTTCATTCCCAGCACCTTTGCCTGTCTGTTTCTGTTGTCCACCAAGCCGCGGTAAATATCTTCAATCTCGGCGTGTTTTTCCTCCCACGCCGCCGATACCGCAAGCGCCGCAAGCCTGCGCGTTTCCCTGTCGCCCGAGGTCAGCTCCGCCGCCATTGCCGAGGTCTTTACCTTTTTGCCTTTCCAGTCGGCGTAAATGTTGGACATGACCTTATTGTACCGCTCTGTAAGGACGTTTTCCTCGCGGAGCAGAGGAACAAGGCGGCTGTCAAAGCTCCTTTGTCCGTTCTCCAATATCCTGAAAGCCTGTGTACCGAGCGTTTTCTCAAGCTCCGCCCTGAAAGGAGAATCCAGCAGCAGCCCGTCGAACTCGCTGAACAGCTCCGTGACTTTGGGTCCTATCTCGTCGTAATAAGCCTGCTCCGCCGCGTAAAATTCGTCGTTCACATTCATATTATGCCGCTCATAGCATATTTCCATCGGGGTCATGTCCGACTGAAGCGCGTATGATCCGCGCACCGCTTCCATTGCCTCGTCACAGCTCTCCGCCGCTTTCAGCTTATCGATCAGCCCGCGGCATCTCCTCTCAATCTCCTCATATGTCACACGACAATATGGCATTTCTCCGAACTTCATATTTTTCTCCTTATTTGAACTTGAATTTCCTTTACCGCTCCACATGCCTGCGGCGCGTTCCGTTAGCCTTAATTTTAAAGCTTAGCCCGCCTGTAGGTTGCACTTTAAAGTCTTGCGAAATATGCTAAGTATTATTCTAAGCATTTGTGTGATTGCTGCGCAAAACTTCCAGCTTGTGTAAATTTTCTGCGTGGGTGCTATGTTGCTTTTTACTAACACTGCTTTTTGTTTCTCGGTTATTGCGTTACAAAAACTTTTTCTACAAGCTGAACGCCTTGCGTTTCTTGTGTCCGCATTGAAAGATTCGTTCCGCTTTGTTTGAAAAACGGTTTTCGGAAAATTCCTGCGTGGGCATTAAGCAAATCTTTGCATTCAATGCATTTGACCGTTTGTTTATTAAAAAGTATTCAACTGTGATTCACAAATTTGAAGCAGCTTTGAATTTAACGGATTTTAATACAAACCACGGCAAAAAACGCCATCATGTATCAATATCTTTTAATGAATATTTATTTAATTATACACGATTTTAACAGTAATGTCAATTTGTTTTTCAAATTTTTTTTAGACGCTTACATCAAAGCAATTTATTTACACATTGTATATCTGTAAATTCATGTAATAAAGCGTTTTTGTTAAATTTTCCCGCTGTTTCGACAGCCCGTTAATCAAATATATTAATATGTACTTGATTTTTCCGAAAATTTTTATTATAATGTATTTAGATATGCAGGAACTCGGAAGAAAAGGGAGGTGCTGAAATGAAAATAATCGAACGCGTCATTATAGTTTTTCTCTCGGCGGTGCTTTTTGCCGGCTGTAATCTTGAAAACAGCGAAAGCATCATCACTTATTCAGCCGCTCCTCAGCCGCACACTGAGGAAACCGCTCCCACCGCCGTTACCACCACAACCGCAAACACATCTGTCAAAACCTACGTTGATGTCGGCGATGTGATACCCGAAGCCATACAGACCCCGAGAGTTCAGGGGGACAGACTCTCCTATACCATAATTAATATTTATTCGCAGGATGATTATTATACGGTGGAGATTTCGGGCGTGAAATATAACAGCTATGAGGAGAGCGAAACGGATATCGACACCACCTATATAAACGGCGAGCTTTACGGCGATTTTCGGCTTGACCTGCTTAAGCGCGGAGAGGTTATAGACAGCTTAAAAATAAACGTGCCGCGGGACGACAGATTTCTTATTCTGGAAAGCGTGGCGGAAAATCTTTCCTCCGGCTGCGAGATAATCTCCAATAAACGGGAATTTTTATCGGACGAATTTCCCGACCTTATACAGCTGGATTTTCATATAATTAACGAGGCCGAAGCGCCGCAGTACGCGAGATATTTCGCGGTGTTTGACGGAAAAATAGCGGAGGTTCCCGTATATGAGAACGGAGTGGAGACCGCTCCCTACGGAACTCACCCCGAAACAAGAGCCGCGGGGGAAATGATTCAGCACCTTGTGGCGGAAAAGCCGAACGGCGAATATACCGTAATAAAATATCAATATATTTTTGATGTGGAAAACAAGTGCCTTAACAGAGAGCAGATAAGATTTACGGGGTTTGACAGTTAGCCCGCAATTGTCGGGCAAAAAGCCGAAAGGAGAGGCGCTTTGCGGGCGCCGTACATAATATGACGGATAAGGAAGAATTTATAGCAATTTACACGGAAAAAATAAAGAGAGAGGGCGCGGAGAAGCTGCTGGATTTTCTGGAGAATAAAAGCGATTTTTTCACCGCTCCCGCCAGCACACGCTATCACAACGCCTTTGAGGGAGGGCTGCTACGGCATTCCCTGAACGTATACAAATGCCTTTGCGCATATATGGAACGTGAACGGGTAAAAAACGAATACGGGCTATCCGCCTCCGACGAGAGCATAGCGATAGCGGCACTGCTTCACGATATCTGCAAGGTCAATTTTTACCGTACAAGCTATCGCAACGCCAAAAACAAAGAGGGGCAATGGGAGAGAGTTCCCTATTATGAAATTCACGACACTCTGCCTTACGGTCACGGCGAAAAGAGCGTCTATATGATAAGCGGATTTATGCGGCTCACCCGCGAGGAAGCCATGGCTATCCGCTGGCACATGGGCTTTTCGGGTATCGAGGATAAAAACACTGTGGGCAGGGCGCTGGAGATGTACCCGTTCGCTTTCGCGCTTTCGGTGGCGGATATGGAGGCAAGCTATTTTCTGGAGAGCAGTGAAAATTAGGAGAAAATTGTGTTTAATGCAATTTTTACGAATAATAACAGTCGGAAAAATTATTCTGAATCGGGATTTGAAAAGGAGAAACCTATATGGCTAAGACAGCATGGATATTTTCATACAAGCTTAAGAGAAATGTGAGCGAAGAACAATTCATTGAACTGACGCAAAAGCTGCACGATGAAATCATTTCCAAGGCAAAAGGGTTTATTTCATGGGAGCATTACCTTCAAGGCGGTGTATGGACAGATTTTGTCCTTTGGGAAACGGAGGAGGACGCAAACAACGCGACAACGATAGGCAAAGGTAAAGAGGCAACCGAAAATTTCTATGCCTGTATCCAGATGAACACTTGCAGGGCGTTGATTTCAAAACTTGTAAAAAAATATTAAATCTCTTAAAACTCCATATTTGCATACATATAATCAAATGGAAGCACGCAGAGTTATTTTTATTACATTTAGACACAATGCGTGAAACGCAAAAATTATAATGAGCGGCGCAGCGGGGAAGTACTCCGCCGCGCTTATTATTTTAAGAAAATTTTAAGTTTTATGTAAGGACATATTTAAGAAACACATGTTAAAATATGTTTAGGGTCGGAGGTAAGACGCAGGAAAAATACATATTCCACAAGATCGTCTTTACAAGTTCCTTTTGATATTAAACAGATTTGCACACCATCTCTTGACGCGCCCGCAGGCTGTTTTACCTCTGTTATCCCGCTTAAATATTGGTGAAAGACAGACCGAGGATAGGGCGGGTTTTGTGCCGACACAGAATAAACGCAATTATATCCCGTATTATTGTACTTTTATATAAAATTTTAACGGTCAGACCGTAATCTGACCGTTAAAATTTTTTTAAAAATATTTATTTACCCCCTTGACAAATCATAATAATAGGTGTATAATACAATCAAACGATTGAACATCTGTTCAAATGATAATCTGAAAAAGGAGTTTCTATGGCAAACGAAACAGTTCAGAATGAGTTTATGTACGCGCCGCCCGAAGTGATTAAAAACATATGCGAGGCAATGCCCGACGACGACAGCCTTATCGACCTATCGGAGCTTTTCAAGGTTTTCGGAGATTCTACGCGGATAAAGATATTGAGCGCGCTGAGCGGCGGAGAGCTTTGCGTGGGCGATATCTCCACAATAGTAGGAATGAGCTCCTCAGCGGTATCGCATCAGCTCAAGATACTCAAGAACGCGCACCTTGTAAGCTTCCGCAGAGATGGAAAAATAGTCTTCTATTCTCTCGCGGACAGTCATGTCAATACGATATTAAAGCAAGGTTTCGAGCATATCAGCGAATAAGCGAATAATCGTGTACGCATGCACGCATATACGCGGATGCGCAGATACGAGAAGGAGGCGGCAATATGGATTTCTGGGATAACATAGCGGCGGTTTATGATATTGCGGAGGCTGTCAACGGCAAGGTTTACCGCGAAATGACGGAGCTTGTCGCAAGACTTGTTCCGAAGGGCGCAAAGGTACTGGACTGCGCGGCGGGAACGGGAGCGCTGTCGCTGGCGGCGGCAAGGAAAGCGGAAAGCGTAATGTGTACCGATATGTCGGAAAATATGCTTTTCAGAGCGCGGAAAAAGGCGAAAAGGGCGCGGGCGGACAATATTCGCTTTGAAAAAAGAAATATTCTTGACCTGTGCGACGCAGACGACACATATGACGCGGTCATTGCGGGAAACGTGCTGCACCTTCTGGATGACCCGCGTGAAGCCGTAAGGGAGCTTTGCCGCGTTGTGAAAAGCGGCGGCAGGCTGATACTCCCGACCTTTATGTGCAGCAAAAGCAATGTTTTGCTAAATACGTACCGCATTCTGGGATTTTCGCCGAAAAAGGATTTTACCCCCGAAAGCTACTTCAAAACGCTCAGGGAAAGCGGCTGCGGCAGAATAAGAATGAAAGTCATAAACGGCATGATACCCTGCTGTCTCGCGGTGATTGACACAAAGAAATAACGGGATACTCCCGTATAAAATTATGCGAAAGGAAAATATATCATGAAAAAGTCATTTAAGCTTATCGACCTTGACTGCGCCAACTGCGCGGCGAAAATGGAGGCGGCTATCAACAAGCTGGAGGGCGTTAAATCCGCCACGGTCAGCTTTATGTCGCAGAAGCTCACCATAGAAGCCGACGACGACATATTCGACGAGGTAGTCAAAAAAGCAACGGAATGCATTAAAAAGGTAGAACCGGACTGCACCGTAAAAATTTGAAAGGGGAACTGTGCCGATGAGTAAGAAGCAAAAAAACAGCCTGCTGCGCATTATCATAGCGGCAGCCATTTTCGCGGCGGGTATGTTTGTTCCCGAGGGAGAGCGGTTCAACGCGGTATGGTTCGTACGCCTCGGGATATTTCTGGCGGCTTATTTCACGGTGGGCTGGGATATCCTTTGGCGGGCGGTAAGAAATATCGCGCACGGGCAGGTGTTTGACGAAAATTTTCTGATGACAATAGCCTCGGTCGGTGCTATGGTAATAGGAGAATATTCCGAGGGCGTGGCTGTAATAATCTTCTATCAGGTCGGGGAGCTTTTCCAATCCGTTGCGGTCGGAAAATCGCGCAAAAATATCGCGGATATGATAGACATCAACCCCGAATTTGCCAACGTTGAGCGCGGGGGCGTGATATCCGAGGTCGAGCCTGATGAGGTTGAAGCGGGAGAAATTATCGTGGTCAAGCCGGGAGAAAAAATCCCGCTGGACGGAGAGGTGATTTTCGGCGCGAGCGGGCTTAATACTGCCGCGCTTACCGGAGAAAGCGCTCCGCGCGAGGTATCCGTCGGCGACGAGGTGATAAGCGGCTGCATAAACATAAACGGTCTCCTTAAAATATGCGTAAGCCGTCCCTATTCCGACTCCACCGTCGCAAAAATACTGGAGCTTGTGGAAAATTCATCGGAGAGCAAGGCGAAAACCGAGAATTTCATTACCCGATTTGCGAGAGTGTACACTCCCATAGTGGTTATCGGAGCGCTGCTGCTGGCGTTGATACCGCCGCTGTTTGTCGGATGCTGGGGCGATTGGGTTTACAGGGCGCTGACGTTTTTGGTGGTTTCCTGTCCCTGCGCGCTGGTGATATCTGTTCCGCTTTCCTACTTCGGCGGTATCGGCGGAGCTTCGCGGCGCGGAATAATGATAAAGGGCGCGAATTATCTGGAAGCTCTTTACGGCGCGAAAACCTTTGTTTTCGATAAAACGGGAACGCTTACCGAGGGCAGCTTCGAGGTTAGCGGCATAGTTCCAGCGGGTATTTCCGAAAATGAGCTGCTGGCATACTGCGCGGCTGCCGAGCGCTTTTCAAACCACCCCATAGCCCGCTCGATAGTTGAAGCAGCGGGCGAAAACATTCCCGAGGCGGAAAACTCTGAGGAGATAGCGGGGTACGGCGTTATGGCAAAAGTTGGCGGAAAAACCGTCTGTGCGGGAAATATCCGCCTTATGGATAAGGTGGGCGCGGAGCATATTGAACCCGACTGCACTGGAACAGTTGTTCACACCGCCATAGACGGCAGATACGCAGGGTATATAGTTATTTCCGACAAAATAAAAAGCGGCGCGGCGGACACCGTTTCGGCGCTTAAGAGTTCGGGAGCGAAAACCGTTATGCTCACGGGCGACAGAAAAGCCACCGCCGAAGCCGCGGCGAAAGAGGTCGGTATAGACGAATGCATAGCGGAGCTTCTGCCCGACGGAAAGGTAAAAAAGGTAGAGGAGCTGTACGAAGCTAAACCTGCCAAATCCGCCTTGGTTTATGTTGGGGACGGCATGAACGACGCGCCGTCGCTCGCAAGAGCGGACGTTGGGATAGCCATGGGCGGACTTGGCAGCGACGCGGCGATAGAGGCGGCGGATATCGTACTTATGAACGATAACGTAAATAATATTTATACCGCCGTTAAAATTGCCCGAAAGACCCACCGCATAGTTATGGAAAATATCGTGTTCGCCCTGGGGGTAAAGGTTCTGGTGCTTGCGCTTACCGCGTTCGGTTTGGGCAATATGTGGGCGGCGGTTTTCGCGGATGTCGGGGTTTCGGTTATCGCGATAATCAACGCCATGAGAGCTATGAAAAACTGACGTTGAATTTTTAAATTTATTGTTTATCCGATTGACAATAATTGATTGAAAGTTTATAATTAAATAAAGCCGAGGCTTTAAACCGCTTCGGCTTTGTTTTTGTAAATCGGAATTTATGAACACTTAACAGCTTGTAAAAAGTTACCGCCACGCAATATTGACGCAAATTTTTTTGCGAGGGTCTGAACGCACAATAAGCAACAAAGCGGAGCGTTGCGCATTCAGGCGGGTCGCGGAAAATTTCAAATTTAAATAATTCAGCTCATATCAACACTTTATATAAATGCTGGAAATATGGTTTAATTTATTTGATTAAAAACAGAAATCAGTAAGATTGGCTCTAATAGCGGCTTAAAACAGAAGAAAAACCCGTAGGGGGAATGTTCGCTTTTGCGAATTATCTGTCAATCTCCGAGGGATTTTGTGCCGGTTTGAGCCTAATAGCAAATCCGAGGCAACATTATAAACAAAAATAATTTTTAAAAAATTTCCGATTTTTTTGTAACGAATCGCATTCACCCTCGTCTAACCGGTGAAAAGGAGGTGATATGTCGTGTCTTCCATGGATTTTGACAGGCTGTATAACGTCTATTACATGAAGGTATACTCCTACGTTATGACAATTGTAAAGAGCGCTCACATGGCGGAGGAAGTGACCCAGCAGGCGTTTTACAAGGCGCTTAACAGTCTGTCGCGCTTCGAGGGCAGGGCGGACGAATTCACATGGCTGTGCGCCATCGCGAAAAATTCCGCGTTCGACGAGCTGAAAAAACAGTCCCGCCGAGAGCCGCTGACCGAGGACATACCCGTTTCGGAAAGCATCGAGCAGACCGCGGAGGACGAGGAGCTTGCGCTGAAAATACATCAGCTTCTTCACAACATGGAGGAACCTTATAAAGAGGTTTTCCAGCTGAGAGTTTTTGGGGAGCTGTCCTTCGCCAAGATAGGGCTGATTTTCGGCAAAACGGAAAACTGGGCAAGAGTGACGTATCACCGTGCAAAACTAAAATTACAAGAAAGGTTGAGAGATAATGAGTGAAAATAAATATTCATGCGGAATTGTCCGCGACCTTATACCCCTGTACCGCGACGGCGTGTGCGGCGAGGAAAGCCGCAGAATAGTGGAGGAGCATTTGCGGGAGTGCACGGACTGCCGCGAAATGTCCGAGTGCCTTAACGACACGACGATAGAGCGGACGCTTTCAAAGGAGTCGGAAAGCGTGCTGAGCAATCATGAAAAAAAGGAGCGCCGCACTGCCGTAACCGCGGGCATGATAGTTTCGGGGATACTTATGATACCCGTTATAGTCTGCCTTATCTGCAATCTTGCGGTGGGGCACGCGCTGGATTGGTTTTTTATCGTTCTTACCGCGCTGCTCACAACCGCCAGCGTAATTGTTGTGCCGCTGCTTGCGGGGGAGCGCCGCTTTTCCAAAACGATCATGTGCTTCACCGCCTCGCTTATGCTGCTTCTGCTTACCTGCTGCCTTTACAGCCATGGGGACTGGTTCTTTGTAACGGCTGTGCCGATAATCTTCGGGCTGTCGGTGATATTCCTGCCGTTTATTATCAAAGAGCTTCCGCTGCCGCCCGCGCTGAAAAAACGCAAGGCTCTGACGGTAGTGATATGGGACGTTTTCTGGCTGCTGATGTTGCTGCTTACCTGCTGCCTTTACGCGAGCGGAGTGTGGTTCGGCGTTGCGGCTGTTCCGGTCGTGTTCGGGCTTTCGGTGGCAGTTCTGCCGTTCCTTATCCGTCAGGTGCCTCTGCCCCGATTTATGGCAAATCATAAAGGCTTTGCGGTAATGCTGTGGGATACGCTGTGGCTCTATTTGGTGATAATCGTATGCGGAATATACGGCGGCGACGGCAGCTACTGGCGTCCCGCGCTTATAATCACCTCATGGTGCGCTCTGCTCCCGTGGACGATCTTTCTCACCGCAAGATACCTTAAATTCCACCCGATGATAAAAGCGGGAATGATAACGGCTGTTTCGGGTCTGTTTTTATCGACACTGAACGATTTTATCTCCAACGTAGCCCTTGCCGAAAGCGACGTGATAATATACGGTCCGTCGCTGCTCAGAGCCAATCTGTTTGACTGGTCAGATGATATGCTTAATCACAATGTGTCGTTTCTTGTGCTGACGGGGTCGCTGAGCATCGGTGTCGCGCTTATCGTATGCGGTATAGTCCTCGCGAAGAAAAGAACGCGTTAACGTTGAATAATATCAAAGAGCTTTTTGACTTAAACCAACGCTTGACTATCGGATAAATTTATGCTATAATACTGAATACCGCCTTGTACCACGGAATGGCGGGGTCAGTCTTTCCGCGGCTTTTGCAGAAAGGGAGTGATACTTATGAAAACCTCGGAATTGGTAGTTACGCATGATTTTCTCCGTATAGCGTCGGTGTGATTCGGCGGAGCTTATACGGAGAAAATATCGCCGTAAATACCGACTTTGTATCGAACCTAAAATACAAAGGAGGGATCGACTTATGTCAATGATTAAAATAGAAAATCTTACCTTTTCCTACCCGGGAAGCTACGACAATGTTTTTGAAGACGTGAGCTTTCAGCTCGACACCAACTGGAGGTTGGGGTTTGTCGGCAGAAACGGGAGAGGAAAAACAACTTTTTTAAACCTTTTGCTTGGAAAATACGAATATGGCGGGAAAATAATATCCTCAGTTCAGTTTGATTATTTTCCCTATCCCGTCCCGGATAAGAGCGACATGACGGAAAACGTTCTGAGAGAGGTATGCCCCTTGGCTGAGGAATGGGAGCTTATGCGCGAGCTTTCCTTTCTTGAGGTGGATTCCGACGTGCTTTACCGACCCTTTGAGACGCTGTCGAACGGCGAACGGACAAAGGTGCTGCTTGCCGCTCTTTTCCTTAACGAGGGCCATTTTCTGCTTATAGACGAACCGACAAATCATCTTGACACCAAAGCTAGAGAGCTGGTGTCGGCATATCTGAAAAAGAAAAAGGGCTTTATACTGGTGTCTCACGACCGCATGTTCCTTGACGGCTGCGTCGACCATATACTGTCGCTGAACAGGATGGATATAGAGGTGCAGAGCGGCAATTTCTCCTCGTGGCTCGAAAATTTTGAACGCACGCAGGAATCCGAATTGGAGCAAAATGAACGTCTTAAAAAAGATATCGGTCGGCTGCGGCAGGCGGCGAAGCGCTCGGCGGAATGGTCGGACAGTGCCGAAGCTGCAAAGTTCGGAAACGGTCCAGTGGACAGGGGATTTGTCGGGCATAAAGCGGCAAAGATGATGAAGCGTTCAAAGGCTATTGAGGCAAGACAGCAGCAGGCGATCGAGCAAAAATCGGGGCTTCTGAAAAACATTGAAAACGCCGAAAATCTGAAAATCTTCCCACTGCAATATTTCGCCGATACTCTTGTCTCCTTTTCCGATGTGGCGGCGCTGTATGACGGCAAAGCGGTCTGCAAGCCGGTTTCGTTTTCCGTGCGGCGCGGTGAACGGGTAGCGCTCGAGGGAATAAACGGAAGCGGAAAGAGCAGTCTGCTGAAGATTATAGTAGGAGAAAGCATAGAGCATACGGGCACGGTACAACTCGGTTCGGGGCTTATAATATCCTATGTGCCGCAGGATACCTCACACCTGCAGGGAGGTCTGTCGGAGCTTGCCGAAAAAAGCCGCATAGACGAAAGTCTTTTCAAGGCTATTTTGCGTAAAATGGGCTTTGAGAGGGTGCAGTTTGAAAAGGATATCGGTGATTTT
>ERZ779621.479-NODE-479-length-16751-cov-12.928186_pt1 | contig 16751 bp, 17 predicted proteins | sample MGYA00514215_ERZ779621 | MGnify/ENA primary metagenome ERZ779621 (study PRJEB29562, sample SAMEA4376715) | mouse gut metagenome | isolation source: Cecum | study: EMG produced TPA metagenomics assembly of the A DSS colitis mouse model was used to assess the...
TCGTGGTAGTTTTACCTGCGCCGTTTTCACCAACAAAGCCCAGAATAGCCCCATATGGTAGCGAAAAAGAGAGTTTATCCAATATAAAATTTGACTTTGGAAAAGTCTTGCATATCTGTTGCAATTCTAAAATGTTTTCCATGTTATTCGTCCTCCTGATAAAATAAAGTTAATAATTCCGTCAATTTTTCAAGAGAAATATTGTTCATTCTCCCTATTTCAGCGGCAGTCTGTAAATGTTCTTCGGCTATACGCTGTTGTTCCTCTTGATAAAATTCTTTGTTCTGCGCCGACACAAAACTTCCTCTGCCAACCGTAGTTTCGATAAATCCGTCTCTTTGTAAATCCTCATAAGCTTTTTGGACTGTAATAACGCTTACATGGATTGATTTTGCCAAAGCCCGCATAGAAGGGATTGCGTCACCTGCCTGTAATTCTCCGCTCATTATCATTGCCTTGATTTGTGATGTGATTTGTTCATAAATCGGTTTATTGGCATTATTACTGATAATGATTTCCACGATTCACCACCTCTGCCTTCTAAATGTACTTAATGTACAAGTACATTATATCACCTTTGCTATTTTAGTCAATCCCAAAAATAAAAATAGCAATAGATTAATCCGGTTATGCACAGTTCCACAATGCGCCCTTGCACGATAGGATATAATAATAGTAACTAAATGATGAGATGGCAAAAGAAGAGACAGCCAAGAAGGCGGTGATCAGGTGGCTGGAGAAGAAATACGGCAGGATAACAGGACTGTAGAGCAGATTGTTGACGGAATGAGTTTATTCGATGACGATCTGATGTCTATGGTGTTTGATGGTAACATAGAAGCAACGGAGCTTCTGTTAAAGATTATATTGAAAAAGGACGATATTCAAGTTGTAAGTGTTGTAGGTCAGAGAGAATTGCAAAGTCCAGTAGTTGGTGGGCGGGATATCCGCTTGGATATTCTGGCAAAGGATAGTACGGGAAAGTATTATAATGTAGAGGTACAGCAAAAACCAGAAGGGGCGCATATACGTCGCGCCAGATTTAACAGTAGCATGATGGATTCACGGATGTTGAAAGCCGGGCAGGAGTTTTCGGAACTTCAGGATTCGTATATGGTGTTTATCACCCGGACGGATATCTTTAAGCATGGGATACCAATTTATACGATCAATCGTCATTTTGAGGAAACGAATGAGTTGTTTGATGATGGTTCTCATATTGTGTATGTGAATGGAAATTATAAGGGAGACGATACGATTGGAAGATTGATGCATGACTTTGGCTGTAAGGAGGCGAAGGATATGTATTATCCGGAACTGGCTAAAGGGGTAAAGCATTTTAAAGAAGAAGGAGGTCGAGAGAGAATGTGCGAAGCGGTTGAGAAGTATGCAAAAGACTATGCGAAAGAGTATGCAAAAGAATATGCAGAAAAGTATGCGGAGCAAAAGGCAGAAATTGTAAGATTGGACAGTCTGGTGGAGTCCATAAAAAATTTGATGGATTCCATGAAGTGGTCTGCAGAGCAGGCTATGGTCGCTATGAAGGTATCAGAGGCAGATAAGGCTATGCTTTTGAAGGAATTGTAAATTAGTGTAGATCAAAGTGTAACGGAGACTGAGAAAGAATGTGCGAAGCGGTTGAGAAGTATGGGGAAAATGTAAGATTGAATAGTCTGTTGGAGTCTATAAGAAATCTTATGGCAAATATGAAGCTAGAAGCAGAGCAGGCGATGAATATGCTTGAGGTCAATGAGCGTGACAGAGAGATTTTGCAGGAAAGGTTGTAAAGTTATTAGGTATAATTGATGTGGAAAGCAAGGAGTATTCTGAATGGAAGGAATACTCCTTACTTAGATTAAATCAAAAAATAAAAAGTTGTGTAAATTTGGTATAAAACACCTGTTATCTTTTAAAAAAGACGAATTTTAAAATCTGCAAACCCGCATAAACACTGGGTTTGCAAAATTTTAATAAAATAATTAGCACTCGCCTCTTGACAGTGGAGGGTGCGTTCCGACTTGTTTCATAGTGTGCCGTAAGTGCCTGTTTTACGGGACTTGCGGCATATTCTGTTATTTATCAGGGTTCATCAAAAGTCGTCATTTTGTGGCAAAATGGTGTAGTAAATGATGTACCAGGCATAGATGAGTTGACAGTGTTCATATATGGTGATAAAGAGGTTTCCAGCAATAAAAATTACTAATAAACAGGGTATACTTTTCATGATTTGTTGCGTATAATAAAAGTAGGGAAATCCCTACTTTTATTATATTTGTATGGAGGAGCATCATTATGGCAGCAAATGCGTTTGTAGATAATGCAAAAGTTATGGCAAAGGGACAAGTCACAATCCCGAAAGATGTACGGGAAGTTCTGGGAGTAACAAGCGGTGACCGCATTTCCTTTATTGTCGAGAAGAATACAGTCCGCATCGTTAATTCTGCGGTGTATGCCATGCAGGTATTACAGCAGGAAATGGAGAAAGACGCTGAACGGGCAGGCATACATTCCGAGGATGACGTTATGGCAATGGTAAAGGAGCTTAGAAATGAGGATGAAAAGGCATGAGGGTTTTGATAGATACGAATGTTCTGATTTCGGCGGCGCTTAATGCCAATAGTGTTCCTTATCAGGCATATGTGAAAGCGGTGACTTATCCGAATCACGGTTTGATCTGTGAGCAGAATGTAGATGAAATGAAACGGGTATTCAATAAGAAATTCCCAAACCGCCTTGCGGCATTGGACAGATTTCTTTCGGTTGCGCTTCTGACGATGGAATTAGTACCGATTCCGACGGATGAAGATATTGCAGAGCTGAAAATTCGGGATGTGAAAGACCGTCCAATTTTGCGGGCTGCCATGGAAGCGGGAGCGGATGTTTTACTTACAGGGGATAAGGACTTTTTAGAGTCAGGGTTGGAAAGGCCTGCAATTATGACACCGGCTGAGTTTGTGGGGTATTGATTTATGTAAAGTAGGTAAGCGAGATATGATAGAGAGGGTAAAATGGCAGATTTTAAGATGAATACGGGAGAGTCGCTAGTTGCTAGTTTTAATGCCATGCAGTATGCTTTTGAGAGTCATAGGGATAAAGGAAAAGCAAAAAATACAGAACTTTTCAGACAAGCAGCAATACATATGCCTGTAACAAAAATGGATAAGGGTATCTATTATAGGGCACGGATTATAAATGATTGTGATGGCGAAGAGGCAGGAATTATTAGAGATAATAATGGCGTACCTATAAGCGGGTATAACATGCAATATTCTGGTGTTCCGCCCGAAGATAAGGTAAGGAAAAACGGAAGAGTAAATCGGATTGGTGAGTCAGTTCTTTATATTGCAGAGGATGAGGTATAATTTTGATATAAGGGCGCTCTATATATTCATATGTAACTATTTTACATCCCCCAATTTTAAGGATATGGATTATGATGCTACCTTGAATCTACTGGATATCATTAAACAGAGAAAAGATATTTCTGGTGTCAAATATTTTTCTCATTATACAAAAAAGTACAACATTGCATTATGGGATGATAGTAAGTATAGCAAATGCACAGATAGCAAAGTGAAGTGTTCGCCTTTGTATGATTAAAGAGATACATATGACAATCTTATATAGTGAAAAATCAGATTGTGAGTCTTTGCACGATAGGATATAATAATAGTAACTAAATGATGAGATGGCAAAAGAAGAGACAGCCAAGAAGGCGGTGATCAGGTGGCTGGAGAAGAAATACGGCAGGATAGCAGAATCGTAGAGAAGATTGTTGACGGAATGAGTTTATTCGATGACAATCTAATGTCTATGGTGTTTGATGGTAATATAGAAGCAACAGAGCTTCTGTTAAAGATTATACTGAAAAAGGACGATATTCAGGTTATAAGCGTTGTAGGACAGAGAGAATTGCAAAGTCCTGTAGTTGGCGGGCGGGATATCCGTTTAGATATTCTGGCAAAGGACAGCACGGGAAAGTATTATAATGTGGAGGTACAGCAAAAGCCGGAGGGAGCGCATATCAGACGAGCCAGATTTAACAGCAGCATGATGGATTCCCGGATGTTGAAAGCCGGGCAGGAGTTTTCGGAGTTGCAGGATTCGTATATGGTGTTTATTACCCGAACGGATATTTTTAAGCGTGGGATACCGATTTATACGATCAATCGGCATTTTGAGGAAACGAATGAGTTGTTTGACGATGGTTCTCATATTGTGTATGTGAATGGAAATTATAAGGGAGACGATACGATTGGAAGATTGATGCATGACTTTGGCTGTAAAGAAGCGAAGGATATGTATTATCCGGAACTGGCTAAAGGGGTGCGGCATTTTAAGGAAGAAGGAGGTCGAGAGAGAATGTGCGAAGCGGTTGAGAAATATGCGGAACAAAAAGCAGAAAGTGCAAGATTAAATATTCTAATTGAAAATGTGAGAAATTTGATGGAATCTATGAAGTGGTCTGCGGAACAGGCTATGTCGGCAATGAAAGTATCGGAGGCGGATAAGGCTGTGCTTTTGAAGGAATTGTAAATTAGTGTAAATCAAAGTGGAATGGAGACCGAGAAAGAATGTGTGAAGCGGTTGAGAAGTATGCGAAGGACTATGCAAAAGAATATGCGGAAAATGCAAGACTGAATAGTCTTTTGGAGTCCATAAAGAATTTGATGGATTCCATGAAGTGGTCTGCAGAGCAGGCAATGTCGGCAATGAAAGTATCAGAAGCGGATAAGGTGTTGCTTTTGAAAGAATTGTAGATTAGGTGACAAAATCATAAGAAAGAGTCAGTGACCGTCCGATAACAGGGGACTATCTTGTTACCGGGCGGTTTTTGTATGGAAAGAAAGGAGGTCTTTGAAAAAATACATAGGCAGTCAAACGGAGCAGTCTGAAAAGGTTGCTCTTTTTATTAAGATGGGAGGGGAAACGATATGAAAAGTAAAGCAGTAAGGGTGATCCAGACGGGTCAGAGGACACGGAGGCATCAGATGATCAGGAAGATACCGAAGAACCCGGTGCGGACGGGACGGAAGAAAAAGACCCGGACGGTGAGAACAAGGATAAAGCGGATAACCCGGAGGAGCCGGCAGAGGAAACCGAACTGATGGAAACCGAAAAGGCGGGCATGATGCTCTTTTCTGCACGGGCAGCGGGGGAAGAAGTAATACAGGATGCGGATAGCACCTATACGGATGAAAACGGCGTCATATACCACTATTACGGCTACGATGACGGGACGGCTAAGATTTATGAACTGGAGTCCTGTCAGGAGTCAACATGGGATTACAAGGCATTAAATATCCCTTTCATAGCGCCGGACAGTTTTGTGTTTCAGGGCAGGTACTATAAGACCGGGCAGACATATGGTGCCGCATCCTTCATACAGAGACTCGCTTCGGAAAATAACGGATGATATTCTAAAATTAAGGACACGCAAATCCCCATAAACACTGGGTTTGCAAAATTTTAATAAAATAATTAGCACTCACCTCTTGACAGTGGAGGGTGCGTTCCGACTTGTTTCATAGTGTGCCGTAAGCGCCTGTTTTACGGGGATTGCGGCATATTCTGTTATTTATCAGGGCTCATCAAAAGTCGTCATTTTGTGGAAAAATGGTGTAGTAAATGGTGTACCGGATGAATGGCAGGAGGGTGTCTTGGTTGTAAATGATTTTCGATTCTGATGCATGCTTTTCATGTTGAGATTTCAGAAATATCAGATTGTGAGTCCTTACACGGTAGGATAATTTATTTATGGCAGGAAGAAAATAATAATGTGCCGCAAATGTCCGTCTTATGGGATTTTGCGGCACATATGGTATTTGTATGGTCACTAATGACCGTAATTTTTGATGAATTCGCGGTGCTAAATGGAAAGGTAAAGTGTTTTTATATCAGATCATATTTCACAACATCCATATTGACCAGACCGTCTGCAAAAAATGATATGCCATCCGCCGACAAATCTGTATATAACGTTGCGGAAAGCACCTGCTCTCCATCGTTTACAAACATTTCGGCACTGAAACGATCCAATATCAACCGCAGACGAATCCGGCCATTCTGATGCCGTACAAGACTTCTGCGCTGATGGATAAACGCCCTTCTGGATCCGGAAAATTTACGGTCGATCTTAAGAATGGATTCATGCGGACGAAAACTGACCGCTGTATGGTAATTTTCATCCTGCGCAAAGCGTACCGCAAATTTTTGAAATACTTTGTCCCCATCAGCCGGACGAAGTTCCAATTCCATGTCTATTCTTCGCCCCGTAATACCGTCAAGCCGCAGGATATCCGTAAAGGTAATATCCATATGACTCACTTTAGTTTGGCGCATGGCTTCCAGTTCACGAACCGGTTTTTGATAAAGCCGTCCGTCCTTGATAAAGAGCTCTCTTGGCAGGCTCATCTGTCCGAACCATGGGATCTGATTACCGGCAGGGTTGCAGGTATCCCAGTTCTGCAGCCATCCGATCATGACCCGTCTGCCGTCCGGTGTAAGAATTGTCTGCGGTGCATAGAAATCAATTCCGTAATCAATGGCCTGATTGCACTCTTCCGCAAACTCTTTGCTCTCTTTGTCATAGGTTCCGATGAAGCAGACGGTTCCGTTGCCATTGTGGTATTCAAATCCCTGCGGCAGCATATCCTGCGGACTCACCAATAAAAGCTGTTTGCCGTCCAATTCAAAAAAGTCAGGACATTCCCACATTTTTCCATAACGCCATTGATTAGAACATAATATCCTTCGGAATTTCCAATGAAATCCGTCAGGGCTTTCAAACATTAGAATCTGACCGCTGCCGTCGGCAGGCCGGCTGCCGATAACTGCGTAGTAAACACCGTCACGGCCTCTCCATATCCTGGGATCCCGGAAGTCGATTCTGCTGCTGCCTTTTGGAAGATCGGATTCTGTCAATACCGGGTTTCCTGAGTATTTCTCATAATTGATGCCATCCCCGATTGCAATGCACTGCGTTTGTATCCCGTGGATGGTTCCGTCTTCCAGCGTCTCGTTGACGACACCGGTATACATGAGCAGATGCTTCCCGTCGGGGAGTGTCAATGCACTCCCCGAAAAGCAGCCGTCCCTGTCATAGGATTCGTCCGGAGCCAGGGCAGCCGGAAGATATTCCCAATGAAGCAGGTCACTGCTCACTGCATGGCCCCAGTGCATGGGGCCCCAGTGGGAATCATAGGGATGATACTGATAAAAGAGATGGTATTTTCCGTCATAAAAGGAAAATCCATTGGGATCATTCATCCAGCCAGTACGTGCGCTCAAATGAAAAGCCGGTCTGTCCTGCTCCTTGATGTTCTTTTCAGATAGTTCTTCATACTTCCTTGCCTCACGCAAACTCTGACTTGTCATAATAAACTTCTCCTTATTTATTCATAGAAAGAATCTAAATACTTCTGGAAAATAGTCAGATATTCTTCCAATCCATAAGCATTCAGTTTGTTGATATATTCGTTCCAGTCACTGTCTGTACATCCGTTCATGACCCATCTGGAACGACATTCGTTGATATACGATGTGATATCAGGTGTCAGAACAGCAAGCCGGTCCGTGTCTTCTCTGCTCATGAATACATTCGGATACACATATTCTGTATGCATATCTTCTGTATAAGTATCTTTGATCCAATCCAGACGATACTGCGCGTCATCGGGACAGGTGACATACACACCATAATATTCATCAAGGATTGCCAGCGGGCCGTTTACAGATTCCGCCTCTCTCACTTCCACCGGAGATGCGTCTCCGAGAGGGGCGTGTTTCAACATCGGTTCCCCGGCATCGTTGGTTCCCATTTCAAAGATATCAAACTCATCATCTTCCCCGTAGGTTCCCCAGTTGTTCTGAGGTGACTGGATGGGGTCATACATCTGGTCAAGCCATGCGCAGACAAGTGCCGGTTCGGTGGCAACTGCCGTTACAACACAGCGTCCTCTGTCATATCCGCTGGTATAAGAACCGTTTTCAGGCGTAATGTTCCTTGTGTCTGCAGTCAGCGCCGGAAGAGGAACCCAGTCTACAATATTATCAATGTTTCCTACATCCCAGCTAAAGCAGACCCCATAACGTCCGGATTTTCCTTTTGCTACATAGGTAGACCACTCCTGTGTGAATGCCTCCGCATCGATCAGGCCCTCATCATACAGCTTGTGAAGCCATTCAATACCATCCCGGAAACCCTGCTGGGTTGCCGTACAGATGACTTCCTTTGAATCCGTAACTGCAATATGCCGTCCCTGATCACAGTCACCATAGCCTTCGCCAAATCCATTGATCAAAAGTGCCGGATCCTGGTTTCCATCATTGACGATACAGGACATGGGAATAATGCTTCCCTCAATGCCGAACTGCTGTTGAAGCTCCGCCGCATGATCCCGGAACGCAATCAGAGTCTGTTCAAACTCATCCACCGTTTCCGGTATCTCAAGTCCCAGGAAATCCAGCCATTTCTTATTGATAAAGGCCATGTCCCCCACAGTTTGGATTGCTGTCTTATCGGAACCCAGCTGTTCAATCCACGGAAGCGCCCAGATATGGCCGTCCACACTTGTACTCATTTTTCTGTATTCCGGATATTTGTCAAAAACAGCCTTTAAATTTGGCATATAAGTATCAATGTATTCCTCAAGCGGAATGATCGCCCCATAATTCGCATACCGGAGAAGGTCATTGTCGCTGAAATTTGCGGTGAATACAAAATCGGTCAGAAGATTCGGATTAGACATATTGAGCGCTATCTTATCTCCCCACTGGTCGCCCTGAATGGCCATCCATTCAATCTCTACATTGGTTTTCTCCTGAAGTCTCTTAAAAATCGTCCTGTTATTGGGATTGGGCTCTGTGTTTGCGGGATAGCTGATCATTCCGGTGAGAGTCTTTTTCTCTGCCAGAGGAAACTGAAGTTCAGCAAGATCTACCACCTGCATTTCTTCACCTGAATTCAGGGATTTGACCGATCTTCCGCCGCATGCGCTCAAAGGAAGTACCATTGTCATCGCCATTGCGGAAGCGATTACACGTTTTATAAGTTTTCTCTTCATATCTCTGCTCCTTTTCACATCCATTATCCTTTCACGGAACCCGCCATGATGCCGCTGTCAAAATATTTCTGGAAGAACGGATACATCACCAAAAGCGGAAGACTGGAAATAATAATCGTGGCATATTTCAAAAGTTCTGCAAGCTGAGCCCTCTGCGCCGTACTCTGAATATCTGAAACCATGCCGGGTTCCGGCTGGCTTTGAATCAGGATAGCACGGAGCACAAGCTGCAAAGGCTGTTTTGCCGAGCTGTTCAGATAAACCATCGCATCAAAGTAGCTGTTCCACATTGCGACAAACTGCCACAAAGCCAGCACTGCGATGATCGGCGTACATACCGGCAGCAGGATCTTAAAGTAATAGGTAAGCTCATCCGCCCCGTCCACATCGGCCGCTTCGCGAAGCTCTGAAGGGATTCCACGATAGTAGGTCCTTGCAATCGTCATATTCCATACACTGAAAGCACCGGGAAGAATAATGGCCCACATGCTGTCCAACAATCCCAGATTACCGATTAACAAGTAGGTAGGAATCAGACCGCCGCCAAAAAACATCGTGATCATGAAAATAACATTGAAGAATTTTCTGCCTCTGAAATCCGGTCTCGACATAGGGTACGCACACAGAAGTGTAATGCCTACGGATACGACTGTAAATACCACAGAGTAGACTACCGCATTTTTAAAACCGATCCAGATCTGTGCATTGGATACGACACGCTCATAGGCTGTCAGCGTCCATTTGCTGAAATCAAAGGTGATTCCTTTGTTCTGCAGTGTCACCGGATCGATAAAAGACGCAACAATAATATAAATGACAGGAATAACGATTGCCAATACAAACAGGCCGATCAATATATAACCCGTCAAAAGGAGTATTTTATCCTGTATGCCATAACTGGAAAATTTTTTCTTATCCATCTCAAACCTCCTATAATCCCTGTCCTTCGTTCATCTTTGCTACAATCTTATTTACGCTGAGCAGCAGGATGACGTTAATTACGGTGTTGAAGAGGCCAACAGCCGTTGAAAAGCTGAAGTTACCACTGATAAGACCTTGTTTGTAAACATATGTTGAAATAATTTCCGAACTTGCAAGGTTTAAGTCCGTCTGCAGGGCATAGGCTTTTTCAAAACCGATGCTCATGATATTTCCTGCCTGCAGGATGAATTGAATTATGACAATGTCCTTGATGGCGGGCCATTCGACTACCTTGATCTGCTGCAGGATGTTGGCGCCGTCCAGATAAGCCGCCTCTCTCAGATCCTGGCTAGCGTTTGCAAGGGCGGCCGTGTACATGATGGATCCCCAGCCGGCTCCCTGCCAGATACCGCTTGCAATGTAAATAGTCCTCCACGCCTCCGGCATGGTCATAAAATTAATCTGGCTTCCAAGCAGCAGGTTAATGGGGCCGGTTACTGAAAGGAAAATCTTTACAATACCGCAGAGCACGATGACTGAGATAAAGTTCGGCAGATACAGTGCGAGCTGTATTTTCTTCTTGATTCCTTTGCTCTGAATCCGGTTCAGCAAAAATGCAAGAATGATTGGTACCGGAAACCCCCACAAAAGACCGTAGACACTAAGCTTCAGTGTGTTTGCCAGATAGGATAGGAAGTCCGGAGAAGAGAGAAATCTCTGGAAATACGAAAATCCTACCCATTCGCTTTTCAGAATACCCTTAAACGGATTGTACTCTTGAAAAGCGATCAGAATGCCGCCCATCGGAATATACTTGAAGATCAAAGTAAGCGCCAATGCCGGCAGGAGGAAGATTACATATAACTGCCAGTGCTGTACCACATACACCAGTGAATTATGGAACTCCCTCGATTTACTGTCCCGTTTCCCTGCGGAAACATTTGTTGAATTGGACATTTTTGTCCCTCCTTTCCCGCACGCCGGTTTTGTTTTTACAGGAACACAAGTTAGAATTGTGCAAATGTAAAATATAGGCCGTGCAAATGTACTTATAGAATATCCTCTTTTTTACAATTGGTCAATATATTTTTTACATTTGCACAAGATTTTTTTGTAAAAATATTACAAATATAAAATTTTGTTTACAATTTAATTAGATATTTCTATCACAACTTTTACGTTTGACATATTTTGCGTTGTGCGTTATGATACATATGTATGATCCGGTATGATTTGGCTTGCGCGTTTCCATGTTGTAGGCGGATTATATTTGGAAAGTGTAAAAGGAGAGTTCTATGGCGTCAAAGGTTACCATTCAAGACATCGCGGATGCTTTGGGCGTTTCGCGCAATACCGTTTCAAAGGCAATCAATAATACGGGAGTGCTTGCCGCTTCCACCAGGGATAGGGTTTTGAAAAAAGCACAGGAAATGGGATATAAGCAGTTTTCTTATATAAATATATCTGAAATCAGTAATCCCTCACCTGTTTCTGATACGGTCATTCGCCGGGATATTGCTCTTTTCTTAGGTAATTTTGTGGACAATTCCCATTTTGCATCCCCAATGCTTGATAAATTCCAGCGCGAGCTTGGACAGCTTGGCTACAGTCTTACGATGTACAGGGTCATTGACGATGAGATAAGAGGATTGCAGCTTCCGGCCGCTTTCCAGACAGAGAGGACTGCGGGTATCGCCTGTATTGAAATTTTTGACCAGGATTATTGTCGGATGCTCTGCAATCTGAATATTCCGTTACTGTTCATCGATTCCCCCGCCAATGGGTTTGATATGCCTTGGGAGGCGGATCGGTTATACATGGACAACCAGAGGGAAATCTATCGGTTTGTAAAAGAGATGTGCCAAAGAGGAAGAAAAAGAATTGGTTTTATCGGGGAATATATGCACTGCCATTCCTTTTATGAACGGTATATGGCCTATCGCAATGCCATGTACACACTGGGACTTCCCTGTCCGGAGGAGTGCAGCATCGTGGAAACGAAACCAGAGATTTCAAATAGCGAAGCATATCGGGAATACCTGATCAATCGTCTGTGCAGCATGGAAAATCTTCCGGATGTATTTATCTGTGTGAATGATGCTGTTGCCCTGGATGTTATGCAGGCGCTGAAGTGTCTGGATTATTCGGTGCCGGAAGACGTGTATCTGTGCGGTTTTGATGACTCGCCTGAATCAAAGGTGGTCACACCGTCCCTTACCACGATACACATCCATAGTCAGGCCATGGGGCTTGCCGCTGTGCAGCTCCTTATGTCACGGATCAATGAGCCGTCGTTGAATTATCGGACCATGTATGTGGAAACCAATTTGATTTTCAGGGAATCTACGGAGGATGAATGAATATGAAATCACTTTTCGATATTGATGGGCCTGCTATGCGTTTTTTGACAAAGATTGCCTATTCTGCGTATCTGAATATTCTTTGGTTTATCTGCTGCCTGCCGGTTTTTACGGTCGGTGCTTCGACAACGGCGCTTTTTTATGTGGCTTTGAAGGTTGCCAAAGATGAGGAGGGCAGCCTCACCAAAGCCTTTTTCCGATCTTTTAAAGAAAATTTCCGCCAATCGACAGTAATCTGGCTGATTCTCCTTATTGTCGGCGTATTTCTCGGTGTGGACGGATATGTATTCTATCATATGAAGTTTGACAATGCCTTATGGACGCTGGGAACCGCCGTATTTTATGTATTGCTCGCCGCGTATGTGATCGTATTGATGTATATATTTCCTCTTTTGGCGAGATTCAATAATACTGTAAGGGCCATGTTTAAAAATGCACTGATGATCGGTATGCGCTTTCTCTTCTGCACCGCGTTGATGGCTTTGATCTATTTTATTATGGCAGTGGTGGTTATCAATTATTTTACTCCAGCAATCATTTTAGGAGAAGGACTTTGTGCCCTTTTGTGTTCTTACCTGCTTTCCAATATTCTTATCCTTTGCGAAGAACAAACGAAGAACGGAGAAGAATCGGAACGTGAATCTATGGCGCTGGAGGCTTCTGAGGTTTCGGAACCTTCTGAATCGCAAAAATTGAAGTGGAGTGTGAAGGATGTTCAAGGAGCTGCCAAGATTGGTTATATTTGGGCATACTATAAACTCCCCATTGTGATTATCTGCATTTTTTTGTATATTGCCAGTTATATGATATATGGAAATGTGACACATAAAGATGCCATCTTATACACAGCACTGATCAATGTGTCGGCCAATGACTCTTTTAAAGAAGAACTGTGTACAGATTTTCTCGACTATTTTGGAGCAAATGGCAAAAAAGAAAAAGTTGAACTTTATGACGGGCTATATTTAACGGAAGATGCGGATGACATTGATAATGGTTATGTTTACGCATCCAATACTAAGATCACCGCATCCATTGCGGGCGGGTCTATGGATGTTGTTCTGATGGATAAAAAGGCTTTTGATATCCTTGCAAACAGAGGGTATTTCTGCAATATAGAACAATTCCTGCTTCAGGAAGCCCCCAATCTCTATCAGGAGCTTCAATCCATGCTGGTGGAAAATACGATTATTATAGAAGATAATTCGATTGATATTCAGTTAGGGTCTTCCGCTGCTTATACTGCGGTAACGGATGAATATCCCATGGCTGTCGATCTTTCACAGTCAGAATTGATTCGGCAGGAAGGATTTGACGATACTCTGTATCTGGGGATTATCGCCAATGCGCCGCATGCAGATACGGCAGCTGCTTTTTTGCAGTATCTCATAGATTGACAGTGGAGGGTGCGTTCCGACTTGTTTCATAGTGTGCCGTAAGTGCCTGTTTTACGGGACTTGCGGCATATTCTACTATTTGTCTTGGTTCATCCAAAATCGTCATTTTATGGGAAAATGGTGTAGTAAATGGTGTACCGGATGAGTGGCGGGAGGGTGTCTTGGGTGTAAGTGATTTTCGATTCTGATTTATGCTTTTCATGTTAAGATTTCAGAAAAATCAGATTGTGAGTCCTTGCACGATAGGATATAATAATAGTAACTGAATGATGAGATAGCAAAAGAAGAGACAGTCAAGAAGGCGGTGATTAGATGACTGGAGAAGAAATACGGCAGGATAACAGGACTGTAGAGCAGATTGTTGATGGAATGAGTTTATTCGATGACGATCTGATGTCTATGGTGTTTGATGGTAATATAGAAGCGACTGAGCTTCTTTTAAGGATTATACTAAAAAAAGACGATATTCAAGTTGTAAGCGTTGTGGGGCAGAGAGAATTGCAAAGTCCTGTAGTTGGCGGGCGGGATATCTGCTTGGATATTCTGGCAAAGGACAGTACGGGAAAGCACTATAATGTTGAGGTACAGCAAAAACCGGAAGGGGCGCACATACGCCGTGCCAGATTTAACGGCAGCATGATGGATTCCCGGATGCTGAAAGCGGGGCAAGAATTTTCGGAGTTACAGGATTCGTATATGGTGTTTATCACCCGGACGGATATCTTTAAGCGGGGGATTCCGATTTATATGATCAACCGGTATTTTGAGGAAACGAATGAGTTGTTTGATGATGGCTCTCATATTGTGTATGTGAATGGAAACTATAAGGGAGACGATAAGGTTGGCAGATTGATGCATGACTTTGGCTGTAAAGAATTGAGGGATATGTATTATCCGGAACTGGCTAAAGGGGTAAAGCATTTTAAGGAAGAAGGAGGTCGGAAGAGGATGTGTGAAGCAGTTGAGAAGTATGCGGATAGGAAGATGTTGGATAAGCAGATAGAGTTGATAAAGAATTTGATGGAATCGATGAAATGGTCTGCGGAGCAGGCCATGGTAGCTATGCAGATACCAGATTCGGACAAGGATATGATTTTAAAGAAGTTATGAGTAAGTAGTGAAATGTGATTAAGCTATAATTTAGATTATTTGTTATAAGTTTGCCAGATAAAAGTGTTTATCTTTGTTGGTGTGTCAGAAAGAATTTTATTGATGTTAAAAAGTGTAAATTCTTGCTTCCGATTATATAGTGATATGGGAGGGGAATTTGCACTTTATTTTTTATAAACGTTATTAAGAGATAAGGCATTGACGAATATATTGGTGATATATAAAATGAATGTATTATATTATCGTTTATGTATGTGGAAATTATTTATATTTGAATGAACATATAAGGAGAAAGAATATGATATTGGACGAAGCAATTAAATTTGCATTAAATGGAGAGGCAATTTTATTTTTGGGAGCAGGGTTTTCCATAGGCGGGATTAGTAAAAAGGGTGAGCTAAAGGTTGGAGCAGGGTTATCACATGCGATTTGCAAAGAATTAGGAATAGCCGAATCAGATAATCTGACAATAACGTCTTCCAGATATCTTTATGATGATAACTGTAAAAAAAGTTTATCGGAATTTATAGTTTTCTTGCAAGAGGAACTGGAATGTGTTGATACGAGTAAAGAACAGGACATCATTATTAGCTTACCATGGAAAAGAATATATACTACAAATTATGATAATGCAGTAGAGGTGTCTAGTAAAAAGCAAGGAATAGAGAGAAGTTCAATTACAATTACTAATGCGAGATATGAGCAGGGACGAAATCTTGAACAAGCTATTATTCATATCAATGGATATGTAAATAGATTAAACGAAAGAACTTTTTTTGAAGAATTTAAGATTACGGATGATAATTATAATCGTGATGGATTGTTACAGAGTTCTTGGAAACAGCTATTTGAGGCCGATTTAAGTAGAGAAAAGGCAATTGTTTTTGTAGGATATTCGCTTCAGTATGATCAGGAATTGGTCAGGTGTATAGCCAATTTAAATATAAAAAATAAATGTTTATTTATAGATGTTACTGGTATTGCAGAGGATAATGAATTTAAAATAAGGCAGTATGGTGAACTATATAAAATAGGTGCATGTGGACTTGCAAAAGAAATTGAAGTAATACTCCCAACATATCAGCCACAAAGGAAAACAATAGAACTGGTGGGATTTGAAAGAAGGGACATGCTTTCATATTTTTGTGAAGAGAAGTTTTCTTCGGTTGATGTTGTAAACCTTCTGGTTAAGGGTAAACTAGAAATAAAGTACATCGGACAAGAAGGGTATTGTATTCAGCGTAAACAAAGGATAGAAATAATATCTAAAGCGTTAGAAGATTATAAAGTGATTATATTACAATCAAAGTTAGGAAATGGGAAAAGTATTTTTTTGGAATGTTTGGCAAGCCATTTGGTGGAAAAATATAATGTTTATTTTGTAAATAATATAGATAACTATATTGAAGATATCCAGATTATTCAAAGCGTATCGGGCACTGAGAATATTCTTCTTGTTGATGATTATGGATATTATATTAAATTGATTAAAGAATTGGGAAGGGATTTTCCTGATAATTTGAAATTAATATTAACATGTAGAACAGCTATTAACATGAATCTTTATTATGATTTGGTTGATAAATACGGATATAATGAAGAAGATATTTTTATTGAAGATATGGATGAGATGACAGATAAGGAGATTAAGGAGCTAGTTAAATTATTTAATATAAATCGTCTTTGGGGTGAATTTGATACTCTTTCTACATCTCAAAAGGAAAAGAAAATAAAACGCGGATATAATGCAAATATATCTCAAGTATTTTATTTACTTATGAATTCTGAGCCGATTAGAGCGAAAATTGAAGATGTGATGAAAGTCTTAGATCAGAAGTTGGCATGGTAGTGTAAAATAGTTTGTGTCTTTGGAAAAAAATACCTCTTTTTTGGTAAGA